>Ga0209917_1001067_pt1 | contig 11175 bp, 8 predicted proteins | sample SalPon2_C_H2O_MG_FD_185710 | JGI IMG/M metagenome (GOLD analysis project Ga0209917, IMG submission 185710) | Salt pond water microbial communities from South San Francisco under conditions of wetland restoration - Salt Pond MetaG R2_C_H2O_MG... | ecosystem: Environmental > Aquatic > Non-marine... | reverse complement strand
GGGGCCACCGCGGTTCGGGTGGCCCGTGACCCCCGCCCGCTCAGGTCGCCTCTGTGGACGACGATGCCGGGAGAGCTCGACCCGTCCTGGTCGTCAGGGCGACCCACGCCTCACCCATGCCCGTGCTAGTCTGCAGCTAGGTCCCGTCGACCGTCCGTCGCTCGCGTATGAGCGGGTAAACGGCCCAGCCTGTCACAGTACCGCGCGGTATACGTGGTTTTTTTAGCTCCCATTGCGATCGATTTCATGTGCACTCGACCGGGCCCTCCCGCCCTCGTGGTCTCCTGCTGGCAAGCAGCGCCGCCGCGGTGGTGCTCCTCCTGGCTACCACTGCCGGGCTGGGAGCGGCGGCCCAGGAGACGCCGACAAACAACACGACGATCCAGCACGAACGGCCCAGCGAAGTGTCCGCCGACGGCGACACGGAGCAGGTCAAACGGTGGCTCGAACGCCGCCTCGCGCGCCAGTTGGGCGGGAGCGCGGCCAACATCTCCCAGGGCCAGTACGAACGGGGCCGAGCGGTTCTGGGTTCGGAGTACTCCTCCCGCCTCGACCAGTACGTCTCCGTCGCCGGAGAGACCGAGACCGAGTCCGACGACCGGGCCGGCCAGACCTACCGGGAGGCCCAGCAGAACCAGCGCGAATACGCCAACGCCACCCAGGAGTACCGCGAGACGTACGAGACGTACGAGCGCGCGCGCCGGAACGGAAACACGACGGGGGCCAGACGGGCCGCACGGGAACTGGAGCGGCTATCCGAGCGCGTCCAGACGCTCAACGGGACACTCCAGCGCGAGTACGCGGCGCTGACGAACCGGACGGACGTCGACACCGACCGGTCCAGGGACACGCTGGCGAGCACCTCGTCGACTATCGCCAGCCAGCAGGCCACCGTGCGGGACGAGACCTTCGTGGAGACGAACCTGACCGCTCGAACGACCCCGTCGACAGTTGCGTTTACCAGTCCCGCGACGGTTTCGGGGCGGCTCCGGCTAGCGAACGGGACTGTCCTGGGGAACGTCACCGGCCGCGTCGTCGTCGCCGACCGGACCTACGCCGTCACCACGGACAGCGAGGGGCGATTTGCCGTCCGGTACCGACCAGTCTCGCTGCCAGCGAACGCGACCAGCGTCCCCGTCCAGTTCGTCCCGACCGCCACGTCGGTGTATCTCGGCGCCGGCGACGACGCCTCGGTGTCCGTGACACAGCGCACACCGCGTCTCGAACTGACGACCACGCCGACCAGCGGCGGCTACGGCGACCCCCTCACGACGACGGTGGTCGCGACCGTCGACGGTCGGCCGGTCCCCTCGCTCCCGATTCGGGCCCGGATCGGTGAGACCGTCGTCTCGGGTCGTACCGACGCGGACGGGCAGGTGACGCTCTCGCCGCGAGTCCCGGCCGCGCTCGCGCCGGGCGAGCGCTCGCTCCGGGTAGCTCACCCCCGCTCGACCGTCGCGGTGGGACAGAACGCCACCGCGACGACGGTGACGATCACCGAGACGGGGACGACACTGACGGCCAACGCCACGACCGACGGGGGCCTCCGTGTTCGGGGCCGTCTCCGGACGGCAGACGGCGACGCCCTCGGTGCCCGAGAGCTCCGGGTCACGATAGGGGAGACGAACCGATCGGTCGAGACGAACGCGACCGGCTGGTACCGACTGGCGGTGTCGAACGCCTCGGCCCTCGATGGGGCCGGCAACGGGACGCTCGCCGTGGCGGTGCGCTTCGACGGCGGCGGGACGAATTTGCGAGACAGTCGGGCCGAGACGGCCGTGACGCTCCCGTCGACGACGCGGGAGGGGGACTCGCTCATGCCGCTCGTCGTCGCTGGGATCGTCGGCGTCCTCGTCGTCGCCGGGGTCGTCGGTCTCTCCCAGCGCCAGCCCGAGGACGAGACAGACGAGACTGCGACGCCGACCCCGGCGTCGATACCTTCGGACACGCCCAGTTCGGACCAGTCCATGCTGTGGCTCGACCGCGCCCGGTCGGCGCTGGTTGCCGGCGACGACGAGCGGGCTATCGTGGCCGCCTACGCGGCTGTCCGTCGCTTCCTCGAACGGGAGGCGTCGCTGTCGCCGACGCTGACCCATTGGGAGTTCGTCACTGCAGGGACGGACGCGCTCTCCGGGGACGACACCGATGCTCTCTCGGCGGTCGCGACGGCGTACGAGCGCTCGGCGTTTCTGGCCGAACGCGATAGCGCTGCGGCCGTCGGCGCGGCGACCGCGTTGCTGCCCGAGCCCGACACCGCGGCGGCTGCGCTGGCTCCCGCGTCCGACGCGGCGGGGGTCCACCTGACCCCTGCGCTGCCTCCCGGGCCCGACGACTCGGCGGCGGCCACTGGTTCGGACGAGGCGCCCCCCGCTGACGCGGACCTGGCGTCCGCCGCGGCGACAGACGACGCTGCGGACGCAGGTGAGGCCGCTACGACGACAGCGCCGGACGCCGCCGAGGGAGACAGTTCGAACGCCGACGGTGGGGGTGACAAGTCGGACGCTGTCGAGGAGGATGACAGTTCGAACGCCGATGACGCGGGTGACGCGCCGAACGCCGACGAGATGGCCGACACTCCGGACGAAGACGCCGGTGGCGCTCAGACCGCCGACGACACGGCGATGGACGCGACTGCCACCTTCGCGCCGATCGATCCCGACAGTCTCACGCCCGCCCAGCGGGAGACGCTCCAGGCGATCCGGAACCATCCCGGGGCCACCCAGCGGGCGATCGCCGCGGAACTCGGGGTCTCCGCGTCGACGGTCTGCCGGCGCGTCAACGGTATCGAGGGGTTCGAGTGGAGCGAACGAGCCGACTTTGTCACGGCGCTCTTTGACACACCGACGAGTCCGGGCGACGCCACTGCCGACACGGTCGAGGAATAGCGCGCTGCCTTCCAACCCTCGAAACCCAGGTCGCGGTACTCGCCGAGTCCGGCGGCCCGGCGGCGTGATGGGACCGCGCTACCACGCCGTCCGTTTGTCTGCCAGAAATGGCAGCTAAACTATATGTAGTCCGAACCTGTCCTCTCTGAATGTCGTAGTATACGATGAGCGAAACGAAAGATGGTCCATCACTCCCGAAGTCAATGCGCCACAAGCAGATTCTGGACGCGGCCGCCGACGAGCCCGACGCGTCCATCAGCGACCTGGCTCGTGCCGTGCCGAGCGCGACGCCGGACCTCGTCGAGCGGGTCCTCGAGGAACACGGCGATCCCGCCGCCGACGCAGCCGTGGGAAGCGGGGCGGACAGTTCGACACCGACCGACGACGGCACCCAGTCGGCCGAGTCGCCGACCGACGACGCGACGGAGGAGACCACTCGTTCGGGCGAGGCACCCGCTGCTGACGCGGACCCGGCGGCCGTCGAGTCGACGGACGGCGGCGTCGACGCGGACGAGGCCGCTACGGCCCCGACAGCGCCGGTCGACGCCGGTGACGCGAGCAGTCCGAACGCCGACGCGGCCAGCGCCGACGACGCGGGCGCGACTGCCGCTACCGGGCCGGTCGACCCTGCCCGTCTCACGCCCGTCGAGCGGGAGACACTCCAGGCGATCCGGCGGAACCCCGAGGCCACCCAGCGGGCGCTCGCCGAGGAACTCGGTGTCTCCGCCGCCACGGTCAGCCAACGCGTCAGCGGTATCGAGGGGTTCGAGTGGAGCGAGCGAGCCGACTTCGTCACGGCGCTACCTGCCACACAGATGAATTCGAGCGATGCCCCTGCCGACACGACCGAGGAATCGATCGCAGAGTCACTCGCCGCCCTCGAAGCGCAGGTCGACGCGCTCGCCGAGCAACAGGACGACCAGACACCGTTCGAGGATCCGGACCTCGCCGCAAAGATCGTCCACGCCTGTATGGGCGCCGAGACGATTTCGGAAGACGAAGAACTCGAAATACTCCGTACGCTGCTGGCCTGACGGTCGGCTACCGGGGCTTTTTTGCGCGCCTGAAACCTTGCCCACCCTACATGAGTTCAGGAGGGCCCGTCCGACTCCACGTTCCCGAGCAACTCCGACAGTTGCCGGCGGACCTCGTCGCCGTGGTCGGTCTGGTCGTCCTGACGAATCTCACGGTCTTTCTCCCGGGCGTCCGCGCGACGCCGCTGCGCATCGTCTTCGGTCTCCCGCTAGTGCTGTTCGTACCGGGCTATGCTCTCATCGCGGCGCTGTTCCCGGAAGCCGGCACCGACGACGCCGAACCGACCGCAGACGGCACGGACGGGACGGCCGCTGCGCTCTCGGACCGCGGTATCGACGGCATCGAGCGCGTCGCCCTCTCTTTCGGGTTGAGCATCGCCGTCGTCCCGCTGTTGGGTCTGGTGTTGAACTTCACCCCCTGGGGTATCCGGCTCGTCCCGATCATGGTCGCCGTCAGCGGGTTCACCTTCGCGATGACCGCGCTGGCAGCGTCGCGTCGACAGGCGCTTCCGCCCGAGGAGCGCTTTTCGGTACCCTACCGGCAGTGGCTCGACGACGGACGGACGGAGCTGTTCGAACCGGATTCGCGGACCGACGCCGTTCTGAACGTCGTCCTGGTCTGTTCAGTGTTGCTTGCTGCTGGCAGCGTCGCCTACGCCGTCACCGTCCCGAAACAGGGCGAGTCCTTCTCCGAGTTTTACCTCCTGACGGAGAACGAGACCGGCGACCTCGTCGCCGACGGCTATCCCACGGAGTTCCAGCGCGGCGAGAGCCGCACGCTCACCGTCGGCATCGGCAACTAGGAACACGAGCGGACGAACTACACCGTGGTCGTCGAGCTCCAGCGCGTCGACGTGGCCGACAACGAGACCCGCGTGCGCGACGCCAGCGAACTCCGTCGGTTCCGGCCCACGCTCGCCTACAACGAGACCTGGCAGCGTCAACACACCGTGACGCCGGCGCTGACCGGCGAGCGGCTTCGGCTCCAGTATCTGCTGTACCGCGGTGCGCCGGCGACGCCGGTGAACCGCTCGGCCGCCTACCGGGAAGTCCATCTCTGGGTGAACGTGACCGACTCGGCGACTGCGACGGTGACGCCGTGAGACACGTTCGTGCGGGGTCCTCACGGCCGCACTAGCGTCCTTTCCGTCGAGCGAACTCCGATCCGTGCGTCGGCCGCTCCACCACTCCGGTCTGCTAGTCCGCTCGCACGGCGAGAGCGCCGTTACTAGAGGCTGCTAGTGTTCGTTCTGATAGTAGAGTGATCCGGGGCGGACGACACACGCGCCTCCCAGGCGGCCGATTCGACTCGGGTGACATCGCCGTACGCTAGCCGACATCGCTCCGGGACCGACTGGAGTATCTGAAGGTCGATGCTGTCGCAGTGCTACTGACTGTTCCAGTTCCCGGCCACCATACCAACAGAGCCAGGACGTATCCGACTGTACCGTGCAGCTTCTCGTATTGTTCTGGTACGTAGCTGGAACAAACCGTTTTCAATCGCGCTCTGCCGTGTACTGATACTGAAACTACAGATGGCGCCGGGAACCGCGATTCAGACGGCCGAACGCGGCGATTCGTCGGACCCACTGCTCCGGTGTACGGACGTCACCCACGAGTACGTCCGCGGGCGGACATCCTCGTGGCTCCCGTGGCGCAGCGACACCGTGACGGCGACGGCCACGGCGCTTTCGGACGTGTCGATCGCCGTCACCCGCGGGGAGATCGTCGGTATCGCCGGGCCCAGCGGCAGCGGGAAATCGACGCTCTTGCACCTGCTCGCCGGCTTCTTCCCGCCTTCGGCGGGCGAGATCGAGCTCGCCGGTCGCGAGCTGGGATCGCTGTCCCGGACCGAGCGGACCGTCCTTCGCCACCGCCACCTCGGGATGGTGTTCCAGGGGTTTCATCTCCTCCCGACACTGTCCGCGCGGGCCAACGTCGCGCTCCCGCTGATACAGCTGGGGGTGCCCCGGTCCGAGCGGCGGGCCCGCGCGGAGTCGCTGCTGGAGCAGGTCGGACTCGGCGACCGACTCACCCACAGGCCGGGCCAGCTCAGCGGCGGTGAACAACAGCGCGTCGCCATCGCACGCGCGCTGGTCACCGACCCCGACGTGATACTGGCGGACGAGCCGACGGGCGAGCTCGACAGCGAGACGGGAGAGACCGTCCTCGACGTGTTGACGGGCGTCGTCGACGAGACGGCGGTGGTACTGGCCTCACACGACCGGGCTGCGCTGGCCGTCGCAGACCGCCGCCTGGAAATCGTCGACGGCCAGGTCACAGTCCGGGGGGATGGCTCCGGCTGACGACGCCGGGTCCGTGCTGGCCCGGTGGCGCGGTGTCCTCGGGCTCGCCGGTCGGCGGCTCCTCCGGCGGACCGACAACGGCCTGTTCAACCGGGTCACGGTGACCGTGCTCGTCGTCGCCGTCACCGTTGCCCTGCTCGTCGTCGTCACCGGCGTCAGCGCCGGGCTGGCCTCGGAATCGACCGTCCGGAGCGACGCCGCCGACTACTGGATCGTCCCGGAGTCGGCGAACACTTTGACATCGGTGGTCTCCGTACAGGGACCGCAACTGGGCGACGTCCACCGGCGAACGGACGAGATACGCTCGATAGCGGGCGTGACAGCCGCGACGCCGGTGCTCGTCGAGGTGCTCAGAATCCGGGCCGAGAACGGGGAGCGGCCGGAGTTCGTCCTCGCTATCGGCGTCATCCCCGGCGAGGCGCCCGCCCGCGTCGCCGGTGTTCCGACCAGCGGGCTTGCCCCCGGGGATCCACACTACAGCGACGGATCCTACGACGGGCCAGTGACCGGCGAGGTCGCCCTTTCGGGAGCGGCCGCAGACCTCCTGAACGCGTCGGCGGGTGACGACCTGACCGTCGGGAGCCCCGCGACCGGAACCGTGGCCTACTCGGAGTACAGCGTCGCCGCCGTGAGCGAGCCGGGGGCCCAGTCCCCACGCGGGTCCCTGCCCGTGGCGGTGGTCCACCTGAGTGAACTCCAGTCGCTCTCGGGGGCGGCCGACGGCGACGGCGCCGACCAGTTCCTCGTCCAGACGAACTCACCGGGGGTCCGCTCGGAGCTGCAGGGCACTTACCCGGGGACGACGGTCGTCTCCCGTGGCGGCCTCAACCCAGAGCCCATCCTCAGCTCGGACCTCCCGCTGGCCATCAGCGGGACCGCGCTCCTGGTCGTGGTCGTCATCGGGACGCTGTTCGTCGCGACGACGATGGGGCTGGAGGCGGAAGCCGACCGTCAGTTCTTGGCGGTCCTGGCCGCGCTGGGGCTCTCGAAGCGAACACGGCTCGCGGTGGTGGCCGGGACGACACTCGGCCTCGCGGCCGTCGGCGGCGTCGTCGGCGTCGGGCTGGCAGCCGTGAGTGCGGCCGCCCTGAACTGGCTGCTGACGACGCAGTTCTCCCTGCCGGCGGTCGTGCGACTGCACCCGCTGCTGGGCGTGTACGGTATCGGTGTCGCGATACTGATGGGGCTGTTTGCACTCCCCTATCCGCTGCGGGTCGCGAGCGAGACGGCCACGAGCCGGGAGCTCCGTCGATGAGTCGGCGCTGGCTCCACCGGACGGCCGCGGTGGTCGGACTGGCGGCCGTCCGGGTCAGGCGCACCCCCCGGCGCTCGCTGCTCGCCATAACCGGGATCGCGCTCGCCGTCCTCTCCGTGACGGTGCTCGCGAGCGTCGGGGCCGGCGTCGTCGAGACCGGCCAACAGAAGTTCGACCAGTCGGGCCGGGACCTGTGGGTGTCCGGTGGGCCACTGGAGCTGCAGCCGTCACAGCAGTCGCCCGTGACCAACGGCCTCGTCGACTCGCACACCCTCGCCGCCGACCTGCGCGAACGTGACGGTGTCGCGGTGGCCCAACCGCTCGCGTTCCAGGCCATCTATGTAGGTCGGACACCCGACGACCTGCAGTTGCTCACTGGTGCCGGCCTCGAGAAAGCCAACCGGAAGTCGGTCGTCTCTATCACCGACGGTGAGGGGTTGGATCGAGACGACCCACACTACGGGAACGGCAGCTACGACGGCCCGATGACCAACGAGGTGCTCGTCGACCCGCGAACGGCCGCCGCGCTGAACGTTTCGGTCGGTGAGACGCTCTATATCGGAGGGAGCCGAGCCAGCGCCCGCGATCACCGGTTTACGGTCGCCGGTATCTCTCCGACGTTCTCGAAGTTCCTCGGCAGCAAGTCCGTCGTCCTCTATCTGAGCGAGCTCCAGGAAGTGACCGGAACCACCGGCGCCGACCGCGCCGCGTTCGTCACCGTCCGACTCGACGAGGACGCCGATACCCAGGCGACGAAACGCCGGCTCGAACAGGCCTATCCCGACCTCGAGACTCAGACGAACCGCGAGAAGTTCCGGGGCATCGTCCGCGGGCAGGGACTGCTCATCGGCAGCGCGGTCGCGCTGGTCGTCCTCGCCGTGGTGTCGGGCTTCGCGCTGACCGTCAACCTGCTCTTTCTGTCGGTCTCACAGCAACGACAAGAGCTGGCCACGTTGCGGGTGACGGGACTCAGGCCGCGGCTGCTCGCCGAGTTGATCGGCAGCCAGGGGCTCATCCTCGGCACCGTCGGCGGCCTGCTCGGACTCGCGGCGACGCCGGTCGCCGTCGCCATCTGCAACCGCATCGTCGCCCGACTCGTCGGCTTCGAGTCCCTGCTCGTGACGCCGCCGGCCCTCTATTTCGCTGGCGGCGCTATCGCGGTGGGCATCGGCACCGCCAGCGCCGTGGCCGCCGGCTGGTACCTCGGCCGGAGCGTGACACTTCGGGATATCACGTCGGCCTGAGGGCGGTGCCGTCCGTTTCGACTCCACCGGTAAGCCGATCGATACGGCGTCCAGACCGTTTCGTGGCCGAGCACACGACAAACATATCCATTTGCCGTCATCTGTTAAACAGATAAGTACAGTTTACTGCTGCAGATGAAGCCGGGTCTACCCGGCAGTACCGACCGGTCACACTGGTTGCAATAATAACCTATAATTTACAACATGTCTGCTATCCCAGTGTCTACCCGCAATGAAAAGAGGTGTATAATCCGTGGATTTCGACAGACGCTCGTATCTCAAAGGAGCTGTTACGACAGGCGCTATCGTCGCTGGCTTAGGCGGTGTCTCCACCGGCTTCGGGCACACAAATAATGACGATCGCCGAGCGAACGGCGTTCCCTGTCCGGCGGGGACGACGGAGCTGGCGCGCTACACCGTCGAGGACGGCTCGTTCACACTGGAATCCGGCGATGATGTTCTCTCCTTCGAGGACGTGTCCGACAGGGGTCCCGTCCGCTCGTTCTCGTGGGACTCGAAGCCGATTGCCGACGATGAGTCAGAGTCGGTCGCCGACGAGGAGTCAGGGCCGGTCGTCGCCGTCCTATCGGTCCGTACTACTGCCGGCCTGGAACTGTTCGAGGGCGGCTTCGAAGGCGAAGTTGCTAATGGCCCACCGATCCGCGAGGTCTCGGTCTGTGCACCCCGGGGCGGTCGCGCCGTCCTGTGTGAACTCGACATGGACCATCCCCCGGACGCCTACGACACCGAGTTCCATCTCGACGGCGACCCGGCGTACCCGCACGTGGAGTACTCGGACCTGGAGGATTCGGACACGGAAGACTCGGACGACCTGCCGTCGGACCTGCGAAGGGGCGTGGTCCACGTCGTTTCCGACGAGGAGACGACAGACTACGCCCACTCGATGGTCAACGTGCTCGCACGGACCGACGAGCGCATCCATCTCTCGGAGCTTGCGACCGTCTCGTACGACTACTACGAGGGCGCCCACAACAGCGGGACGGTCCCCGACGAGGTGTTCGTGACGCTGCTGACACCCGACGACCAGCTCAAACTGGCCGTGACGACGGTGCGTGAGTCGGTCGATGCCGAGGAGTGGCAGACGCTGGACGTGCTCGACGTGATGGGCCACGACGTGTGGAACGTCGAGGACATCTCCTTCACCGACCTCAGCACGAGCGAGCTCTCGATAACAACGGCTCAGAACCTCCGGGACGACCCCGACCAGGGGAACGTCGACCTCCTCGAAGAGTTCGGCGACGCGACCCTCGCCGGTGTCGGGTTCGGGGCCGGTAACACGCTCGAGCCGACGCGCATCGACCGGTACTTCGACGACCTCACGATAGAGTGGCCTAACGACACTGACGACGATGATAAGGTTCACACGGTGACCCACGACTTCCCCGCCCTGCTGCCGCTCACGGTCGACGACGTCGAGCGACAGCGCACGCTCACCGCCACCCACTCCTTCCAGCAACCGGAGCTGGGCGTCTCGCTCGACGACGCCGTCCCGGAGTCGGTGAAGCTCAACACGTTCGGGCCCTTTGCGACGCCGCCAGAGCCCGGCGTGGCCGCGTCGGAAGTCTCTATCGAGGACGACAGCCTTGAGGTCCAGTTCGGTCCGCAGGGCCTCGATGAGGAACTCGACGACGCCGGGTTCATCGTCTCCGGCGACTTCGACCTGCCTACGGGGACGTCGTTCTTCGCTGTCGGCGAGCTAGAATAGGCGGCTGGTCGTTCGGTTTCATTTTTTGCTGTGGTTCCGGAGAGGGCTTTACCCAAGGGAGTCTTTTCTCTGGCCACTACCGGCTACTCTACGTGTGGCCGAGCTGCTCACAGCCTTGCTACAGCAGTTACTGAGCGCCAGAAAGCCCCGAGCGGCTACGGTCCCGCGACTCGCTGCGCTCTTCGCTCTTCACTTCGTTCGTCGCTCCAGTGCTTGCGAACGTCGGGGCTCCCGTAGCCTGCGAGGTCGGCGCAGCCGACCTCGAATAACGCGGCGGCGTAGCCGCCACGCTCTCGCCCCTTTCAGTCCCACCCACCCTGTTTGATGATCGGCTGCGTCGAGGGCTGACGCTCGCTAATCCTATTCGAACGGACACACCACCGAGCCACACCGTCTTTATCCTTTCAGCCACGTACTCCCGGTGGATGCGTCCCCTGGAACACTTTCTGTTCGCCGCCCTCCCCCTCACGGCATACGCGGTGGTTCGGTACCGCCGACCCCCACGCGGGCACACGCTCCTGTTCGTGCTGGGCGCGACGCAACTACCCGACCTGATCGACAAGCCACTGGCCTGGACGTTCAGCGTGCTCCCAAGCGGGCGCATGTTCGCCCACTCGCTCGTGATTTCGCTGCCCGTGCTTTTCCTGGGCTGTGTGCTGGCTGCTCGCCGCGGGTGGGGCCGGCCGGCTGCGGTGTTCAGTCTCGCCTATCTCTCGCATATCGTC
>Ga0209917_1001062_pt1 | contig 11228 bp, 11 predicted proteins | sample SalPon2_C_H2O_MG_FD_185710 | JGI IMG/M metagenome (GOLD analysis project Ga0209917, IMG submission 185710) | Salt pond water microbial communities from South San Francisco under conditions of wetland restoration - Salt Pond MetaG R2_C_H2O_MG... | ecosystem: Environmental > Aquatic > Non-marine... | reverse complement strand
CATCGCCGGAAGAGATCTACCTCAACGTCCGCCACATCATGCAGATCAAAGCGCAGGGCGGGATCGAGCGATAGTCGTCTCGGTCTGGGTGCGTCACGCAGAAATTGCTGTATGCGCGGGACCGGACTTGAACCTCAGTCACTCCGCTTCGCTCCGTTCCCTGCTTCGAATCCTCATCGGGATGCGTCTCCTCGCGAAATGCTCGGAGAAGCAGCGCGGGACCGGATTTGAACCGCGAGGACTCGCTTCGCTCGTCCTCTGGGCTGCAAATCCGCACCTGCTCTTCGCTCACTCTGTTCGCTCATGCGCGGGACCGGATTTGAACCGGCGGACCCCTACGGGATAGCGTCCTAAGCGCTACGCCTTTGGCCTGGCTCGGCAACCCGCGCGCGAACTATCGTACCCGGGTGGCCCAAAAATAGCTGTCGCTCCGGGGCGACTCAGAGTCGCCGATCAGCGATCCGGATCGAACGGCAGCCGCGTGACCAGCGCGTCGATGTCGATCCGGTCGAGGATCCGCTCGGCGACCAGCACCGCCGCGATCCCGAGTCCGATCCCGAAGACGGTGTCAGAGAGGTAGTGCGTGCCGAGGTAGATCCGCGAAAACGCGATAAGCGCGGCGAGTGCCGTCGTCGGCGCGAACGGAAGCTCCTCCGAGGTTCGAGCCACCATCGCGTAGGCGGTCACGGCGGCCGCGTGACCCGACGGAAACGAACTCGTCGTCCCGGACGACCCCTCAGTCATACAGACGGGACTCGACGGGAACGGCCGCTCGACGACCGACATCAACGCCCAGACCACGACGCCGAGCATCGACAGCGCCACCACGCTCGTGCGGAACTCCTCGCGCCACCCCGCGAGGTGGAACAGTCCGACGAGCACCACGCCCGCCGTGACCGACCCGAGGCCCGTCATCGATGTCATCGCCTCGGTGAGCGCGGGCGTCCGTATCGAGACCACGAACTCGGCGACACGCAGGTCGATCCACCGAACGGGGCCCAACAGATCGCTCACGGACAGAACTCGCAGTCGCAGTACGTCTCACACACCGGGTTCGCGCAGTCAGCGTCGCGGGCCGAGCAGTGTTCTCGTCCGTGGCGGATCAACAGCACGTGAAGCGGATAGATCAGCTCGTCGGGGATCACCTCGTCGAGGCGGTCGTGTGCGGCCGCGTTCGAGGCCGATTCGGGGACCAGCCCGAACCGCTTCGAGACGCGCTCGACGTGGGTGTCGACCGCCATCGTCGGCTTGCCGAAGTGGAAGTTCAACACGACGCTCGCGGTCTTCGGCCCGACTCCCTTGATATCGGTTAGCCACGCCTTCGCCTCCCCGGTCGCCATGGCGTCGAGAAACGCTAGCGAGTACGCGCCGCCCGTCTCCTCGCGGATCGCGGACAGCGCGCGCTGGATCCGAGCGGCCTTCTGGTCGGCGAGTCCGGCGACGCGGATCGTCTCTGCCAGCTCGTCGTGGTCGGCCGCCTCGATCGCGGCGAAGTCCGCGTAGCGGTCGAAAAGTGCCGCGGCAGCACGGCTCGTGTTCGCGTCGGCGACGTTCTGTGAGAGGATCGTCGTCACCAGTTGCCTGACTCCTTCGCCGGGATCCGCGGTCGGGTCCGCGCCGTGTTCGGCCTCCCGATCGACGGGCTCGTACAAGTCCACGAGGTCGCCGTGGAGCGCGCGCACCTGCGACTCCGTCCACGCTTGCGTCGACATACCCGGCGTACGAACGGCGTCGACTTGAGCGCGGCGGCCACGCGGACACTTATGTACCTCTCGCCGCGTACTCCCGGTATGTATCGTGCGAGCGAGCGCGTCGACAACGCGGTGTGGATCGACAGACTCGACGAGGCCTGTGCGTCGCTCGACCTCGACGAGGAGGCGCTCTCGACCGCGACCGATCTGTTCCTCTCACGGGCACCCGACGACGATCGGGGAAAGCGTGTCACCGCCGCCGGCAGCCTCTATGCCGCCGCTCTGATCCGAGGGCAGGAGCGGTCACAGTCCGCCGTCGCCGACGCGATGGACGTTTCCCGGCTCTCGGTTCAGAAACGCTGGAAACCGATCTTAGAGGACGCCGGCTTCACGCCGCCGACGTGGTGACGCTGGCTGTTCGACTCCCCGGTATCATGTCTCACTTCGGCGTCGCGACGACGCCGAGGTGGTCCTCGTGGAACCGATCGAGCCGACGCGTCTCCAGTACATCGTAGGCGTCACGAAGCCTATCCAGTGCCTCGCCGAAGACGTCGTCGGGCGCGGCGGTCACGTCCTCGCTGCGCGCTTTGACCGCGAGCAACAGCCGTCCGTCATCCGCCAGAAACTGCGCGTTGCGGACGGCGACCGTCGCCTGCCCGCGGGTCGCCACGTCTTGAACGATCACGTCCACGTCGGACTCCACGATGTGTGCGTACGTCTGCGGCTTCCGGGCGTCCTTGAGGAGCGGAAACAGTCGGTTGCGGGGGCCTGCGGCGTCGAGGAGGTCGCGCACCGGTCGCGGTGCGAACTCGACGGCGTAGGTCGGTCCCGCGAAGTCCGCGACGTGGCTGACCGTCGTCCCGCTCGCGGCACCGAGATAGAGGACGGTCTCGCCGCCCGCGAGCCCGGTGTCGAGCCCGAGTTCGAGCATGCCGCCGAGCTTCGACCGTCGGGGATCCCACGCGCGCCAGCCGTCGGCGGTCGGCTCGCCGTACACCGGCTCGCCGCGAGTCGCGAGCCGCGTCTCGCCGTCGATCTCGCGCCGCTCGACGCCGTCCGGAAGCGTCGGGTTCGTCATCGGCTCTCCTCCGGTTCGTCGCCGTCGCCACTCCTCGCGCTCTCTTCGCCTCCGTCCACTCCTCCGTCCGGAGCGTCGGCGCGTCCGCGGATCGTCGCCATCCGCTCGCGGAGGTCGTCGTGGAGCGTCTCACGTCGCTCGCCCGCGTAGTGGTCCGCCCGTGCCGCGAGCGTCAGCTTACCCGCGAGCGCCCGCGCGGCCGACCCGCGGTCTTCGGGGCGCGTGCCGCGGACGTACTCGTGGGTGTAGATGATTCCGTGCTTCGGCGACGGGGCGCGTCCGGAGAGGTGCGCGAACAGCGCGTCTTCGGCACCGAGGACCTGCACCGTCCCGGACGGCTTCTTCGCCAGCGACTCCAGTCCGCCGGCGAGCGCGATCAACCGCGCCGCGAGCTCCGCGCCGGCCATCTCCGCGAGATTCGGCGCGACCGCGGGCGCGACCCGGTCGATCGTCGCCGCGATCGCGTCGCGCTCGCCGGCCACGTCGACTGCGCGGGCCGCGAGCGAGATCGCTCTCTCTTCGATCTCTCCTGTCGGCTCGCGCTCTGCGACCTCGCGTGCGCCCTCGATCCCGGGCTCCATGCCGTCGAACAGGCTGCCAGCCCACTCCGCCGCCCGCTCCGCCAGCTCGTTCGCGGTGCGTTCGCAGTCGTCCATCGCCCGGACGCTGTGTATCAACTGCTGGTCGTCCGCCCGCTCGCGTTCTTCGACGGACTCTCGCGTGGCGTGGATCGTCGCCTCGTGGAGGGCGTCGTAGTACGCCGACTCGTCTCTTGTGAACCCGGCGTCGACCGCTCTCGCGGGCCAGTCAGCGGGACCGTCCGCATCGCCGGTCTCGATGGCGTCCCGCGCGGCGTCGAGGTCGTCGGGCGGCACGGTCTCGAACCACCCCGCCCCCGCTGCGTCGTTACTCATACTCGGAGAACTGCGGGCGAAATCGTATAGGCGATCCGGTGTTACACCGACGCGAGGAAGTTCCCGATGAGGTCGTGACCCGACGGGGTGAGCACGCTCTCCGGGTGGAACTGCACCGCCTCGATCGGGTGTTCGCGGTGTCGGACGCCCATCACGATGGATTCGCCGTCGTGATCGGTCGTCGCGGTCACCTCGAAGACGTCCGGGACCTCGACCGCGGCGAGCGAGTGGTATCGTCCGGCGCGGAACCCCTGATCGAGCCCGGCGAAGACGCCGTTTCCGTCGTGCTCGACGGGAAACGCCTTCCCGTGGATCGGCTCCGGCGCGTGTCCCACCGTACCCCCGTACTCGTAGACGGCGGCTTCGAGGCCGAGACAGACGCCGAGCGTGGGCACCGTGGGCGACAGCTCTCTCAGCACGTCCGCGGTGACGCCCACGTCGCGCTCGTTCTTCGGGTGGCCGGGACCCGGGCTGATGAGGATCGCGTCCGGCTCCGCTCGCTCGATGTCGGCGAGCGACGCGGTGTTTTTGAACACCTCGATGTCTATCGATTCATCGTCGTCGGGCTGGTCGGAGACGTACTCGACGAGGTTGTAGGTGAACGAGTCGAAGTTGTCGATCACGACGACCTTCATTCGTCGGCCTCCGTTCCGGGGGTAAGCGGGTCCGTCGCGCGCTCGTCGCCGTCACCTTCCCGGATGCGGTCGATCGCGGCCAACACGCCGTCCATCTTCTGTTCGGTCTCCTCGTACTCGGCGGTGGGATCGGAGTCGGCCACGAGTCCCGCGCCGGCCCGGACGGTGACGACCGACTCGCCCTCCGCGTCGCCGGCCTCGCCGGCCGGCGCGTCCTCCAGCGTCGCCGTCCGGATCACGATGGCGAAGTCGGCGTCGCCGCTCCACGCGTAGTAGCCGACGCCACCGCCGTACGCCTCGCGGGGAGTCGTCTCCAACTCCTCGATGATCTCCATCGCGCGAACCTTCGGCGCGCCCGTGAGGGTCCCGGCCGGGAAGGTCGCGCGCGTCGCGTCGAACGCGTCCGCGTCGTCGGCGAGCGTGCCCGTCACCGTCGACTCGATGTGCTGGACGTGGCTGTACTTCAACACGTTCATGAACTCCTCGACGCGGACCGAGCCGGGCTCCGAGACGCGCCGCACGTCGTTACGCGCGAGGTCGACCAGCATCGTGTGTTCTGCGCGTTCTTTCGCGTCCGCGAGCATCTCGCCCGCGAGCCGGCGGTCCTCGACCGGGCTCGTCCCGCGCGGACAGGTGCCGGCGATCGGGTTCGAGACGACGCGGTCGTCCCGGACCGACACCAGCGTCTCGGGGCTCGCGCCAACGATGCTGCGGTCGTCGTGGCGCAGCACGTACATGTACGGCGAGGGGTTCACTTCGCGGAGCGCCGCGTACAGCCCGAGCGAGTCGACCTCGCCGCGAAGCTCGCGGCTCCGCGAGATCACGCCCTGATAGATGTCGCCGTCGAGGACGTGCTGTTTCGCCGTCCGGACGGCCGCCTCGTAGTCGGCCTGTGCGCCGGCCGACTCGGCGTCGATACGAACGCCGTCGGGATCGGGCGGCGACGCCGCGCGCAGTTCGCCGGCGACGCGCTCCGCCTCGTCGACGAGGTCGTCGTACACCGCTTCCGGGTCGTCGTCGCCGCCGATCACAGGCGTGAACACGAGTTCGACCGTCCCCTCCACCTCGTCGAAGACGACCGTCCGGGTCGTGAGCGCGAACTCGGCGTCGGGGAACTCGGTCTCCGGTCGGTCGACGCCGACCTCGTCTAACCAGAGGTCGTAGACGGCCTCGTACGCGAGGAAGCCGACGAACCCCCCGGAGAGTATCTGGCGGTCGGTGTCGGGAAACCCCCGCCGGCGCACATCGGGAAACGCCGCCCGGATGCGGTCGATCACGTCGCCTTCGGCGGGACCGAGGTCGGTCGTGCCGTCGCTTTCGGCGTCGGTCTCGTCCCCCGGTACCGCCTCGCCGCGCGACCCGCCGACGAACGACGCGGCCGGCCCCAACTCGGTGACTTCGGTACGGTCGGGGTGAACGGAGACGATGGCTTCCGGGTCGTAGCCGACGAACGAGTAGCGGGCGTGTTTGTCCGCCTTCCCACCCGCCGTGAACGCGCCGTCCGGGTCGCTGGAGGCGACCTTCTCGCCGGATTCGAGCAGGAACCCGTACGGGCTGTCGCCCACCAGCGTCGCGTACGCCGCGAGCGGCGTCACATCGGCGTCGAGCGACGCGGCGACGCGAACGACGACCGGTCCGTCGGGGCCACCGGCGTCGCTCGCGAGGTCGGCGAACGTCTCTCGGTCGGTATCGAGCGGCGTTCCGTCGCTCATACCAGCTCCATCTCTCGGCCCGCGTTCGCGACGAACCGGGCGACCGCGTTGTGGTCTTTTCGCCCTCCGTCCAGTTCGACGCCGGAGGCGACGTCGACCGCGAACGGGTCGGCCGCCCGAATCGCCTCCGCGACGGTGTCCGGCGTGAGGCCGCCAGCGAGGACGACCGGTGACGTGAGCCGATCTGCGAGTTCGCCGGCCCGCGTCCAGTCGTGCGTCTCGCCGGTTCCGCCCGCTCCCGACTCGTCGGTCGAGTCGAGCACGAGGGCGTCGGCGACCGCGTCGAGTTCCTCCGCGCGCCCCGGCTCCGCGGCGTCGACGGCGAGAAGCACCTTTCGCTGGGTCTCTGCGCGGATGTATCGGATCTCGTCGGGCGTCCACTCGCCGTGGATCTGGACGGCGTCGGGACCGATCGTCCGGACGAGTTCGACGACGCGCTCCGCGGAATCGGGCATCGTCACGAGCGTCGCCGTCACGAACGGGGGCACGTCCGCGAGGAGGTCGGCCGCCGTGGCGGGTTCCACCTCGCGAGGGGAGTCGACGGGCACCTCGGTGATGACGCCGACCGCGTCGGCTCCGGCGTCGACCGCCGCCCGGAGATCGGCGTCGCGGGCGATCCCGCAGACCTTCACGCGAGCCATCAGTCGTCCTCCGAACTCGGAGACGCCGCATTCTCGGCGGCCGCGTCCGTCGTCGAATCGTCGCCACAGAGCGCCGCGAACTTCGCTGCGGCCCCGCCCGAGTCGATCGCCTCGGCGGCGCGCTCGACGCCGGCTTCGAGCGAGTCGGCCTCGCCCGCGACGTAGACGGCCGCGCCGGCGTTCGCGAGAACGAGGTCCCGCTTTGCCCCCGTCACCGTCCCCTCGACGATCCCGCGGAGGTCGGCCGCGTTCTCCTCTGGCGTCCCGCCCGCGACCGCCTCGATCGGGGCGCGTTCGAGTCCGAGGTCGGCGGGGTCGATCGTGAACTCTCGCACGTCGTCGCCGTCGACCTCGGCCGCGACCGTCTCGCCGTGGATTCCGATCTCGTCCATGCCGTCGCCGTGAACGACCAGGGCGCGCTCGACGGGCATGTGCGCGAGCGAGCGGGCGATCGTCCCGACCAGATCGGGATCGTAGACGCCGAGCACCTGCGCCTCGGCACCGGCGGGGTTCGTCAGCGGGCCGAGCACGTTGAATATCGTCCGCATGCCGAGTTCCTTCCGCGGGCCGATGACGGCCTTCATCGCCGGGTGGAAGACGGGCGCAAGCATGAACCCGATCCCGTCCATCTCGATGGCGGCCTCGACGGCCGACGGCTCGGCCTCGATGTCGGCCCCCGCGACCTCAAGTACGTCCGCGCTCCCGGAGGACGACGACACAGAGTAGTTGCCGTGCTTGGCGATCGGGACACCCGCGCCCGCGGCGACGATCGCGGCCGTCGTCGAGACGTTGATCGTGTTGTAGTCGTCGCCGCCGGTCCCACAGGTGTCGACGAGCGGCTCTCGGTCGGGGTCTATCGTCCGCGCGGCGTCGCGCATCCCCTGCGCGAAGCCGGCGATCTCCGCCTCCGTTTCACCCTTCGCTCGAAGCGCGGCCAGAAGGGCACCGATCTGCGCCTCCGTCGCCTCCTCGAAGACGAGTCTCGCGGCCTCGCGCGCCTGTTCGACCGTCAGGTCCTCTCCCTCTGTCACGCGTTCGACCGTCTCGTTGATATCCATCGTGTTCACCAATGTAGTATTCCGCGTTGTGATGTACAAGTATGTACACTGATTTAACGCTGTCGCCGGCGCTGTCCGTACGGCAGCGTCACAAAACGATCGCCGCCTCCGGTCAGTCGCCGACGATCGGCGTCGGATCGTCCGCCTCGACGACGACGACCGGGACCGCCGCCTCGTCGACCACGGCGTCCGTCGTCGAACCGAAGACGAACCGCCCGACCGTCCCCGTCGTCGTCTCGCCGACGACGACGAGGTCGTAGTACGGCGACTGCTCGATTATCGCGTCCGCCGCCCGTTGGTCTTCGACGAGCCACCGGTCCGAGCGCTCGAAGCCGTCGAGTCGGTCGCACGCGGCCGAGAGCAGGTCCTCACCGGTTGCCGGGCTGTCACCGCCCCCCGATTCGTCGCCGCTCGTCGCGGTGCCGGCCGTCGCTTCGCCGGCGCTGTCGGCCGCGGCGTCTCCGCCCCGAGAGCCGGAGCCGTCGCTCTCGGGTGTCGGTGCGTCCTCGGGGACGACGTGGAACAGATCGAGCCACGCGTCGGTCGTCTCGGCGACCGCCCGAGCGAGGTCGACCGCTGCGCCCGAGTGCGGTCCCGGACCGACCGCGACGAGGATCGACGCGACCCGGTCCCCTCGACCGAACCGATCTACCCCCTCGATCCGAGCGTGCGTCGCGGCGGCAGCGGTCGCTTCCCCGATAGCCCGTTCGACGATCGATTCGCCGGGGTCCGGGGCCGTACCGGCCGTTTCGACGGCCGCGTCGTCAGCGGTTCCGCCGTCGGCGTCGCGCCCGTTCATGGGCGAGATGTCTGACGCGCGTCGGATAAATCCAGGCGGTCCGCTCGCTCGTCACTCCCGGAAGAACGCCTCGTCCTCGAACGGCTCCGTCTCGCCTTCGACGGCCACGACATCGAGCGCGGTGACTTCGGCACCGACGCCCAATATCCCCGCGAGGCTCGGCTCCGTCCGTCCCTCGTCTCCCGATATCAGCTCCTTGATGTAGAGCCCGCCCGCGCCGTGGATCTCCACGGTCGCGTGGCGGGCGTCGTCCGGCTCTGCGCTCGCCCCGTACACGTCGCGCTCCCGAGTGAGCCCCGCGCGCCGGTGGTCGACCCGGTTCGGTGTGTACTGCTCGACCGTCGTCCCCTCCAGCCGATCGACCGCGTCGGCGAGGGCGTCGCCGTCGACATCGGCGTCGAAGGCGACCTCAGCCCGGTAGCGTTTCGAGGCGTCGTGTTCTTTCACGCGCTCGACCATGTCGTACGTCGCGAGCGTGAGTCCCTCGACCTCGACGGCTCCGTCGGCGAACGCGTTGATGTCCGACTGGAGCCGATCGGTCTCGACGCGTCGGCGGCGCGGCTCCGCCACCTCGATCACGAACGGCCGGCCCGTTCCCAGCATGAGCGCGTCGACGTCCTCGCGTCCCGCGCCGTGGAACGTCGCATCCGTCCCGTCCATCACGTCCTCGACGACCGGCGCTGTGTACTCCTCGACGCTGTCGTCGTAGAGGTACCCCGACCCGCCGCAGTGGTCACACGGGTCCGCGCCCTGCCGACCGGAGCCGTTACACTCCCGACACGGCCACTCGGTCTGCGGGATGTCGCGCTCCAGTTTCCGGTACCGACCGTAGACGAACGCGGAGTTCACCTTCGCGTCGACCGCGTCCTCGGCCAGATCGATCGTGAACTGCACGTCGGGGCGGTCGAACGAAACCTCCGTGTCGGTGAGACGACCCACGCGCTTGCCGACCTCGCGGTTGTACTCCGATTTGAACGGCTCGCCTGCGTCGGCGTCGACTCCGGCCTCCTCGCGGAGCAGCGCCTCGTTCTCCTCGATCAGCGGCGGCGTCCGCGTGCCGACGTTGTACGTCTCGAACTCGGCGTCGCCGACCGCGTCGGTCGCGCGTTCGGCCCACGCGTCGAACTCGCCACACCGCCCTTCACAGACCCAGCAGTCGGCCGTCTCCACCGGCTCGTAGTCCTCGTCGTCGCGCAGCGCCAGCGCGGTGCGCAGCGCCGACCCCCGCTCGGCGTTCGACAGCCCGAAGCTCCGCTCAGCGACGAGCCGGCCGAGGCAGGCGTCACAGACCGGGCCGGTGTCGGCCGCTCGCGCCGCGACGTCGAGTACGTCCATACGAACCCCAGCGTCCCACTCGATAACTGTCTTACGGGCTTCGACCGACTGACCGTGCGGACGATGCGCCTCCCTCCCGACCGCACGACCCTCGTCGCGACGGCCGGGACCGACAGTGTGGAAGTTAAGAGGGTCGATGACGTGGTGGCGGCTGTGACCGAGCCGTCGACGCGCACGGAGACGGTCGAACTCGGCGTGGAGCTTCTCGCACACCTCGAACACGAGGAGCTGTCGCTTCCGGAGGCCATAGACCGGATCGAGACGGTGACCACGAGCCCCGCGCTCACCAGAGAGATACTCGACACCGCCGAGAAACGCGGCGTCATCGACCGCGACGGCGCGCGCCTCCGCGTCGAGCGCGGCGGCACCCACGTAAACTACGAGACGCAGGTGGTGACGCGGGACGGATCCTTCGAGTGCCGACGCTGCGGCTCGGGGCTCACCACCGGCCACTTCGTGCGATTAGACGCCGGCGAACTCGGACCGTTCGGCTCCTCGTGTATCCGGAAGGTGACGGGACGTGAGGCGTCGGCCGACGGGCAGTGAGTCGACGACGGGGCAAAAAAGCGCCTCCGGGAAGTCGCGCGGCGTCGAGAACGTCGATCTCGCCCAGCTACGACGGCGACATCTGGATGTTGAGGCTCTTCTGGACGAGCTGTGTGAACGCCATCGAACACAGGAAATACCAGAGGATCCACATCTGGATCGGGCCGACGATCCCCGAGTCCCACGTGACGGTGCCGGCGATCGGGACGATCATCTCCTGGGCGGCGACCGCCGGATACGCGGGGTCCGAGCCGCGGTAGCCGATCACCCAGAACATCCAGAGGAACGCCGGGATAGTGAGGAACATGATCCACACCATCGGACGGAACTGCTCTTTAAACATACCGAGCTGGTCGCCCATCGCGTCCATCTGCTCTTCTTGGATGGCATCGAGTTCGGCCTGATCGTCGCGCTCTTTCGCGTCCTTGCGCCGCTCTTGGATCTCTTTCATCCGGTCTTGGTACGCGCTCATTTTATCCATATCCATGAGCCCCGCGCGCAACAGCGTGGAGTACAGGCCGGTCGCGAGCGCGATCACCATCACCACGACGTAGAACGGAACGATGTTCAGGAGGGGACCGAGCACGACGTCGATCGCGCCGGCGATCGCGTTCCGAACCGGGTTGACCGCGTAGCCGACGAAGGCACCGATCGTCGCGACGCCCGCGACCTTGTCCCACTTTGTCCACGACGTCGTCTCCGGCGTCTCGGCGTCGCCGCCGGCCGCGCCGTCGTCGTCGTCTTCGAGCCCCGATTCGATGGCGTCCGGGTCGGCCAGCGCGAACCCGGTCTCGCCGTCGACGAGGATCTCCTTTTCGA
>Ga0209917_1001061_pt1 | contig 11241 bp, 10 predicted proteins | sample SalPon2_C_H2O_MG_FD_185710 | JGI IMG/M metagenome (GOLD analysis project Ga0209917, IMG submission 185710) | Salt pond water microbial communities from South San Francisco under conditions of wetland restoration - Salt Pond MetaG R2_C_H2O_MG... | ecosystem: Environmental > Aquatic > Non-marine... | reverse complement strand
AGCGACGAGCGCGACGAGTCCACCGACGACGGCAGCGACCTCACGGACCGTCGCGTTCGGCATGCCGTCGCGCTCGCTCGCCGTAATCGCCGACTGCGTCCGTCTGACGCGACGCAACACGACGAGGGTGAACCCGGCGAGCGTCGCCAGGAGGGCACCACCCTCCACCGACCCGATCTGTCCGTTCCAGCCGAAGCCGACGAGGAGGGCCGCCGCGAGGAGCATGAAGGGCACGTCGCGTCGGAGCGCCGCCTCGGAGACGTCGAGCGGGCGGATCAGGGCGGCCGCCCCGAGCACGAGCCCGATGTTGGCGACGTTCGACCCGAGGATCGCACCGAGGCCGATGTCGGTCGAGACGGTGAGCCCGCCCAAGACCGCGACGAACAACTCCGGGGCGGTCGTGGCGAACGCGACGACGGTAACGCCGACGGTCGCCGCCTTCAGGCCGATCGCCAGCGCAAGGTCCCGCGCGCCCGCGACGAGAAGTTCGGCACCGGCGTATAACAGCGCAACGCCGGCGAGCAGCAGCGCGAGTTCGGTCACGGGCGACCCGAGTGGCATACCCGAGGATCAGCCGGTCGTGACAAAAGAAGCGCGGTTCGTGAGGCTGTCTCCCGTGGCCGGCGGTTCAGACGTTCGTTGCGCGGAACTCGCCGTGTTTCATCCCGAGAACGAAGACGATCGCACCGAAGACGGCCATCGAAGGGACGACCATCATGAGGACCGTCTGTAGCGCCATCGGGGTTCCGAAGCTGATACCCACGGTTCCGACGGCGATGATCAGCGCCACGAGGCCGGCCGCGCGCGGAAGGTCATACTCCATGAACGCAGTAACACGCTAACCGATATGAACGTTCGGTCGTCGACACGCGCGAGCGCTGTGGGAGGCGCGCGTCGCGAGATATTTGTCGACCACCCGTCGAGTGACCCCATGCGCGTACTGGGCGTCGCTGGACCCTCAGACTCCGGCAAGACGACCGCGGTGGCGGCACTGACGGCCCGACTTCGGGATCGCGGCAGCGTCGCGACCGTCAAGCACCTCACACACGAGCCGGACGTTGACACCGAGGGGAAAGACACCGACCGCCACCGCGCCGCGGGCGCAGGACACACAGTCGGTATCACGGAAGACGGCGGGTGGTTCGCGACCGGAGACGACCGCACGCTCGACACGGTCCTCGACGACCTCACACCACACGTCGACTACGTCCTCGTCGAGGGCTTCAGCGGGCGCCACCTGCCGACGGTGGTGCTCGGTGGCCGCGAGACGGCCCCGCCGGTCGTCGCCGAGGCACCGTGTGCCGACGCACTCGACTACGAGGGTGTGCTCGACCGTCTCGAGGCGATCACGCCGACCGAGACGCCGAGGTCGCTCGCCGCTGCAGTTCGTGCCGTCGTCGACGAGCCGTCGACCCCGGTGGCGACGGGCGAAGCGCCGATTTCCACCGAGCGTATCGTGGGGGAGTCGTCTGGGCAGCGCGTCGCACGCGCGCTGAGTGTCGAGGAGTCACTTCGCGCTGACGGCAGCGTACAGGCGGTCCGCGTGCACCCCCGCCGCCCGGTCGACCCGACGGCCCCGGCGAGCATCTGCGTCGCCGTCGCGGCCGACACGAGCCGACTCGCCGCCGAGGCGGTCGCCGACGCACTCGAGCAGTTCGGTGACCTGTCGTCCAGATAGCACGGCGCGGAACGACTGTGGGGTCGTCCGACCGGAGCGAAACCGAAATTGGCCCCGTTCCCACGTGTTTGCAATGCCGGCAAGTTATAACCGATGCCGAACTGACCGTACAAGGGATGCAGACCCGAACGCGCCGGTCCCTGCTCGCGACGGTCGCGGCGGGGTGTGGAGCCGGCGTCGCTGGCTGTCTAGGCGGGAGGGACGCCGTCTCGGTGCTCGCGGCCGGCAGTCTCGCGGTGGTGTTCGAAGACCACGTCGGGCCGGCGTTCGAAGCAGAGACGGGGACCGCGGTTCGCGGCGAGTACCACGGCTCGACGGCGGTGATGCGGATGATAACGGACGACCAGAAACACCCGGACGTGGCGGTGAGTGCGGACCACCGGCTGCTCCGGGACCGGCTCTACGAGCGCCACACCGACTGGGACGTCGAGTTCGCGTCGAACGCGGTCGGGCTCGCGTACGGGCCCGACACGTGGATAGCGGACAGACTCGCGGCCGGTGACCCCTGGTACGAGGTGGTTCGTGACGCGCCAGCAGGCGACCTAGCGATCAGCGACCCCGCACTCGACCCACTTGGGTACCGCGCCGTCTTGGCGTTCCGGCTGGCAGAGCGCGAACATGGGCTCGACGACTTCGCCGCGCCGGCGCTCGAGCGGGCGTACCGGGAGCCCGAGGAGCCCCAGCTGCTCGCCGACGTCGAGACCGGTAACCGCGCCGCCGCCGTCGCCTACCGGAACATGGCAGTCGCACACGATCTCCCGTTCGAGCCGTTCCCGCCCGCCTACAGCTTTGCTGACCCCGATCGGGCAGAGACGTACGCCTCGGCGTCATATACCACCACAGACGGATACGTCGTTACCGGCGCCCCGATCGTCTACAACGCGACCGTGCTCGCGGACGCAGCGGCACCGGCGGCCGGCCGCCAGCTCGTCCAGTTCCTCGCCACTGCCACCGACGTGCTCCGCGAGAACGGCCTCGCTGTGGCGTCGTTTCCGCGCACACATGGTGCGGTCCCGAGCGGGGTGCTCTCGTGAGTCTCGCGAGCGAGACGATCCGACGACGAGGGAGTTGGGCGCCGGCGCGACTCGTCGCTGGACTGCTCGGGGGGCTGCTCGTCGCCGGGTTCGCGCTGCCGTTCGCCGCGTTTCTCTGGCGTGCCGGGTCGGTTGCCCTCTGGGAGACGCTCGCCGAGCCGGCGACGCAGACCGCGATCCGCAACTCCCTGCTCACCGCACCGGTCGCGACGGGGATCTCGACGGCGCTCGGCGTCCCGCTCGCGTACGTCCTCGCGAGGGCGTCGTTCGTCGGGAAGCGCGTCGTCGAGGCGCTCGTTATCCTCCCGCTCGTCGTGCCGCCGGTCGTCGGCGGGGCGCTGCTTTTGAGTGTCGTCGGACGGTTTACGCCCATCGGGGCGGCCGCCGCGAGCGCCGGCGTTCCACTCACCGACAGCCTACTCGGTGTGATCCTCGCACAGACGTTCGTCGCCGCCCCGTTCGTCGTCATCACCGCTCGTGCCGGGTTCACCGCGGTCGACGAGCGGTTAGAGCAGGCGTCGCGGTCGCTCGGCCACGGACCGATAGCGACGTTCACCAACGTGTCGCTCCCGCTCGCGCGCGGCGCCATCGTGGCCGGCATCGTCCTCACCTTCGCGCGGGCGACCGGCGAGTTCGGCGCGACGATGATGGTCGCGTACAACCCGCGGACGATGCCGACACAACTGTGGGTCGCGTTCATTTCGGGCGGGATAGACGCCATCGTGCCGCTCGCAGCTGCGTTGTTGGCGATCACCCTCGCCGTGCTGGCGCTCGTCAGGCGTGTCGCGCGCGTCCCGACGGTGGTGGACGCGTGACCGGCGTCGAACGGACACACGAGCGAACGGTCGTCGACCGGGACGGCGATGAGACGCCGGCCCTAGAGGTCGACGAGCTCTCACACCGATACGGCCGGACCCGGGCGCTCGCCGACGTGTCGATCGCCGTCGCACCCGGTGAGCTGATCGCGCTGCTCGGGCCGAGCGGGTGCGGCAAGACGACACTCGTGCAGGCGATCGCCGGCCACCTCCACCCCACCGCCGGACAGGTGGCACTCCACGGGACGACGGTCACGGCAGTGCCTCCCGAGTCGCGTGGCGTCGGCGTGGTGTTCCAGCAGTCGACGCTGTACCCGCACATGACCGTCGCAGAGAACGTCGCGTACGGCCTCACCGCCCAAGGCGTCCCCGACGAGACGCGCGCAGCACGGGTTCGTCGGTACCTCGAGCTCGTCGAGCTGGCACACCTCCGTGCCGCCTCCCCGGACGCCCTGAGTGGCGGCCAGGCGCGCCGCGTCGAACTCGCCCGCGCGCTTGCGCCGGAGCCCGACGTCTTGGTGCTCGACGAGCCGTTGTCCGCACTCGACAGACGGCTCCGCGTGCGGCTTCGCGACGAGATTACCCGGATTCAGCGGACGACAGGCGTGACGACGCTGTTCGTGACCCACGACCAGGCCGACGCGATGGCGGTCGCCGACCGACTCGTCGTCATGCGTGACGGGACGGTGGCCGCGACCGGCACGCCGCGGGCGCTGTACGAGTCGCCACCGAACCGGTTTACCGCCCGATTTCTCGGCCGGTCGAACGAGCTCGCCGGACGGGTCGTCGGCGACGACGTCGACGGCAGCGCCGACCACGCTCTCGGCAGCACCGCGAGAGACGGCGAGCTCGATATGGTTCGCGTCGCCATCGGCGAGGCGGCGTTCGTCGTTCCCGACACGCCCCCCGAGGCGGACCAGGTTCTGGTGCACGTCCGACCCGAGGCCGTCCGCGTCGCCGCGGCGGGAGCCGACGACGACCACGGTACGAGCGACAGAGACGGGAGCGACCGCGACGCCGAAGGGGGCGGTCCGAACGCGGACCGCGACACGACCGTCTCGCTCGGCGGGACCGTAGCGCGTGTCGCGGACGCCGGAAGCCGGTACGACGTGCACGTAAGCCTCGATTCGGCGATAGCTATCGACGAGGGCACGGAGACGCCGCGAGCGGCCGACTCGCCGCCGACGGTGACGGCCGAGTGTACCCGCTGTCGACTGGCCACGGGCGACCGGGTTCAGGTCGCGTTCGACGGACGCGACGTCTCCGTGTTCCCGCGGCCGACCGAGTGTGCCGACTCGGGCGGCGCAGGCGGCCCCGGTCGGTAGCCGTCGCCCGTCACCACCGACGGGTTGTCGTCGCCCGTCGGCCGCTCACGCCTCGACGATGTCGTCGTCGGTCGCGGGTGGGACGCGGAGCGTGGCGTCGAGGGCGACCACGGCGTCCCCACCGACGCTCACGCGCACCGCGTCGTCGGCAGCGTCGGTCGGCTCGGTCAGTCGAACGTGGACGCGGCCGGGCCGGTCCAAGACGTGTCCCTGTTCGAGGACGAGCTCGTCCGGTGGGTCGCCGTCGAACGCGTCGACGGCCCGGAGGTACCCGGCGGCCGCGCCGCTCGCCGTGCCCGTCACGGGATCTTCGGGCACCCCGACCGCTGGGGCGAAGGCCCGGCCGTGGAGCGTCGCCGACGCCGACAGCGTATCGAAGGTGAACGCGTACACCCCGGCGACGTCGAACTCGTCCGAGAGCGCCTCGACGGCGGCGTGATCTGGGTCGGCATCGGTGAGTCGTTCGAGGAAGTTGACCGGGACGACGAGAAACGGCAGCCCGGTCGAAGCGACCGCAGCCGGGAGGTCCGCGCCGACGTCACGGAGGGCGGCCGCGTCGACGCCAAGCGCCGTCGCGAGTCGATCGAGGTCGACGTCGACGGGGGTGACACGAGGCGCATCCTGACGCATCCAGACGCGCCCCGTGTCGGTCACGCGAACGGAGAACGTCCCGGCGTTCGTGTGGATCGGGTGCTCGCCGGCGTCGATCGCGCCGTCGTCGAAGCGAGCAGCGAACGCCGCGACGGTGGCGTGCCCGCAGAGGTCGACCTCCGCGCTCGGCGTGAAGTACCGAACGCGGTAGCCGGTCTCGATGCCGTCGGTCGTCGCCGCGGGTGTCACGAAGGCCGTCTCCGACGCCCCCAGTTCGGCCGCGATCCGAGCCAACTGGTCGTCCGAGAGTCCGGTCGCGTCGGGAACGACGCCGGCTACGTTGCCGGCGAGCGGCTCCGTGGTGAACGCGTCGACGAGGAGCGCGCGTGTGGTGTCCATCGCTCGTTCGTCGTCGAGCGTGACAAAAAGCCTCCCGGCCGTCGACCTCAACCCTTTTTTCCTCGCTCCGCCGACAGGGTGGGTATGGGCCTGTTCGACCGCTTGCGCGGGAGCGACACACCACGGGTGGCGTTCGTCGGGATCGAGGGGCTCCCGTACGACCTCGTCGCCGACGAGCCGGAGACGTTCCCGACGCTCGCGGCTATCGCAGACGCGGGCGACGCCGGAGCGATAGACAGCATCGTCCCGCCGGAGTCGAGCGCCTGCTGGCCCGCGCTCACGAGCGGGGTGAATCCAGGAGACACCGGGGTGTATGGGTTTCAAGACCGTGAGATCGGGTCGTACGACACCTACGTGCCGATGGGTCGTGACGTCCAGGCGACGCGAATCTGGGACCGGGCAACGGCCGCCGGACTCGATGCGACGGTGTTGAACGTCCCCGTCACCTTCCCACCCCAGCGCGACCTCCAGCGGACGGTCGCCGGCTACCTCTCGCCGGACGTCGATTCCGCCGCACACCCCGAGGAACTGCGGTCGTACCTCGAGACGGCCGATTACACGCTGTCGGTGAACGCGAAGCTCGGTCACCGCGAGGACAAGTCGGCGTTCCTCGAGGACGCCCGCGAGACGCTCGACGGGCGCGCCGCGCTGTTCGAGCGATACGTCGACCGCGACGACTGGGACCTCTTCGTCGGCGTCTTTACCGCGCCGGATCGGGTGAATCACTTCCTCTGGCGTGAGTACCGCGAGTCGGGGCGTTACCACGACGCATTCGTCGACTTCTACGCCGCACTCGACGCACACCTGGCGACCCTCCGCGACGCACTCGCGAACGACGTGACGCTCGTGGTCGGCTCGACGCACGGCTTTGCCAGCCTCGAGTACGACGTCTACTGCAACGAGTGGCTCGAACAGACCGGGTGGCTCTCGTACGCGGACGACGACCACACCGCACTCGCCGACATCGACGCGGACACGCGCGCGTACTCGCTCGTGCCTGGACGGTTTTACCTCAACCTCGAGGGGCGCGAGCCGGACGGGGTCGTTCCCGAGTCGGCGTACGATACGGTCCGCGCCGAACTTGCGGCGACCCTCGAGACGTGGGAGGGACCGAACGGCGAGCCGGTCGTCGATCGCGTCGTCGAACGGGAGACCGCCTTCCGCGGCGACCACGACGAGATCGCTCCGGACCTCGTTGCACTCCCGAATCCAGGGTTCGACCTGAAGGCCGGATTCCGTCCGCGCGATCGGGTGTTCGACCCCGACGGCCCCCGGACAGGGATGCACACCTTCGAAGACGCGGCGCTGTTCGTCGACCACCCGGCGGCGACCGTCGACGATGCCGACCTCCTCGACGTCGCCCCGACGCTGCTCACCCTGCTCGACGTCGAGTACGGCCGGACGGACTGTGACGGCGCGAGTCTGGTGTGAACCACGTTGTGCCCAACCGAGAGAGACATGGAACGAACGCCAGACGGTACGCCGGTCGGCGTCGACGATCCGTACGCGGTCGCCGGCGTCTGTGACCACCTCACCGACGACGGACGGTGTCGGTTCGCGCTGACGCGGGCTGGTGACGACCCGGCGTTCGCCGACGCGCGGCGCGTCGACGGCTACGCCTGTCACGTCGGACCCGACGGGGCCTGGCGGGCGTGTCCGCACTACCAGTCGACGACCGACGGTCGCGAGTGCGTGCGGTGTGGCCTCGAGGAGGTCCGGCTCGCGGGCGAGGACGCACGACCGCTCGTCGAAGCGCATCACCTCTCGTACGGCGACGCCGAGACCACAGACGACGACACGGCGACGACCGACGACACGGCGACTGCCGACGACACGGCGACTGCCGACACCACAGCCGCCGGTCCACACGAGATAACCGTCGCGCTATGCCGGTGGTGTCACACCAAAGTACATCGATCGATAGCACGGATCGACGACGACGCGAGCCCGGATCCAGAGGCGATCGCCGAGCGCGAGGGACGCCGAACGAGAGAACGCGAGGAGACGGCGTTCGAGACCGCACGCGAGCGGTTCGACGAATCGGAGTGAGAGACGGTCAGCCAGTGACCTCGCCGGGGGGTTCACTCGGGTGCCGGCCGAACGAGGTCTGCGAGCGCGACGAGCGCGCCGAGGAACCAGCCGATCGGTATCGAGATCCCGATCCACATCAGTAGGTAGCCGATACCGGGGAGTCCGACTCCCGCACCGAACGTCTCCAGGTCGAACGCACCGCGGATGACCTCGTTGAGGCCGCCGACGGCAAAGACCGTGTCGAGAATCCAGACCGCGAGCGCGTAGCTCGGGTCGAGGACGTACGGCTCGAGCGAGGGGGTGACGAGCGCGGCCACGACCGGCGGGAGAAACAGTGCGGTCATCGCCAGCGGGTACGCGAGGAGGACGCTCGTGAGTCGACCCCCCGTCTTCGAGGTGACCGCAGCAAGTCCGGCGGCGACGACGGCGACGATGCTTGCGACCCCCACCGCGAGAACGTCAGCGAGCGCGAGCTGGACGTACGTGAACAGAGTGAGCGCACCCCACCCGAGCGCAGCCGCGAGGATCACGCCGGCGACGCCAAGCCGCGTCACCGCGCTGTCGAACTTGCGGGCGTAAAATCGGGTCGCGAAGCCGACGAGGAGGAACGGGTACACGAAAGCGACGAGCGGTGCGCCGAGCGCGCCCCACAGGTAGTACGCGACCCGCTGCGGGAGCGTCTCCGGCTTCCACTTGCCGAGCACCGTGCTCGGGTCGAGCTGTCGGGGGAAGACCGTCTCCATCCAGGTCTCGTGGAGGCGAACGACGTCCAGCACGAGCGCCTCCAACAAACCGGGTTGCCCTCGTCGTTCCATTTAGCCCTTCTCTCGGGGGAGTCGACGTGAAGGTTGTGGGTTCGCCGAGGCGCGGTGTGGGGATGCAGACCGGACGCGTGACGTGGCGTCGGGATCGGATGGGCTTTGTTCACCAGCCACCGAGCGTGACCGACACATGTCTCTGGCCGCGCTCACGCACGGACTGGTGCTCTCTTTCGGGCTCATCGTCGCATTCGGGCCACAGAACGTGTTCATCTTTCAGCAGGGCGCCACACAGCCGCGTCTCAGACAGGCCGTACCCACGGTGGTCACCGCCGGTGTCGCCGATACGCTGTTAGTCCTCCTCGCGGTGTTAGGGGTGTCCGTCGTGGTACTTGAATTCGCGTGGCTGCAGACGGGACTGTTCGCCGCCGGGTTCGTCTTTCTCTGGTACGTCGGGTGGGTGCTCTATACGGCACCGGATTTCGAGCCCAACGCGACCGGGGCGGACCGGCTCGGGACGCGCGAGCAGGTCGGCTTCACCGCCTCCGTCTCGATACTGAATCCACACGCCATCCTGGACACGGTCGGTGTGATCGGGACGAACGCTTTGGCGTACGCCGGAGCGAACCGCTGGTCGTTCACCGCCGGCTGTCTGGTCGTGTCGTGGGGGTGGTTCACCGGACTGGCCGTCGTCGGGCGGCGACTTGGCGGGGCCGCACCCGGGTGGCTACGCCACCTCAACACGATTTCCGCGGTGCTCGTCTGGCTCGCTGCACTCTACATGGGTGTACAGCTCGTCGATATCGTGGCGTGAGAACGCTGGGGGAGTCTCGATACGCGGCTTCGACGCGCAGTCGGCCCCTGAGCACGCGCTGCGTGCGCTGAGAGGCCGTAAGGGTGGCGTGAAGAAGACACAGTAGTTCGACTCCTGTAGTCGTGTGGCACCTCGAAACGAGATTCGATATCGCAGTATACGATTTATTGGGTGTCGATAGCCCGCACCGACTCGAAGGTTCCATCGGCGATCGCGTCGGCGATCACAGGGACGTCGACCGGTTCAACTGCGTTTGGGTACTTTCGAGTGAAGTACCGCGAGAGATTGTGAACGTCGCGTTCGAGGAACTCCCGTGCGTTCTGGTGGTCGACGGGAACGGCCTGTGGCCAGTCGAAGACGGTGACGCCGCTCTCTGCGACCGCGACGTTGTGCTCGGAGGCGTCGGCGTGGACCCACCCTAGGTCGTGAGCGGTCGCGAGTTCGCGATAGATCAGATCCAAGACGCCAGAAGCCTGTGTGGGTTCCAGTGTGGCCCGAGCGAGTTCCACGCCGTCGAACGTGTCCATCACGATCGCGTGACGGTTGTGATCGACTGGCCGCGGAACGGAGACGTCCGGGTACAGCGCTTCCATCACCTCGTACTCGCGTTCGGCCGCCTTGCGCGCCGTGTAAAGCCAGGAGACGTGATCGCGGTCGGCGGTGTACTCGCGCTCGCGGTTCACCTCACGGAAGTTGGTGTACCCTTCACGATGGTACTTCAGTGCGTGCGGCCGGAACGACCGCACCTCGTAGACGTCACCCTCCTTGCCCAACCCCAGTGGCGAGCCGACGCCGTCGATGGTCCCGCGCTCGGAGAACGTTCGCAGCGCCAGCGCGTCGTATCCCTCGAAGGTGAGTTGGTACCCCTCGTACTGGATCGTCTTGCGCTGGATCAGCTCACGGTCGAGACAGCGATCGAGCCGATACTCGACCTCCTCGCGCGTGAGCGTGGCGTACTCGGGCAGTTTGTCGCGCCGGACCCACTCGGAAAATCGCATCCCCTGCTCGACGCCCGAGAGGAGATAGAAGTCCTCGGGCTCGAGCTCCGCCATCTCACCGGCGACGTTTCGAACCATACGGTCTCTACTCCGCCGGTTCCTAAAAGCACCGCGCGTCCGATCGATGGACTTGATAAATCACATAATGCGATATCGAATCCGTGGCCGGCTCTCACATCGGGCGGCGACCCGGTCGCCGATGCCGTCGGTGACGGACCTCTCCGCGACGGCAGGCCGACACGGAGCACAACCGCTTTGATCGCGCGGCATCCAGCAGGCGTATGACTGCGCCGGCAGGCGAGTGGCGGCTGATCCGCGAGGAGTGCCGACCGGGACCGATGCAGATGGCACTCGACGAGGTGGCCGCAGAGACCGTGAGTGCGGGAGGCCCGGCAACGATTCGAACGTATCGATGGGATCCGAGCTGTCTCACCCTTGGGTACAGCCAGGACTCCGACACGGTCGACTGGGGGGCCTGTGCGCGAGCCGGCGTCGACGTGACGCGTCGGCGAACCGGCGGCGGTGGGATCTACCACGACCACGTTGGCGACATCGCGTACTCGATCGCCGTCGACGCAGACGCCGTACCCGGTGAACTCCTCGAGGCGTATCACCGGCTGTGTACACCAGTACTGGACGCGTTCGCGAGACTCGGTATCGACGCCGACTACGTCGACGAGACGGTGCCAGCGCTGTACCACCCGGCGTGTTACCTTCGCGAGCTGCACCCGGCACACGACGTCGTCGCCGACGGTCGGAAGATCGCGGGAAACGCCCAGTATCGGACCCGTGAGGCAG
>Ga0209917_1001060_pt1 | contig 11256 bp, 9 predicted proteins | sample SalPon2_C_H2O_MG_FD_185710 | JGI IMG/M metagenome (GOLD analysis project Ga0209917, IMG submission 185710) | Salt pond water microbial communities from South San Francisco under conditions of wetland restoration - Salt Pond MetaG R2_C_H2O_MG... | ecosystem: Environmental > Aquatic > Non-marine... | reverse complement strand
CGTCGACCGCGGATTCGCCGTGGATCTGGACGACCCCGACCACGAACTCCGCGCCTGTTTCGCCGGCGACACCTGCCTGCTCGGCTGGCTGGTCGCCGAGAGCGTCCGCGACTACGGCGACCGCAAGCCGACCGACCGACCCTTCTTCCAGCCCGGAAGTATGGCCCCGCTCGACGCCCGCGCGTTCGTCAACCTCGCCGGCGCCGAACCGGGAGCGACGGTTCTCGACCCGATGTGCGGAACGGGGGGAACCCTGATCGAGGCGGGACTGGTCGGCGCCCGCCCCGTCGGGATCGACGCCCAAGCGAAGATGGTGCGGGGCGCCCGCGAGAACTGTCGGACGTATCTCGACGGCGATGCCTACCTCTGTCGTGGCGACGCGACGGCCCTCCCCCTCGTCGACGACGCGGTCGACGGCGTCGTCTTCGACGCGCCCTACGGTCGCCAGTCGAAAATCGCCCGCCACTCCCTCGCGGACCTCGTCTCGGGGGCGCTCGCTGAAGCGGCCCGAGTCGCGCCGCGGGCGGTCGTCGTCGCCGATCGGTCGTGGCGCGAGGCGGCCGAAGACGCGGGCTGGACCGTCGAAACGACCGTCGAGCGGCCGGTCCATCGCTCGCTCACGCGACACGTTCACCTGCTGGAACGGTGAGGGCGCCGCGCTCAAGTCGGGAAACCGACGCGTAGACGTAGCCGATGTCGCCGCGAGGGCGACGGGCGCCCATTCACGCCGACCGGAGGGCCACGACCGTCTCCCCGGCGCGGACGGCGTCGCCCGTCGCGACGAGCAGATCGTCACGGTCGTACGCCGCCGGCAGGAGTACGTCGGCCCGGCTCCCGAAGGCGATGTGACCGATCCGGTCGCCGCGGGTGACGGTGTCGCTGGCGGTGAGATAGGGGTAGATACGTCGCGCGAACCACCCGGCGATCATCGATACGTCGTGGGTGTCGAACGCCACGTCGACCCGTTCGTTGCGATCCGAATCCTTGGTGAACGCCGGACGGTGCGCGCCGGGGCGGTGCGTGGCCGTCTCGACCGTTCCGTCCATCGGCGCCCGGAGGACGTGCACGTCGGTGACGTTCATGAACACGCCGACTCGGAGCCGACCGTCTTCCTCGCGGACGACGGAGACGCGGCCGTCGGCGGGGGCGACGACGCCGTTCGGCGGCGGCGTCCGCTCGGGGTCGCGAAAGAACCAGACCACGAACCCGCCGAGCGCGAGGGCGAGGGCGCCGAGCGGCGGTGCGAGGACGGCGAGCGGAATCGCGGCGAACAGTGGTGGCAGGGCGAACCGGCGGGCACCGGGCGCGAGCGAGAACGAGGGGCCGATCATCGGTGCGTGCCCTGTCCAGTCCCCCACGACGCCAGCAGATGCGTGAGGTGGAGGCGGTCGTCCGTCCCCGTCACCAGATCGTGGTCCACCTCGCCCGCGAGGCGGTGGAGGCGGGCGAGCGTTTCACCGTCGTAGCGCTTGCGCGCCGCCTCCAGCAAGTCGACCAGCAGCGACTGCCCGTCGTACCCCTCGTCGTCCAGCAGAGTGCCGACGGTCTTTCGGGCGTCGGCCACGTCGCCCGCCTCGGCCGACTCCAGAATCGCGGCGAGTTCGTCGTCGTAGCCCACGTCTCGGAGCGTCTCGTGGACCGTCGCCATCGTCACTTCGCCGGCTTCGACAGCGGCGGTCTGGGCGCCGAGGATCGCCTTCCGGAGGTCGCCGTCGGCGTAGCCGGCGACGAACTCCAGACCGTCGTCGTCGTAGTCGACGGCCTCGGCGTCGAGGATGCCCCCGACGACCGCCTCGATTTCGTCGGTCGTCGGTGCCCGGACGGGCACCGGGAAACACCGCGACCGGACGGGGGCGATCAGCGTCGATGGCTGGCGGGTGACGATCACGAACTGGGTGGTGCGGTGGTGGCGCTCCATCACCCGACGGAGCGCCTGCTGGAAGTCCTCGCGGATCGCCTCGGCGTTGTCGAGCACGATCGTTTTGTAGTCACCTGAGACGGGGGCGTAGCTCGCCGACTCCTTCAGCACGCGGTTGATCATGTCGCGTTTCGCCATGCGCGAGCGGCCGGTGAGGAACTGCTCGAACCGGGGGTCCTCGCGAATCTCCTTTTTCGTTCGGTCGAAGAAGTCCGCGACGTTGATCTCGACGAGGTCCGTCGCGTCCGCGTGTGCGGCGTCGGCGAGCGCCCGGACGGCGGCGGTCTTGCCGGCGCCCGGTGGTCCCTGCACGACGAGGTTCATCGGTTCGTCGACCGCACGGTCGAGACGGTCCCGGACCGACGCCTGTGGCAGGTCGTCGAGCCCGGGGGCGTGCGTCTCCGTCCACAGCGGGGCGTCCATTGTCGGTGATAGTCGCGCGCACGGTACAAAGCTTGCTCTCTCGTACGGACCGCGAACCACCGGCACTCAGCTACGACGGGCCGGATCAGCCGTCCCGCTCACACCGTCTCGTCGGGGTCGTGTCGCGCCGCCATCCGCGTCGCCTCGGCGGCGTATCGCTCGCGCAGGTCGGCGTCCGAAATCGGTTCGAGCGCGTCCGGATCGGCGTCGACGGCCGCGGTGACGCCGCCCGACCGCTCGACGGCGATCGGTGCCCGTTCGATCCGGCGAACCGCCGTCCCGTCGGCCGTCGCGTACGCCAGTGAGATGAGTCCCTTGTCGTCGTACGTGCGGTCGACCAGCCACAGTCGCTCCGTCTCGCCCATGCCCGACCATCGCCGCCGGCCGTGTTATACCCTGTCCTCGCGCCCGTCGGCCCGGATGTCCGCCACGCTTCGCTGGAGTTCGCCGACTGCGCCGTCGGCTTCGTCGGCCGCGGCGACGATCCGATCCGCCGCGTCGGCCGTCTCCTCGGCCCGATCCCGAAGGTTCTCGATGGTCGCCGTCAGTTCCTCGGCGGTTGCCGCCTGGTCGTCGGCCGTCCGCGACACCTCCGCGACGCCGTCCGCCACCCGATCGATCGTGTCGGCGAGGTCCTCGAACGTCTCCAACACCGCGTCGATGCGGTCGCTCGCCTCCTCGATACGGTCGAGCGAGTGGGTGGCCGCCCCCACCGTCTCCTCCGTCTGGGCCTGAAGCGCCTGAATGTCGTCGGTGATCGCCTCGGTGTGGTCGTGGGTCTGTTCGGCCAGCGATTTCACCTCCTCCGCGACGACGGCGAACCCGTCGCCGTCCTCGCCCGCCCGCGCCGCCTCGATGTTGGCGTTGAGCGCGAGCAGGTTCGTCCGATCCGCCACCTCCGAGATGACCTCTACGACCGCCTCGATGTCGTCCATCCGGTCGCCGAGAGCCGTCACGTCCTCGACCAGTTCCTCCCCCACGTCGACGACACTCTCGGTCGCCGCGCGGGCGTCCTCGCTCGCGTCTTGGCCCGTCGCCGCCGCGTCGCGGGCGTCCTCGGCCGCCGACTCCACTTCGTCCGTCGTCGCCGCCACCTCCTCGATGCTCGCGCTGAACGACTGCATCTCGTCGGCCCCCTCCACCAGTAGCTCGTTTTGATCCTCGACGTTGTCGGCGATGGCGTCCGCCGCCGTCGCCGTGCGGTCGATGGCGTCCGCCAGCGACTGTGTCTCGTCGTCTACCTGGCCGGTGAGGCTCTCGAACTCCGCCGCCGTCCGGTTCAGCTCCTCGACGACCAGCGCGAGGCGGTCGTCGACTTCGCGTTCGTCGGCGTCGAACGCCGCCCGCGCGTCGAGCCGTCCCTCCGCGAGGTCGTGGAGCGTCCCACGAACCTCGTCGACGAGATCCGCCACCGCCTCTTGGCGCTTCACCGCCGCCGTCCGATCACGAATCGCCTGGATGACGGCGACGAACTCGCCGTCCTCGTACAGTGGCATCGACGTGTGCCGGAGGTGTCGCGTCTCCCCCCACCGATCCGTCATCGTCTCCTCCGTCGCATAGAGCGACAGGTCGTCGTCTTCGAGTTCGATCCCGGATCGCTCGTCGGCGGATTCCGGCGCATCGAGCACCGTCTGGGCCAGCATCTCGGTCTCGCGGCCGTCGGGGTAGAACACCGTACTCGGCTGCGTCGAGCCGATAGCGGCGTCGTCGCCGTTGCCAGTCAACCGTTCGATGCTGTGGTTCCACGCCGCAATCGCCCCGTTCCGGTCGAGGACGAACACCGGCATCCCGACGCCGTCGATCAACACGTCGTCGTCGATGTTCAACTCCACCGCGTCGGTGGCGGCCGGGTCCTCGAACGCGACGGCCTCCGTTCCGACCCCGCCATCCGTCTCGAGCGCGTCCGAGGACCGCTCTACCGCCCGCTCCGCCGTGTATGACTCGGGACCGTGATCCATAGGTGACCGCTCGACATCTCACCTCTTAATCGTTGTTGCGAGTTATCACACGAGAAAACCCGAGGAACGCGTCAGGCTCATTTGCTCTCACCGGTTACGACACCTCGATGGACGCGACGGCGGTTCGAGCGCGTGCGACCGATCTCCCCCGCGACCCGGGGGTCTACCTCTTCTACGAGGGCGAGCACGTCCGCTACGTCGGTAAAGCGGTCGATATCCGAGCGCGCGTGCGCTCCTACGCCGACCCGCGGAGCGACCGTATCCGGCGCATGGTCGACCGGGCCGACCGGATCGACGTGGCCGTCACCGACACCGAGACGCAGGCGCTCCTGCTGGAGGCGAACCTCATCAAGCGCCACCAGCCGCGGTACAACGTCCGGCTCAAGGACGACAAGTCCTACCCGCTCGTCCAACTCACCGACCACGACGCACCACGGATCGAGGTGACGCGGGACCCCGACGAGGGGGCGACCGTCTTCGGCCCCTTCACCGACAAGGGTCGGGTCGAGACGGTCGTGAAGGCGCTCCGGGAGACGTACGGGCTCCGTGGCTGTTCGGATCACAAGTACCGCGACCGTGATCGTCCCTGTCTCGACTACGAGATGGGACTCTGTAGCGCCCCCTGCACCGGCGAAATCGACGCCGAGTCGTACGGCGAGGACGTCCGCGCCGCCGTCCGCTTTTTCGAGGGTGAGACGGGCGCCCTCGCCGACCCGCTCCGCAGAGAGATGGAGACCGCGGCACAGAACCAGTCGTTCGAGCGCGCCGCCAACCTCCGGGACCGCCTGGAGACCGTCGAGTCGTTTCACGGCGCCGGCGGCGACGCGGTGGCCGACCCGTCCGACGAGCGGACGGTCGACGTTCTCGGTGCCGCCGTCGAGGGCGACCGCGCGACGGTCGCGCGCCTGCACAGTGAGCGGGGGCAACTCGTCGACCGCTCGCGCCACCGGCTCGATGCACCGGAAGGCGAGGACCGGGCGGGGACGCTCCTCGCGGCCTTCGTGCCCCAGTACTACGCCGACCGCGACCTCCCCGATGCCCTGCTGTGTTCCGAACGGCCGGACGACGACGAGGTGCTCGCGTGGCTGGAGGCCGAGGGCGTCGCCGTGCGCGTTCCCGGCGCCGGCCGCGAGGCGAAACTCGTCGACCTCGCGCTGAAAAACGCCCGTCGCCGGGCTGGCGGTGACGACGCCGCAGCGCGCCTCGCCGACGAACTCGGCCTCGACGCCCCCGCCGAACGGATCGAAGGGTTCGACGTGAGCCACAGCGGCGGGACGGCGGTCGTCGGGAGCAACGTCTGTTTCGTCGGCGGGAGCGCCGAGAAGTCGGCGTACCGCCGGAAGAAACTCACCGAGCGCAACGACGACTACGCGAACATGCGCGAACTCGTGCGCTGGCGGGCCGCCCGCGCCGTCGACGGGACGGACGACCGCCCCGATCCGGACCTCCTCCTGATCGACGGCGGCGACGGCCAACTCGCCGCCGCTCGCGACGCCCTGGCGGAGACGGGCTGGGACGTGCCTGCCGTCGCACTGGCGAAGGCCGAAGAGCGGATCGTGACGCCCGAGGGCGTCCACGACTGGGACGACGACGCGCCCCACCTCCATCTCTGTCAGCGGGTTCGCGACGAAGCCCATCGCTTCGCCGTCCAGTACCACGGAACCCTTCGCGACGAAGTGTCGACGGCACTCGACGACGTGCCGGGCGTCGGCCCCGAGACGCGCCGGCGGCTCCTCCGGCGGTTCGGGAGCGTCGAGAACGTGCGCACGGCGTCGGTCGCGGATTTACAGGACGTGGACGGCGTCGGGGAGAAGACGGCGGCGGCGCTGTCGCGGCGGTTGTGATGGCGAACAGATGGCGCCGGCCGTGACCGCGTCACGGGGCGTCTGGCCGCGGGTTGGCTGATAACCCTCAGGCGATTTCGTCGTACTGCTCGCTCAGCTTTTCGGCTGCATCGTCCATCAGGTCCGCCTCGTAATCGTCGAGGTCCCACTCGACGACCTCCTCGACGCCGTTCGAGCCGAGTTTGACGGGGACGCCGAAGGCGGTGTCCTCGTAGCCGTACTCGCCGTCGAGGACGACGCTGCCGGGAAGGACCGCGCCGGTATCGCGAATCACGGCCTCGACCATGTGGGCGACGCCCGTCGCCGGCCCCCACTCCGTCGCGCCCTTGCGCTCGATGACGTCCATCGCGGACTCCTTGAGGTTGCCGAGGATCTCCTCACGTTCGTCGGCCGTGAACTCGGGGTCGCGACCGTCGACGCGGACCTTCGAGAAGACGGGCACCTGCGCGTCGCCGTGTTCGCCGAGGATCGTCGCCTCGACGTTCTTGACGGGCGCGTCGAACCGCTCGGAGAGGACGTAGCGGAAGCGGGCGGAGTCGAGACGGCCGCCGAACCCGATGACAGAGGATCGGTCGCGGTCGCCCGCCTCGTAGAGGTGACGGTTCAGGAGGTCGACCGGGTTCGAAGTCGTGATCGACACGAAGTCGTCGTTGTACTCAGCGAGCGACGAGCCGATGTCCTCCATGATCGGCGCGTTGTCGCCGGCGAGGTCGATGCGGGTCTGGCCGGGTTTCCGGGGGATGCCCGCGGTGATGACCACCACGTCCGATCCCTCGGTCGCCTCGTAGCCACCCTGCCGGACGACCGTATTCGAGTCGTAGGCGATGCCGTGGTTCGCGTCGGCCGCCTGCCCGACCGTCTCCGTCTCCATGTCCGGAATGTCGACGAAGACGAGTTCGTCCGCGATGTCGCGGAGCGCGATGTTGTAGCCGGCCGCGGCCCCGACCGTCCCTGCGGCGCCGATGACGCTGACTTTCGTCATATCACGTACCGATGGCTGCGGATTCCGATTAAACGCTTCGGAAGGCCCGTATTCGGCCCGCAGTCGGCGTACGCCCGATCGACGACCGTCGAAAATCGCGGGGCGAGCCCGTGGGGTTTTTCGACCTCGACCCTCTTCCATCCCCTATGAGCGGGTTCGACGAGGCGGCCGAGCGCGAGCGACTCCGGGAGAAATACGAACGCGACCAGGAGAAGCGTGCGAGCACGCAGCGCATGAGCGAACTCCTCCTCAAGGGGGCGACGATGACGAACAGCCACTGTGACGCCTGTGGCGACCCCATCTTCCGCTACGACGGACAGGAGTTCTGCCCGACGTGCCAAGCGGCCGGTGAGGAGACGGCGGAACGGGACGCCGAGGGCGACGCCGACGCCGGGGCCGAGACGACGGCGGCCGAGGCCGAGACGACGGCGGCCGAGGCCGACGCGACGAGGAGTGACACGACCCCGGCCCCCGAGGCTGCCGACCGCGACCATCCCGGCCACTCCGGCGTGGTCGACGAGACACCGACGATCACGAGCGATGAACGGATTCGTGATCGGGGCGGGGAGTCGGCGGCGGGCCGACCGCAGCCACGGTCGTCACCCGCCGACGGCTCGCTCGACGATGCCCGCGCGTCGCTCTCGCGGACGCTGCTCCGGTACGCGCGGGCGGCGGAGGAGACGGACGACCCGCGGCGGGCCACGGAGTTCCTCTCGGCTGCGCGCGAGGCGGCGGAGACGCTCGCCGCGCTGGAGTTCTAGCGGTAGTCGCTGCCTACCACGTCGCGGATGCGCTCCGCCGTGACCTCGCCCACGCCGTCCACGTCCAGTAGGTCCTCCTCGCGGGCCGTCATCACGGCCTCGACGCTTCCGAAGTGTTCGAGCAGCGAGCGCGCCGTCACCGGGCCGATGTCCGCGATGGCGCCGACGACGTACTCCTGCTGTTCGGCCAGCGTCTTCGCGCTCTTCTCGCCGTGGACGCTGACCGCGCGGTCACGGGTCGTCTGCTCCCGGCCGGCGAGCACCGCGAGGAGGTCCGCCGTGTCGCCCTCGTCCTCCGTCCGCAGGACGCTCACGCCGAAATCGACCGTCAGCGACGCCAACGCGCCCCGGATGGCGTCGGGATGGACGTTGCGCTCCTCGTAGAGCCCCTCGCCCTCGATCAGGACGACCGGACGGGCGTAGTGACGCGACAGGTCGCCGACCTGCTCGAACAGGGAGCGGTCGCCGCCCGTGAGGGTGTCGAGGAAGTCGGAGACGGTCTTGCGTTCGAGCGCGACGCGGTCCGAGACGACGTAGTCCCCGACCGCCAGCGTCTCCAGTCGCGTCTCGACCCCCTCGCGGGTCGAGAGGTCGCGGGCGATAGCCGAGTCGAGTTCGCGCTGATCGACGACGATTTCCACGGTGTCGTCGTCTTCGTCCGTCTCCGCGGTGGCGACGACGGCGTCGTCGGTGTCCGCGCTCTCGCTCTCGTCCGCGGCGTCGTCCGTCCCACCGAAGTCGGCCAACCCCGGTTGCGCCGTCGCGCCGCCGTCGGCCTCGGTCACTTCGGCATCCCCACCCGCGTCGGCACCGTCGAAGGAGTCCAACGCCGTCTGGGAGTCGTCGAGTTCCGCCTCCATCTCGTCGGCGACGCCTTTCAGCTCCTTCAACTCGTCTTCCATCTCCTGCTCGCGCCGGCGCGAGATCCAAAAGAAGGCCTCGTCGCGGGTGTCCTCGGCCATGAGCACGACCACACGGCCCTCGTCCTGTCGGCCCGTCCGCCCCTTGCGCTGGATGGATCGGATCGCGGTGGGCACCGGTTCGTAAAAGAGCACGAGGTCCACTTCCGGCACGTCCAGTCCCTCCTCCGCGACGGAGGTGGAGACCAGCACCTCGAATTCGCCCGCCCGGAAGGCGTCGAGCGTCTCGCCCTGCTCGGTCTGGGTCATGCCGTCCGACCCCTCCTTGTCGCCCTGACCGACGAACCGGCGCACGTCGAAGCTCTCGCTCAGGAAGTCGGTGAGGGCCTCGGCGGTGTCGCGGGACTCGGTGAAGACGATGACGCGGTCCCCGCCACCGATGCCGAGGGTCTGTGCGAGGAGGACGCGCGTCTGCCTGAATTTGGGATGCAGGTCGTCGAAGTCCTCGGCGTTCCGCATCGCTTCCCGTACCTTGGGCTCCGAGACGAGGCGCTGGCTCGCCTTCGACGCACCGGAGGCGCGGGCGGCGTTGCGCTGGCGCTCGAAGTAGCGGCGCAGGGATTCGACGGACTGCGTCTCCGCGAGTTCCACGGCTCGACGAAGCTTCATCACCTCGGCGTGGATCGACATCCCCTCGTACCCCTCCGACTGGTCGGCGTCGATGAGGTCCTGTAACTGTCCGCGCATGGAGTTCAGGTCGCGTTGGGAGAGGTCCGGACTCGTCTTGTTGGTGACGCCGAGTTCCTTCAGTTGCTCCAGACGGTCGGTGATGACCTCGTTGATCGCGTCCCTGATTTCGAGGACCGGTTCGGGCAGCGTCACCCGTTCCCACTCGACTTCTGTGTCGTGGGTGTAGTCGGCTACGTCGGCGTCGTCCTCGGTCATCACCGCCACGTCGCTCAGCCCGAGGTTCTCACAGACGGTGAGGATCGCCTCCTCGTCGCCACCGGGCGAGGCGCTCATACCCGTCACCAGCGGCGCTTCGGCGTCGGCGTGGTAGCGCTCGGCGATGTAGACGTAGGCGTAGTCGCCGGTCGCGCGGTGACACTCGTCGAAGGTGAGATGGGTCACGTCGGACAGCGAGATGCGCCCGCCGATCAGGTCGTTCTCCACCACCTGCGGCGTGGCGATGACGATGCGGCTCTCCGTCCACAGGTCGGCCCGGTCGTCCGGGCGGACCTCGCCGGTGAACACCGTAATCTCGTCGTCGGGGATGGAGAGCGCCTCGCGGTAGAAGTCGGCGTGTTGCTGGACGAGCGGCTTGGTCGGGGCGAGAAAGAGCGCCGTCCCGCCGATTTCGTGGAGGCGCCCGGCGGTCACGAGCAGGCTCACCGTCGTCTTGCCGAGGCCGGTCGGGAGACAGACCAGCGTGTGCGCGTCGCGGGCGTCGGCCGCGAGTTCGAGTTGGTAGCGACGGCGCTCGATGAATCCCGGTTCCAGCAACGGATGCTCGACGTACGTTTCCTCGTCGGTGGCCGCCATTACGCGGGATTCGTCGTCCGCGTGGTTAAGGGTTGGCGAACCGCGGTGAAAGTGAAGCCGAGGGTGTGATCTATACGATCCGTTCGCCGTCGTCGTCGTACAGGCGGATGGCGTCGACGGGGCAGGTTCGCGCGGCGAACTCCGCGTCGAGTTCCGCGCCGTCGGGCACTTCACGGACGAAGACATCCGGTTCGGTCTCCTCGCCCCCCGCGAGGTCGGCCTTCCCGTCGTCCCGATTCTCCTCGAACGCCGCCCACTCGTCGGTACACTGGAACATGCCGATACAGGTGTCGCGGTCGAACTCGACGTGCATGGGAAGTCGTTGACGGGGCGACGAGAAAGGGTTGGCGCTCGGCGGGATCAGTTCGTCGTCGACTTCGAGTCCTCGCCAGTCGGTGGGGGTTCGACGCCCTCGACGACTTCCGCGACGGTCGTCTCCTTCTCGGTGTCGACGTGCCAGCGGTCCACCGCGTCCTCGTAGTCGGTGAGCCGTTCGCTCACGGCCGACTTGAGGTCGTCGTCGTTGACGTTCACCTCGAAGATGAACTGGTCCTCGTCGCCGCCGCGGGCCGTCTTCTGGACGTTCGCGCTCACGAGTTCGTTGTCGAAGTAGTAGGGGGCAAGCTGGGTCATCACCTTCCGGTAGACCGTGTCCTCGACGGCACGGAGCGCCTTCCGCCCGGCGGAGTCGGCGGCGCGGGCGACGTAGTTGATGGAGTCCTGCCAGCGCTCGACCGCCCCCTCGTTGTCCCCCTCCTCGACGCGTTCGTAGGACTCGGAGAGCTTCTCGCCGGCCGTCCGCAGATCCTCGTCGGGCTCTTTCCCCGCTTTCTCGCCCTCGCCCTCGGCGACGCTGGCCTGTTCGGCCGTCTTCTCGTTGACATCCTCACCGAGGCGCTCGTGGGATTTGGGTCGCCACTCGTTCCACTCCTCGAACGCCTCGCCGTCGGCACCCGCCTCGCGGAGGG
>Ga0209917_1001058_pt1 | contig 11267 bp, 12 predicted proteins | sample SalPon2_C_H2O_MG_FD_185710 | JGI IMG/M metagenome (GOLD analysis project Ga0209917, IMG submission 185710) | Salt pond water microbial communities from South San Francisco under conditions of wetland restoration - Salt Pond MetaG R2_C_H2O_MG... | ecosystem: Environmental > Aquatic > Non-marine... | reverse complement strand
GGGCCGCCAACAGCCATTCCCCAGGGATGGGTGAGCCCGTCGACCACTGTCTCGACAACGACGCCCGATCCATCCGATGGTTCGCTGAGACAGCCCCCGAGCGCCCCGGTGACGGTGGCTCCAACAGCCGACAGATAGCTACGCCGGTGCATACCACAGTCTCGGGTCTGGGAGGCAAAACGACACCGACTCGCTGACAGTACCAGCACCGACTCGTTGACAGTACCAGCACCGACCCGCTGCCAGTGCCAACACTGTGAACGCGGGCCCACCGTCCACCGGGTTTTAGGTTAGACAAAATTTTATTATTTACTTACGAACTTTCTTTACTGTCGGGTGTGAAGGGTGCGATATGAGCCTCCTGGTGAATCTACTGTTCGTCTTTGTCGCTGGGCTGATCACGGCGTTGGCGACGGGGCTTGGGGCGATCCCGTTTTTCTTCGTTGAGGATTTCAGCGACCGCTGGAACGTCGCGCTGTGGGGGATCGCCTCGGGGATCATGGTCGCCGCATCGCTGTTTGGCCTGGTCAATGAGGGGTTGGCGTACGCCAGTGATGGGCTGCCGACGCTGATGATCGGTGGGCTGATCGCGGGGGTTGTTCTCGTCGAGGTTGCCGACCGCGTGCTCGACGCAACCGATGTCGGCGGTGGCGATCACGACCACACCTCCGACCCCGATCACACCGACGCTACGGCAACATCCGCTGTCGACGACGATGAGATGCTGCCTGACGGCGACGGGTCGGCCCACGACCACGACCATCCGATCGATCTCGAAGCGTTCGCCGAGGGAGACCTGAAAAAACTCGTGTTGATCCTGGGAATTTTGACCGTCCACAGCTTTCCGGAGGGCGTCGCCGTCGGCGTCTCCTTTGCGGAACTCGGCTTGGCTGGCGGGGTCGGCGTGCTCGGGCTCTCAGTGCCGCTGTTGGCCGTTTTCATGACGATCGCCATCTCGATCCACAACATCCCCGAGGGGACGGCGATCGCCATCCCGATGCGGGCGATGGGCCTCTCGAAGTGGCGGATGGTCGGCGCGGCGGTGTTTTCGAGTCTGCCCCAACCGATCGGTGCTGTCATCGCCTTCGCATTTGTCACCTGGGCCGAGTCGTTCCTTCCGTTCGGTTTTGGGTTTGCTGCCGGCGCGATGATCTATCTCGTACTCACGGAGTTCATCCCGGAGGCGGTGGCGACCGGCGTCGATCTCCCGCGTCACGGTTACGGCGAGTTGGCGACCGGGATCGCCGCTGGCGTGTTGCTGATGCTGCCGTTGTTGTACGTCTAACCGACGATCGGTGACGATACCTGCTGTTCTCGCTGTCGACGCTTGCTGTTTGCGCCGCTGACGCGCAAAACCGATTCAGTCAGGATGTGCGCACAACTGTTTTGACGCCTGTCGCCGATACGGAGATATCGATGAATACGCTTCAGAAGATCGGCCTGTCGGTCGTCGGCCTCATCCTCCTGTTTGTGCTGGTCGGCATGATCCTCGAAATCCCGCTGTGAGCGGTCGTCGAGCGGCGCTCAGGCCGTATCCTCGATCGTCGAGGTTTCGGTGTTGCCGTCGGCGTCGGTGCCGGTGACGGTGAGGGTGTACAACACCCCGCCTTGGATCGTGTAGCCCGCGATGGGATCGACCGTCTCGGCCGGGTTGCCGTTGGGTTTGTAGCGGTTCGACGGCGGGAACGTGACCGTCTTTTCGCCGACGATCGTCCCGCCTGAGCCACCCGCTCGCACCTCGTAGGCGACCTCCACGAGATCATCGTCGCCGTCGTCGTCGCGGATATCGATGCTCTTGATCTCGAAGACGTTGCCCTGATTGCCCTGCGGTGGGGCCGCGGTGAACTCCTGATCCCGAACGGGCTTTTGGATCCGGATCGCGCCGGCGACATTGCCGGCTTCGGCCGTTACGCTGCCGGTCGTCTGAATCCCAACGGCGGTGCTGGCAACACCGACGCTGTAACCGATCGTTCCCGTGGTCGCGGCGGTTAGATCGACCGTCCCGCTGTTGCCGGCAGCGAGGGTAAACACAACCGCACAACCGCTGGTTCCGTTCGGGCCATAGAGCGTTCCGTCACCACAGCTATCGAGTGTGATGGTGTACGTTGCCGTCTCGGCGGTGTTGTTCGTGATCGTCACCATCGGCTCGCGGGCGTTCTTTTTGACCGGGCCGCGGTCGACGATCCCGACCAAGGCGGTCGTGTTGTCGACGGCGATCCCGAAGGGGCGTCTGGTCTCGACCTGATCGAAGGCTCCCGAGCTCCCGACGCCCAGCAGGACGCCGCCGGCGATCAGCCCGAGGGCTGCCCGTCGGGTGAGGAGCATATCCTTGCCGTGTCTGTGATCTCTGACCATCTCAGTCTCCCGCCCCGGAACCGCCCTGGAGCTGCGCTGTCCGTGTTCTGCCCACCACCCTGTGCTGTCGAGTGGGATGGTGGAGTCGGTTCATACGGTGGGTAGGTATCCCATACGCTTAGTCTCACGCACCCTACTGAGCTCGCCATCGCGTGTCGACCATCGGCAGGCACCGCCTGCTCGCCCGTCTCACCACTCCTTTGGCGACCGATCCCGCCAAAACTCCCCGCTCGGGGCGTCGGGTTTGAACCGCGCCAGCCAGATCGGCGTCTCCGCGCCTTTTTCCGGCGTCCGCGGCGCGCTCCCCTCGCTCATGTCGGTCTGGACGTAGCCCGGACAGACCGAGTTGGCGAGCAATCCCTGTGTGCTGTATTCGCCGTCGAGATATCGGGTCAGCCCGTTGAGCCCGGTTTTCGAGATCCGATACGCCGGCATCCCGCCGGATTGCGGTTCTGTAATCGCGCCCAACCCCGAGGAAACGTTGACGACGCGGGGGCCCGGCTGTGGCAACAAGAGATCAAGCGCGTGTTTTGTGAGGTGGATCGGGCCGTGGAGATTCGTCGCAAGCGTCGTCTCGATCGTCTCCTCGCTCATCTCAGCCAGCGGCCCGCGGCTGTCCATGATGCCGGCGTTGTTGACGAGGATATCCAGGCAACCGGCCTCGTCGCGGATGCGGTCGATGGCGGCGACGCGCTCGGCCTCAACTGTCACGTCGAGTTCGACGGCCTCGCGGTCGTCGTCGGTGATATCGGCTGTGTTGCGCGCACCGGCGTAGACGGTTGCGCCGTGGTCGACGAGACCGTCGGCGATCCGTTTGCCGATCCCGCGGGTCGCACCGGTGACGAGGGCGACCTGCCCATCCAAGTCGTCGTACAGTGGAACCTCCATGCAGACGACAGGGCGACGAACAAGAAAAGCCGTCCGCTGCTGTCGACTCTCCGATCGCCGCTTACACGCTGGCTTCGACGTAATCGATCGCGTCTGTGGGGGTAGCGACGTGTTTGATCCCGGTGACGCCGTCGATCCGGTGGGTGTCGATGCCGGCGATCGGTTTGCCCAGCGTGAGGGCGTGGCCAAGCTCCGATAGCGTTCCCGGGCCGCCGTCGACGGCGATGACGGCCTCGCCGTTTAATACAACGACCGCGTTGCGAGCATCGTTGATCCCGGTGGCGATCGCTGTCTCGACGTAGGGGTTGGCGTCGGCCGGATCCGACCCAGGGAGGATACCGATGGTGTGGCCGCCGGCCGACCGAGCACCCTGACAGACGGCTTCCATCACGCCACTCCGGCCACCACAGACGACCTCGTGGCCGCGCTCGGCGAGCTGTTTGCCGAGTGTCCGGGCTGTGGCATACTCCTCGTCGCTGACGCTGCTGCCACCGATCACGCTGACACGCATAGGTGCTCTCTTGTCGCCGGGGGCTTGCCCGTTTGGGTGGGGTGAGGCGGGTGGCGGCAGCCTAGAAGCTAACGTCGTCGGCCAGCACCTCGGTGTCGATGTAGGTCAGCAACTGTTCTTGCAGCATCGATCGCGGGCTATCAGTCCGGGTCGTCTGCTGGAGATTGATCCCCTCGATCGTAGCAACGAGATACGCCGCCGTCGATCGGGGATCGTCGACAGCGAAGACACCCTGTTCGATCCCGGTTTCGATGATCTCGGTGAGATTATCGACGAGCGTGGCCGACAGCTCGGTGAACTCCGCACGAAACGCCTCGTTTTGGATCGCTTGGGCCCGCAGCTCCAGATACGTCGAGAGCCGGGCGTCGGCATCCGGCGTCCCCTCGGCGGCCGGATACTCGCCGAGCGAGACGGTCACGAACGCTTCGAGATCGCCAACCGGGTCGCCCGTTGATTCGATCTGATAGCCACGCTCGAAGTAGTCTCGCATATACTCGACGAACGAGAGGAGGATGTCGTCTTTGCCGTCGAAGTGGTGGTAGAACGTCGATTTCGTCAGGTCGGATTCGTCGGCGATCCGCTGGATCGAGATGCCGGGATAACCGTGGGTGCGGAGCGCGGCAAACGTCGCCATCATGATGGCCTCGTGGGTGTCGGCCGGGTTGCCGTCGAGCAGTGCCTCGTCGCTCATACGTGAGGGTTCGCTGTCGGCCGGAAAATAGCTTGGTACCCGCGGCTGCGTGATACTGGCGTACAGAACTCGCAGCGGGTTGTATCGAACACAGCGACACAGTCTCTCGAACTGGTTTAGGACTGGTTCAGCAGAGACAGCTGACAACTAACCAACATCGCTCAGCGTCGCATGGAATCAGCGCATCTGAACACGATCCTTCGAACGTGCAGGACGTTTTTGAGAGGGCAAACGGTGAGCAATCCGACTGTGTGGGTGAGTACTGAGCTGTGAATTCACGACCCATTAGTGTGGATCTCAAATCGCGCCCCACCGGCTTCCCCTTCTGTCGCGGTGATCGTCCAGCCGTGGGCCTCAATCAGATTGCGGCTGATGGCGAGGCCGAATCCAGTTCCACTGTCATTGGTGGTAAACCCTTGTTCAAAGACCGAATGCGCATCAGTCTCGGGCAATCCGGCACCGGTATCCTCGATATAGAAGCCACCAGCGTCTAACGCACCAACAGAGACGGTCACCGGCGACTCGTTGTGCTCGACAGCATTGCGGAACAGATTCTCAAAGATGTTTTTCAGGAGTGATTGATCAGCCACAACGGTCATCGACTCTGGAAGGTCACACGTGATCGTCGCCTCCCCTGTCTGGGTAGTCTCCCAGGCCATCGCAACAATGTCGGCCAGACGGAGCGATTCAGTCTCGGGGTCGGCTGTCTCGGTTCGAGCCAATGTCAGCAACTCATCGATCATCGACTCCATGCGGCCGAGCGACCGTTCGATGGTCTCAAAGGCATCGTCCTCACCGCTCTCCCGAGCAACATCGAGGTATCCCTGTGCGATCTCAAGGGGATTCCGCAGGTCGTGTGAGACTGTCGCAGCAAACTGATTGAGCCGCTCATTTTTCTCTTCGAGGGTCTGTTTTGTTTGTTCGAGTTCGCGTTCACGCTCTTTTTGAGCCGTGATATCGGTTTGGACACCAATTACCCGGTCTGGGTTCCCCTCATGGTTGTACTCGACGACCCCGCGAGCCTGGATCCAGCGTTGGGGCTCGTGTGGCGGTTGCACCCGAAAATCGGCTTGATACTGCTCGCCGGTCGTAATCGCGTGTTCAAGTTGTTCTGAGACCCGATCGAGATCTTCATCCGGAATGCGATCTCCGTATTCGGGTCGGTAGTTGGGATCAGCACCTGCTGTGTCGGTCGTCTCCGCGGTGGGTGCTGTTTCGCTGTCGGTAACTCGGCTGCCGACCCCAGCGTATGTCCCCGGGAATTCCCCAGGGTCGTACCCGAACAGGCGTTCACTGGTTGTATCCCAGCGGACTGTCCCGGATGCTATGTCGAGTTCCCAGATCCCCGTATCGGTCTGGGATAATGCCAGATCAAACCGTGTGGTCAGTGCTTTCAGTTCTTCCTCTCGGTACTTCCGGGTCGTGATATCCCGTCCAATGCCGATGATGCCCGTTGGGGTTCCCTCGGCGTCAGTTTGTCTGACCCCTCGAAACTCGTGGGGGATGGTGTCTCGCTCTTTGGTGGTGATCTCAGCTTCGGTGATCGCCTCACCCGCCTGCAGCACCGTCTCAATCGACGATTCGATCGTCTCACGATCCTCCCCGGTGAAGAATTCGAGGGCGTTCATCGTCCCGATCTCTTCGTCGGTGTAGCCGGTACGTTGTGGGAGTTTGTCGTTCCACCGCTGGAAATCGCCTTCAGCATCGATGACGTAGAAGATATCTGGAATCGCATTGAGACTCGCTTCGATGAAATCTCGTTCCCACTCATCAGAATCGATGATATTACCATCGTATGAGAATTTCTTTTCGGGCATAGGCGGAAGCAGCGCGTTGCATCAATGGAGGGTGCTCTTACATATTATTCTACCTACTGCTAGCGCGTTGTTTCGATCTCTGGTTCGGAAGCGACGGTGTGTTCAGCTCAGCATAGTCGATGAAGTCATTCCCAACGCAGACGGCTTGGGAACAAATTCTTACTCACCTGTAACTGCTTCAGTCGTTTTCATCTCGGACGCCACCCAGCACCACTGTCGCTACGCTGATCGTCGGTTCGCTCAGTTAGGAGAGCCATCGCAGCCGCCTATCACCGCACAACAAGGAGTGTGGTGGCAGCCAGATCGAGGCTGCCGAGGGCCGAACCGTCACGTGATCGCTCAGACCGTCCCGGGGATCCAGACGCCGGTCGGCAACACGCCGGCAACGTACAGGAGTCCGACGCCGAACGACCAGATGATGATCGCCATCGCGGGCGGATCGATGTGGGTGCGGCCGTGAGCGTAGAAGATCCGCTGGGTGAGCTCGCCGGCCAGTGCGGCAACGACGCCGATCCCGCCGGCAAACAGCAGGCCGACAGTCGGCGAGAGACCCGCCAGCGCGGCCTCACCCGAGGCCGTCACCGCGAGGAAGATCGTCGAGCCCGCCAGCGTGATGTGGTGGGTGACCGGGAACCGCTCGACACCGAGGTTGAGAAACAGCAGCGAGGCCGCGCTCAGCCCGAAGCCGAGGAACGGACTGCCGGTGCGGAATGCGAGATAGCCCGAGGCCAGCCCGGCAGCCAGCCCGATCATGGCGACGTTGGCCCACTTGTACTGCTGTGGGAGCCACGGCTCGGTCGCAAGCCACTCACCCGCCGGCTCGCCGCCGTTTTCGGCCCCGTTGCTGTCGACGCCTGCGCCGCCGTTGGCGGTCGCCGCAAGCGTGTCACCGCGCTCGAAGGGGCCCATATCGAGCAGGCCCGAGCCCTGCGGTTTGCCGATCAGCGCGTAGCCGAAGACCGCCCGGTGGACGAACGCGCTGACGACGATGCTGACCGGGATCGGATCGACCGGGATCAGCAGGTTCCGGGAGAGCTGTTCGACCGCGATCCCTAACAAGCCGAAGGCACCGCCGACGGCCAGCACGTCCGGCTTGGTGCCGAGCGCGAAGCCGATATCCTTCGCGTTGTGATAATCAAACCCTGACTCCATGTAGCCGCGTTTGGCCGCGTAGGCCGCGGCGGCCGCCCCGCCGGCAAACGAGATGTGGGGGCCGAACACGTGGCCGAACCCGATCCCGACGAGGTCGATCGTTCCCTCGGGTGCGACGCCGACGATATTGGCGGCCGCGCCGGCGACGACTAATAGCCCGGTCAGAATGAACGCCGGCAGCGCGCCGATCGCGGCACCGAACGCCCCACCCGCAAACGCACCGATCCAGATGGTGGCATCGCCGAGGACGGCTGTGACGTCGGCGAGTGAGCCGCCAAATGCCTGCAGCAGCGTAAGCTCACTGACCATCCATCGTCACCACCGCTCGTCTGTGTGATCGCTTCTCGTTGCTTCTGTCCGATTCGTGTCTCGCTGTATCTATCATGATCGTTCCACCGCGTCTCGAACGAACGTTCGTTTTATTATCAACGTTACGGTTCCGGAGCTCTGTCGGTCGTGATCGAGCAGAACGCAGCTACCCTCGGAGCCAGCGCTCGTTAGGCCGCAGATTCGGTGAGTCCAGCGATAACGGTGTACAGGCCGAAGGTTGCGACCACCGTTCCGGACAGCTGTGTGCCGGCTGTGGCGATGAAGCCGACATCATACAGCAGTGGCGCGGCCATAAACCAGCCACCGAAGATCGTCGTCAGCACGGCCGCCGGAAGGCTGATGCTCCCGCTCGCTCGGTACAACTGGACGCCCCGGCCGGCAAACACCACGCCCAACACGCCGCTGGTGGTGATGCTGCCGGTGTACGCCGCCGAGGCCCCCGCGATGATCGGTGAGAGCGCGGCACCGAGTGAGCCCACAAGTGCGAGCAGCGTTGCGGCGGTGAGAAACGCGTTTTTCGACGATGTCATGCCACCGGGTATGCGCTATTCCGACAAAAACCCGTGCTACAACCCAGCACGGTCGATCTCCTCCGTCTTCGTCGACTGCCTACGGCTTGACGAGCACCTTCACTGCCTCGCGGTCGTCCATCGCGGCGTACCCCTCGGGGACGCCGTCGAGATCGACAGTTTTCGTGAAGATCGGGGAGGGATCAAGCGTTCCCTGCAACACGTCGGCCATCAGCTCCTCGGCGTACGCGCGAACCGGTGCGACGCCGCCGTTCAGCGTGACGTTCGCCCGGAAGAACGGTTCTAAATCGAGTCCGTCGCCCAGCCCGTGTGGCACGCCAACGTAGCCGACGGTGCCGCCGGGGCGGGCGACGCCGATGGCAGTCTCCATCGAGGAGGTCGCACCGACACACTCCATGACGTGGTTGACGCCGCCGTTCGTGAGTTCTTGGACGCGTTCGACAGCGTCGTCGCCGCGCTCGCTGACGAGATCGGTTGCGCCAAACTCCTCGGCGATTTCGAGCCGATCCTCGTGGTGACCCATCGCAATGATCCGTTCCGCGCCGAGTCGTTGAGCTGCGAGGACACCACAGAGGCCGACCGCGCCGTCGCCGATGACCGCACAGGTCGATCCCGCCTCGACGCCCGCGCTAACCGCGGCGTGGTGGCCGGTGCCCATCACGTCGGTGAGTGGGAGCAGCGACCGTAGCGTCTCTTCGTCGTCGGCGTGGCGGTCAGGGACGCGGACGAGCGTGCCGTCGGCCTCGGGACAGCGGACGTACTCGCCCTGTGCGCCGCCGTTGTCGCCGCTCCAACTGTCTTGGTTGACACACGAGGTATGGAGGCCTTTCCGGCAGAACTCACAGCGACCACAGCTGATGAAAAACGGGGCGAACACACGATCGCCCGGCTCGACGGAAACCACCTCATCGCCAACCTCTTCGACGATGCCCATCGGCTCGTGGCCGACACGGGAGGGCACGTCGCGGTCGCTTTCGCCGCGGTAAAACCAGAGATCGGAGCCACAGATCGCGGTGTGGGTGACGCGAACGATCGCGCCGCGTGGGGAATCGAGTTCGGGCTGTGGGACGGATTCAACGCGGATCTCGCCGGGGCCATGAAAGGTCGCTGCGCGCATACACAAACACCGACATGCGGCAGCAAAAAACCGTCCCTCGTATGGCAGCAAACCCAGCCACTCCGCTCGGACAGGTTTATCCTTCGGCGGTGAAACATATATTTGTGTTTTCACCACGCATACTACAAGTACCGACCAGTCTCGACGGCTTCCTCGCACAGTACGGCAGCGTCGTTGTCGACTTTGCGATCACTGTCGTCGTCTTCGTTGTGACGTTCGTGTTGCTGTACGGCATCGGAAAATCAGTTCTCGTTCGGGCGACAAAACGGACGCTCAACGCGCGGGAGTTCTCGACGGCTGTTGTCAGTCTCGGATCGAGTATCGCCGCCGTCCTCGCCCTTGTCGGCGCGGTGGCGATTGCCGGCGCGGTCGCCGGCTTCCCGTCGCTGCTGACGGCGTTTGCGACGCTGGCTGGCGCGCTCGCCTTGGGTCTCTCCTTTGCGGCGGGCGACATCATCGAGAACTTCGTTGCGGGAATCTTCATCCTCAAGGACAAACCGTTCACTGTCGGCGACTACATCGAGTGGGACGGCAACGACGGCATCGTCCGTGAGATCAACCTCCGCGTCACGAAGCTCGATAGCTTCGATAACGAGCAGCTCACCGTGCCGAACGGTGACCTCGCCAACGCGGTGGTCACCAATCCCGTTGCCAACGAAACCCGCCGGGTCACCTTTGATTTCGGGATCGAGTACGACGCCAGCATCAAAGCGGCCCGCGAGATTATCCTGGATGAGGCCAGCAAGATCGACGGGATTCTCGCCGACCCCGCGCCCTCGGCACCCGTCACCGGCCTCGCCGACTCGGCGGTCGTGCTGAACGCCCGCGTCTGGGTCGACCCCGTTGAAACAGGGGCCGGCCCGGTCAAGTTCCAGCTGGTCGAAAATGTCAAACGCCGCTTTGACGCCGAGGGGATCGGCATGCCGTACCCCTACACGGAGCTCACCGGCGAGATCGATGTCAACACCCGCGACATCGAGGCTGCGCCCGCCGACGACTAATCGGCACACCGCCCGTCTGCATCGGGCCGGGCTGCCGTGGCGGTACTTCTATTATCATCCGTCGACGACGCGTTACCGAGGACATCTATGGAAATCTCAGAGCAACTCCTCTGTCTGTTCAGCGCGTCTGTGACCGAATCCGAGGATGGGTATACTATCGAGGTGCCGAAACGCGAGGTCGACACCGGCGAGATCGCGGTCGGCGAGACCTACCGGGTGGCGTTGATCGATGACGCCGCCGCGTCGTCGGCGACGATCGAGGATTCATCGACGGTCGATAGCGACAGCGGCGAACCCCAGCCACCGGTCGAACCCGGCGAGCTCCGCTACGTCGAGATCGAGGATATCGGCAAACAGGGCGACGGGATCGCCCGCGTCGAGCGTGGCTACGTGATCATCGTTCCCGGCGGGGAGATCGGCGAGCGCGTCAAGATCGAGGTCTCGGAGGTCAAATCCAACTTCGCGGTCGGCGAGATCATCGAAGAAGACTTCTAACGCGCCGGTCGATCGCTGCGATTCGCCACCCCAGCAACGGTTACTCAACAACCCAGTAGGAGACCGACGCCACACGGTCGCCGACAGCCGTCGAGCTGATCGCCCGATCGAGCTTGCGGAACGGACGAGCAATCGGCGTCGGCAGACTTCGATAGAATCCATACGGGAGGACAAAATCGTGTTGGGAGTCGATGAGCTCAACACCAGCATCGGCCAGCAGGCTCTCGACGCCCTGTCGGGAATAGAGCCGCGACCCCATCGGTAACAGCCAGTTGTACAGCACGCGGCTGCTTTCGAGATTGAACGTATCAAACAGCACCGGCCCCGCTGACACACGGGTGAGCTCACGGAGGAACGTCACCGGCCGGTCGGCAAGATGG
>Ga0209917_1001054_pt1 | contig 11271 bp, 24 predicted proteins | sample SalPon2_C_H2O_MG_FD_185710 | JGI IMG/M metagenome (GOLD analysis project Ga0209917, IMG submission 185710) | Salt pond water microbial communities from South San Francisco under conditions of wetland restoration - Salt Pond MetaG R2_C_H2O_MG... | ecosystem: Environmental > Aquatic > Non-marine... | reverse complement strand
CCTGTAAATTCTATTTGGAAATGGCAGCAGTCGATCAAGGTTATCGAGTCGGGAAGCTCGAAGAGCTGTTATCCACAGCTGCAGATCGCGGGAGTCTCACGACTGCCGAGATCGCACAGATCCTATCCACGCCGCAGGTGCAGCTCGAGGCTAGCACTACTTTCGAGATCTCGGACGGGAGCTAGCCGGGGAATCCCGGCCTTCCCGTAGGAACATCCACCGCATGACAGCAACGCAGTTGAACTACTCTCGGCCATTCGACGATACGACCGCGTACGGCCTGATACGCGGACGGTTCGTATATCGATATGCAGTCTAAAAAGTGTAACTCACAAAGTGCAATAGGAACGCCAAAAAAATTAGTCGTCTCTGCGGTAATCCCGAACGGCCTGTTTAACCATACGTTCTTTCTCATCTATATCACGCTCGGACGCATGCCCCAGAGCCTTATCAGCCGCGAGTCCGAGACGGACTAAATGCCGTATCCGTTGTGCCCGACTGTCGCCAAATTGAAGCGGTGCTTCAATCTTTTCCGCGAGTCTTGAGCCAACGTTAACTCCGAATTTCCTTTCGCTTACTCCATCACTTGCTGCCATACCTCTGTGTATAAAGTGCATACATTTATAATATGTGAGTCGCAAAGTGCAACTGTCGTATGGGAAGGACGACAGTAGCGGTTCAAGACGACACGCATAGGCAGCTCGAGAGGATCAAGTTCGAAACACGATCTCGGACTTTCGACGCTGCGATTCAAGAGTTGATCGAAAACACAGATCTTGATTTGTAGGCATGAAAGTGCAAATCACAACACTAGTCCCATGTTTTGGGGTGCAATTCACACACGCTGCAGGCAAGGTGACACATGGTTATTGAAGCATGCCTACAGTCTCGGATAAGGTCCTGTATTAGCAGCTCTAGAGCCGCTTTTCAGAGCTTTAGCGTTAGCAGCAAAAGTGCAACTCGCAACTAAACACGGTGCAACCATGAAACACAAACACACGACCACGCCGAAAACACAGACGTATCACGACACGTATGAAGACATGCAGACGATCGAAACCGAGATCGTCGAAGCGGTTTATCTACGAGACTCGGAAGGACCCCGGTTTATCGTGAATCCAGATCATGTGTGGGAGTCCGATAATTACCTATCGGTGAAAATCACAGGAGACACCGAACCCGGCGATCTACAGGAGATCTACCGGATCCCGCACGACCGCATTAGGTGTCGGAAGCGGATAGAAACGCCGGTCGATCACGACGAGAAGCAACAATCCCCGCTCGAGGAGACGGCAAACGCGGAAATCATAACGGACGGAGGAACGCCGCGAGACGGTGAATCAACGGACGGGAACGGCAATATCCGCCCGGTGCCGCCGGGAGTCTCACCGACGCCCGAGGGATCACAGCATGAGTGATCGGACCGACGATCTCCGAGAGAAGATTAAGCGGTCACTCGGAGATCCGCCCGAGATCGAATTTCCGAGCGGGTGGACGCTATCGCAGTCATGGACTCGAGCGCAGACGGAAGACGCGGTTATAGCGCCGGTGAATCCGATCGAATATCGGATCCGTCTCGGAGAGGGAGATCTTCACCGCACGGAGTTTTACATCTACGGTGGACGACTGCGAGCCTCTTGCAATTGTGCAGCTCGAGGCAACTGGTGTGCGCACATCGCCCGGCTATATCTTAGGTGGACCCGACACGATCTAGTCGTCACCGATCTAGATACCGCGAGATCACACCGATCACCGCCCGTGTGGATCCGCTTCGAGGATCATGATATGACCCAACCAGTCGCTACAGACGGGGGATCAGACGATGTGTGACACTCAGCGATTTTGTCACACAGGCTTATCCGGCGATAGTCGGACGCACAGCCGATCTACGTCGGATATAGATAATTGTGTGACAAGGGGGGGCCCGTGTGATTATCGGAGTCCGTGCCCGCACACGCACGCGATACGCGCGAACTTTAAGCGGCGCGCGCGCTGGCGCATTATGCGACGCGCGGGTGACGCGCGCAGACGCGAGGGACCGAGCCAATGAGTCGGACGCTCAAGGAGCTAGACCGGATAATGCACGATCCCTGTCAGACACACCTAGCGGAATTTGATCACGAGCGAGGAATCTACCCACCATGCCACGAGTGAGCGCACGAGTCTCGGACGAACTCGCGGAGCAGCTCGAGGAGATAGCGGACGGCAAGGCAAAGTCCGAGATCGTCCGAGAAGGACTCAGACAGATCGTCGAAGCAGACGACGATCCGGAGCCAACCGATGAAGCACTCAAGCTGCTTCGAAAGCGCTTCGGAACGGGATCGGTAGAATTGAACGCGGTCGAATCAACGTTAGCGAGCGAGATGAATATGCCGAAACAATCGATCCGACCGACGATCCTATCACCACTACGTCGGAGCGGTCAAATCGCAGTTATCCAGAAGATTCACACTTCACACGTTGTGATCAAAAATGAGTGAGACGTCCGATAACGACAAGATCAGTCAGCGCGGACGACGCCACAAGCTAAAGATAGATACAAAAGACACATCTGTAACAGTATTTCCAGCGGATCAGGGTGAGTGCATCAAGCCGCTTATAGTGATCTCGGTGAAGCCAAAACAACATGAGAAACAGCCAGATCAACACTATTTTGAAAAGCCTATCAAAGCCGCAACAGGCGGATCATTCGGTCTAAGTGAGGAACAGGTACATGAAATTAATAATCACTTTGCATGGCTCAAATCTGAATACTTCCTACAAATTAAGCAATAACAGTAGACAAATCCGAGACGACTAAAACACCGCTTCGATCGGCAATTTATACTCTTTTCCGGCGACATGGCCCGCATCGTACCACCCACCGCGAGCACCGATACTGTTACCAATATCAGCAGGATTCATGCGCTTCATGCGGGCGGTTAACGGACGCTCGAGCACGTCGAACACAACGAACACATAGAAGGCCGATCCGTCTCTGTCCGCCCGGACAAGGCGATCATGTTGAGACTTGAATAGGCGGAACCGCCCCGCTTCCCCATTAGCTAGTTCAGATTGAGCGGACTTAACTTCAACAACGGATCCGCTTCTCGAAGCTAGATCAAAGTTTTCAGCTAGCGATCGGAGATAACCTTTATATTCGGATTCGGCGAGTTCTTCGGCAGTCGCGCCGGGATCTTCTTGATAGCGTCTCGAGTCCGTACGTCCGAGCGTAACGCGCATCATGGACCGACACCCCAGAGCAACCAGAGCAACACGAACCAGAGCGCACCAAACCCGAGACCAACGACAATAATCAAGCCAATCATGCGAATCCCTCAGGCACAGGCGGGTTAACGTCGATTTTCTCGCCCCCATCAGTAACGAGCCAATGATAGGGATCGAGATCTACGGAGTCCGGTATATGACCCATGCCGCTACTGTTGAAATATTGGCGACCCTCAGACGTGATAGGGCCGCACCACACCTTGAGCGGGATACTGTTACGGATCGAGTCCGGCAGATCCCATGCACGTTGTGAGACGACGATCGCGCGGATCGGATCCTCTTGATTGCCGAGATTCCGCACAACGTCGATCATACCGTCGGAGTCCGAATACATCCAAGCTTCATCGAAAACGAAACACGCACTCCCCGGCAGCTCATCAACGAATCTAACCACGTCCGAGACACCACTATCAGATTCCCATGAGAAGCGCCGCACGCCCGACTGATAGGCTTGAGCCATGCCCCGAAGGGTTTTGTACGTATCGTAGCTGTAAGGACCGCTACCGGGATCGATCACGACTGCTGTATCAATCCAGCCGTTATCGACGAGACTCGAGATCCACCAGTTAGCGGTAGAACTTTTGCCGCCGTATCGATCTCCGGCGCCGGTCGCACCCGAGATAAGCACATGACCGGGATCGGTCAGATAATACCGATCACTCATTGATCTCACCACCGATAGTACCAGCCGGTGTATTTGGTTCGGGATCGGGACTGCCGCTTGAGGATGTATCCGTATCGGAATCAGAGACAAATCCGAGTCCGGCCTGCAAAAAATTCACGAGCGCAGGTTTCCCACCCCCGACCGCGCGATCGTCTCCGAGGATCCCATTCAGGAACTTCACCGTGCCGATCATCATATTCGCAGCCGGATCGGAGAGATCTTGATACTCGGAGACGCTCGAGTCCGGATCCGTCTCGAGCAATCCATCAACGACGCTCGAGCCACGCGAGGAGTCCGGTTCCGGTTCAGGCACCGATACATCGCCGGGTATGCCTTCAGTCTCTGTATGCGTCTCTGTCGCTATTCTCGCCGCTTCTTGAGGATCTACGTCGGAACTCATAGGTCGAACACCTCACCGCAATCGTGACAATGCCAACCGTGCGAAGATAATGCAGCTCGAGCACGGTCAGACAAGTCGGGGATCGTCGATAAGGTCAGCTCCGAACTAGCAAAGTTACCGGACCCGCACTCAGGACAACTAGTCCGTTTTGGTTCAGGATCGGGATCGGGATCGGAGCTGCCAGGACTTTCGGGAAACTCGAGATCTCCACCGCTGGGATCGTTTTGTGACCCATCGGCAGACGCTTCGAGCATGTTACGGCAGCTCTGATACGAGCCTTTGTGATCATCATCCTGCATGCCGCCGTAGTGACCGCAGACGGATCCCAGCTCACCGCTATAGTCGCACCCATCAGCAGGACAGTTGTATGTCACGGGATCACCCCGAGCGTTACCAAATCCACGGCAGCATACGCGGACCAGAGCATGCCGAGGATAGCTTTTGCAGCCGCACCCGACGAGCGGAGCGCGAGCAATGCAAAAACAATTGTGACGGCTGTGAGACCGATACTAGCCATGCATGTATGAAACAAACCTGTTTGTATTTAATTGCACTGTGCGAAATGCAACTTGCAGACATGGTACTCAAAGGTACGATCCCGGTTCTCGACGAGACGTACGATCTCACGGACCCCGCGAGCACGGGGATGACCGTTGTAACAGGCGTATTGGGTGTTGCTATGATGCTCGGCATTTTTGCCGGCGGACGGGCACTCTGGAACCGTCTTAGCATGCAGACGGATGCGGTCGATCAAATCGAGGTGCTGTGAACATGGTAGAGGCAAATAGCTCAATGCTTAACGGTGTGGAATTTGAAGGTATCAATATCTCTACTGCCGATTTTGTAGACGGCAAGGATGAAGAACAGACGCTCGATCCCGGAACGGTCGGCGAAGTCGCTACAGCTGAAGTGAACGAAGACGGTCAGCTAGCGAGTTATGATTTTGTCCGACTCGGGGATAACCTAGATAACGGCAATCAGGACTCAGCGAAAGGTAAGCTATTCGTCGATCTCCGAGACGCGAGCGACACCGAAGTTGATCAACGAACCGAGTTCCGATTCATCGCGCGCCCGAAAAACAGCAATCGCCGGACGCCGCTTACCGAGTTCATCAAACTCCGGAATGCTAACCAGAGCGATCCGAGCAAGCGACTCCCGTTTTTGCCCGTCTCTCGAAACGGTAAGCCCGCCGTGATTAAGGACGGACGAGTGATCGCGATCGAAGTGCGGAACGCCGCGACGTCCGTGACTATCGATCGGAGCAACTCGGACGCAGATATTCCCGCTCGCGGGGGTTACTAAGGCGTTTTGCGGTAATCACGATTATTATGGGACAACAACTAGGCGATACGATCATTCGAGACGACGGAAGCATAGGCTCGAGGAGTGATCCGACCGACACGGGATCTGATAGCTCAAGCTCAAGTGTCCCAGATTATGGATCTGTGACGCGAGATCGAGACGGGGATCCACTATCCGGCACGGACTCCGACTCGGGATCCGACCGAGGAACGCCCGACTATGGGACCGACGATAATACCCTTCCGGGCGGCAATCTCGCGGGAGGTGGATCGTCTGATTCGGACTCGGGATCCGACCGAGGAACGCCCGACTATGGAACAGACGATAATACGCTTCCGGGCGGCAATCTCGCGGGAGGTGGATCGTCCGAGTCGTCGAGTCCGACACCCGAGCAGCTAGATAATCTCGGATCACAGCTGCAGAGCAACTTTACCGAGACAATAAATAATCAATTCCAAACCGCACAGCAGGACTTTAACGAGTCCGTGCAGCAGCTCGAGGATCAATTCAATAGCGAGATCTCACAGACCGAGACGAACTTCAACGACCAGATCGACAGCATATCCGGCAGTCTAACAGAGACACAAGAGAACGTTAACCAGCAAATCGGATCACTAGGTGACGGACTCACATCATTACAGGATAGCCTATCAGAATCGTTTAGCTCAGTCGGATCCGGCCTTCAGTCAACACAAAACGCCGTGGGATCACTCTCGGGATCACTCGCGCGTCTCATATCGGGAGAGTCGGAGGAATCACAAGGGGGCGGATCTGATGAAGGACTCCCGACTAGCGTTATTGCACTCGGAGCAGCCGCGATCGCTGCAGTCGGGTATTATGTGACCCAGAGGGATCAGTAATGGCACTTCCCGCCGTAGCAGCCGGTTTTGTGGGACGTGTAGCCGCATGGACCGGCATATCTGCCGGACTGTCCCGAGCATGGCCGGCAATCCGATCACGTCTGTCAGGAGTCGTACCGGCGATCCGGAACGCACTTCCGCAGAATGTCGCTACCGCACTCGGGATCGGAGGCGGAGCGGTCGGAGGCTTTGGCTTGAGCGAGATCTTCGACCGTCTCGGAATCGAAAACTCACAGCTGCAGACACTCAGCATAGTAGCGGTGATCGGAGTCGTATTGATCGGAGTCGGTCAAATCCTAGATATTGAGGTAAGTCCATGAGCGCACTCACAGATGTGTTGCTCGAGGCAATCGATCCGATCAACGCACTCATGCTGTTAGTGATCTGGTGGAGACTCGAACGCTTCAGCGGTCGGATCAATCGCATAGAAAACGAGTTCATAGATGGAGGCCTAGAATGAGCGTAACAGGATCACAGCTCGAGATCGAAAGCGGAGAGACTGAAAAACTGATAACGGACGACCAAGGTAATCAAACCTATTTGGTCGAAGTTACCGGACCGAACAATATACGGATCTCACATACGAAACGGTACGCTGCAGACGGTACAACGTTATCAGCCGGTCAGACGCACACGGTAAGCAATCTGCAAGGCGAGCGGCTATACGCTGCCGCTTTTGAGGGATCGACTGCAGTACGTGTGCGCGAGGCATCAGCAGACGTGAAAAGCCAGCCTGAAAAGGAGGTATCCGTTATCGACGGAGAGGTAAGCCTAAACTCCGATATAGACATAACCGATCGATCCGGTCGGGAAATCGGTAAGGCACGGCTGCAGGACAGCGGAGGAACGCTTATCGATCCGGCGAGTAGCACCGATCTGGCAGCGACACAACCGCGCGAGATAACGGCATACTCAGGATCGGAGATCCCGGTATCCGTCTCTAGTGCGACAATATCAGCATATAGCGGATCCGCACTACCGACAGACACAACCGGAACGGAACCAGTCTCCGCAGAGACAAGCGCAGACGGCAGTAGTAACGCTGCAGAGCTAACGCTAGGCAAGCGCGCTCGAACAGACGTCATGTATGATCTAAGTGGATCTGCAGACGTTGTGATCGAAGTATCCACCGATGGATCAACATGGCTTGAGCGCGAGCGAATAACGACGGACGGCACCGGATCGATCCTATTGTCGGTCGCATTTGAATACGTGCGAGCGTATGCGACTGCAGCGACGAACACAATCACGATCGCAGCGAAAGGAGGAAACTAAAAATGAGTGACCCAGCAGAAAACAGAGACGTCAGAGGTAACACAATAAAGCCGCATAGTATCGAAACGACGAAACCGATAGCAAGCGAATATCTTGATATTGATAGTGGAGGCGTAGGGTTTTCAGAAATAGATAGTAGCCCAATCGAAGGAACTAATAGCTCAGTCACGGTCAGCCTCTCGGCTGATTATGATCAGGTGTTGATTATACCTGATAACACGACTGCAAACGATTTTGACGATTTGCGGATTAATGGCGTTAGTTCGGAAAGTTATAATGGTATAGACGTTGGCGGGCGATTTGCTGCAGCAACCAGTATATCCATTAACGCAAAATATACCGAGATCGTATTTAGCAAAGGCAACCCGATCGGTGTAACACTTAGGCCATTCGGTGATAATTCAAGTGCGGTCGTAGGATGTGAGTTATTTAACTCAACGGGAACAATAGATAATATCGAATTCTCATCATCATCCAACGTTAGCTACAAGTTTCACGTTTACGGGGTGAATCTATAATAATGACGTGGAGTTACTCAATAACAGATAATAGAAAAAAAATGCACGTGTACGATCACACCGGATCATTAGTCGAAACGATAGAGAACGACGGAAGCGGTTTCCATTTTCCGAGTGATATTTTTGCCGTAATGAGGCAAGAAGCAACTAAAGCACGAGAGAAAGGTAATATTGACCGCTGGCGGGATATTCAGACGCAGATCAAATCATCAGCAATAGAATCCAACGATAGCTAACCAGCTATACATTTTTTCGAGCAACTCCACGGGGTCGCAGCTCGAGGAACGCACTTCCCCTGATATTGCACACACAACTAGCTAATTACGTGTGCACGCACCGTGCGATCGAGGCAGATTATGACCCAGCCAAGACGCACTATCGGTGCAAATAGCGATATATCGGAGCAAATAGCCCTTTCAGTTAGTCACTCAAGAACGGTTTTCAGCCTACGTGTGCAAAATGACGTATGCGGATCCGATCCACAGACGAACGGCAGAGACGACTCGAGCGACTGAAAGAGGCAACCGGAGAGTCCACAAAGTCGGGAGCGATAGACGAGGCCTGTAAATTCTATTTGGAAATGGCAGCAGTCGATCAAGGTTATCGAGTCGGGAAGCTCGAAGAGCTGTTATCCACAGCTGCAGATCGCGGGAGTCTCACGACTGCCGAGATCGCAGAGATCCTATCCACGCCGCAGGTGCAGCTCGAGGCTAGCACTAGCTACGATATTTCAAACGGGAGCTAGCCGGGAATCCCGGCCTTCCCGCGGGGGAACATCCACCGCATGACAGCAACGCAGTTGAACTACTCTCGGCCATTCGACGATACGACGGACGCCGGCCTGAACGCCCGACAGTCGATATAGCGGTATCCAGTGCAAAAAGTGTAACTCACAAAGTGCAATCACAACGGCAAAAAAATTAGTTGTCTCTGAGGTAATCCCTCACGGCCTGATCTATCATGGCCTCTTTATCGTCGATGTCCCTCTGTGAAGAATGGCCTAGTGCCTTCTCAGCCGCGAGTCCGAGACGCACAAGGTGCCGGATCCGTTGTGCGCGACTATCGCCAAATTGCAGCGGAGCTTCGATTTTCTCGGCGAGCCTTGAGCTAACATTAACGCCGAATTTTCTTTCTGAGACGCCATCAGTTGCTGCCATACCTCAGGGTATTAGTTGAATAGATTTAATAGTAGTGACTCACAAGGTGCACCTGTCGTATGGGAAGGACGACAGTAACGATCCGAGACGAGACGCATAGGCAGCTCGAGGAGCTAAAACATGAAACGCGATCGCGTAGTTTTGACGCCGCAATTCGGGAGCTAATCGACAAATCAGATCTTGATTTGTAGGCATGAAAGTGCAAATCACAACACTAGTCCCATGTTTTGGGGTGCAATTCACACCCGCTGCAGGCAAGGTGAAACATGGTTATTGAAGCATGCCTAAGATTCAAGATAAGGTCCTGTAGTAGAAGCTCTAGCGCCGCTTTTCGGAGCTTTAGCGTTAACTCGGAAAGTGCAACATGCAATCAGACACGGTGCAACCAATGAAACACACAACCACGCCGAAGACACAGCGGTATCACGAAACGTATGAAGACATGGAGACGATCGAAACGGAGATCGTCGAAGCGGTGTATCTCCGAGACTCGGAGGGACCGCGCTTTATCGTCAATCCGGATCACGTCTGGGAATCGGATAACTACCTATCGGTGAAAATCACAGGCGACACCGAACCCGGCGATTTGAAGGAAATCTACCGAATCCCACACGACCGGATCCGCTGCAGGAAACGAATAGAAACGCCCGTCGATCACGACGACGAGCAACAATCGGAGCTCGAGGAGACGGCAAACGCCGAGATCATAACAGACGGAGGAACGCCGCGAGACGGAGAAAGCAACGACAGAGACGGAAATATCCGCCCCGTGCCGCCGGGAGTCGAATCACCAACGGAGGAGTCGGAGCATGAGTGATCGGATCGACGAACACCGACGCAAGATTAAGCGATCACTCGGAGAACCACCCGAGATCGAATTTCCTAGCGGATGGACGATCTCGGAGTCATGGACCCGAGCGCAGACGGAAGACGCCGTTATCTCACCGACGAATCCGATCGAATACGCGATCAAACTCGGATCGGGAGACTTCCACCGAACGGAGTTTTTCATTTACGGCGGCAAACTCCGAGCATCATGCAACTGTCCCGCTCGAGGCCGCAGCTGGTGTGCGCATATTGCGAGACTATATCTCAAATGGATCCGGCACGATCTAGTGGTGACGGATCTAGAGACGTCGAGATCTCACCAGTCGCCGCCCGTGTGGATCCGCTTCGAGGATCGTAATGTGACCCAACCGCAAGTAGCTACAGACGGGGGATCGGAAGATGTGTGACACTCAGCGAGTTTGTCACACAGGCTTATCCGCCGGTATCCGGTCACACAGTCGATATACTGCAGACATAGATAATTGTGTGACAAGGGGGGGCCCGTGTGAAAATCGGAGTCCGTGCCCGCACACGCACACGACGCGCGGGTACTTTATGCGGCGCGCGCGCTGGCGCATAATGCGACGTGCGCGCTACGCCCGCAGACGCGAGGGACCGAGCCAATGAGTCGGACGCTCGAGGAGCTAGATCGGATAATGCACGATCCCTGTCAGACACACCTAGCGGAATTTGATCACGAGCGAGGAATCTACCCACAATGCCACGAGTGAGCGCACGAGTCTCGGACGAACTCGCCGAGCAGCTCGAACAGATCGCAGTCGATAAGCCAAAGTCGGAGATCCTACGCGAGGGACTCAGGCAGATCGTCGATGCAGACGACGATGATCCCGAGCCACCAGAGGAAGCACTAGAGCTGTTACGCGAGCGCTTCGGGAACGGATCCGTCGAACTTAACGCGGTCGAATCGACGCTAGCATCAGAGCTGAATATGCCGAAACAATCGATCCGACCAACGATATTATCCCCGCTACGTCGGAGC
>Ga0209917_1001053_pt1 | contig 11279 bp, 10 predicted proteins | sample SalPon2_C_H2O_MG_FD_185710 | JGI IMG/M metagenome (GOLD analysis project Ga0209917, IMG submission 185710) | Salt pond water microbial communities from South San Francisco under conditions of wetland restoration - Salt Pond MetaG R2_C_H2O_MG... | ecosystem: Environmental > Aquatic > Non-marine... | reverse complement strand
CACCGAGCCACAGTGTCACGTCACTCGCATCGAACAGCGTCGTCGCCATCCCGACCGCTTCCTCGAGTGCACGGCCCACAGAGCCGGTGCGATGTAAAGTAGATAGCCCGGAGAACACTCTCTCCAGATGCTCTTTAGATATATTGGACATGAAGTACTATTTGTTACTAATCACTTGAACGTACGTGTTTACCCCGATGACTCAACAGCCGGCACAGCCCGATCTCGTGAAATCATCTCGTTGTTTCGAGAGACTCGCTTGAGTTCGTCGTACGGATTGCGTCCCTGCTGGCGCCACGTCGCCAGCAGGGACAGCACCGTCTCATGAACGAACATCCCGCGGTCATTGCGGAGTGTTCCGATTAGTTTCCGGAGAACCACCGGTTCACGAAGCGCGTTTTCCGCGGCATTGTTCGTCGGATCGACCGCTGGCTCACCGACGAAGGTGAGCCAGTGGTCGAGGCCACCTTCGATCTTTCCGAGCAGTGTTGCCACTGGTCCGTCGGGAACTGACCGCTCAATCAGCGATTCAAGCTCTCTTCGTGCAACACGCTGGAGCTCTGCTCGCTCACGAATGGACAAGTCGCTCTCCAGCCGCGTCTGGAGAGCGACGTACAACTGCTTGAGAGACTCATAGATCGGTTTGCCTTCGGGGTGCTTCTCGGCGGCATCTTCAGCCTCTCGCAGAATATGTGCCCAACACCGCTGGAGATTGTCGCTGAAGGCTGGATAGGCCGTCCACCCATCACAAATGACCGTTCCCGCGAAGTCCTCGCCGAGGACTTCCGCGGGAACATCGCTTCCACGACTCTCTCTAACCGCGTAGAGCGTGTTGTTCTCGGTGGTGAACGTCCAGATCCATGCTTGCTCACCATCCCGCTTGATGCCTGTTTCGTCGATGTGGACAACGTCAGCCTGCTGGATCTGCCGGCGAATTTGCTCGTATTCACAGCGACCGGCGCGCGCAGCGCGCTCGGTCGCGTGCCACGCGGCCGCGCCTGACAACTCCAGTTTATGCAGGTGCTCGAAACGGTCTGCAATCTTCCGATAGGGGAGGCGGTAATCGTACCTCGACAATGCTGATTGGGCGATAACGTTCACCCCGAACTGCCCCTCATCGGGGCAGTCGGGGTGTGTAGCGACTGTCTCAGTCCCACAAGAGTCGCACTGGTAGCAGTGGCGGTTGTACTGCGTGACTTCTGGTGGCTGTGGATCCGGTATCTCCTCGACGAGTCGGGGGCTGACGCCCACCGACTCGTCGAAGTGTTGGCCACACTCTGGACAGCAGTCACAGGTGACCTCAACTTCTTCGTCCGGATCAGCCGTAGAGCGCCACTCCGGGTCGTGACCGTCCTTTCGTCCGGGAGTGCCGCCATCAGTTCTGACATCGTCGTCTTCGTCGTCTTGCGAGGTCGGGGACTGACGAGTCCCCGACCGTCGCTTACTAGGCGGTGTATGTGGATTCTCGTATTTGCGAAGTCGTGTTTCGAGTTCTTCGATTCGCTCTTGCTGCTCTTCGATCCGTTCGTCCTTTTGCTCAAGTTTCTCCTCCAGCTCGTCAATTCGCTCTTCCATCTGGAGAAACCGTGAGAGAAGTTCGTCTTTGCTGAGGTCATCCCAATCCACTATGACCACCTCAGCGTTACCTCAGCAGGGTCACCGGGATGGTCTCCGAGCGGAGACCATCCCTGGAGAAATTCAATTAGCCCTTGCTGAGAGTCCATATCCCCCGATTGGTCGCCTGTTACGAGATAGTGGCGAAATTCATCGGGGCTAAACACGTACCATCAAGAAATGGTTGAGAAGTTGAATACGGCTTTAGAGTTTGAGAACCTCCGTGTTACGGAGGATGGGCGGGTTCTTCCGATGGAAAAGGAAAGTTGATGCCACCAGTTTATGTGTGCACAATCGCTAGTTGTCCACTCTCTCGATAGCGGCAGCAGCAAGAGGCTGGTCTGATACGGTGAGAACGCCGAAACGAGGCGAAGTACACTTTCGGCACTACGGAGACCGGGAGAAGAGTCACCAATCTAGTTGCTTTCCGTTGTGGCCGTCGCTCAGACCGTTCTCAGAAGACAGCTGTCGCTGCTCGCCAGCCTCGCTTCGACCGAAGCGAGGCGGCTCACCCGAGTCCGTGTTCGTATCCTGGTGGCAATCCTTCCCCGTTGGTCCGGTGCTTGCTCTTCCAACCGAGTTCGTCGTCCAGCACCTGTTCGATCCCATGGAGAAACGAATCACTGAATGTGAAACCGGTCGGGAGCGCTCGCCCGCCACGGCGTGGCCGGGCGAGCACTGCCCACCGCACTACCAGCCACAACTGCTCTAACAGGAAGCCAACACCCACGTAGAAGAGCCGAATTGTCGTCGATGGCGTTGTCGTCATTGCGCGCGCCTCACGGAACTTCTCGTAGCTCTTCTCGATCTGTGAACGCTTGTTGTAGACCGTTGCGACCTGTCGCGGCGTTCGGTCTTCCAGACCGTACGCCGCGTACCCCGTCGTTTTCACACCAGACTTCTCACGATCACCGTTCTGGTACGTGACGTTCACCGCCAGCGGAAACGTCTGCTCGTGCTCTTTGCCTTCACAGATCGTCTCTTCAGTCATGTACGACGCCGTCGCTGCGAGTTTCTCCCGCAGCGACGCCTTCCCTGTCTTGACCGGGAAGACTGGCGGTGCAACCGCCCGAAGCACGCCAATCACCTCGCCGACGTAGGCTGCGCGATCCATGAGAAGGTGATCAACATCGAACGGATACTCCTCGACGCGGGCGAGCACGCGCTCGACCGCGTCGGCCTTGCTGTCCTCGCCATCAACCGGTTCAACCGCCAGCGTCAGCGGCTTTCCCTGCGCGATCACGAACGCTGTGCAGTACCGGTGACACTGTGTTGTGCCGTCTTGGGCGGCCATCCGGCGGATTTCGTCGTCGCTCTCCGGCATCCCATGGAACGGGTTGTCCATGAAGTCGAGAACCGACATCGCTAGCAACGCGAGAATGTCGTTGACAGCGTCCAGCATCGGCTCTTTGTCGAGGGTATGGAGCCAATCCATAACGGGTTCTCTGTTGGGTGTTTCGGCTGTGTTGGTCGTGACGCTGTTAACCGAGGTTGTCCCGACAGCCGCACGGAGAACGACTTCCATGATATCGCCGGAATCGAGGGGCGAACCCTCGATTCCTGGCATCGGCACCAACTCAAGCACCTCCAGAGCAAGAGTCTTGAGTTGGCTGTTCGTAATGAACTCGTCCGGATCTGTGAGTACCTGTTTGAGTTGTGGAAGGTTCATCAGGTGCGTATCCGGACAGCGGATGAATCAGGTTCCTGATTCACCCGCTTTACTCAGGAATACGTATCAGCTGCTGGACTCCTGAGCCAGAGTGGACAACTAGCGACAATTGGCAGACCCACTGAGCAGCTGGTTCGTTTCAACCGTTCTGAAATCGATTCTATGAGAACTGTCCTTCGGCCCACTCCCTGCAAATTCGTTCTTCACCCGTACCTCTCACGCGAAGCAGAGGTAGCAAATCTCTCGAAGCAACTGGTCGTGATTATCTCCACATGCTCAACCGAACAGGTCAACTGTCAGTACAGAGGGTGAATTGATCATAAGAAGATGGCCATCTCTAAATTTGTCAATAGAGAGTTCGAAATAGTACATTTTATTTGTTCGCTATCGTAGTGGTGGAAAATGACATTTGTTGTCCCATTTGATGGATCGAGACGCACAGAGTTGGCACTGGATCGTGGTAGTGAGTTGGCCGAAGGGGTAAACGAGTCGCTGTCCGTCATTTCGGTTATCCCGTCGAATAACGCTAAATATGCACGTAAGATGGGGTGGATTCCATCCGACGCACCGTTCGATGGCAATGCTATCGTCTCAACGCTCCGGTCACAAGTCAAGGAAATTGCTCCTGACGCAACGTTTGAGTACGAGGTTTGTAGTCGTCGGACTACCGCAAGTAGTATCTCAAAGCCAATACGGAAGTTCGCCAAGCGACAGGATGCTTCGACGGTCGTTATCGGGTCTGATGCTGCTGGTAGGGGAATGCCAGTAGCCAGCAGTATCGGTGCCCGTATCGCGAGCAGCTCAGCCTACGATGTGCTCATGATCAGAAGTCGTCAATAGGCGGAAGTCTCGATATGGCTGTATCAAGATGCTGAAATCAACTCTGTGAGAGTTATCCATTGACTCCGTCTCTATATATTCGATTTACCCTCGTATGTTTCACATATTTACTGTGGCAGCTCTCTCCAGAAAACTGATCGTGATTATCGCCGAATGTTCGACCAAGACGTTCATCGAGTACAGGCGAGGTGGCAAACAACCAGATTCCGCACTTGTCAGGAATCGGGTAAACTTACCGTGCAAGATATAGAGCGTACATTCAGCGGCAAGCCCGGCAACTGTATTCGCCAGTAGCGCATAGAGCTGAGGATGAGCCAGCAGGATCGCGCTGTCACACCCGTTATCTCGACTATTCTTGTGGTGGCAATTGTCGTTATTTTAGCGGCGACAGTCTCTGTGGCTTTGCTCGGGATTACCGAGTATCTTACTGAGCCCGCACCAATTGTTACGGATACAACTGGTGAATTTGAAGCTGGACCTGGAACCGATACACAAATTGTGCGGATTACACACGTTGCTGGTGATAGCATTGAAGTTGAAAATATAGAGATAATCGTTCGCGCGTCCGGCCCTGGGAGTAAGTTGCCTGTTGAAACGCGAATAGTTAATTTACCCGGTCAAAAGGGCAGTGATTATTGTACGAACCGGGGGTATCCTCAGGGTAGACTCAGTGCAAATAATATACAGGGAGCGTGTCATAGAATCCATCTCATAGCTTCTCACAGCCCGGCTCGCTTCGTCGCTCGTAGTTGGTGATTGCAACGACGAGCCGGAGACACAGTGCAACGAACACTTCTGTTCGTGCGTGGACGCGGCCTCGGGCGCGGACGTGCCCGAGGCCGCAGTCCTTGACGGCGTCGTTAGTTCGTTCGACTCCTGTCCGGTGGTTGTACGTCTCGTCCAAGATGGACTGTTTGAGCTGAACGTCCTCGCTGTGTTCGGTGATGCGGTCTTCGACCCTGTATTCGATATCGAGCGGATCGTCGGTGTTTCGCGGGTTGTACGGAGCGATTGGTACGACCCCTGCGGCCAGCAGGTGGTCGTGCCAATCGAGGATATCGTACGCGCTGTCTCCAAGCATCCAGATGGGTGTATCGACGGCGAGCGCGTCACGCGTGACGCGCATCGCCGTCTCTTGATCCGCTTGTTTGCTCTGTGTGAACTCCGCTGCTATCGGAATCTTTGGGCCGGTCGAGACGATTGTACAGCCGAAGCCGTAGTAGTGCTCCTCGGCTGTTGAGTCGTAGTTCCACGAGGCGGCGTCGTTGTACTGAATCGCTTCGATGTGGGTTGAGTCGATGGAGTACGTCGAGTCGAGCAGGCCCCGACAGGCGGCCTGCTCGACGAGTCTCTCGAAGACATCGTCGATGACGTGTTCGAGATCGGTAAGAAATCGGTCAATGGTGTCCCTGGATGGCGGTTTGTCGAGTCCGCAGTAGTACCAGACGAGGCTGTGCTGGAGTTCTCGTGTGACTGGACGTGTGCCGTATACATCCTCGTAGTAGCAGTGGAGAAAGCCGCGAAAGAGGTCTGGTGGATCATGGACTCGTGTTCGCCCCCGCTCCGAGGGGGCGAACACGTCGTACTCCAGCAGAAACTCGAACTCAAGATGCTCGAACAACGGTACTGTCTCGGTAGCCGCCGCATTCAAGAAGTCGTTGACCGAACCTATGTCCTGCAGGGCCGCGGTTGTGTTGGACACACTTTCCGCACCCTGCTGCTTCGTATGTGGCGCTTTCTATGACACGCTCTATTTAACCAAAACTGTCTATGCAGCCCCCGTTGTAGACAGTATATGCGTGGTGAGTCGGCACAGTCTTCGGTCATCGGGGTCCTCCTGTTGGTCGCAGTCTGTGTCATCCTCGCTAGCGTGGTCGGCGTGCTGGCCTTAGGCTTTGGTGACGGCCTGACCAACGACCCAATCAGCGTGTCGGTTCAGTCTGAGGTGACCAGTCTTGAGGTTGTAATTAGACACGTAGCCGGTGATCCTCTGCCAGTCGAGAGCACAGTCGTTATCGTCGACACTGACGACGACCAAGTCCGGTTCCCGCTAGCAAATCTTGATCAGTCCGCTTCCGGCAGCGATGGCATCCTCACTGCCGGCGAACAGTTCAGCATTCCACATGACGTGTCCAACGGTGAGCTCCGCGTGAGCGTTGTCGAAGAACGCCGTAACGCCGTTGTCCACGACCGGACCTACCGCATTGCTGACGGCATCGTGAGTCAAATATCCAATTTCCAACGCCAATCCCCGAACGACTGGCCCGGCAATCAAAATTCCGGCGGCGGGGTCACCGTCTCGGATAGTGGCCGGACAGTCGAGATATCCGGTAACCGGTGGCAACAAGTCGACTTCGACTACGATATCACGCCAGACACCGTCATTTCATTCCAGTTCGAGAGCGGTGCCGAGGGTGCGATTCACGGCATCGGCTTCGAGGACGACACCACTCAAGAATCGGGGCGTGTCGTCCGCGTGTTCGGCGTCCAGGACTGGGGTGTCAACGTCAGCGACTACGGCGGTACCTACTACTCGACGGATCGCGGGACAGTCACCTATACCATCCCTATCGGTGAGATTTACGAGGACAACGGCAAACTCGGCCAAGCCGATACGCTCTTGATCGTCAACGACTGCGACGGTAACGAGGATGGCGTCAACTGCTCTGTGCCGCCGGACTCCGCGTTCAGGAACATCCAAGTCTACGAACAGAGCGGTTAGTTCGGCTTCAATTCTGAACTTCTAGAATCTACCGAGAGGCACTGTACGGACTTAATCTAGCATTTCACGGGTGAAGCAGCACTAGAACTATGAGAATGTCTGTCCCGATCCACTATCACGAAATCTAATTTTTCTCCGATTCATCTGTGTCAAACGCAATTGAACGTCCCGAAGTACGTGCTCCCAGCGAGAAGCAAGTCCACAATCCTGTTTGAACAAATCGGTGCTGGAAATCCTGCTTCGTTTCACCGTCTGTTGAGCGAATACGCTGCTCAGTCAGCTTGCGTATTGACCATCCGAGTTTCTACCAGTTCGAAGAGAGGTTCTGATAGCCGTGCAAGATACAAGGCGCGAGTCTTGCACGGTACCAGTTCCAGGACTCGGTCGGTGGAAGTGGTCAGTACAGGGTAACTATTTTGTGGCACCGAAAGTGTAACTATCAGTATGAAACGGATCGACGATGAGAAAGCCGCTGCCATTGGTGCCGGTGTCGGAAGCGGTGTTGGAGCCGGAGCAGCGAGTGTCAGCCCAAATTTTGGTGCTCTGACAGTCGGTCTTGTCGCAGGCGTCGGTGCGGCAACTGCTGCCGCAAGTTATTATATATTATCAAAAATATAGAACGTGGATGTTGAGAGAAATCAGTAAGCAGACTCATTCTAACGGCTAATTCAGCTAATTCTGCCTGAATAGAACACAGGGAGCTTGCTGACTGCACGCTCTATATCTTGCACGGTAAGTTTACCCGATTCCTGACAAGTGCGGAATCTGGTTGTTTGCCACCTCGCCTGTACTCGATGAACGTCTTGGTCGAACATTCGGCGAGAAGCACGACCACAATCCTCTTCGAGCAGAACGATAGTGTAATGTCTCTATGTTTCAGCGTTGGTTGAGCGAATACGCTGCTCAGTTAACGTGCGAACTGACCGCTGTGGTTTCTACCATATCTGGTAAGTGTTCTCAGAGCCATGAAAAATACAGAGCGCATATCCAACACTCAGGAGTAACTAACTATTATCATTTCTGAAAATTGGGGGAGAGATTATTTAAATTGAGTGCATAAATTTTACTAAATGGGGTTCTCCACACGAGAAACAGTCACGCTAGGGAACCGTGGCGTATCCGCCGTTGTGGGGATTATACTGATGGTCGCAATTGTCGTTTTGCTCGCGGCAGTAGTCGCTGGAATGATTGTCGGATTTGAGGATGAACTGCAGGATCCCGCCCCTAACGGAGCGTTTGAGCAGGATTATAGCGCGTCTGGGGCAGACAATACGAACGACAGACCGTATGTGGAAATTACTCATCAGTTTGGGAAAACCGCCAACGCTGAAAACATCATTATCAAAGACGAAGTGGGGAATACGATTACGTGGAACAATGTCTGGACCGGTGGACCCGAAGTGAAGGCAACTGAGTTCGTCCACATTGACGGATTCGGGAGTGACTCGGTCCTTCAACCCATCTGTGAGCAGGGGGATAGCTACTGGATTATATGGAAAAATGATAACGGAGATGAACTTGTGGTCAGTAAGTGGACCGCTCCTTCGGACCCGAACCTCCCCTCAGGTTCGTCGTTTGATGACGATGGAGACGGAATTCCGAACTGGTGTTGATACTATTCAATAGCCAGTTGATACTTTTGTAGGCCACACACCATTAAACCGCTACGTCTCGCACGCCGTTCGTGGCAGAAACGGGATCGAACGACAGTCGCTGTGAGACACCGTTTTGACGTACTGACCGTTGACCTGTTCGGTTGAGCATGTGGCGAGAAGCACGAACACAAACTCCTTCGAACAAGTCGGTACTGGAAATCCCTCATCGTTTCATCGTCTATTGAGCGAATACGCTGCTCAGTCAGCATGCGAACTGACCGATAGAAGTCCTACCAGTTTCAGAGAAGGTTCAGAGCGCTGTGCAAGGTTGAGGGCGCGAGTCGGTCAATCAGCTTTCGCGGTCTCAGCGACAAGCGCGGGGGGTTGATACAGCACAGCATCTATACTTGAGAGACTGCTCCTACTCCGCAAATTCTTTTTCTATCCAATCTATTCAGCCATTGAAGTGGTCGATTTCGGACAAAGATAATCCAAATCACGACCGTTTGGTTCTTAACTCAACACCGTCCAACAGTGTAGCCGGTGAGAATATACGCGGTGGGAGAGAATATAACGGTATGAGCACGACCGCTATGGAGACGGTCGGTACGTTCTGTAAACGCTACGGCCCTGGTAGGCTGCCCGGCGCTAGTCGACCGGCCGTCGGCGTCGGCTACGCCGTTGCAACTGCGGCACTGGCCGCAGCGGTGGCATTCGTCGTCCTAACCGGCGTCCAGACGCTGCTTGTTGGCGGGCCACTTACCGTCACGGGCAGCCTCACGTACGTTGGGCTGTTCGCGATTCCACTCGTCGTCCCGGCCGCCTTCGTCAGCGGTGCCGTGGCGTGGCGACTGCTTCCCGAGTCGATGTCGTACCGCGGACCTCTCGTCGGCTTGTTCGCGACGCTGCTGACCTACGTCGTCGCGACGGTGCCAGTCGTCGCCGTCTTGATGATCATCAATCCCTTAGAGAGCGTCCTCTATTCGGGCCTGTTCGGCTTAGTCGTCGGCTTCTTCGGATTCTTCTACACGTTCTGGCTTACCCTGCCCATCGGCGTCATCAGTGGCTGGATTCACGAGCGGGGGGTCACCGGACACTGACTGTCTCCGTTGGATTTCGCTGCGATCAATTCGCTGACCAACTGGACAGCTGGTTCGCTGGGTTCAGCGTGAAAAAATGAGACTACTGTACTGAATGCATCCCCTGTCTCTCGCACGGGTTGCCTGACAAGAGCCAGACAGTTCGAATCTCCCGCTGATAGGTATCTCTTGTACTAATTGCTGTCTGCTCGGCTGAGTATGTGGCGAGAAGGCCGACCAGTCATCCGTCTTTAGTTAAGCGAGAAACCGCGCGATAGCGGCAGCTTATCGAGGCATCTTTTGGAAGGAATGAGGAAGCCGAGTCTGTGTACGACAACGACTCCTCATCTCGAATTATGCGTCGTCTCACTACACTGTTTCCCTCTGAGTTCCTTGAAGAGCACGCCGAGGATAGTACTCCGTAGAAGGTTTTGAACAACTGATGCCACACAACAGCGCCAACAACTACTCTGTGGCATACTTGTGAGTTGAGTTCCTCAATAGCTTTCGGGGAGTACTAAACTCGGCGTGGTCGAACGTGACCGCAAGCTTCAGATCCCTGCCTTCGTCTGGGCATTCGTGTTCGGCTTCGCCGCAGGCGAAAGCCGAACACTCGCCGCGTTTAGACGCTGTTACAACTCTACTGCCGATGAGACGATCTCTCCGGGCGGATTCTATCAGCGGTTGACACCGACGCTTGCGGAGTACCTCCGCAACCTCGTCGAGCGGGGTCTCGACGAGGTTGCTGTTCCTAACACTGTTGACGCTGATATCGACCGATTTAGAGATGTGATGATCGCTGATGGAACGGTGTTGCGGTTACACGAATTTCTCTCAGATCAGTTCGAAGCTCGCCACGAGGAGCAGGCTGGAGCGAAGCTCCACCTGCTCCACAATGCCACAGAGCAAACAATTGAACGGCTCGATACTGCTGACGAAAAAACGCACGACAGCAGTATGTTCAAAACAGGACCATGGCTGGAGAACCGCCTCGTGTTGTTCGATCGTGCCTACTTCAAGTACCGCCGGTTTGCGCTGATCGACGAGAACGACGGCTACTTTGTAAGCCAGCTAAAGCAGAACGCAAATCCGGTGATTACGGCGGAATTACGGGAATGGCGCGGCCGCGCCATTCCCTTAGAGGGCAAGCAGCTCCGAGCTGTTCTCGACGACCTCGACCGGAAGTACATCGATGTAGAGGTCGAAGTAGAGTTCAAACGAGGGCTGTACAATGGGACGCGGTCACTAGATACGAAGCGGTTTCGCGTCGTCGGCGTCCGAGACGAGGACGCCGACGACTACCATCTATACATTACGAATTTGGCTAGGAAAGAGTTCTTTCCGGCAGATTTAGCAGAGATCTACCGCTGTCGGTGGGAAGTTGAGTTGTTGTTCCGCGAGCTGAAGACGCAATACGAACTGGATGAGTTTGACACAACCGACGAACACGTGGTGAAGATCTTATTGTACGCAGCGATGCTGTCACTGCTTGTAAGCCGTGATCTGCTGGATCTCGTCACTGAGCGGGCGGATGATGAGCTTGTGTTTCCGACAGAGCGCTGGGCGGCGACCTTCCGGTCGCACGCCCAGGTAATTCTCCACGAACTTGGTGAGTACCTCGGCTACTCACCACCTCCGCTGCTCGAACGGCTGATCGAAGACGCTCAAAAGATCCACAAGCAACGACCAATCTTACAAGAGACGCTCGCTACCGCTACACAACCGAGGTGTGAGGCTTAACTAAAGACGGATGAAGCCTG
>Ga0209917_1001050_pt1 | contig 11286 bp, 15 predicted proteins | sample SalPon2_C_H2O_MG_FD_185710 | JGI IMG/M metagenome (GOLD analysis project Ga0209917, IMG submission 185710) | Salt pond water microbial communities from South San Francisco under conditions of wetland restoration - Salt Pond MetaG R2_C_H2O_MG... | ecosystem: Environmental > Aquatic > Non-marine... | reverse complement strand
CCGCGAGGAGATGCGCGGGGTACTCGAATCCGACGTGGACTTCCTCCACTACATCGGGCACGTCGACGACCGCGGGATGCAGTGCGCGGACAGCTACCTCGACCTGACTGACGAGGACCTCGATATCGGCGTCAGCGCCTTCCTGCTCAACGCCTGTCAGTCCTACCAGCAGGGCGAGGCCCTAGTCCACCGCGGCTCGCGCGGCGGCATCGTCACGCTCTCCGACGTGGCGAACTCGCCCGCGACGACACTCGGCCGGATCATCGCCCGCCTGATGAACAGCGGGTTCAACCTCCGGACCGCGCTTCACGTGGCGAAGCGCGAACTGATTACCGGGCACCAGTACATCGTGGTGGGTGACGGGGGGACGACTATTTGTCAGAGTCGGAGTGGGGTAGCATTAGTCTATGATTTAAAAAGAAGAAGGGAAAACGAGTATGAAATCGCAGCGGAATTTTATCCGAATGGACATCACAAAGCCGGATCGCTCGTTGCATTGAACCTTGATACGGTGGATAGTAGTTACTATGTGCCAACCGAAGTTGTGTGTAAAGGAGTAACCCAGAATCAAGTATCAAATTTAATGGATTTAGAACACTTGCCAATATTTTATAACGACGAATTAACCTGGAGCGGAAGCCTGAAGCTCAATTAGGGACCGGGGTTTGACACGGCCGCATTCGCCGCCGCGGGCGCCGCCTGCGACAACAGCAGGAGTGCGGTGAACAGGACGCCAGCCATTTTCGGGTGCTCTGCCACGTATTCCGCGACACTTTCGTGCATATTCTAAAAGTATCAGGATAAATAAATATTGAGATTGTTTTACGGTTGAACAACAGAGATATTTGAAATTATATTATTATGAATTAAATTGATACAGCCGCAGCAGCCGACGGATTCGCCATCTTGTCCGCTCCGCAGACCGAAAGGATCGGCGGCCACGCGAGCGCCGGCCGAGGACCGCGTTTTTTACTGCCGGGCGCGGAGTCTACCGTGCCATGACCGACATCGAATCCGCGATCCGGGAGGCGTTCGAGCACACTGAGTACGACCTCGGCGACGTTGCGGTCAACCGCCGACAGGTCCGGGTCCCGGTGATCCAGGAGGGCGCGGACCCCGACGCGCTGCGGGCGGTGATCGAGGAGGCGCTCGGGGCCGACGCGCTCGCGACCGTGACCGTGACCACGGAGCGGATCGCCGGCGAGGACACCGTCGGCACGGTCGTGTCGTTCCGATACCGGGGCTGACTCCCCGGGCGTGTCCGCGGTCCGGGCGGCGCGCGCGGTCCGAGCGCCGGCGCGGGAGACCGCCGCGACGCGGTACGATTAACAGGCCGGTACGCGTACACACGGATCACACGATGAGGGCCGAGGACGGACACGACGGCGCACAGTACCTCGCCGGCTCGCCGGTTCGGGTCGCGATACTCCGGGCGCTGCGCGACGACCCGCGGCGACCGGCCGACCTGACCGACGCGGTCGACGCCACGCGCACGACGGTCCAGCGCATTCTCGCGGGGTTCCGCGAGCGGGACTGGGTGGTGAAACGCGACGCCGCGTACCGGGTGACGCCGACGGGCGAGCGCGTTCACGACGCGTACGAGACGCTCCTGGCGGAGGTCGAGCGCGGCGACCGGTACGGCGGGTTCGCCGCGACCCTCGAACGGGTCGGCGTCGACTTCCCGCCGGAAGGGATCGCCGACAGCGACATCACCGTCGCGTCCGACAAGACCCCCCTGGCGGTCGTCGACCGCCTCACGGAGCTGCTCCGCGAGAGCCACGGCGACGAGATCCGCGCCGTCTCCCCGGTCGTCATCCGGCAGTTCAACGACGCGGCGGCCGCGGCGCTGGACGACGGCGCGAGCGTGGAGCTGATAATCGACCGCGGCGCGGCCGACGCGTCGGTCGCGGAGTTCGAACCGGCGACCGACCGGGCGTTAGCCGACGACGCCGCGGAGGTGTACGTGAGCGCGGAGCCGATCGAGTACGGGCTCTTCCGCTGCGGCGACGTGGGCTGCGTGGCCGCGTACGACGAACAGAACAACCCGCGCTGCGTCGTCGAGTCGACCGACGACGCGGTGGTCGACTGGGTGGACGACTCGTTCGAGTCGCTGCGGGACGACGCGACCCGGCTCGCTTCGGTCCTCGAACGCGCCTGAGAAGGGACTCGGCGGTCGCTACGCGTCGTCGCCGTCCTCGGTCGCCGCGTCGTCGGCGTCGTCGTCCGGGTCGAAGTTCGCGGGAACGACCGTCGGGTGGTCGATGCCGACGGAGGGCGTGGTGGCGCTCATAGCTCTAGTAAGTGATACGCGACGGCCACCCTAAAAATTACCCATGGGCATAACGCATCCGGGCGCGGGCGGCGGATGCGCTGCGGTTATACGACCGTTACGCGAACTGCTCGTCGTACAGCTCCTGGGCGTGCTCAATTGCCTCCTTCGCCGCGGCCTTGTCCTCCCAGCCGAGCGTCTCGACCTCCTTGCCCGCCTCGAGGTTCTTGTAGGTCGCGAAGAATTCGTCTATCTCGTCGAGCGTCTGCTGCGGGATGTCGTCGAGGTCCTCGATGTGGTCGAACCGGGGGTCCTCGGTCGGCACCGCGATCACCTTGTCGTCCTGCTCGCCGTCGTCGTCCATCTTCATCAGCGCGACGGGGCGGGCCTCGACGACGCAGCCGGGGAACGTCTGGTCCTCGACGAGCACCATCACGTCGAAGGGGTCCTCGTCGTCGTAGTACGACTGCGGGATGAAGCCGTAGTCGTACGGGTAGTGGACGTTGGAGTGGAGCACGCGGTCGAGGACGACGCCGGGGATGTCCTTGTCGTACTCGTACTTGTTCCGCTCGCCTTTGAGACACTCGACGACGGCGTAGATCTCGTCCGGCGCGTTCGGTCCCGTCTCGAGGTCCTCCCAGAGGTTGGCCATGTGTCCGATGGTGGGTCGATGTCGGTCAAAGTCCTTTCGGGATCGCGCGGGATCGGCGCCGCGGACGGCCTCCCCGCGGGACCGGCCGTAGCGAACCGGCGCCATCGGGTTCGCGGCCGCCTAACGATCGATCGATCGGTTTCGATCGCGAACCGCAGGCGCGGGACGACCGACGGATCGTCGGCACACCGGTCCGAATCGGTGCCGATCGGTCGACAACGGCGCACGCCTGAATAGTAGGCACATCCGGCGGGAGACACCCGGAGCGGCGAGATCCTGACGAATGTCCGGGCTGAGGCATCGCAGCGATCGTGAATGTTGAGAAAGACTATAAGTTCGGGTTCCCTTCCATTGTGTATGTCAGAGGCACAAGCAGTCACTGATGGGTCGACAGCCGCGAGCGATCTGACGGCGTTCCAACAGAACATCCTCACCATCCTCGCCGAGGAGCCGATGTACGGCCTCGCTGTCAAGCGGGAGCTGGAGGCGTACTACGGCTCGGAGGTCAACCACGGCCGGCTCTACCCCAACCTCGACGACCTCGTCGAGATGGGGCTCGTCGAGAAGAGCGAGCTCGACAAGCGGACGAACCAGTACGAGCTCACCGGCGAGGGGCACGACGTCGTCCTCGGCCAGATCGAGTGGGTCCTCGACCGGTTCGTCACCGACGAGGAACGCGCGGACGAGGTCCGCGCGCTGCTCGAGTAAGCGGCGGCGCCCGCGGGGCAGGCGGCACAGTACTCCGACCGAACCTTTTGGCACACGGCGCGGCGAAAGCCGCGTTCTCTCACCGCTGAGCGGCCGCTACGCCGTCTCGTCGTCGCCGTTCGAGCCGCCCGCGTCCGCGGCGTCGTCGACGGCGTCCGGGTCGTCGACGTCTCCGGCGACCGATTCGATCACAGAGAGCGACTCGTCGACCGCGGCGAGCTGCTCGTCGGTCGGCCACCCGTTGCGGACCAGGTACTCCTCGCGGAACTCGGCGCGGATCGCCGGCGTGGCGTCGTCGACCGGCCGGACGTAATGGTTGCTCATGAACGCCGCGAACGTCTCCGCGGTCCGGGCGTGGACGGCCGCCTCCCGCTCGGCGACGGCCTCGGCCACCGCCTCGTTGTACGCGGCCACCTCGCGGTAGCGGTCGGCGTCGCCGGGGCCGGAGAGCGACACCTCGACGGCGCGCTCGGTGGCCTCGACGCGGTCGAGCCGGACCGTCCCGTCGTCCATCCACTCGTCGGGGTACAGAACGAGCGTGTCGTCCTCGTCGCGGACGCGCACGGTGTACCCGTACTCGGCCGCGAGGGCGTCGCGCCGCTCCCGGTACTGGTCGGCCGCCGCCTCGATCTCCGGCGTCGGCTCCGCGGACTCGGCCTCGCGGGCGAGCCGCGTGAGTCGCTCCGCCTCGTCGACCGCCTCGGCGGGGACGTCCGGGACCCGCTCCTCGTCCCGCTCGGGGGCCGTCGCGGCGTCCGCGGCGTCGTCGGCCTGTCCGTCGCCGCCTTCGGCCGCCATCATCTCTCGTGCCCGTTCCTTCGCCCACTCCGGCGGTTCGTCGTCAGTTCGCGTCATCGAGTGCCTCGTTCGCCAGATCGTCGGCGCGTTCGTTTATCTCCCGCGGTACGTGCGCGATCGACCAGCGGTCGAACCGCTCCAGCAGCTCCCGAGCGCGGACCCGTCGCTCGCGGAGCTCCGGGTCGTTGGCGTCCCACTCGCCGCGGACCTGCTTGACGGTCAGCTGGGAGTCGCCGCGGACGTCGACCGCGTCGAAGCCGTACTCGTCGGCCGCCTCCAGCGCCCGGATCAGCGCGGCGTACTCGGCCTGATTGTTCGTCGCGCGCCCGATCCGCTCGCCGCCCTCGGCGACGACCCCGTCGGACGTGACCAGACACCAGCCGACCGCGGCCGGCCCCGGGTTCCCGCGGGAGGCCCCGTCGAAGTAGACGTGCGCGCGGCCGCCGCCGTCGCGCAGGAGGGCGGTCAGCCTGGTGGGGTCGCTCCCCTGGACGACGACCTTGTCGTCGTACGCGACCGCGACCGCCCCGTCGCGCTCGGCGCGCCACCGCTCGTGAGGCGTGTTCCCCCCGTCGATCCGGACGTCCGCGTCCGCGAGTCGCTCGCGCGCCGCGGCCGGGTCGCAGTCGATCGTCGGCATTCGTCCGGGTTCCGCGCCCGGCGGACAAAGGGCTGTCCGTCCGGGGTCCGCCGCTCGTCGGGGGCGAACCGAACCGTGACAACTACCCGCACGGTAACGAACTTTTAAGTAAAACCGATTGGATAGCATATAAATGCGATGACACGGCCCACCCGGCAACGGGATCACGACCGGCAGCGCGTGGGGGACGAGGACGCCGAGGAAGAGGCGATCGATGTCGCGGAGGTGGAAGACGTCGACGAACTGGACCCGGAGGACTTCGATCCGGAGGACCTGACCCGGACGGCCGACGGGGAACTGATACACGAGGAGACGGGGCTCATCGTCGAGGACGAACAGATCGATCCCGGCCCGGAGTGGCGCGCGTTCAACCACTCGGAGCGACAGGAGAAGTCGCGCGTCGGCGCCCCGACGACGAAGACGATGCACGACAAGGGGCTGACGACGACCATCGACTGGAAGGACAAGGACGCCTACGGGCGCTCCATCTCCTCGAAGAAGCGGTCGCAGATGCACCGGCTGCGAAAGTGGCAGGAACGGATTCGGACGAAGGACGCGGGCGAGCGCAACCTCCAGTTCGCGCTCTCAGAGATCGACCGCATGGCGTCGGCGCTCGGCGTCCCGCGGTCGGTCCGCGAGGTGGCGTCGGTGATCTACCGACGCGCGCTCAACGAGGACCTGATCCGCGGGCGCTCCATCGAGGGGGTCTCCACCGCCGCCCTCTACGCCGCCTGTCGCAAGGAGGGGATCCCCCGTAGCTTGGAGGAGATCTCCGAGGTCTCCCGGGTCGACCGCAAGGAGATCGGCCGCACCTACCGATACATCTCCCAGGAGCTCGGGCTGGAGATGCGGCCGGTCGACCCGAAGAAGTACGTCCCGCGGTTCTCCTCGGAGCTTGAGCTCTCCGAGGAGGTCCAGTCGAAGGCGAACGAGATCATCGAGACCACCGCCGAACAGGGGCTCCTCTCCGGGAAGTCGCCCACCGGCTACGCCGCGGCGGCCATCTACGCGGCGTCGCTGCTCTGTAACGAGAAGAAGACCCAACGCGAGGTCGCCGACGTCGCGCAGGTGACCGAGGTCACCATCCGGAACCGGTACCAAGAGCAGATCGAGGCGATGGGGATCCACAGCTAGCGGGCCCGCGGGAGCGGCACGGTTTTTTCCCTCGACGTCCGATCGCGGGACATGCTGGTCTGCGGAACCCACCGCGGACTGTATCGGCTCGACGGACCGAACGACGACCCGACGCGGACGGCTGAGTGCGGCCGCGTCTACGAGGTCGCGCGGAGCGGCGACGCGCGGCTCGCCGCGACCGACGAGGGGCTGCTCCGGTCGCCGGACGGCGAGGACTGGCGACGGCTCGACGGCCCGGACGACCCCGTCTCCGTGCTCGCCGGCCCCGAGACCGTGCTGCTCGGGACCGGAGGCGCCGATGTCTTGCGCGCGCAGGCGGCGGCCGACGGGTGGCGCTTCGACCCGGTCGGCGACCTCGACGCGCACCCCCACGGCGACCGCTGGCGGGACCGCGCGCCCGACGGCGCGCCGAGCGTCAGGACGCTGGCCGTCCACCCGGACGACGGCGTCCTCGCGGGGTTAGAGCCCGGCGGCGTCTACGCGTTCGACGGCGACTTCTGGCGGCGGTACGGCGAGGGCGTCCACGACGACGTCCACGACCTGCGGGTGCTCGACGGCGGGGCCGTCGTCGCCGCCACCGGGAACGGGCTCTACCGGACGGACGACGGCGACCGGTGGTACCGGCTCGACACCGACTTCCGCGACTTCTGGGCGAACTACTTCCGCGAGGCGGTCGTCCACGACGGGCGGCTCTACGCCGGCGCGAACCGCTGGGGGCCGGAGGCGCCCGCGGGCGTGACCCTCTCGGCGGCCGCGGACGACCCCGCGTTCGACGCCGCCGCCGACTCGGTGCCCGCCGCCGACCCCGCGTTCGCGATCTCTTGGGCGGTCGTGGACGGGGCGCTCGTCGGCGGGACGATGCGGGTCGACGCGGACGGGTTCGCCCCCGAGGCGTCGGCGCCGCTGATCCGCCGCGAGGGCGACGCGTGGACGCTCGGGACCGAACTCCCGGCCGGCGTCACGTCGCTCGCGACCTGAGCGTCGCGCGGCGTGCGAGCGCGGCGGCGACACCGTCAAGTCCGACTCGGCCCTACTGTCGGCGAATGCGGCTCGACGAGTTCATCGAGTACGAGGCGAACGAGCGCGCCGAGCGGCGGCGCCTCGCGAGCGAGAAGGACTACGGCATCCTCGATCACCTCGACTCCTTCGAGCGGCGCTTCGACGAGCACGTCTCCGACGACGCCGTCGTCGGGAGCGTCTCGCCCTCCATCTTCGTCGGCCGCGCGGACTACCCGAACGTCTCGACCGGCCTGCTCTCGCCGGTCGGCCGCGAGGAGCGGGCGGCCGCGTTCGAGACCTCGGCGGCGTGGTACGACGAGGGCGTCTCCATCTCCGACGTGTTCGACCGACGGACGAGCCTGCTCAACTCGACGCGGGGCGTCGACGTGGCGGACGCGGGAGCGACGGCCGATGTGACCTCGGCCGGCGGCGGAGGCGGCCCCGCCGAGAGCGTCCACGACGCCTGGGACGGCTGGCTCGGCGTCCAGCGCGAGGTCGCCATCGCGGACCGCCCGGTCGACGTGGAGATCGGGCTCGACGGCCGCCCGGACCTCGACTTCGACGTCGGGACGGAAGACATCAAGACGCCGACCGGACCGCGTGCGGCGGCGCGGACCGCCGACCTCGGCGAGAACCCGCACGTCCCGCGGCCGGTGAAGAAGACGCTCGAGGACGACGACTGGCGCGCCGAGGGGGCGATGACGTACCTCTACCGCCGCGGGTTCGACGTGTACGAGATCAACACGATCCTCTCGGCGGGCGCGCTCGGGCGGGGCGAGAACCGCCGGCTCGTCCCGACGCGCTGGTCGATCACGGCCGTCGACGACACGGTCGGGCAGTTCCTCCGCGGGTCGATCCGCGACAACCCGACGGTCGACCGGATCGAGGTCCACCGAAACGAGTACCTCGGCAACGCCTTCTGGGTGATCCTCGTGCCGGGGCGGTGGGAGTACGAGCTCGTCGAGATGAAATCGCCCGGCTCGATCTGGAACCCCGACCCCGAGGCCGGGGTGTACCTCGCGGCCGCCAGCGAGGGGCGCGAGGGCCGGACCGGCTACGTCGAGGAGACCGCCGGCGCGTACTACGCGGCGCGGCTGGGCGTCCTCGAACACCTCGACGAGCGCGACCGGCAGGCGAAGGCGCTCGTCGTGCGCCACGTCTCCGACGACTACTGGGGTCCGGTCGGCGTGTGGCAGGTGCGCGAGGCCGTCCGCAACGCCTTCGAGGGCGAGCGCGGCACCGCCGAGACGTTCGGCGAGGCGGTCCGCGGCGTCGCCGACCACCTCCCGGTCTCGCTCGGCCGGCTCCGTCGGAAGTCGACGCTGGCGGCCGGGCTCCAGGCGAACCTCGCGGACTTCGTCGACGCGGAGTGAGGTGCCCCGGCGCGCCCCGTCCCGGCCATTTTAGTCGCGCCGGCGAGTGGGTCGGCGCATGGTACCCGCAGTCCCCGCGTTCGGCGGCGTTCCCGGCGGTCCGGAGCTGCTGATCCTCCTCGTCGTCCTCGTGTTCCTCTTCGGCGTGCCCCTCGCCGCGATCGCCGGCCTGGTGCTGTTCTTCAAGCTGGGCTCCGACGACGAGACCGCAGCGGGCGGCGAGTCGGCGTCGAGCGACGACGCCGACGCCGACCGGATCGCCGAACTGGAGGCGGAGGTCGAACGGCTCCGCGAGAAGGTGGACGGCGAGGGGGACGCCGGCGAGAGCGAGCGGAACTGACCCCGCTCGGGACCGCCGACGCCGGACGACGTCTCGGCGCGTCGGTCAGTCCTCGGCCCAGTAGTACAGCTCCTCGCGCGGCGCGTCGCAGCTCGGACAGTTGGCGGGGAGCTGCTCGCCGATCTCGCCCATCTCGCCGCACTCCCAGCAGCGCCACATCACGTAGGCGGTGCCGAACACATCGCGGGCGTCGGTGAGCGCCAAGGTCTCGGAGCTCGACGGCGACGCGACGTAGAAGCCGTCGTCGTCGACCCCGCGGATCGACCCGAGACGGTCGCCGTCCTCGTTGTACACCGTCTGTCCGATGCTCACGTCGGCGAATACGGGTTCTTCGGAGGCCATGGCCGGCAATACGTGCCGGTACCCCATAAGTGTGGTAGCAGGTGACACGAGCGCGCGCTGGTCTCGGGCCGTAGCGAATCGAAATATCCGACGCTGGAAGGAAGCCGATAACGGCGGGCGGGCGACGGCAGGAGTTAGGCGACCGGCGTGCGCTCGACGACGGTGCCGTCGGCGGTCGGGTACTGCTCGACGATCTCGCCCTCGTCGAGGTCGCCGTCCTCGACCATCTCCTCGAGGAGCCACCAGGCGACCTCGACGTGGTTCGACTTGACGGTGTAGAACTCCTCGGGCACGCCCAGCGCCTCGAACCGCTCGGGCTCGGCGAACGCCTTGCCGTAGACGAGGGTGCCGTCGTCGGTCACCTCGTCGAACTCGCGGCGGATGTTCTTCGCCATCCGCTTGAGGCGGTTGCGATGTTGGGCGGCGTCTTTGAACACCGACGTACAGAAGTACACCTTCTCGTGGCTCGCCATCTCCTCGAGGATGGCGTCGTCCTTCGACCCCTCGACCGCGGACATGTGGCCCTCCTGGAGCTCGAACCCCTCCTCTTGCATCCGCCGGTAGTTCCCGTCGGACATCTCGAACTCGTTGATGTTACAGAACTCGGCGGCGCCCTCGTCTAAGAACTCCAGGAACTCCGGCTCCGCGCGGATGCCGGGGATCTCGAAGGCGGGCGTGAGCCCCTCCTCGCGGGCGATGTGGAGGATCTCCTCCCACTCGGTGCCGTGCATGTCGCCCCACATCTCCAGAGGCGGGTGGAAGCGGATCTCGTCGAGCCCGGCCTCCGAGAGGCGGCGCATGTTCTCGCGGCCGCCCGTGATACCCGTGTAGAGGTGGGTGTGGTGGTCCTCGCCGAACTCGTCTTTCAGCAGTTCGAGGTACCGGGTCGTCTTCGCCATCGCCTCCTGCGGCTCGCCGCCGGTGATCGAGGTGCCGAGCGCGCTCATGCGCTTGGCCTCCTCGATCACGTCGGAATCGGACTCGACCTTCCGCTCGTTGGCGTACACGTCGGTGACGTTCTTCCGGTTCTCTCCGAGGGGGCAGTAGAAGCAGTCCCGCTGGTCGCAGTAGCCGTAGACGAACAGCACCATCTTCCCGCCCTTGGCGCACTGTTCACAGCCCTTGGAGATCATCTACCCCTTTCTACCGGCTGCGGCCTCAAAAAGCGTCCGAACCGTGCGGTCCCGGGAGATCCGTTGGCACGGGGGGAGTCGGCGACCGATGCTCACCGCGCCGCGGCGGCGGTGACCCGAACACAAAGTATGTACCCCCGCCGCCGCGACGGAGAGACATGAAATCCGGCGAGCCGCCAGTATCCGACGACGAGAAGCGATCCTCGACCGACGCGGTCACGCGTCGCCGCGCGCTCGCCGCCGGGGGGGCCCTCGGCCTCGCGAGCCTCGCCGGCTGTACCGCGCTCGACGTCGCGACCGGCGAGACCGCGGAGTTCACCGCGGGAACGGCGACGGTCGCCGACGGCACGCTCTCGGAGACCGGCTACGAGCTCAACGACGTGTCCAGCGAGACCGTCTCTCGAGAGGTCGAGGTGACCGGGCAGACGCGCGAGGTCCGCGTGACGAACACCGTCGCGGAGTACGACAAGGCCGTCGAACTGTTCGGAGAGCGCTACCAGGCCGCCGTCTTCGCCGCGGTGACGACGCCGCAGATCGAGGTCCTCGGCGAGACGCTCAACCCCATCGACGACTTCAGCAATCGCGCGCGCGCAGAGCTGATCCTGAGCCGCTTCGCGGGGGTCGGGGACCTCGAACGCGGGTCGGAGTACTCGACGACGGTCCTCGGCTCCGACGCCGCGGTCGTCGTGTACACGGCCGACGCGGAGATCGAGGGAACGGGCGTGACCACCGAGCTGGAGCTTCACATCGGCGAGCTGGTCGGGGTCGGCAGCGACTTCGTCCTCCCGCTGGCGGCGTATCCGGCCGCGTTCAGCGACGGCGAGAACGTCCGCCGCATGATGAACGGGCTCGAACACGAGCCGAACGAAGAGAACTAAGCGCGGTCGCCGACGCGGGC
>Ga0209917_1001043_pt1 | contig 11326 bp, 15 predicted proteins | sample SalPon2_C_H2O_MG_FD_185710 | JGI IMG/M metagenome (GOLD analysis project Ga0209917, IMG submission 185710) | Salt pond water microbial communities from South San Francisco under conditions of wetland restoration - Salt Pond MetaG R2_C_H2O_MG... | ecosystem: Environmental > Aquatic > Non-marine... | reverse complement strand
CTGTTTCGTGAGGCTACTCTCGATGGTCGTGTCGAGGCCGGCCTCCGCCGGGTCCTCGGCGGTAACCTCTGTGACCCGTTCCAGTTTGACGTTCCCCAGCCCCTGGGCGGTCTGGATGACCTCCTGGAGCACGTCCCGGCCGACGACGGAGCCGCGAAAGCGCTCGACGCCGTCGACGATGCGTATCTCGTGAGGCATGAATCCGGCCGTCGTCAGCACCCGCAGGACACAGCCGTCGTGTAACAGACAGCGACACTGCGTGATGCTCCCGCCCTCCGCGACCTGCAGGTAGTCGATTTCCCCTTCGCCGTCGAGGGTCCCGACGAACTCCTGGACATCCCCCTCCGCGTGAAAGTACAACAGCGTGCGCTCGTCGTCGCGGTGGGCTGGCGGGGTCTCGTCGACCACGACGTCGTGATCCTTGGTCGCCTCGACGACCGGGCAGTCGTTCCCGGCCACGGTGAACTCCACGACGAGACATTCGTCTATCATATCCACAACTCCCTCGGATTCGCACATCAATCTAGCCCCGCCTATGTTGTGGCTTCATGTGTGAATCGAGAACGCCCGATTCGGTGTGTCAAACCCCCGGAATTCAGATAGGGGACTGAAAATAGGCGAGGGGATATAACCCCCGCTCCATAGAGCGATGTGCCTCTATGGCCCATCCCCGGCCTATGTACAAACGCAAATGACGACCGGCAAAACGCTCAAAGAACGCGTCCGGAACGGTGAACAGGTCGAGCCGACGGGGGACCTCCCCGAGGAGTACAAACGGGCCGCCCAGCGGATGATTCAGTTCCACGCGAACAGCGAGATCGTGGGGACGCTGCCCGAAAAGAAGTGGATCAAGAAAGCCCCCTCGCTCCAGCGAAAGCGCGCCATCAGCGCGAAGGTCCAAGACGAGGCGGGCCACGCGCAGGTCCTCTATCGCGTCGCCGAGACGCTGGGACAGAAAACGCGCACGGAGATGCTCGACGAACTGGTCGACGGCGAGGCAAAGTACACTACGGTGTTCAATTATCCGACGAAGACGTGGGCCGACGCGGGCTACATCGCGATGTTCATCGACGGCGCGGCGATGTTCCGACAGGGGTCGCTGACCGGCTCCTCGTACGCGCCGTACGCCCGCGGCCTCCGGAAAATCTGCTACGAGGAGTCGTTCCACGTCAAACACGGCGAAGACATCGTCCGCTCGCTGGCGACTGGCTCCGAGAAGGAACAGCAGATGATGCAGGAGGCGGTCAACCGCTGGTACGAGCCGACGCTGCAGTTTTTCGGCCCGCGTGACCACATGTCCGACCACACGGACGAACTGATGGAGTGGGGGCTGAAAGTCAAGAGCAACGACGAACTCCGACAGCAGTATCTCGACGAGTTCTACGTGCCGAAACTGGAGAAATACGGATTGGAGCTGCCCGACGACAAACTGGAGTACGACGACGAGGCCGAGCGGTGGAACTACACCGAGCAGGACTGGGACCGCTTCGTCGAAGTCTCGCGCGGCAACGGCCCGATGAACGACGAGCGCCTGGCAGACCGGCAGGCCGCGCTGGAGGACAACGACTGGGTCCGGCGCGCAGCGGGGGTGGCCTGAGATGACGAGTACGCCAGCCGAGAACGTCTACTACGTGTTCCGTCGCCAGCGCTCGGGCGCGCCGCTGACCGAGGTCGGCAGCGTCGACGCCAAAAGCGCAGAGCTCGCGAAGATGTTCGCCCGCGAGAACTACGCCCGCCGGAAACAGACGGACAACCTCGTCGTCGTCTGTGCGGCGGACATGGAGGAAATCGGCGAGGACGCCGCCTACGGCGGCACCCTCGAGAAGAACTACCGGAAAGACGAGGGCTACGACGTGGAGGGCTTCCCGGCATGACGACCACCGAAATCACCGATATCGGTACTGCCGAACTGGACGGCTTCGAGCAGGGTCTCGCAGTGGCCCTGCTAGAGATGGCAGACGACGACCACGTGATAGGGAACCGGCTCTCCGATTGGACTGGCGTCGCGCCCACCGTCGAGGAGGACGTATCGATAGGCAACATCGCCCAGGACGAACTCGGCCACGCCGAGGCGCTCTACGAGGAAGCGGCGGACCTCGTCGGGTCGACCCTCGAGGGGTTGGCGTACGGGCGCGAACCGTCGACGTTTCGCAACGTCCAGCTCGTCGAACGCGAGTTCGCCGACTGGGCCGACACCGTCGTCCGGCAGTACTTCTTCGACGTGGCTGACGACATCCGAACGGGTGCGCTGCTGGACGGCGACCTCGGAGAGCGCGACGAGTCGCTCGCGGGCTATCTGGCGAAAGTCGATCAAGAAGAGGAGTTCCACGCCGAACACGGCGAGGTCTGGCTGGAGTCACTGGCCGACGAGGCCGACAGCACCGAGCGCGTCCAGCGCGCCATCGACGAGAACTGGGTCGACGCCGTCGCCTTCTTTACGTCGGGACCCGAAGACATCGACTTCGCCGAGGCGGGCGTCTACGCGCGCTCGCTCGACGAGCAGCGCGCGGCGTTCGTTGACGAAGTGACCGGGACCGTGGGCGCGTACGGCTACGACGTGCCCGAGACGGACGTCGAGGATGTGGGCGCGGGCCGCATCGGGGAACACACCGCCGACCTCGAGGAACTGCTCGCCGAGACCCGCGAGGTCCGCGAGCAGGGAATCGACGTACCCGCATGACTATGGACGTCACAGACATGCTCGAACGGAACGCCCCCGGCTTCGAGCTCGACGCCGTCGAGGACGCCTTTCCGGAGTATGAGGTCGAGGGCGCCCTCGACGAGGACGACGTCTGGACCGCCCTGGAGGACGTCGAGGACGCGGAGCTGCCGGTGAGCCTGGTGGATTTGGGCCTCATCCGGGACGTCGAGGTCGAGGATGGGGCCGTCGAGGTGCAGATGACGCTGACATACACGGGCTGTCCGGCCAAGGAGATAATGATGAAGATGGCCGAGCGGCGGCTGGAACTCCTCGACGGCGCGGAAACGGTCAGTGTGGAACTGGACTACACCGAGCAGTGGTCGCCCGAGGACATGACCGAGACCGGCCGCGAGCAACTCGGCGAGGCTGGGTTTGCCTGCTCGCTCAGCGGGAGGGGTGAGTGAGATGACGCCGACCGACCCCGACGAAGCTGGAGGCGGACAGAGCGTCAACGCCACGATGGATGAAAACGCCGGGCGCCCGGCAGCCGACGACGGCATCGCCTGCCCGTACTGTGAATCGACGGCGACCCACGTCGAGAACGCCCGCGGGCCGTCACTGTGTCGAACGATATACTACTGCGAGAGCTGCGAGAGCCCCTTTGAGCGATTCGGATAACTATGAGTACGGAATACGAGACGACGGTCGACGCGACGGTTCGGACAGCAACCGAAGACGACGCCGAGGAGATCATGGCGCTGTGGAACGGCTACGCCGAGACGCTCGCCGATTACGACGAGCGCTTTAGGATCGAGGAGGGCGGCCGCGAGAAGTGGCGGACGTATTTCACTACCAGCCTCGTCGAGTCCTCGCGCGGCGACATCCTGCTGGCGGAGGACGGTGACGGGGAGGTGGTCGGCGCGTTGGAGGCGCGGGTGGTCGGCGGCCATCCGGTGTTCAATTTCGGCAAGCACGGCCAGGTGTACGGCCACTACGTCCACGAGGCGTACCGCGATGCGGGCGTCGGCCGGGCCCTGCTCGAGGCCGCAGAGGAGTGGTTCCGCGAGCGGGAGATGGACTTCTGGCGCATCGACGTGCTCTACGGCGTCGCCGAATCAGCCGTCTACGAGTCGTTCGGTATGCAACCGATGGAAGCCGTCTACGAGAAGGAGCTGTGAGGTGAGAGAATATGCGAGACGACCATCCGGGCGGCACGGACGGGACGGATTGTGACTGTCCGGTCCGGGCTGACGGGGCGGGCACAGCCGAATCGGCCGACAGCGGGAGCGAAAGCGCCGAGACGTACACCTGCGAGTTCGTTGACGAAGGCGTCGAACTCGAGGTGGCCAAAGACGAGTACATCCTCGAAGCGGCGCTCGACGACGGGGTCGACCTCACCTACTCGTGTTTGCAGGGGGTCTGTGCGTCCTGCAGCGCGAAAGTCGAAGGCGAGGTCGACCAAAGCGAGGAGCGCGTACTCACGGAGTGGGAGAAACAGCAGGGGTACGCGCTACTGTGTGTTGCCTACCCCCGGTCCGACCTGACCATCCACTCGAACGAGGAGCCGTAGTCGGGCGGAAGCGGCCGAGGGGACAACAAAAATCATTAAGACGGCGGCTACCGATTGTGTGGTTGTAATGGAGTACTCCGGTCCCACAGAGCTTTATATCGGCGGAGAGTGGTGCGAAGCAAACAGCGGCGAGACAATCACGACGGAGGATCCGGCGACCGAGGAGGCCTACGCGACAGTCCAGAAGGCCGACGAGTCCGACGTCGACGACGCCGTGGCGGCGGCAACGGTCGCGGCCGAGCGCGACTCGGAGTGGCGCACGATGGACCCCGACGTACGCCGCGAACACGTCCGCGAGATGGCCGACGCAATCGCGGAGATGAAAGATGAGATTTCGATGGTCGAGTCCCACGACAACGGGAAGACCCCTTTCGAGGCCGGGGTGGAAATAGACATGGTCGTCGACACGTTCCGGTACTACGCCGGCTGGTCGGATAAACTCGAGGGCGAGGAAATCCCCGTCTCGGACTCCCGACTCAACTACACGAAACGGGACCCGGTCGGCGTTACCGCCCACATCTCTCCGTGGAACTACCCCTTCCAACTGGCCGGACGCAGCGTCGCCCCGGCACTTGCGACGGGCAATACGGTCGTCCTCAAGCCGTCCAGCGTCACGCCGCTGTCGGCGCTGTACTACGCCAAAGCCGCCGAGGAAGCCGGCCTCCCCGACGGCGTTGTCAACGTCGTCCCCGGCTCCGGGTCCGGCGCTGGCAGCGCGCTCGCCAGCCACGAGGGCGTCGACCACGTCACCTTCACCGGCTCGACCGGGGTCGGCAAGTCCATCCAGAAGGACGCCGCCGAGGCCGTCGCCGACGCGACGCTCGAACTCGGCGGGAAGGGCCCAGCCGTCGTCTTCCCGGACGCCGACCTCGACGCGGCCTCGCGGGGCGTGCAGTACGGCATCTTCATGAACGCAGGCCAGATGTGTTGGGCCAACTCCCGGCTGGTCGTCCACGAGGACGTCTACGACGAGATGGTCGAGAAGATGGCCTCAATTGCGGAGAACATCCCCGTCGGCGGCGGTATCGACGACGATGGACAGATGGGACCGGTCGTCAACGAGAACCAGCAGGAGTCGATACTCGAATACATCGACATCGGTCGCGAGGAGGGCGCGACCGTCGCAGCCGGCGGCGGCGTCCCCGAGGACAAGGACGTGGGCCACTTCGTCGAGCCGACGGTGCTCGCCGACGTGACCAACGATATGACCGTCGCCCGCGAGGAGATTTTCGGCCCGGTGCTGTCGGTCATCGAGGTCGAGGACGAGGAGGAAGCGCTCGAAGTCGCCAACGACTCGCCTTTCGGCCTGACCTCGTGTGTTTGGACCAACGACCTGACGCGTGCCCACACCGTGGCCGACAGGCTCGATTACGGCATGGTCATGGTCAACGAGACGCCGAACACCTGGCCACAGACGCCCTTCGGCGGAACGAAGATGAGCGGCCACGGCCGCGCACAGGGCGAAGAGGCCATCGAGGCCTACACCGAAGTCAAGAACGTCCACGTCAACCTCGGCTAACCGGCCGTCGTCCCTGCGAGTCACCTGCGAGCGGCCGCCCTGCGTGTTATTTTCCAGCGTTTCGATCCCTGCAAGCGACTGCTGCGCTCGTGTGACGACTGGCCGAACGCGCCCAAGTCTGACCGGAGCGGGCGCTCATAGCATAAAAAGCGTCCCCGATGTAGCGTCCCGCGAGTGGGAAGCAGGCGGAACGCCGGCCGCCGGGTGAAACCCCGGATACGACGAACTCGAATGACATCTAGACGGCGGTGGGTGGGTGCAGTCGGGACAGTGGGGGGTGCTGTCGCGATACCGGGAACGCTGGGGAGTCGTGTGTCCCCGATTTAGTGTCTATGTTCCGGATGCAAATACCTTCTCCTTAACTGTAATTTGCCGAAAACGTACACTTCCGGCTATCGGGGTGGACCGCAGGACTGAACCGGTGTGTGACCGGGTTTACTCGAACTTCTTGAACTGCTGGAGACACTCGTTGCAGTAGTGAATCGACTGACACCGCGAGGGTCCACAGGGGTGTTCCCGTTCGGTGTCAGTCGACCCGCAGTACGGGCACTCGGCACCGGTCATCTCGCCGCTGGTCGTGACGCTGGGGTCGGGTTCGCTCATTGGTCGAAGCTCATGCCAAAGTCGCGGAGCGCTTGCTTGCCCTGTTCGGTGACGAGGTCCATCGACCAGTCGGGCGACCAGACCAGCCGCACGTCGGCGTTCTCGACGGCCTCGACGCTCTCTGCGGCCCGTTCGACGTCCTCGAGGATGAGTTCCCGGGCGGGACAGCCGCTGTAGGTTAGCGTCATGTCGATGGTCACGTCGCCGCCGTCGCGTTCGAGGCCGTAGATGAGTCCCAGATCGACGATGCTGACGGGCATCTCCGGGTCCTCGACCTCGTAGAGGGCGGCCCAGATATCGCGGTCGAGGCCCTCGGCACCCTCACCGGTCGCGGGCACGTCGCCCACCGCACGCTCTTTCGTATCGTATTCCGTGTACGAGCACGGTTCCGCGTTGGCATCGGCCCGCGGCCGGTCGTAGTCGCTACTCATCTTCTTCAGGGTCCATGAGCTTGGTTGCCTCGTGGCGGCCGAGGTTCCGGTACGAGGAGACCATCTCCTCGTACAGTTCGTCCCAGTATTCGGTGTGGTTGTTGTCGCGGCCGACGGGCGTGGCCGGGTCCTCCTCGGCCGGGACGTCGAAGCCGAGGTCCGTGAGGAACTCGGTGATGCGGTCTTTCCACTCCTTGCGCATCTCGTCGAGGGTCATGGTCCGGACACCGAGGTCAACGATATCGGCTTCCACGTCGCCGACTGGTTCGAACAGCGTCAGCGCGTACGGGTAGAGCCGGTCGAGTGCTTCCTGGACGCGGCGACTGGCGTCGCTGTCTTTGGCCATCCGTTGCAGCCAGCTCTCGGCGTGTTCGACGTGGTAGCCTTCTTCGCCCTGAATCCGGCTGGTTCGCTCACGGATGACTTTGTAACTCGAGTTCTCCAGCGCCGACAGCCGGATGTTCTCGGCAACGTCGTAGAGGTACGCCCGGAGGACTGCGTCGGCCCAGTCGCCCTCCTCGAAGGGCAGTTCGACGAAGGTGCTGTGCTGGAAGTCCGAGGGCTCGCTCTCCCAGAGTAGCGACTCTTCGGAGTAGCCGAACTGCTGGATGGCGTCGTACCACAGGCGGGCGTGACCGAGTTCGTCCTGTGCGTTGTTCGCACTAGCGAGGTCCGACTCCAGTGTCGGGGCGCGCACCTGCCAGAACGTGTAGCGTTCGGCCTGGACGTACTCGTCGTCGGCCAGCCGGAACAGCTGCGCCTCGACGGCCTTCTGTTCACGTTCGGTGAGGTTGTCGGCGCTGCCGAGGTCGGATTCGGCGGTCGACATCACATCTCACCCCGCTGGCGCTCGGCCTCGACCTGTTCACCCTCGGAGGCTGCGACCTCCTCGGCGGCTGGGTCGACATTGTAGGTCTGTGCGAACCGGTAGGCCTTGTCCGTCGTCCCGCCGAAGGCAACCTGTGTCGCGTTCACTTCGCTGAGGGACTGCTCCTCAACGACCCAGAGCTCCTTGTCATCCGGGTCGGCGAACTCCTTGAGCGCCGCCGCCTTCGCGCTGGCTTCGTCGGTCGCCTCGATGGTGCCTGCTTCGGTCTGATACCCCTGGGCATTCGGGGTAAAGACAACCCACGTGGTAGCCTCGCCCTCGGCGGCCGACTCGCCGGGGTCCTCGTCAGGGGAGATGCTCGCAATCTGCTTCTGTGGCGCAACCCACAGCGCGTTCGTCGGCTTGCGCCGACCGTGTTGGATGACGGCAAACTGCTTTGCCATCTCCCGGTCGGGGGCGTGGACGTCGCGGCAGTATTTGAACGTGCCGCCCTCAGTTGACTGCCTGAATACCTCCCAGATCATAGCTCTAATCAGCCGCCTGTGGCATCGGACCACTGCCGGTGGTCGTCTGGCCGTCCATCATGTCGCGGACCCACTGCACAGCTTCTTGTGCCTGTGCACGACCGTTTATCTGCTGTTTGCTGCCCTCGTACTCGTTTTTCGAGACGGTGAAGAACTCGTCCCAGTCCAGGTCGTCTTCGACGACCTCGTAGGTTCCGTCGCCGTTGTCACGGATGCGCGGCTCGTCGGGAATCTCTAGCCCATACCGTTCCGCTTTGGCCATGTAGGTGTTGAGGAACGAGTTCCGGAGCTCGTCGTTCGAGGCCGTCTTCAGACCGACTTCAGCCGCGAAGTCGTGGTGGGTGCTCTGGTCGTCGGTCGGACCGAAGAACTGCAGGATACGCGGCCACCACTTCTCGAAGGCCTCCTGAGTCATCCGCTGTTCCTTGATGGAGCCGTTCATCAGCTCGCGGAGGATGGACTCGCCGTGCTTGACGTGCATTCCCTCTTCGAAACAGATCTTGTCCATCGCGTGGGCGTAGGGTTCCCAACTGGACTTTTTGAGCGTCGCCTGACGGCGCATCGCGGCGCCGTCGACGAAGAAAGCGATCATCGGCGTCTCGACGAAACTCTCCATTGGGTAGTGGAAGCAGTTGAGGAACTTCCCGCGACCCTCCGCGAGGTCGTCGAGCATCTCGTCGCGGGTCTTGATACCGAGCGCTTCGGCAGCCCGGTAGAGCATCTGCCCGTGCCCGATTTCGTCCTGCGTTTTCGCGCTAAAGGCCATCTTCCGCTCCAAGCTGGGCGCTTTGCGGATGAAGGGGCGCTCCAAGTACGCACCCATGATCTCGCTGTTCGCGTGGAACTCAAGCATCCGCGTCGCTGCTTTCCGGTACTCCTCGGGCATATCGTCCTTGGGGTTGAACTCCCGCGGACCCGCACGTTCTTTGACTTCGTTGATCTTCATGATTCGTCATAACGTTGCGTGTGATAGCACTTACTAATTGTGCAGCCCATAGACGGGTTTTATATATGCTCCTCCGATAGTGCGGGGTATGATCGACGAGTGCCTAATGACCGAGTTTCGTATTGAGGGTGACGACTGCCCGTTAGCGGACGCGACTCGGGAGACGGGCGCAGTTATCGACGCGGCCCCGCCGCTATTGCGCGACGACGGGAACGTCCTGCTCCGATTCAGCTCCACGCGGAACGACGACCTGACGACGTATCTCGACGACGACGATCGCATCCGGTATCTCTACCAGTCGGACAACGGCGGCCGGTACAACTACCGGTGTCTGTCGCTTCACCCGTGTGTCGTTCACGAACTCGTCAGCGCCGGGTTCATGATCGAGTCGCTCACCTATCAGGACGGCAGCGCCATCCTGACCGGGGCTGTCGTCGGCCATGGAGTCATGCGAGCGGTGATGGAGACCGCTGGCGAGACAATCGGTGTGAAACTCGAACGAGTGTACGCTCTCCGCGCGGAGGAGGAGGAGTCGATAGCGAAACAGTGGAACCTCACGCCGGCACAGGAGGAGAGCCTGCGCTACGCGCTCAAGATGGGGTATTTTACCGTACCGCGCGAAGCGACCGCCGACGAAGTCGCCGCGGAGATGGGTATCAGCAAGTCCGCGTTCATCGAGCGGCTCCACCGCGCACAGCAGAGCCTCCTCACGCAACTGTTCCCCGACCTTGGGAGCAGGCCCGGCCAGACACGCCTGGACGGCGGCGCGGACGGGACCGCAGACGACGGCTGATATTGGTGGACGAAATCAGATAAATCCGACGTACGGGTGATCCGCCTGTCGTGCCGTCGAACGGCGTGCGCCTCCCGGGTCGTGTGTCCGTTCGGTTGTCCGTCAGTACGAGCACCGGCGTGGAGAGCCAGAACAAAGTACACTCACGTCCGAGTGTGTGTATGCAACTCGACGACGGTCCGGTACGACGGATTACGTTCGACCGCCCCGACGTTCGGAACGCAATGACAGCGGACGTGGCCCGCAAACTCGCCGACGCACTCGCTGACCTCGACTCCGAGACCCACGACGCGGTTGTCATCACCGGCGAGGGCGATGCCTTCAGCGCGGGCGGTGATATTGAGGCGATGGCACGGCGCGAGGAGACGACGCCAGAGGCGTACGAGCGCGTGCGAGAAACACTTGGGGCGGTCGCGAAAAACGCCCTTACTGCGCCAGTTCCAATCGTGAGCAAGGTCAACGGCGATGCCGTCGGTGCCGGGATGTCACTGACCTCGGTGTCGGATTTCGCCTACGCCGCCGCATCCGCCCGCTTTGGCGCGACGTTCATCAGCGTTGGCCTCATCCCCGATATGGGTGCGACGGCGATGCTCCCGCGACTTATCGGCCTCCGGAAGACCAAGGAACTCGCTTTCACCGGGGAGCTTATCGACGCCAACGAGGCCGCAGCGATGGACCTCATCAACGGGACGGTCCCGGACGAGCAACTCGACGAGCGTGTCGAGGATCTCATCGATATGCTCCGGAACCGCCCGACTGCAAACATCGGGCTGGCGAAAGAAGCGATTCACGACAACCTCGGGCGGTCCTGGCGTGACGGGCTAGCACGGGAGAGGGGACTCCAGGCGATGGCTTACGACACGCCGGCCCACGAGGAAGGGGTCAACGCCTTTTTGAACGGCAGAACACCGGATTTCGGTTAGAGGTTAAAAAATCCCTCGGCGTTCTCGAACAGGATTTTCCGCTGAATCTCCTCGCTGAACTCGGTGTCCTCGGCGAATGATTCGAGCCACGTCTCGGGGGAGATCATCGGGTAGTCGGTGCCGAACATGACCTTGTCCTTGAGCAGCGACGCCGCGTACTGCAGCACCTGCTCGTCGATATACTTTGGAATCCATCCCGAGAGATCCATGTAGACGTTGCCCTTCTGCTGGCAGATGGCGAGTTGCTCTCTCTCCCACGGATAGGCGGGATGGGCAATGAGAATCTGGAGATCCGGGTGTTCTGCAGCGACGTCGTCGATGAGCATCGGGTTGCCGTACTTGACCTTTAGGCCCCGTCCCCCCGCGCTGCAGGCCCCGAGCGTGGAGTTGCCGCCATGGAAGACGACGGGGACGCCGAGGTCCTCAATGGTGTTCCAGAGGTGACCGTGACGGTCCGCTGAGGGGTCGAACCCCTGGGCTATTTGTTGGAATTTAAATCCCGAGAGGTCCAGGTCCTTGACACACCGGATGGCCTCCTGCACGCAGT
>Ga0209917_1001033_pt1 | contig 11384 bp, 13 predicted proteins | sample SalPon2_C_H2O_MG_FD_185710 | JGI IMG/M metagenome (GOLD analysis project Ga0209917, IMG submission 185710) | Salt pond water microbial communities from South San Francisco under conditions of wetland restoration - Salt Pond MetaG R2_C_H2O_MG... | ecosystem: Environmental > Aquatic > Non-marine... | reverse complement strand
AACTCGGGTCTAGACACATCCAATGTGCGATGATAGTCCAATACACCAATCCTTCTTGAAACGTGGTTTTTGGTATCTGCGGTTTGTATGGCTATTCAAAATAGAGTTTACTTGTTGTTATTTTTTTCTTGTATGTTTTGTTTTGAAGTTTTTTGCATGTATAAGTGGTTTTAAGGCGCGGATAATAATTTATTGTTTATCTATGAAACGGAAATTGTCAGCAATGGTTTTGGCGTTGAGTTTGATTACTGGAATGGCTTATGCGCAGAACGGTTCCAGTGATAACATGAGTGAAATGCTGAATGGTTCGAATATGACGTTAAATAGTTCGAATATGACGGCTGGGAACATCACAGATGAGAACGTCACAGATGAGAACATCACAGATGAGAATGTGACGGAGTTTGAAGGTGATGCGACGGTTGAGACTGTGATTGTTACGTCTTCTAGAAGTCATTTGGATGCGACGGTTGCGGATGCTGCCTCCGAACGATTAGGTGTTCCGGTTGTATTAAGTAATCCGGACAGGTTGTCAAGCTCTACAGAGAACGGTATGGAAGCTTTAGAGGTAGAACAGGCAATCATTGTAGGTGGTCCTGTTGCATTTTCCGAAGATGTTGAAGATGAGATCGACAGTTTGACATCTGAGGAAACTGTAAGGGTTTCTGGTCAGACAGCTTCAGACACATCAATCCAGGTTGCAGATTATTTCTGGCCTGAAGGCTACGACGAGACAAGAGTTGTACAGTCAGAATTGATGGAAGAAGATGAGACCTACAGATTGCTTTCCGCAGTAATGAACACTGCCGGCGAGAACCCTGTGCTTCTAGCAGATTCCAACACTTCAGGAGAAGAAGTACTTGACGAAGTTGAATCTGAGGATCCAAGCCAAGTAACAGGTTACAGCTTGGACAACACCACAAACAACAGTTTAGAAGAAGGTTTAAACAACTTAGACACTGATGCAGAGTTTAATCAGGGAAGTGTAGAGGATCTTACATCAGATCTGTACAGTGAGATTCAGGACAACCCTGACAACGATGAACTTTATGCATTAGCTGGTCAAAGCTTCAGCTTCGGGATCCCGACGTATGCGGCTGCAGACAGTGCCGTATACACAGTTACAAGCACCACAGTAAATGAGTCAACGGATTACATCCAAGACTCAGGTTTTGAAACAGTGAACGTAGTTGGACAACAAGAAATTGGAGACGAATTAGTATTAGGTCTAAACGAGACAGGATTCGAAACCAGTTTCACACGTGGAGATGATGCTGTAGAAGTATCAGCATCAATCCTAGGCAACAACGCACAGGAATGGAGCGAACAGAGAAACGAAGACCTGATTCAGCAAGTACTGGAAACAGACAACGATGAATCAGACAATGAAACGGGGGAGGCAGAAGAAGATTCTGAAAATCAGTCAGAAACCAACCAATCACAGACAGAAACAGACATTTCAGGAGAGAGCGACTTGGAGCTAACGTCAACAAGTAGCACAGTAACCGGTGAAGCATCTTACACAAGCGACCAGAGATACACAAAGATCAAAACTGTGGAGGAAACGGACTCAGAAATCACATTCATCTTCAGACTGGTTGAACCTCAAGAAGCAAACCAGACAGAACAACTAGAAGAAGATGAATACACCTACAGCTTCACAGAAGAAGTAGAACCTGAAACCGGCGAATACGAAACACAATCAGAACTCATAGTCAACGGACAAACCATAGACACAGCCACAGGAACCGCAGAAATCCAGTAAAAGCCCCATATGTTTTTTCTTTTTCTTCTTTCTACAAAACAAAGTTAAGATAATAGTTCGGTTGACCACTTGAATATCAATGTCCGATTGCGCAGTTACTTAATTTGATTAAACAATGGCAGGACCCGGATTTGAACCGGGGTCTGGCCGTCCCAAACGGCCAATGATAGTCCACTACACCATCCCGCCTAAACTACATCTTTGATGTCGTGTTGAAGTCTTTTAAACCATAATACTCTGTTTGTACAGAAGTCAAGTTTTTCTCTAGTTAGTTTTAAACACGCCGATCTCTAATTTGTCTCTGTAAATGAGTGAAAAAATTGTTGTAACCGGAACAGGGCCTTTAGGGCTTTCCGCAGTACTTGATTTATCGATTAAAGGATTTGAGACTGTGCTTATAGGCGATAAAAGACATTACAACAGAGATGATCTTTACAGTTCAAGAGAAATAGATTTTCTGGATCTCGAGGCCTTTCTGGAAAAAAGTGATATAGAATTTGTAAATGAAAATGTAGAAGGTTATAGGCCTAAAGAAAAGATTGTGGAGACTTCTGAAGAAGATATTACATATGATGCTTTAGTAGTGGCTGAGAGAGGAAATATTGAGAACTCTGGATTCAGTCTCGATTACACAGATAATTTTTACAGCCCTGAGGCACGTGAAGAAGCTTTAGAAAATCTTGAGGATGGAAAAGTAGCTGTAATCGGAGTAGGACTCGAAGGAACAAAAATAGGAACGTTTCTCCAGTCAGAGGGATATGACACTGCTTTAATCGATAAGTCGACGAGGCCTCTCAAAGATGAAAGTGAAGACATCTCCAAAAGATTCCTTAATTTCTTCAACAGAACAGATCTCAGCTTCAGAGGAGGATCGGAAATAAAAGAAATAACAAGTTACGGCATGGAGTTCAAAAACGGAAAAGAACTCGAGATAGAAAACATGATCTGGGCCGGCAGTCTTTCAGCTCCTGATACAGTTCAAAAAGCCTTTGAATGTGATAAAAATGGAATCAAAGTAAACAGAGGCCTCTCGGCATCAGGATTCGAATCAGTCTACGCTGGAGGAGAATCAGCGGATGTAGAGGAAACTGATTCCTATGGAAAAGCCAGTCAAGGCCGACTGATAGTAGAAAACATTTCAAATAACTCTGAACTGCTGGAAAAATACTCTCCAAGAAACAGCAAATTATTCAAGGCAGGAAAATATGGAGTGCTGATTAAAAACGATAAAGCATACATCCACAAAGCTCTGACTTATCTAGCGAAGGCCAGAAAAGTAAAGTATCGTATTAAGCTAAAAATTAAGTCTTTCAGGGCCTAGTGGAGCGTTCCCTTTCTTTTATCCACGTCATAAGCAAATAAAGCATATCCAATATCCACTGGCCTGTATCCGGTGTTCTCTGCGATTTCTCTGATCGGCTTCATCATTTCAACATAGTCGGAGGCCGTGAAAGTTTCTTTCCTGCCTTCCAAATAATCCAGTCTCTCAAGCGAGGCCCATACGCGCGTATCAACTACAGCATGATTCTCAGGATCGATTGAAGCCAGGACACACGAAGCAGTCGGAGCCTTGAATCCCTTCAAGGCCTCTATTAAGGCTATCTTGGAAAAGTCATCGTCAACTTTCAATACATTTGAAGTGACTTCCCGGCACCTCTCCTCCGGATTCTTTTTGACGTGATAAGCACTCCTGGTACTTGACTCATAAGCTATCTCATATAACTGTTCTCTCGTTAAATGGCCTTGTTCCCTGTATTTTTCGCCGAACTCCTCCAGTCTCTCAGGCAGGACTCCCTGCGTTTTACTGTAAAAATCCAGATACTTCTCAACAGTTTCCTTATCCATAAAATCAATTATGTGTCAAAAAGTCAAATAGTTTTCCTACAGAGTCCTCTTATCAGATGTGTGCAGGCCTCTACTCCCGACTTGATACAAGTAATTGATCTCTTGCTGAGTTAATGCATGATCGTATATCCTTATTTGAGAAAGATTACCGGTAAAAGGCCTAATCATGGTGCCTCCGTTGTTTAGGCCTGCTATATAAGGATTATAACCTGTTGTTACTCCAGTGTCTTGTGTCTGATTATTGGCAAAATTTAGATTCTGATTTGATCCATCAATCCATATGTAATATTCTGATCCGTCCTTGCCTGCTCTAACAAAACAAACATGATGCCAATTTCCATCATTTACCAATCCTCCACTTGTGTAACACTATACATTATTACTGTTGTCATCTCTAATTCCAAAATCTAGGCTACCAGCATTACCTTTGTTATTTTGTTCTACGAGTAAAAATGGAGTGCTAGCGTCACTAACACCAATTAATTCTTCTGTATCGCTTGAACTTGTCTTTAGCCACATAGAAATTGAGATTTTACTTCTTGATGAGGATAGTATATTGTCAACGATCTTAGAATTAGTATCTACATAACCATCTGTCCCATCAAATCTATATGAAGTGTTATTCAAGATTCCGATTTGTCCTTGAGCTATACTTCCATTTAAATCTCCATCGTTTCCATTCCCAGAATAATCCATAGCCGTACTTCTAGATCCCTCATCTAGAGGCCAGTATCCAACAAGAACCATTGTCAGTAATTCACCAGTTGCCTACGCAAATCACGGCCTCTAGTGCCGTACCTGTACAGTTCAAAGATTTCTCTCGAAGATAAAGCTCTATCATAAACACGAATATCATCTATTTTTCCGTTCCATGGCCTGCTTCCGCCTTCAGACCAGTTTCCAATATAATGATCTGTTTCAGAACCAATTTGTTCACTATAGCTTGAGCTTGATTTCAAGACACCATTGATGAATAGTCTCATTTGACCAGCACTGTAATCATAGACAGTCGTTAAATGATACCATTGATTATAACCAAAACCATCAATCTTATGACTGACATACTTGCTTGACGGACTCTGATCATTGTTAATCCTCAAAACAACTCGTCCAAACTCATTTTTCTCGTCGTTAACCCATACCTCATAAGCTCTATTTGAACTTCCTGTACCTGTCTGAAAAATTCTCGGGGCTTTATTAGCTGATACACCATCCATTCTGAACCAAGTTGAAACAGTCTTAGATTCGGAAATATCTAATTCACTACTTGTAATCTTAACAGAGTCATTATCACCATCAAACCTCAATCCTTGATTCCTCACAGCATCGCTATAAACAGCTCCTGAAACATTCCCATCGTTACTGCTCCAAGAATCATCTGCATTACCGTCCAAAGGCCAATAAGCCACGCCACCACCATCCTGATCAGGAGGCCTCGCAAAATCACCACTACCCCAACGATATACAGTCTGAACCTCTGAAGAAGATAGAGCTCCGCCATACACTCTGACATCAGATATCGCTCCTTCAATATGCCCGGCAGCATTATTGTCAGATGTAACATATTCTGCACCAATCTGCGTATTTCTATTATGGGATACACTACCGTAACTGTCTAAATTGCCGCCTGAAGTATCAGTGTAAGTCGATTCGGTGTCTTCTTCACCATCTAAAAATATACGCAAATCATTGGAAGAGTTATCTCTCATGACCACGACGTGATGCCACCGACCATCTCGAATATCAATAGATCCCTCTCTCACTATTTCAGCATTGCTTCCATCATCAATACTCAGTACTATCTTTCCATTTGAAATATTCATAACTATCCCTGCAAAACCACTACTCTCATTCCTATTATCTAAAACTCTACCACTTGAATCAGTCTTTACCCATGCCATAACAGTGAAAGAACCGGAGCCAAACTCCGATGAAACAGATTTCGATATATCAATATAATCGTCGTTTCCGTCGAAGCTCATGGCTTGAAGGCCTCCTCGACCTGCTACGCCAGTCGTCACTCCGCCATTTAAAGAACCATGATTTCTATTGCCAGAATAGTCTGTGGCTGAGTTGTCGTGTAGAGGCCAGTAACCGACTAAACCATTAGATAGTTCAGGCCTTTCTCTGGAGTATCCTTGCTTCAAATGTCCATTACGACCAACTGTACCGGAAGAATCTTGATTATTTTCCCAGTCACTTTCCGAATCCCAGCGAATAACCATAATTTAGAGGCCTCTATTAAATTTAGTGTGTTTTTTGTGTTTATTAGTTTTTCATGGAAGTGTTTTCGGCTGTACTGTTATTGTGGCTTGATCGTTGAGTTTGTTGCTGTTTCTGTAAACGTATCTGCCAGTCTCATTGAAAGTATGATTGTAGTCTGTGACTATTTCACATGAGGAGAATCCTTCTACAGGACACATACTGCTGTATTCTGTTGTCACCAGTAGTTCTTTTTCTTCTGAGCTGTCTATCCATCTGACTGTGTCTCCTTGCTGTATCAGAAGAGTGTCAGGAGCAAATCCAGAATCTGTGTATTCTACCATGTAAGCATTGCTCTCAGAGGCCTCTTCGACTGCTTCTCCGACTTTAGTCGTGTCTTCAGAAACTTGATCCGAAACACAGCCTGAAGCAAGCAGAACTAGAAAAATTAGTGTTATAGGACTGTAACCCATACTTTTTGAATTTGAATTCTTTGTGGAACTGTTTAAATCTGTTGATTATACGACTGATTCGTCTTTGTCAGAGGCCTCTTTCAAGTTTTCTCTCCCCCATTTGATCATTTCATTGATGGCCGGTTCAAGTTGCTGGCCTCTGTCAGTCAAAGAATACTTGACTCGGAAAGGTTTCTCACTTATGACTTCTCTACTTATGATGTTCTTGTTTTCAAGGTCTTCCAGGCTTTCGGAAAGAACTTTGCTTGATATTCCGCCGACGTCTTTCTTCAACTGGTTGAACCCTGTGCCTCCTTCTTCAAGAAGTCTGTGAATGATTACAGGATGCCATTTCTTGGAGATAAGATTAGTCGTGGCTGTTAATGGACACCATTTTTCGCCGGAACACCATGTTGGGAGTTTTTCTTTATCTGTCATAAACATATCAGGAACGCATAGACTTAATAAGTTACCTTTTGAAACCTTGATTAAATTTGAGCCGGTTCGAAATTAAACGGTAACCGATTGATTGAAAAAGTATCTGAGTCAATCAAAATATTATTCGAAGGTGAAAAAAGAAAATGGGAGAATCTGAAGACGACGATGTATGTATTGCCTGTGGAGACGGAGCAGACTCTGCAGATGAACTACAGGAACTTATAGAAGAAAAAAAGCAGGAAGAGGCCTAAACAGGCCTCTCCAAATTTTTCAACTTTTTTCAAGAAACTTAGTGATAAACTATGGAAGAATACGATCTAATAGTAATTGGAGCAGGCTCAGGCCTTGACGTTGCCTCAGCCTTCGCAAGCAGAGGAAAATCAGTAGCAGTAATCGAACCAGGACGAATGGGAGGAACATGTCTGAACAGAGGATGTATCCCATCCAAAATGCTGATACATAGAGCTGATATAGCACAGGAAATAAGAGAGTCTGAAAGATTCGGCATAGAGGCCTCTCTAGAAGACATACATTTCAAGGAAATAGTCGAGGAAGTCAACGAAGAAGTCCAGAAAGATTCAGAAAATATCGAGGAAGGAATCAAAAACTCAGAAAACCACACGCTTTACAGGACAAAAGCCGAGTTCATCGACAACAATACTCTAGATGTTGATGGAGAGAAAATAAAATCAGATAAGATAGTAGTTGCAGCAGGAACAAGGCCTTTCGTGCCTCCGATCGACGGAATCGAAGACGTCGACTACATGACAAGTAAAGAAGCTCTTAAAATGACTGAAAAGCCTGATGATATGATAGTTATCGGAGGAGGCTACATCTCAAATGAACTTGCTCACTTCTTCGACGCCATGGGGATCGAAGTAACAATCCTAGAACGTGGCGAAAGAATGCTCAAATACGAGGATAGAGAAGTTGGAGAAAAATACACTGAGATAGCCAGTGAAAGATTCAACGTCGAATTAAATACAGAGGCCTCTGAAGTATACGAACAAGACGAAAGAGTTACAGTTGTCGCAGACGGAAATGAATACGAAGCCGACGAACTGTTCGTAGCTACAGGAAGAGTTCCGAACACAGATTCTCTGAAAGTCGAGAATACAGATATAGAGACAGATGATAGAGGATTTATCGAAGTCGACAAGTACATGAATACTTCAGTAGATCACATCTACGCACTCGGAGACATCATAGGAGATCATCCTTTCAAGCATGCAGCAAATGCAGAAGCCAACGTAGCCCTGATAAATGCCTTTGTCGGGAACAAGAAAGAAATCGATTACACCGCAATGCCCCACGCAGTCTTCTCCTCGCCACAGATCGCTGGAGTGGGGAAGACAGAGCAGGAACTTGAAGACGCAGATTGCTCCTGTGGAGAATCTGCTGACAGCAGCAATTCGGAGAAATGCTGCGAAGAGAACACAGATTACGTGAAGGCCTCTTATGATTACGAAAAGACAGGAATGGGGATGGCACTGAAGGAGGAAGATGGCTTTGTTAAAGTCTTGGCCTCTGAAGAAGGAGAAATCTTGGGATGTCACATCATAGGCCCTCACGCATCACAGCAGATCCACGAAGTGCTTGTAGCGATGAAAGCAGGAAGCGGAACAGTATCTGATATTCAGGATACTATTCACATCCATCCTGCTTTGAACGAAGTAGTCCAAAGAGCGTTTAATCAACTGTAAAAGTTAATAGAGGCTTAAACGCCTCTCTCAATTTTTTACTATTATTCTCTGGCATCTAGCATCTTTTTGACGTACTTGCCCATCATATCAGTCTCTAAATTAACTAAATCACTTTTATTTTTTTCTGCAAGATTAGTGACTTTCCAAGTTTCAGGAATAACAGTTACGGAGAAACTTTCATCTGTTACTTCAGTCACCGTCAAGCTAATCCCTTCAACAGTGACAAATCCTTTGTAAACCACAAGATTCTGAAGATCTTCTGGAAGTGAAAACGTCATGTTCCAGCCCTCAGAATCGTCTTCAACTTGATCAATCTCAAGTATCTCTACACAGGCCTCTACATGTCCTTGAACTATGTGGCCTCCCATACGATCCTGAGGCCTGAGAGAACGCTCCAGATTAACAGCAGATCCCTCTTTTATCTCAGAAAACCATGTTTTTTCCAGAGTCTCCTCCGCCAGAAAGAAACTCATAGACTCATCATCGAAGGCCTCTACAGTAAGACATACACCGCTGACAGAGATACTTTCTCCCTTATCAAGTTCACTGTAGCTTTCCGGACGCGCAACAGAGATCCGTTTTCCCTCAGAGGCCTCTTCAATCTTCTTTACAGTGGCTTTTTGATCTATTATTCCTGTAAACATGAAAATCAATTTGATCGGACAGTTTCTTTAGTATTACTGGATCACGATTTCTCCGTTCCCGGGCTTTAATTTTGCTCCTTCAACTAATCTTGTTTCATCCGAGATTATATCGAAGCTTCCTTCCCAGAGGCCTGAGATAGTCGTTTTGTTGGAGATGTTGAAAACTGCTTTACTTGAAAGAGCCTGAAGAATACTTGAAGATTCAACGAAAAATCTTGATGTTATATCATACTCTTGAGAGTTAACGTTTCTCTGAGAATTAATTATACATTCATTAGATGGGCCTCTACTGTCACAAAGTTTTGTTTCAGTGGTGTTGATATTCACTATTCCTGGTGAAAGAGCGAGCCAGGCAACTTTTTCAGTGTTATGAGAGTCACAGCCGTCTCCTCCGTCTGATTCACAGAATCTCACGCTGGCTCCGTTTGCATCAACGTTGTTTACTTCAGGATAAAGTGCTTCCTGGCTTCCTCCCTCTGTCTGGACGTCTGCGATTACCATCGGGGCCTGATCAAAGCTCTGGGAGAAGCTTATACTCTGCCAGTTAGAGTTTCCTTTAGAGAAGTTTCCGTAGTCAAAACCTTCTTCGCTTTCAATTATCGAGGGATCAACTGCAAGCCAAGCGATTTCCTCTTCTGCGTGAGAGGAATCACAGCTGTCACTGCTTTCCTGTTCACAGAACTCGACTGTAGCGTTTTCAGCAGTAACATCTCGGGCCTGAGTGTTCAAGGAATCACCACTGCCTTCCTCTGTCTGGATATTCGTGAATATCATCGGCTTGTTTCTGATCGAGTCATCAAAATAAACAGTGTACCCTCCACTGTCATCTGTAGTGTTGACTGTTCCAGCATCCATTCCGTCTATCGAATCAACAACAGAAGGATCAACCGCGAACCATGCATTGTCTTCAGCAGCATGGGAATCACAGCCGTCACCTCCATCGTATTCACAGTGCTGAGTCTCAAAACCTTCAAGCGAAACATCCCTTACATGAGCTCCGGAAGGATCCTGTCCTCCATTAGTAGTCTGAGTAGTCGCGAAAACATAAGGCACTTCACTGAAATCGCCTGTAAAGGAATCGTTTTTCCACTCAGCATCGGAAAGATCCTGAACGAGACCGGCCTCTCCCAGAAAAGTAGAAGACTGGCCAGTTACAAGAGACACAGAAAAAACTAGAAACAGGATCAAAAACAGACGCCTCATAGCCAATAATTAGAGGCCTCTTGAATAATAAAGATTGCTTACCGATCAGTCACCAGTCAAAAAACAAGAGATATTTCTTCCCCGTCTTCAAGATCAAATTTTTCCCTCAGATTCTCTTCCGCGACAATCTCTACTACTTCAGGACCGTAATCCGTCACATCCATCCTTAAGATAGCGACTGAGAGATCTTTCAACTCTGCCTCATAAACGTTGACTCCACTGTATTTTTCGCCTTCGAATTCAAACGAGTCGATTCTAGAGGCCTCTAAATCATTCATAATTTCTTCCACTCTACTTTTTTCGCATCGAAGATTCAAAGTGCCTGGAAAAGGCCTGAATCCTGTTTTCCCCTCTATTTTTCTCTGATAAGGCTCAAGCGATAAGTATTCTTTTCCCACGCCCATTCCTGAGAAGATTTTCCCTTTCAACTGCATAAATTACAGGTTTCAGATATAAACAGTTAAACAAGTTCAGGCCCACAGTCAAGATAGAAGGTGCAAAAACAAAATGGTACAGTTTGAGAATCGCATCTTCCCGAAAAAGGGAAGAGTGCTTAAATTAAACTCTACCAAACTTATTCGTGATTAACAATGGTAGAGTTTGAAACTATCGAAAGAGAACGAAAAGACTACGGAAACTTCCCAGGAGAAAAATTCGTTGAAGTCAGCAGAAACAAAGCAATCCAAGACGACGGAAGCGAAAACAGCTTTATCCAAGTCGCTACAGGATACTACGACGAAGACGAGCCAAGATACAAGAAACGATTCACAGTCCCGACAGACGAAAAAGCAGTCAATCACGTGGTCGAACAGCTCCCGAAAATGCTTGAAAAAGAACAGGGAGAAGAGGCCTCTGAGTAGTAATCCCTATTTTCAGTAAATTTTTTTATTCTAAGTTTTTACTTTCTTTTTCATGGTTAAGATTTACAGAGGCACTTATTTCGAGCATTTCGCAAAGAATTTTAATGGAGAGATAATTGAAAACAGGACGGGCTCACAGTGGAATGAGATCTATCTTACTCCGGATCTTGAGAAAGGAGCCAAATATGCTCTCAACTATCTGGACGAAGAACACTCATACGTTCCTCTAGTACTGGAGTTCAAGATTCCGGAAGACGACATCTATATCCTCC
>Ga0209917_1001028_pt1 | contig 11411 bp, 13 predicted proteins | sample SalPon2_C_H2O_MG_FD_185710 | JGI IMG/M metagenome (GOLD analysis project Ga0209917, IMG submission 185710) | Salt pond water microbial communities from South San Francisco under conditions of wetland restoration - Salt Pond MetaG R2_C_H2O_MG... | ecosystem: Environmental > Aquatic > Non-marine... | reverse complement strand
GCCGGCCAGCCACGTGTAGATGCCAACCGACTGCCCGCGCAGATCGCCTGTCGTATCAGCCCCCGGCTGGATGCCAGTCTGGAGGAGATACCGCTCGCCGCTCACGTCGACGAGGGTGAAAATCTCTGAGGGCTGGGCCGTGCCGTAGGTGAACGCCGTCGGCGGCTCTCGGGCCGAATCACAGACGAAAACGCCGTCGACACACACCGATAGTTCATAGCGGTACCAGCCATCTGCATCCGGTGAGCCCGCGACCGTCCGCTCGACGACCTGTTGACTCGTCGGTGGCAACGTCGAGACATCGACAGCGTCGTCTGGATCGAAGCCGTATTCGGTGGTCAGTCGGTCAAATCGATCGTTGGTCTCGGGAACCGCTTGGTGGAGATAGGGGGCTGGCGCGGTCGTCTCGTACGGCGAGGCGGCGATCGGCAGCGGCAGGAGACCGCTGGTACACAACAACACGGCAATGAGCACCCCAACGATGAGTCGGCTGCGAGTCCGGCTCATTGGTTACGCGAGCGACTCGGTGTAGCTGACGGTTGCGACATCGTCTTCCTGGAGGGCGACGGTGAGCTCCGTTGCCGGCTCCGGGGTGAGTCGGTCGGTGAGTCGGCCAGCGACGATTCGCGCGAAGTGTTCGGCACTCGGATTCAGCCCCTCGAAGGCCGGTAGTTCGTTGAGGGTCTCATCCCGAAACGTCTCGACGACGGCTTCGACCGTGTCGATGACCGCGTCGATGTCGACGAGATAGCCGTACTCGCCGAGATCCGGGCCGCGGAACGTTACCTCGGCGGTGAAGTGATGGGAATGAAGGTCGCCTTCGGGGCCGGGGTTCGGCACGGTCAAATAATGCTGTGCGACAAACCGTCGGGTCACCGAGACCGTGTACATACCCGTTCCACGACCGAGTCGTGAATAAAAGATGTGGCCCACCCTGTATAGATCCCCGTTGGGAGTATCTGATCTACTGCTCAGCACTACGGGATCGGTTCTGACACCAGTTTGCAACGACAGACACACACGGTCGATCGAAATGAAACCTGATCTTCTTACGCGGCGACCGACTGCACCCACGGATTTAATTATCGAAACAAAACAGTCTCAGGTATGAACGGGCCGCTGGCCGATGCGTTCGGCCGAGAGGTCACCGGTGTTCGGGTGTCGTTGACCGACCGGTGTAACTTCGACTGTGTCTACTGCCACAATGAGGGGCTCGGCGACACGCGCGGCCCGATGGAGCCCGACGACAACGAACTGACCGCTGACGATGTGATCCGTTTTCTGGAAGTCGTCGATGACTTCGGCGTCGAGAAGGTGAAGTTCACCGGCGGCGAGCCGATGTTGCGGCAGGATCTTGAGGAGATTATCCGCCGCACCCCCGACTCGATGGAGACATCGATGACGACCAACGGGACGTTTCTGCCGGGGCGCGCCGAGGAACTTAGAGCGGCCGGCCTCGAACGTGTCAACGTCTCACAGGATGCTATCGACCCCGAGGCGTTCGCCGCAATCACGAAATCGGGTGCGTACGAGCAGGTGTTGGATGGCGTTGAAGCGGCTGTGGCCACCGGCCTCACACCGGTGAAACTCAACATGGTTGTGTTCAAACACACTGCCGGCTACGTTGAGGGGATGGTTGAGCACGCCGCCAACAACGACGGCCTCCAACTGCAGTTGATTGAGTATATGCCCGAGTTGACTGGCCACCCGGAGTGGAATATCGACATTCAACGCGTCCACGACTGGTTGGCCGATATTTCGGCACGCGTTGAACACCGCGAGATGCACGATCGCACCCGCTATTGGATCGCCGGCGACGACGCCGATCCTGACGCGCGGATCGACGAATCCAACGGGGGAATGGTTGAGATCGTCGACCCCGTCGAGAATCCGACCTTTTGTGCGAACTGCCATCGCGTCCGCGTCACCCACGAGGGCTATCTCAAGGGCTGTCTCAACCGCAACGACGACCTCCGGTCGATGGGTGAGATGAGCCGCGATGAGATTCGTGAGACCTTCCGTGAGACCGTCGCCAATCGGGTGCCGTTCTACGGCGAGTACATGGTGCGCGACGACAACGATGAGTGGGTCGTCAACGACGCGTATGTGTCGCCTTCCACAGTCGCCGACTAATTCACCGCGAGGCGTCGTTTCACTGTTCGTGGCCTCACTTGATCTGCTTGTCGACAAGCTGTCTGATCTCGACGATATCCTGTTGGTGGGTCTCGGTGACAGCCTCCGTGTTTTCGATCGCATTGACAGCATCGTCAAGCCCGTCGACGGTTTCGTCGATCAGCGAGGCAACCTCCTGGGTGCTTTCGGCCTGCTCGTCGGTTGCATCCGAGACCTGCAGTAGGCTCGCCGAAACCTCGTCGATGCTCTCGTTGATCTCCGCGAGGTTGTCAGCCGCGGTCTCGATCTCGTCGATCCCGGTGTCGATGCGATCATGCATCGTCTCAAGGCTGTCAACGGTTTCCTCGGTTGAGGCCTGAATCGCGTTGATCATCTCCTCGATCGTCTCGGCGTTCTCCTGGGATTCGCCGGCGAGATTTTTCACCTCATCGGCAACGACAGCGAATCCGTCGCCGGATTCCCCGGCGCGGGCGGCCTCGATCGAGGCGTTGAGTGCCAACAGATTTGTTTGATCGGCGATCCCGTTGATCACCTCGACGATCGCGTCGATCTCTTGGGCCTTCTGTTGAAGCTCTTCGATCTCCGACGACACCGTCTCGGAGGCGTCGGTCACGTCGTGCATCGCCTCGACGGCGTCATGGGTCGACTCCTCGCCCTGTTCGGCGAGAGCCGCTGCCTCGTCGGCCTGCTCGTCGACATCGCTGACGGTTGCGGCGATCTCCTCGATGGTCGCGGTGAGATTTGAGACCTCGTCGTTGATCTCGTTGAGCGTCGGCGCATACCCTTGGATGGCCTCGTTGTTGGCGGTCATCATATCTCCGAGCTGTTGGCCGCTCTGCTCAAGATCTGCGATGAGATCCTGTAGCTGGGTAAACGACGCTTTGTCAATTTCGACCGTTTCACCGTCAGAAGATCGTGACATTACCAACTCAACACCGGAGAGGATATTTAAACTTGTGACCGTGGCTGTGGCGACGAGTCTAGTTCGGCGTTGCCATCGATCAATCCCGCTGCGTGGATCAGTCACCGCCTCTCGACGGTGATCGGTTGTCTCCCTGTGGTGAGCCTTGCTAGCCGGGGTGCCCGCTACCGACCGATGGTGATCTTTCGGATCGAACACGTGTCGGTTTGGATGAACGTCGACACAGCAGTCCAGATCGCAATCTTCTGTCGCATTCGCCGCTCCGACCGGAAACCGCTATGCGGATGTGGAGATTAATACCAGTAAACTTAATAATGCAAACTATCTCGTGGTGGGTATGGCACACGAACATCTTGATGAGAAGCTGATTAATTCGCTGCTCGGTGACGGCCGCTCCAGCCTCCGGAGCCTCGCCGAGGAGCTTGATGTGTCGGTGACAACCGTCTCGAATCACCTGAAGGATCTCGAAGCTGAGGGTGTCATCGACGGCTACTCGCCGATCGTCGACTACGAGAGTCTCGGCTATGATGTCACCGCGATCATGCATCTCAAAGTCGAGGGAAGTGCGATCCCGCAGATCACCAACAAGCTCGAAGCCGAAAAACAGATGATCTCGGTGTATGAGACAACCGGTGACTACGATATCATCGCGGTCGGCAAGTTCGACGACACCGACGACATGAACGATCAGATCAAGTCACTCTTGGAGGATGTCGATATCCGAGAGTCAAACACCAGCGTCGTGCTCAACGCCGTCAAAGACAACGAGCAGTTCGAACTCGATATCCCCGAGTAACCGGTCAGCGTCCACACCGCTCGCGTCGCCTCTTTATAACCGAAAGGTATCGCCCCGTCGACCGTCAGGTTTCGCCTTTTGAGCGCAGTCAGCACATAAGTCGAGCTCACCATCGTAGTGGAGTCGGCAGACAGTCGCGCCACAGCGACGACAGCTGAACGCTCCGGGTCGTTGCTCACAGTGCTGACAGAGACCGGAAACAGCCATATCCTGATATCGGTCGAGACCCGTATCAATCTTTGCCGCTGTCGTCGGCTGATCGTCCGGCTGCCCCGGCTGCAACGAGTTCGTAGGCGACTTCGACCCGCTCGGTAACGGTGATCGGTGCCGAGTGGACGGTCGGATCTGACTCCCACGCGTCATCGACGGGCTCGCTGCCCGGACGAGCCGGTTGTGCCGTGATCGTCTGGGCCGGGCCGACGGCGAGCCCCTCGGCGGCTGCCAGCCGATCGGCCTTCTGGTGGGCCCGATTGACGGCGGCTGTCATGGCTTTCTCCTGTAACTCCGCCCGCGTTGCGTCGGTAAGTGCGAACTGAACGTGATCGATGCCGCCACCGCCGTCGGTCGATTCGACGACAACCGCGGCGACGGCATCCGGCTCACAGCGGACGTGAAACTCTTCTACCGCACGGAATGCGGCATCGGTTTCTGGTTCGAAGGTGGCCGCGCTGTTGGTCACCCGGTGATCAACTGTCTCGATTGTCACCTCGGCGGTCGCCTCGATCGCCGTCCGTATCGTTGCCGCGCGGTTGCGAGCTCGCTCGCGGGCGCGGGCCGCTGAGCCGCCTTCTCCAAGGGCGGTGACCGCGACCGTCGCGCTGTCTGGAGCCGCTGCTCGCGTTGCCGACGCTGTCGTCGTTACGGTTCGTGCTGTCACATCCCACTGATCGGCCGAGCGGATAATGAATCCGGCGGCGACGCAATTCGCTTACGTGCTTGCTGCTTCCGTGAATCCATCTTCCCACCGGAAGGTGCCGTTTCGTTGGATCACCTCGCCGTCAACCGAGAGGCGGCTGTCGGTTCGCATGTCGGCCAGCAAGTCGATGTGGATCGCTGACTTGTTACCAATCTCGTCATCTGGGAGACAGGCGTCGTAAGCCCGACCGATGGCAAGGTGGATCGTTTCGGCCATCTTTTCGTCGAAGAGAATCCGGTCGGTAATCTGATCGATCCCGCGGTTCATCCCGATTCCCAGCTCGCCGAGACGGCTGGCCCCCTCATCGGTTTCCAGCAGCTCCCCCAGTGTTTCCTCGCCTTGGTCGGCCGCGTAGTCGACAATCTTGTTGTCTTCGATGGTAAGCTCCACGTTCTCCAGTCGGGTTCCATCGACGGTTCTCGGAAGATCGAAGGTGATTGTTCCCTCGGCGTCGGCCGGGGCGGTAAACACCTCGCCAGAGGGAAGATTGTGGGAGTCGTCGGCGACCGAGGCCGTGCTGTTGACAGCGGTTCGGTTCTCGATCGACAGCCGGAGGTCGGTCGTTGGGGTCTCGATGTGGACGGTCTCTCCGTCGTCAAGGATCATTTTGAGTTGGGCCATCTCTTCGGCCAGCGATTCCCAGTCGCGGAGCACCGCATCGTAGACGAACTCCTGATAGGCTTCAAACGACATCCCGGCCTGTTGGGCGAGCGATCGGGTTGGGTGGACGGTTGAGACCCAATCGGTTGCCAGCCGCGCCTCCCGAATCTCGGTTCGGGCACGCCGGGCGGCCTGCCGGATTTCGGGTGGCACGTCCGCGGTTGCGGCAGTGTTTCGCCCGCCACCAAGCCGGAGATAGACATCGGCCGCCTCCAGCATCGCCAGTTCGTGGGCTGGGGCGTCGTCAAAATCGGTGTCGCCCGCGGCTCGGCCCTGCAGGTACGCCCGCGAGAGCTCCGCCGAGTCGTTGACAGCCAGCAGGGTGCCACCGCGTTCACCGACGGCTTCGGCGACGGCAACCCCAAGCTCGTGGGCTCCCTCGGCGACGCTGACGACGACGTTGTCGCCGGGGTCGATCCGGGCACTCCAGTCGACCAACACGGCGGCGTGTTCGTGGATTCGCTCGTCCATACCATCCCAGACGTGTCGGAGAGTAAAACCCTCACCGTCGACAGGTGATCCGCAATCGCCCAGCTGTATCGCTGCTGTTATCGCCGTCGCTGAGCGACACGCTCCTCGGCGGTTTCGCTGCTGACGAGTTCATAGAGGATCGCACGGCCACCGTCGTCTTTCGGGCGGAGAATCCGGCCGAGTCGCTGGGTGAACTCGCGTTCGCTCCCGCTGCCCGAGAGAACGACGCCGACGTTTGCGTCGGGCACGTCGACGCCCTCGTCGAGGACGTTGGCGGTGATGATCCGACTGTACTCACCCTCGCGGAACCGTTCGAGGATCTCGCGTCGCTCGCTCGCGCCGGTTTCGTTCGTGATCGCCGGGATCAGAAACCGTTCCGAGAGGTCGTAGACCAACTCGGTGTGGGCGGTAAAGACGATAACTTGATCCTCACGGTGGCGGTCGAGAATCCGCCCCAGTTGGCGGCGTTTGTTCTCGGCGTTCATCATGATCTCGCGGGCGCGCTGTTTGGCGAGCAGGGCCTCTCGGGCCTGCGGATCGTTGCCGGAGCGTTTGACCAGCTGTAGGTAGTCGCTGCCGCTGGTGAAGGTGATGTTCGAACTCCGGACGTAATCGACGAACGTACCCTGTACGTCGTCGTATTCGGCGCGTTCCTCGGGCGTGAGTTCGACTTCGATCCGCCGGATATCGTAGGGTGCGAGGTGGTCTCCCGCAAGGTCGTCGGTGTCGATGATGTAGACGCGGGAGCCGACGAGGTCGGCCACCGTCTCGTGGGCCCCGTCCGGCCGCTCGAAGGTCGCTGTCAAGCCGAGGCGATCCGGCGCGGCCAGCAGGCGGGCGATGTCCTGGTAGCCTTCCGCGCCGAGATGGTGGACTTCGTCGAAAACGACGAGCCCGAAGCTGTCGCCGAGTTCGTCGGCCCGCAGGTACGCCGAGTCGTAGGTCGCCACCGTCACCGTTTCGACACGTTGTTCGCCGCCACCGAGCCGGCCGATAGGCACGTCGAACTCGGTTTCGAGTTCGCGCTGCCACTGTTCGAGCAGGTCGATAGTCGGGACGACGATGAGCGTGGGTTCGTCGCAGGCGGCCATTGCTGCGAGCGCGATGACCGTCTTGCCCGCACCAGTCGGCAGTTCGAGCACGCCGCGGCGGTTGTTGTCGAGCCACGCATCGAGGGCGTCCTGCTGGTACTCGCGGAGTTCGTAGCCCGTCGCCAGCGAGGCGGGGTCGGTGTCAAGAACGGTGTCTGCAACGTCGGCATCGACGCGGCGGAGCACGTCGCGGATCGCCGCGTAGTGGTGGGCCGGCGCGCGGGCCGTTTCGCTCCGCGGATCGGCCTCGACGCCCGGCAGGCTATCAAGGTCGGGGTCGCTTGCGCGGTCGCTCTCGACACGGAGCGTGCCGTCCTCGAAGCCGAGCGTGATCGTCACGGTCGGGAGTCGCGGCGGCGGCGGTAAATGTACTCCGGTGGTCGATTAGCTCTCAAGCTGCTTGCGGAGTAACGCGACGTACGGGCTAGCTCCCCAGCTTCGATGGCCGCCGATACTGTCGAGCAATTGCCGCGCCTCGTCGGTCGACATGTGATCGCCGCGGGCGTACTCGCGGATGAGCCGTGGTGTCGGAACGATCCGCGGGCCACGCAGGGCGGCGTGAATCAAAGGAAAGTTTGTTCCGCCGAACTCATCGGTCAGAAAGCCGTCGACGCCGAGTCCGTTGGCGAGCACGATCCCGTCGGTTTCGCCGTCATCGAGCCCGAACTCGGGTCGGTCGTCCGGGGTTTCGGCTCGGTTGTAGGGGTCGACGATGTTGTAGTGATCGTCGGCAGCGAGCACGTTGCTTGCCGCCGCGCCGTGGATGTCGCCGTAGTCGGCCATCGTGTTGAGTTCCGACCGAACAGTCGGAGGGATCGATACCGCACACGATGTCAGCATGTACTGCAGTGGGTCGGGTAGCGAACCCGCAACAGTGGCGTCCGCCCGCAGCACCGCGAGACTGACGAGCGCGCTGGTGTCGGCGACGACCGTCCGCAGTCGTGACTGGGTCGTCATTCCTCGCTGGCTCGGGATGCCGGATCGACCGAGACGGCTTCACCGTCGTAGATGTCCTCGTCGCTCGGTGCGTCGAGAGCCAGCGGTTCGCTGTCGAGATCACGTTTCAGTAGTCGCAACCGCTGGGCGGTTTCGGTGCCGACGAGCTGTGTTGCGGTTTCGAAATCCAGTTGTCCGTCGTAGTACTTCTCTGCAACTAGCTCCTGAAACGTGTCGCTGTCGGCCGTCTCCTCGATGTACTCGCGGATCGCCTCGACGAGCAGATCGGTGCGATCCGTCTCGAAGAGATCAGCAATCGCGTCGAGCCGGTCGACGAGGTATTCCGGCGACTGGAAATGGACGCGCCGCGGGTCGTCACTCGCGCTCATGATGTGTCTGTTTTGCACACAGTAACCTAACGCTATCGGTAGTTGCACACAGCTTGCACATCAGTCGCCGGCTTACGCTTCAAGCTCCTCGCCGACCAGTTCGGTCGCCTTCTGGACTGCCCGAATCGAACTCAGATACCCCGCGCCAACGCTGGCTTTCAGAGCTTTGGCCGCGCTGCCGGTGACGACCTTCGGGCCGACCTGTGCGACCGCGCCGTCGCCAACTGAGACGATCCAGCCGGGCACGTTGAACCGGAACGGCGTGAGTTCGGGTTCGAACCCCTCGCCGCCGGCGAGTTCCCACTCGACCAGTGTGGCGATGTTTTCGGCGGCGGGCGTCGCCGCGCGAATCGCCGCGCTCGCGCTGGCGGGGACGGCCTCGCCGTCGGCGTCGACGACGCGGGCGGTGTCGCCGAGTGCGAACGTCGAGTTCGTCAGCCGGAGGTCGCGGCGAACGACCGGCCGGTCGCCGGCCATCGTCTCGGGGCCGGCGATGCCGCCCGTCCAGACGAACAGGTCGCTGGCGAGTTCGTTGGTCTCGCCCGTGGCTTCGTGTCGCGTGGCGACCGTCGACTCGGTCGCTTCGGTGACGGCCGTCTCGGTGTGGATTTCGATCCCGCGCCCGGTCAGTTCGTCGGCGACGGCGTCTTGGAACGCCTCGGGGAACGCCGGCGCGACGGAATCGAGCTGTTCGAGCAGCGTGATGTCAATTCGCTCGCTGGCTCCCTCTTCATCGGCGAGAGTGGCGATTTCGCCGGCGACCTGCACCCCGGAGAGGCCCGCGCCGCCAACGACGACCGAAGCTGGCTCGCCGGCCTCGATAGCGTCGAGTGCGCGTTCGCGGATCGCTTCCGCGTCGGCAACGGATTTCAGCGGGAGACCGTGGTCTTCGACGCCCGGTAGATCGTAGAACGCGGTTTCCGCGCCGAGACAGAGCGCGCCGTAGTCGTAGGTGAGTGTCTCGCCGGTGTCGAGGGTGACTTCGTTGGCGTCGGTATCGACGCTTTCGACGTGGGCGGTGACGACCTCGGCGCGGTCGAACAGCGAGTCCAGCGGGACTTCGATAGCGTCGGTGATCGAGGGCCGTCTGATGACGCGGTGGACTTCGTGTTGGACGAGGTGGTCTTCGGCTTCGTCAACGATAGTGAGGTCTGCTTCTGGCGGGAGGGCGTTTTCGAGCATGCGGGTGAGGGTAACCCCTGCGTAGCCGGCTCCGAGGACAACGACGTGCATACCGTGGGTTGGGGAGCCAGCCGAATGAACATGGCGTTAGACATAGTGTGTAGAATCTCTCTTGACGATGAGAAGCTGTAGAAAGCCCTCGACGCGCTGGGCTCCCAGGACTCGCTGCGCGCTTCGTCGCTCGCTACACTCGCTCCTGCAGTGCTTACGTCGTCCGGGTTCGCCCAGCGCGCCTCGCCCTTTCAGTCCGCCAGGGCGGAGGGCGAGTGGTCGGTCATCGTCAGTCGTCGGCTGGCTGTTCGTGTTCGTCAGCCGGCTGGCCGACGTCGACACCAACGCGGTTGGCTTCCGGGCCGAACACCGATTCGAGCAACGCGGGCACGTCATCCGGCTGTACGTCGGAATACCACTCGTTGCGCGGTTGGATCGATATCGCCGCGCCGCCCTCGCTACAGAGCCCGAGACAGCCGGTTTCGGCGACCGAAATTGACGACCAGAAGGCGTCGCGCTCGCGGAGCCAGTCTTTGACCGCCGCCAGCGTTTCCTCGCCGCCGGCGTCGGCACAGCAGTCGTAGTCGTCGCGGCTGTTCGTACAGACGAGGACGTGGGCGTCAAGCCGCTCGCGGTGGTCGGCGGTTCGATCCTTCATGTCGTCGCCTGCGATGTGTCGCTCACGGTCGACTCGAAACCGTTGCGCCGCTGGAGCCAGCCGAACGTTGCCGCGATGAGCAGCCAGATCGAGCCCTGACTCAGCACAACCATCGCGCGGTAGGCGGCGACGAGATCTGCCGACAGCTCCGGATGGCGAACTAGCGTCGGCGACATCGCCGGGAGCACGAGCATCGCGGCGACGACTGGCAGCGCGCCACCGGCGACTGCGAGACCGCGTCCCCGCGATTTGAGTCGGTTGTAGATGCGAACGCTACCCGCGGCGAGTGCCGCCCCAAGGACGACGAGACCGGCGTAGATGGCGAACCGCGTGTCGATACCTACCACCTGTTCGGCACCGGGCGCGAACGGCGGCAGAACGAGCCACGGCGTCACCGAAACTGTCAGAAAGCCGCTGGCAGCAAGAACGAGTCTGCGCGCTGTCGCCCGCCCGGGTAGGGCCGGTTCGAGGAAATAGAGCGCGAGCCCGAAACAGCCGCCGAGGAGGATCGCCCACAGCAGGCCGCTCCCGATGCTGACGATGGCCGTTGTCGATTCGGCGACAACGGAGCCGGTCTCACCCGCGTGGCTGTGGCCGTGTTGAGCGTGTTCGAGATAGCCCACCAGCGGGTTTGCGACCGTCGCCATGAACAGTCCGTAGGCGAGCCCGGTGACGCCGCCGGCAAGCAGCCCGCGCTTGAAATAGGCGAGAAACATCGGTCAGTGGCAGACGATCCCGGCAACGTGCCGGAAGTTGTGCATGGAGTCGTGGACGAGCGGCTCTTGAACCACGAGCAGCGCGAATGTGATCGCCGCGCCGAACGCGAAGATCCCGAGGGCCGTCGTCGGCGCGATCTCGGCGCGAGCCGTGGCGATGCGGTCGGTAACCGTGTCGTTGTGGGCGGTCATGAAAGTCTACTTTTTCTTTTGAAAATCAGATTGTAAAGGTTGTGGTTCGGGTTGTCTCACTGCGAACGAACGACTTAACGACTCAAAACAGCGCGTCGCTCTCGGGGAGGACGTGTGCCGGCCCGCCGACTTCCCAGACGTCGGTTTCGATCCCGACCTCGTCGATCCGAGACTGGACTTCGCCGACGTACTCCTCGGTGGTGTTGACGTAGACACTCGCGCCCGTATCCGTCGAGAAGTAGACCTCGACGCCTTCCTTGCGGAGTTCCCGCACTGCGTTGAACACGGCAATCGTTTCGGGCTGCCAGTAGACCCAGCCGGAAGGGCCGGTCATCGTCGCCGCCGTCAGCGACAGCGA
>Ga0209917_1001027_pt1 | contig 11412 bp, 8 predicted proteins | sample SalPon2_C_H2O_MG_FD_185710 | JGI IMG/M metagenome (GOLD analysis project Ga0209917, IMG submission 185710) | Salt pond water microbial communities from South San Francisco under conditions of wetland restoration - Salt Pond MetaG R2_C_H2O_MG... | ecosystem: Environmental > Aquatic > Non-marine... | reverse complement strand
CGCTCTCCGACGGCCTCACGCGCGCCGAACCCGAGCGCGTCGTCGTACGTCTCGACGAGCGCGTGCCGGAACGCTCGCACGACGTTCGCCGCTGGTTCGGCGCGTGAGTCGTCGCTCTCTGTCACCTCCTCAATCGCGGCATCGAGGGTCGTTTCGGTGAGCGTGCGGGTCGCGTGGTCGCGGGCCGCGTCCTCGACGTTGTGTGCCTCATCGAAGACGGTGAGGATGTCGTCGGGATCGCGGTCGATCCACCGGAAGAACTGCTCGCGGATCGTCGGGTCGAGCAGGTGGTGGTAGTTACACACGACGAGATCGACACCCTCCATACCCTCTTTGAGTAGCTCGTATCCGCAGAGCTCTCGCTCATCCGCGTACGCGTACACGTCCTCGGGCGTGCGAACGTCCTCGAAGAGCCACTCGAAGAACTCGTCGGTGTCTTCGAGGAGGTTGTTCCGGTAGTGCGCACAGACGTTCGCCGTCTCGTATTCGTCGAGTTCGTCCGTCAGCTCGTCGAGCTCGTCCATGACCGCCTCGCGAGCCTCGGCGGCACCGGCGTTTCCTTCGCGACTCGCCGCGAGTAGCTCACGCTCACGGGCTTCCAACTCGCGCACGTCTGACTCCGTCTCGACCAGCTCGCGGGTGGTGTCTCGGAGGGTTTGACATTCTTGGTAGTCGACATCGATATGACACATTGACGACTTCCCTTTAAAAACCACGGCGCGGATCGGCTCGGTGCGGGTGATCGCACGGGCGTCCTCGACGAACTGGCGCATCTGTTCGTGGACGTTAGTGGTGATGACGACCGTGCGGTCGTGTTCGCGGGCGTGTGCCAACGCTGGAACGAGTGCTGAGAGTGTCTTGCCAGTCCCCGGAGCCCCCTCAAATAGCACGTCTTGGCCCCGCTCTAACGCGTTGGCGACCCGGTCCATCGCCTCGCGCTGGTTCGGGTACGGCTCTTCATAGGGGAAAAACCGCAGGTGTGACGGCTCTGACACGCCGGCGAGTTCGTCGCCATTGGGTAAAAGCCGTCGGGTGCCGCGGTGAATGTGGTCGTCGGGGCCGATTCAGCGGTCGAATGCGACCGAGTGGCTTTTTATCAAGCTCTCTCGAAACAGCAAATAGCGAATGTTCGATGAGATCCTCGAGAAGTTCGAGGGATCCCCGAGCCAGCAGGCGGTCATCCGCTTGTTCTTAGAGCGCGGCTTCTCGGTCAACGAGGCCGGTCGGGTCGTCTCCGGCGGGATCGAGATTCCGTACACCGGGATCGCCCGCGAGCTCGATGTCGACCGGCGGGTCGTCGACTCGACGACGGACGCCATCCTCGCGGATCCGGAGCTCAAACGCATCTTCACGAACATCTCCTCGGTGCCGAGCCTGATGGATCTCGCGCCAGTGCTTGACCTCACGGTGATGACCATCGAAGTCGCCGCCGCCGACGAGGCGGGGATCGTCGCCGAGGTTACCGGGATCCTCGCTGACCACGACGTCCCGATCCGGCAGGTGTTGAGCGACGACCCGGAGTTCACCGACGATCCTAAGTTGTACGTCATCACCGACGCCGAGCTGTCTGGCGAGCTGCTCGTCGAGATCCGGTCGCTCCCATACGTCCACCGTGTCGGCTTCTGACGGCCTCGTCACTCGCCTCGCTCACGGTATCTTCGTGTCCTCGTTGCTGACCTAACTGCGCGCTCGCAGCGTGTGCACGCCGCTTGTCAACCACGGCTGTCGAACCGATACGCAGCCCGTGACCTCGGTGACGACTTATCATGCATGACGACGCAGTCGCCGTCGTCTCTCGCAGTGATTTCACTTTCACTTGGCTGTAAACCAGACTTTATAACCGAAGCCGCACAATCCCGGAGTACATGCCTGAAGACGAACTCGAGGACCTTCCTGGCGTCGGCCCGGCGACCGCAGACAAGCTGGTCGACAACGGATTTGAGAGCTATCAGTCGATCGCCGTGGCGAGCCCTGGTGAGATGTCGAACACGGCCGACATCGGTGAGTCGTCGGCTGCAGACATCATCAATGCGGCACGCGATGCGGCGGACGTCGGCGGCTTCGAGACGGGCGCGACCGTCCTCGAGCGTCGCCAGGAGATCGGCAAGCTTTCCTGGCAGATCTCGGAGGTTGACGACCTCCTCGGTGGTGGCATTGAGACGCAGTCGATCACCGAGGTGTACGGCGAGTTCGGCTCCGGGAAGTCACAGGTTACCCACCAGATGGCGGTCAATGTCCAGCTCTCGCCGGAACACGGCGGCCTTGACGGCGGCTGCATCTTCGTTGACTCCGAGGACACGTTCCGGCCCGAGCGGATCGACGACATGGTGCGCGGGCTCGACGATGAGATCCTCGCAGCCGAGATGGAGCGCCGAGAGATCGAGGGCACGCCGGACAGCGAGGAAGCGATGGAGGCGCTCGTCGCTGCGTTTCTCGATCAGATCCACGTCGCGAAGGCGTTCAATTCTAACCACCAGATCCTCCTCGCCGAGAAGGCCAAAGAGCTCGCGGGCGAACACGAGGAGGGCGAGTGGCCGATTCGTATCGTCTGTGTCGACTCACTCACCGCCCACTTCCGCGCCGAGTACGTCGGCCGGGGTGAGCTTGCGAACCGCCAACAAAAGCTCAACAAACACCTCCACGACCTCATGCGGATCGGTGACCTGTACAACACCGGTATCCTCGTCACCAACCAAGTCGCATCGAACCCCGACTCGTACTTTGGCGACCCGACACAGGCGATCGGCGGGAACATCCTTGGACACGCCTCGACGTTCCGGATGTACCTCCGAAAGTCGAAGGGGAACAAGCGAATTGTCAGGCTCGTTGACGCCCCGAACCTCGCTGACGGCGAGGCCGTGATGCGCGTTCAAGGCGAGGGCCTCAAACCAGAATAGCGGCGGGTCGCCCGCTCACACCCCCGGATCGGGGTGCACGAACGTCAACTTCTCCGGCTATTCGTCGCTACGACCCGAAATTGGGCCGTACACGCGCTCTCGCCGAACTGTACGCGCGACGCGGACAGCAATATTTGCGCGGGATCGACGCGCACCGGCCTGAACGCGCCAATCATAGCCGTTTTTGCCGATCATATTGTGAATGTGTCACTACGACCGTCAACCTTCTGTGCAAGAATTGCTCGGCGCCTGTCCAGAATACGACCTTATACATCTTAGACACGTCCTTATATTTGACGTACACGCTTCAAACGGTAGCATTTTTTCTGCTTTTTAACTCTAGTGTTTATATGTATGGCTTTGCGGAGTATCTAACGTGATTCAAAGCACAAACGCGTGGTCAAACGCCACATTCGAACCGGATCGTACGACGATCGATCGGACCGAGGTGGAGGTATCCGATGACTGATATCGCCACGGTCATTGACGCGGTCAACCAGACCTGGATCCTCACAGTCTCGTTCTTGATCTTCTTCATGCACGCGGGCTTCGCCATGCTTGAGGCAGGCCAAGTTCGCTCGAAGAACGTTGCCAACCAGCTCACGAAGAACATGCTGACGTGGGCGGTCGGCGTCTCTGTGTTCTTCGTCATTGGAACCGGCTTCGAGAGCCTGATGACTGGTGCCGGCTTTGCGCCCGCAGCGGGCGCTGGCGGCTACGTCGGCTGGCTGTACGGTGCCGTCTTCGCGATGACCGCCGCGACGATCGTCTCGGGGGCCGTCGCCGGCCGCGCGAAACTTCGCGCGTACATGACGTACACGTTCCTGCTTGCGGCCGTTATTTACCCGATGGTCACCGCAATGACGTGGGCCGCACCGGAGACCGGCCTCGTTGAGCAGCTCGTCGGTGCGCCGTTCGCCGACTTCGCCGGCGGGATGATCGTTCACGGTATGGGTGGTATCGCCGGGCTCACGGCCGCGGCAGTGCTCGGCCCACGGATGGATCGCTACAACACCGACGGCAGCGTCAACGTCATTCCCGGCCACTCGATGACGTTTGCGGTGCTCGGCACCCTCATGCTTTGTTTCGGCTGGTACGGCTTCAACGTCGGCACCGCGGGCGCGTTCGACCTCGGTGATGGCGCAAACACCCTCAGCCTGGTCGCGATGGGGACGACCATCGCGATGGCAGCCGGCGCCATCGGCGCGGCGGCCGTCACCTGGATGCAGTCTGGAAAGGTCGACACGCTGTACACCGCCAACGGCATGCTCGCCGGTCTGGCTGGCATCACGGCGATCCCGAACACGACCGCATGGTGGGGTGCTTTCGTTGTCGGCGGACTCGCCGGCATCCAGCTCCCGATCGTCTTCGACTTCGTCTCTGAGCGGCTCAAGATTGACGACGTCTGTGCTGTCTTCCCCGTTCACGGCAGTGCCGGCGTGCTCGGCACGCTTTTGATGCCGTTCGTGGCAGTTCCCGGTGCGTTCGAAGCGAGCGTCGGCACGCAGTTCATTGCACAGCTGACCGGCGTCGTCATCATTGGTGGCTGGACGCTGACCGCGACCGCGGTCATCTGGTACGTCCTCAAGGCGCTCGGGCAGGCACGCGTCACGCCCGACCACGAACAGGACGGACTCGACATCGCCGAACACGGCGTCGAGACCTACCCCGAGTTCGGTGGCGAGCGCGTCGCAACCGACGGTGGGCCGACCGTCGTTGACACCACCGAGTCCGGTCCACGCGCCGACGGTGGCGTAGAGACCGGCTCGCCGATCAAGATGGTCAGCGCGGTCGTCCGTCCCGACAAGCTTGGCGACATCAAACAGGCGCTCGCAGAGATCAACGCGCCCTCGCTCACCGTGACGAACGTCTCTGGTCGCGGCTCACAGCCCGCAAAGACGGGTCAGTGGCGCGGCGAGGAGTTCACCGTCGACCTCCACCAGAAGGTGAAAGTCGACGTTGTCGTCGCGGACATCCCTGCAGACGAAGTCGCCGAGGCCATCTGTGAGGCCGCGGCAACCGGCGAACCGGGCGACGGTAAGGTGTTCATCCTGCCGGTCGAAGACGCCGTGCAGGTTCGTACTGGCGCGACCGGCCCCGGGGCGGTCTGAGGCTTCGAACCGGTCCCCTTACCGCTGTCACTCGGATCCACTCGCTTGCGGTGCGGTCTGTTCGCTGTTGCGGTCTGTTTTTGATTATCATCTGCCGTGTGTCAACGCGGCGGTCGACAACGCCTTTGACCCGGGCAGTCGTACGGCCATCTATGGAGCACCAGCGATCTCGCGACCTGTACGACCGCGCGCTGTCGGTGATGCCGGGCGGGGTCAACTCGTCGGTCCGGGCGACGATGCCGCACCCGTTCTTCGTAGAGCGCGGCGACGGGGGCCACGTAATAGATGCCGACGGCAACCGGTACGTCGACTGGGTGATGGGGTACGGACCGCTGTTGTACGGCCACGACCTTCCGGAGCCGGTGTCTGCGGCCGTCCAGTCGCACGCGGCCGCGGGACCGATGTACGGGGCGCCGACCGAGATCGAGGTCGAACACGCCGAGTTCGTCGCCAGACACGTCCCGAGCGTCGAGTCGATCCGTTTCGTCAACTCCGGCACGGAGGCGACGGTGTCTGCGGTCCGGTTGGCGCGGGGCCACACCGGGCGGAACAAGATCGTCGTGATGCAGGGTGGGTACCACGGCGCACAAGAGTCGACGCTCGTGGAGGGTGGGCCGGAGAACCCGCATCCGTCGACCGCCGGGATCCCCGAGTCGTTCGCCGAACATACCCTGCCGATCCCGTTCAACGACCCGGACGCGGCCGCCGAGGTGTTCGCCGAACACGGCGACGACATCGCGGCCGTCCTCGTGGAGCCGATTCTCGCCAACATGGGCATCGTGATGCCGGTCGACGGCTACCACGAGACGCTCCGTGACCTGTGTACAGATCACGGCGCGCTGTTGATCTTCGACGAGGTGATCACGGGCTTTCGGGTCGGTGGTCTCGGCTGTGCGCAGTCGCGATTCGGTGTCACTCCCGACCTCACTACGTTCGGGAAGATCATCGGCGGCGGCTTTCCGGTCGGGGCAATCGGGGGTCGCGCGGACGTGATCGAGGGGTTCACGCCCGCGGGCGATGTCTTCCAATCTGGCACCTTCTCGGGCCACCCGGTGACGATGGCCGCGGGGAAGGCGAGTCTCGAATACGCCGCCGAACACGACGTCTATGACCACGTGAATCGCCTTGGTCGCCGGCTTCGGGAGGGTATCGCAGAGATCTGCCGGGAACGCGCACCAGAGTACACCGTCGTCGGCACCGACTCGATGTTCAAGACGGTGTTCACCCGCGAGGCGCCCGCTGACATTGACGCCTGTTGTGCGGGAGGCTGTCAACAGAACGCCACCTGCGCCCGGTACGACCACTGCCCGAAGACCGGTGCGGACGTCGCTGATGCGGCGACCGACCGTTGGGAGCGAGTGTTCTGGCAGCGGATGAAAGACGAAGGCGTGTTTCTCACGGCTAACCAGTACGAGTGTCAGTTCGCCTCGTATGCGCACACCGACGAGGACGTCGACCGGACGCTCGAGGCGTACCGCGCCGCCTTGTGAGCGCTGTGCCCGCCTGACCCGCATCGATCCCGGAATACTCTTGTACGAGGCCGCTCGTACCGACGTACGATGTTAGCAGCCGCTCGTCCCGATGCGCCTCGCCGAGGCCGACGAGCGCTGCGACCGCGACGAGACGTCCGACCGCCGCGACCGGGTTCCGGCGCGGCGCGACGACCGGCCCCCCGTGGCCGATAACTTCTCTCCCTCGTCGCGTTCGCGCCAATTCGCTCCAGAGAGCCGTTGCTCTCTCGTGTGAGCGGCGGCGCTCTCAATAAATTCCAAAACTACTATCGGTGAATTTAATAGCTGCCATCCGGTCATATACGGTAATGACACGCGTTGCACTCGCGTTCAGTGGCGGACTCGACACCACGGTCTGTGTGCCGCTTTTGAAAGAAGAGTACGGCTACGACGAGGTTATCGGCGTCAACGTCGACGTCGGCCAGCCGACCGACGAGTTCGACGAGGCCGAAGAGACGGCCGACGCGCTCGGACTCGACCTCCACGTGGTCGACGCGAAAGCCGAATTCGCCGACCTTTGTTTCGACGCGGTGAAAGCGAACGCGACGTACCAGGGCTACCCGCTCGGCACCGCGCTCGCCCGTCCCGTTATCGCCGAGTCGATCCTCGAGGTCGCCATCGACGAGGGATGTGACGCCGTCGCACACGGCTGTACGGGGAAGGGGAACGACCAGCTCCGCTTCGAGGCCGTCTGGCGCGGCTCAGACCTTGAGGTCATCGCGCCGGTCCGTGAGCTCGGACTCACTCGCGAGTGGGAAATCGACTACGCGGCAGAAAAGGATCTGCCGGTTGAGGCCGGCGACGGCGGCGTCTGGTCCATCGACGAGAACATCTGGTCGCGTGCGGTAGAGGGCGGCGAGCTTGAAAACCCCGACTACGAGCCGCCGGAGGCGATCTACGAGTGGACTGCAGAACCCGAAGGCGAGACCACGATCGAGGTGACGTTCGAGGCGGGTGTCCCGGTTGCCGTCGACGGCGAGGAGATGGACCCCGTCTCGCTCATCCAGTACCTCAACGAACACGCGGGCGCGTACGGCGTCGGGCGCACCGACGTGATGGAAGACCGCATGCTCGGCCTCAAGGTGCGTGAGAACTACGAACACCCGGCTGCGACGGTGCTTCTCACCGCCCACCAGGCGCTCGAAGATCTCGTACTCACGAAAAACGAGCGCTCGTTCAAGTCGGGCATCGAACACGAGTGGGCCGAGAAGGCGTACGAGGGGCTCGTCTTCGCGCCGCTCGTGGACGCGCTCGACGCGTTCATCGACGAGACCCAGGAGACGGTGACCGGCACCGCGACGGTGAAGGTGTCCGGTGGCAGCTGTCGGGTCGTCGCCCGCGACTCGGCGTACGCGGTGTACTCAGAAGAAATGGCGTCGTTCAACACCGAAGACGTCGCCGGTATCGCCCAAGAGGACGCCACCGGCGTCGCGAAGTACCACGGGCTCCAAGAGCGGCTCGCGAACGGCGTGGCCGCGTCGGTCTCGAAGCCAGAGCTCGCAACGGACGGACGCGGAGACATCTCGGGCGACGAGTAGATGCGCGACGGCGACCCCGATTCCGACCGGCAGCCCGCCTCAGACGTCGGTTCCGCTGACGCGACCGCAGACGACGAGCGTGACACGGCCGTCCGTCGCGATCGGTTCAGCGGCGGCCCTGCCCGTGGGTTCCTCTCGAGTCTGGCCGCGGATGAGGCGATATTTGCGGCCGACCTCGCGGTCGACCGGGCACACGTCGTCGGGCTCGCAGAGCAGGGGATTCTCGAGGACGCGATCGCCGGATCCATCCTGCGGGCGCTCGCAGACGTGGAGGCCGCCGGCCACGGGGCGCTCCCGGCCGGCGAGGACGTCCACGAGGCGATCGAGACGGCCGTCATCGACCGGGTCGGCCCGGACGGCGGCCGGATGCATACCGCCCGCTCACGCAACGACGAGGTGGCCACGTGTATCCGGTACCGCCTGCGTGAGGACCTCCTCGATGTGGCGGCGGCGACGCTGACGCTCCGCGAGGCGCTCGTCGACGTCGCAAGCGCCCACACGGAGACGGTGATGCCGGGGTACACCCACCTTCAGCCCGCACAGCCGACGACGGTCGCCCACTACGTACTCTCGTACGCGGGCGGGGTCGCACGCGATACGACACGGCTGCTCGACGCGTACGACCGGACGAACCGGTCGCCGCTCGGCGGGGCGGCGTTCGCCGGTACCCCGTTTGACATCGACCGCGAGCGCACCGCCGAGCTGCTCGGCTTCGATGGACTTGTGTTCAACGCGATGGATGCCGCATCGGCGCGGGACTTCCTCGCGGAGGCGGCGACCGCGTCAGCGACGCTTGCTACAACGCTGTCGGGGCTCGCCGAAGACCTGATCGTCTTCTCGAACAAGGGGCTCGTACGGCTCGACGACGACTACTCGTCGACCTCCTCTATCATGCCACAGAAGGTGAATCCCGACACGCTGGAGCTGACGCGCGGGGTCGCTGGTGATGCGATCGGAGAGGCGACGGGGACGCTCTCGTTACTCAAGGGACTTCCCCGCGCGTACAACCGTGACCTCCAGCGCGCGCATGCGAGCGTGTTCGAGACGGTTGACGACGTCCGCGAGGCGACGGCCGTCGCGTCGGGCGCCGTCGCAACGGCTGAGTGGCGGACGGATCGGCTTGCGGCGGCCGCAGGGGCCGGATTCTCGACAGCGACGGGCGTCGCCGACCTGCTCGCGGCCGGCGGGATGCCGTTCCGGACGGCCCACGAGGTCGTCGCGACCGCGGCCGAGACGATCGACGACGACACGTCACCGTCGGCTGCGGCCGACGTGATTGCGGCCGCGACGGACGTGGTGGCGGACGAGCCGCTCACGGCGTACGCGAGCCGCGCGTCGGTCGAAGCGGCACTCGACCCCGTCGAGAGCGTCGCGAGTCGTGACTCGACCGGCGGGCCTGCGCCCGACGCGATCGCCGAGGGGCTCGACGTCGTCACCAACGCGCTCACGACGGACCGCGACACACTCGAGACTCGCCGCGAACGACTGGCGGCTTCGGCCGAGACGCTGGAGCGCGAGGTGGCGTCGTATGTGTGATCACACGGCCGTCAACCTCGGAGCGAAACACCAGTGGATCACGACCGTAGACTCGCGACCCAGTGCGGACCCGCCGGTCGAGCGACGCCGACCGCCCCGACGGTCGGCGCCGGCGAGCACCCCCGACCCGGGGCCGCCTGCGCCGCCGTGCCCTGCACGGATTCGTATTATCGAAAACTGACACTGAATCACACACGGGCGTTCTGTCGCCCTCGTGTCCGAGTAGTGCCCTCTCTGCGTATTGTAAGACAAATTATAAGTTCGAAGGCTTTATGTTTTTAGCGACGCGAGAGAAGGGTACGATGACGAGCGAAACCGATCCGGTGCTGGCAGAGGACCCGATCACGGGCGAGGAGATCGAACTTCCCGCGGACGTCGAAGTCGGCGAGATCATCGACAGTCCGGTCACGGGGACCGAACTTGAGGTCATCTCGCTCGACCCCGTCACGCTCGAGGAGGCGCCCGAGCTTGAGGAGGACTGGGGCGAGTAAATGACGGTGACGACAGCGTGGTCGACATGCGTGTAGGCGTGCTCTACTCGCGGATTCGGCAGGACGAGAAGCTCCTGCTCGAGGCGCTCCGCGAGCGCGGACATGACGTCGAGAAGATCGACGTTCGCGACCAACGGTTCGACCTGACAGAGACGACAGCTCCTGTCGAGGAACTCGACATCGTTGTCGACCGCTGTCTCTCGACGAGCCGGTCGCTGTACGCGACGCGGTTCCTCGAGACGTACGGCGTGCCGGTCGTGAACGCTCCAGAAACCGCGGACATCTGTGCCGACAAAGCGAAGAACTCGCTCGCGCTTGCGGCCGCGGACGTGCCGACCCCGGAGACGGAGGTCGCGTTTACAACCGATGCGGCGATGGAGGCGATCGAGTCGTTCGGCTACCCGTGCGTGCTCAAGCCCGTCGTCGGCTCGTGGGGGCGGTTGATGGCGAAGATCGACTCGAAAAGCGCCGCGGAGGCGATCCTCGAGCACAAGGCCACGCTCGGTCACTACGAACACAAGGTGTTCTACGTCCAGGAGTTCGTCGACAAGCCTGGCCGCGACATTCGTGTGCTCGCCGCCGACGGCGAGCCGATCGCGGCGATGACGCGCACGGCGGACCACTGGCTCACAAACGCGGCGAAAGGCGGTGAAACGGCCGCATTCGACCTCGATGAGACCGCGACTGCACTCGTCGAGCGCGCTTCTGCGGCGGTCGGCGGTGGCCTCCTCGGGATTGACCTGATGGAGGTCGGCGGGACCGACTCCGGGGCGTACACCGTCCACGAAGTCAACCACACCGTCGAGTTCAAAGCGCTCACCCAGGCGACCGACGTCGACGTCCCCGCGCGGATCGTCGACTGGCTTGAGGCCACCGTGGCAGCGCCTGACGACTCCGATCAGACAGACATCGACGCCGATGAGGTCACTGCATGAGTGATGTCACTCCGTCGGCTAACGCCGACACAAATGCTGACACCGACGCCGACGCAAACGCTGACGAGACGTACACCGCGAGCGTCGTTGGCGGCACCGGGTTCACCGGCGGCGAACTGTTACGGCTGCTCGCTGGACACCCGAACTTCGAGGTCGTCCAGGCGACCTCGAGGTCAGCCGACAATATGACTGTCGGTCGCTCACACCCGAACCTCCGCGACCTCGACCTCCGGTTTTCCTCGCCCGACGCACTCGAATCGGTCGATGTGCTCTTCGCGGCGACGCCACACGGCGTCTCGATGGGACAGATAGACGCGTTCGACGCGGCGGCCGACACCGTCGTCGACCTCTCGGCCGACTTCCGGCTGCCGACGGCCGCGGCGTACGACGAGT
>Ga0209917_1001026_pt1 | contig 11414 bp, 13 predicted proteins | sample SalPon2_C_H2O_MG_FD_185710 | JGI IMG/M metagenome (GOLD analysis project Ga0209917, IMG submission 185710) | Salt pond water microbial communities from South San Francisco under conditions of wetland restoration - Salt Pond MetaG R2_C_H2O_MG... | ecosystem: Environmental > Aquatic > Non-marine... | reverse complement strand
CGGCGGCTCGCCGCGCTCGCGGAGCCGCCGCTCGACCGTCTCGGGATGACAGCGCAACACGACGACGCGGTCGGCGTCGAACCGGTGTGCCAGGTGCGAGTCGAGGACGCCGGACCAGTCACCGAGGTGCTCGCGGACCGCCTCGATGTCGGCGACGAGCGTATCCCGGTCGGCGTCGCGCTCGGTCCACAGATCGTCGTCGCCTTTGATCCGGTCGTTGAGGTGGATCACGTCGTACTCGTCTTCGAGCAGCGCCGTCGCCGTCGACTTTCCGACCCCGGGCGTTCCGGTCACGGCGACGCGGTCGACTCCGTCGATTCCCCCGCTTTCACCCGTCACGCGCGAACACCGAGGTCGGCGAGGACTCGGTTGAGCGTCTCGACCGCCTCCCGGGTGTCGTCGCGAGTGCCGGTCGAGATCCGGACGTGTTCGGGGAGCCCGAAGGACGTACAGTCGCGGATGATCACGCCCCGGTCCTGTGACGCGTCCGCGACGCGTTCGGCGTCGCCGACGCGCGCGAGCACGAAGTTTCCCGCGGAGTCGACGGTCGGCGCGTCGAGTTCGTCTGCGATGTAGCCACGCGCCCACCGCGCCGTCTCCACCGACTCCGCGACGTGTTCCTCGTCGTCGAGCGCGGCGAGCGCGGCCCGACACGCCAACTCGTTCGCGGCGAACGGCGTGTTGACGCGAGCGTACGCCTCGCCCCACTTCTCGGGGACGACGGAGTACCCGATCCGGAGCCCGGCGAGCCCGTACGCCTTCGAGAACGTGCGGAGGACGGCCACGTCGTCGCGCCCGTCGACGAGCGGGATCGCGCTGTCGACCTCGGCGAACTCCCCGTACGCCTCGTCGACGACGACTAACGTCTCCGGCGCGGTCGCGTCGGCGATGGCCTCGATGGCCGCGAGCGACATCGTCGACCCCGTGGGATTGTGCGGCGAGGTGACGTAGACGATCCGCTCGCCGCCGTAGGCGGAAAGGACGGTCTCCGCGTCCTGTGTGAACCCGTCTTCCGGGTCCAGATCGTACTCCGCGACCTCGCCGTGGTGGTACCGCGCGGACATCGCGTAGTAGGCGAAGCCCGGACTCGGAACGAGCACCTCGTCGCCGGGCGACAGCGTCGCCCGGGAGAGGTAATCGATGGAACCGTCCGCGCCCGGCGAGACCCACACCTGTTCCGGCGTGACGTCCCACTTCTCGGCGAGTTTCTCGGTCAGGTCCGTGTGGGAGGACTTGGGATACTGGTGGACCCGGTCGGCGTGCTCGCGGATCGCCTCGACGGCCGCCGGACTCGGGCCGTGCGGGTTCTCGTTCGAGGAGAGCTTGATCAGGTCGTCGGGGTCAAGCCCGCGGTCGCGGGCCACCTCCTCGACGCCCCGGCCGGGCACGTACGGCGAGTGATCGGAGAGATCCCGTGGGTGCATGGGGACGTATCCGGGCGGGGCGCTCTTAAGGGTGGCCGAACGGGTCAACGGGAAGCGGCCGGCCTCCCGCCGCCGACTTCGCGTGCGTCTACCGCCACTCCGACCGCGGCACGCAGTCGGACTCTCGGACCGTGATCCAGCGCGTCGTCCGGTCGTCCGGATCGCGCTCCCGCTCGAAGAACGTCACCTCCCCGTCGGCATCGGCGTCGGCATCGTCGGTCCGCTTGCAGACGAGCTCCGGAGGCTCGGCGCGCACACGCGTCGGTGACGTGGACATACGTACCGATTCGCTCGCAATCGAATAATAACTGTTGATTTCGGGAGCAAAAAGGAGTACAACGGTGGGTTCTATCCGAGACGATACGACGTCGGAGTACCGCGTCCGGCTCCCGTTCGACGGCTCAGAGTCGCACCGGAACGCCGCGCTCGTCGAGGTACGCCTTCGTCTCCGCTATCGAGTAGTCACCGAAGTGGAAGATGGACGCGGCGAGGCCGGCGTCGGCGTTCGCCTCGGTGAACACCTCGTACATGTCTTCCGGGCCGCCACAGCCCGAGGAGGCGATGACGGGCGTCGAGACGGCGTCGCATATCGCTTTCATCAGGGGGATGTCGTAGCCGTCTTTCGTCCCGTCCTTGTCGATCGAGTTGACGAACAGCTCGCCCGCGCCGCGCTCTTCGGCCTCTTTCGCCCACGACACGGCGTCGATACCGGTCCCCTCGCGACCGCCCTTCTTCGTGCACTCGAACCACACTTCCTCGCCGTCCGCGTCCTCGTAGAAGTGGTCGCCGGCGTCGTCGTGTCGTCGTCGCGCGTCGACGGAGATGACGATACACTGGGACCCGAACGCGGCCGCACCCTCCTCGATGAGTTCGGGTCGGTCGAGCGCGCCGGTGGTAATAGAGACCTTGTCGGCCCCCGCCCGCAGCGTCTCTTTGATGTCGGCTTTCGTCCGGATGCCGCCGCCGACCGTGAGGGGGATGAAACACTCGTCCGCGACCGCGTTCACCACGTCGAGCATCGTCTCGCGTCCCTCCGCGCTCGCCGTGATGTCGAGGAAGACGAACTCGTCCGCGCCGGCGGCGTTGTACTTTTTCGCCAGCTCGACCGGGTCGCCAGTGTACTCAAGATTCTCGAAGTTGACGCCCGTGTACACCGCCGCGTCCCCGTCGTCGTCGAGGTCGACGTCGATGCAGGGAATGATCCGCTTCGTGAGTCCCATCTGTTGCCGGCAGTTGACGTCGCCCGGGGTTAAAATGCGCGGGAGTTCACTCCCCGTCGGCGTCACGCCCGTCGTATCGCGCGACGGCGCGGTCGGCGCGCGTCGAGATCCCGTTCGGGTTCCGCGCGGGGCTTCGGTCGCGGCGACGGGCGACGAACCCGTCGGAACTCCCGCCGGTGAGTCCGACGAGCACGTCGCGGCCGGTGGCGATCCACCGAGACGGGGTTGACTCCCCTCGCACGACCTCGCGCGCGACGTCGACCGCGTCCGAAAGCGCGTGCGAGCCGGCCCGCATGAGCACGGTCGGGCGCACCCCGTAGTTCTTACAGAGCCGGTACGAGAGCGCGCGGTACTTCCATCCCCACTCGCGGGCCGTCCGTCCTCCGTCTGCTGCGGTCGGGTTCGGGAGTCGCTTGACCGCCGCGAGGTCCCCGCGCCACGCGACCTCACAGCCCATCCGCGCGAGCCGGTGTGCGGCGTCGCGAGCGCCGCCGGTGTGGAGGTACTCGTCGAAGCCGTCGAGATCGCGGAGGGTCTCGCTCCGGAACGCGACGTTTCCGCTTTCAAAGTACGTCACGTCGTGTCCCGCGATCGTCCGGCGCTCGGGACCGTCCGACGGTTCTCCCAGAGAGTCAGGCGACGCGCCGGGGGCGTCCGCGTCGTCGCCGTCGCGATCGTCGTTCCCGTCGCCCGTCGTCAGTGCATTCACCGACGTCACCGGACCGGTCGCGACGTCGGCCTCCGCGAGTCCGCTCCGGACGCCGTCGACCCAAGACTCGCCGATCCGGTGGTCGTAGTCCACGACTGCGACCGCGTCGCCGGTCGCGACCTCGATGCCCGCGTTGCGGGCGACGTTGACCGTCCGGTCGGATATCTCGACTAACACGTCCACGTCGTCGCGGTCGCGTACCATCCCGGTCGTGCCGTCCGCAGAGGGACCGTTGGCGACGATCACCTCCGCCTCGGGGGCGTGTGCCGAAAGCGCGTCGAGACAGGCGGCCAACCGGTCCCGCCCGTTGAGGGTCGGCACAACAACCGAGAGATCCATACCCGCAGATACCGGGCGGAGGAATAAAAAGGGCTCCGTGTGAGAGCGCGCGGATTCGTCGCGGCGGTTCGCCCGCGCGATGCGGGTCAGTACCGCTTAGACCGTCAGGTAGTACACCTGCTTGCGCGCGTCCTTGAAGCTGTACCGGGAGTCGACGAGGTCTTCCTCTTCGAGCCGGTTGAGCGCGTAGCGGACGGTCCGGTCGGGCAGCAGCGACTCCTCGGCGAGCCCGCCCTGCGACAGCGGCGCGTCGCCCTCCAGTACCTTGGCGACTAGTTTGGCGCTCGGCGGAAGCTCGCGCAGGCGGTCGCGGTACTCGGATTCCGAAAGGCGGTCTTGGTCGGCGGTCTCCGCGTGACTGGTACTCATATCTCTTATCAATCCCCTTCGTAGTGGTAAAGGTTAGCTACATATAGGGGAATCCGATTGGAACAATATAATGTGTTAATATCACCTATCGCCCTACAAACATTCACGAATGATTAATATATTCAGCTCGCTCGCCGACGCCGTCGTCTCGTTCGGCGGTGGCGACGCGCACGGACCGGGTCGCGTTTCGGACGAAGCCGCGGTCGCATCCAGTACGGTTTTGTCGGTCCGGCGTTCAGTACGGGCAACGTGAAGGGACAGGACTGGTACCAGGCCGACGAGGTCGCAGAAGAGTACGAGGACGTGCGATTCTCCGGCGGCGGCGAACTCATCGATCGGCGCGAGAAGTCGGCGGTGCTCTCCGCGCTCGGCCCGATCGAGGAGGGGCATCGCGTGCTGGAGGTCGCCTGCGGCACCGGTCGGTTCACGACCATGCTCGCCGACCGCGGAGCCGACATCGTCGGCCTCGACATCTCCCGGGAGATGCTCGAACAGGGGCGCGCGAAGGCCGCGAAAGCCGGACTTTCCGATACGGTCGAGTTCGTCCGCGGCGACGCCTCGCGGCTCCCGTTCCCGGACGACCACTTCGATACGGTGATCGCGATGCGGTTTTTCCACCTGATGGACGACCCCGCGCCGTTCCTCGAAGAGCTGTGCCGCGTCAGCGCCGACCAGGTGTTTTTCGACACGTTCAACGGTCGGAGCCTACGGACGCTGTACACGTGGCTCCTCCCGATGGGATCGCGGCTCTACTCCGAGGACGAAGTAGCCGACATGCTCCGAGAAGCGAGACTCACGCTCGCAGGCGAGTCTCACGATTTCGTCCTCCCGTACGGGTTCTATCGCGAGCTTCCCGGTCCGATCGCGAAGCCGTTCCGCGTGCTCGACACGCTCATCGGCAACACGATCCCCGGCGACTACGTCGCGTCGGTCTCGTACTGGGACGCGCGGATCCCCCCCGGCGACGGCCGCGAGGAGGGTCGTCCGCCGAGCGGCGCGCCTGACGCGGACTCCTGAACGGAACTCGGACGCCGACGGCGGCTACACCGCGTCCTCGACAACTTCGCCGACCGCGAAGTTCGGCTTCACTTCCGTCACCTCGATTTTTACGCGCTCGCCGACCTCCGTGTCGGGCACGATGATCACGTATCCCCGCTCGACCCTGGCGATCCCGTCGCCCTGCTTCCCGAGGTCTTCGATCTCGACGTACCGCATCTCACCGGGCTCGACCGGCGGCTGTGGTCCGTCGTCCGACCGGGAGGCGGAGATGTCGCCGTCGTCCGCCGCGGCAGGCTCGTCGGATTCGGACCGCGCGACGAGCGCGACGCGGTACGTCTCGCCCGGTTCGAGAGAGCCGGTCTCGACCTCGCGGCGCGGCACGTCGACCACGTATTCCCCGTCTTCCTCGCGAACTTCGGCGCTGAACAGACAAAGGAGCTTCTCCGAAATTTCCATAGTAGACTCCACCGGAACGTCGAGATGGATCTGTATAGTTGTACCGCCAGCACACGAGCGAGACGCAACGCTCGTTCGAGCCCTCTCAATCGCGTATGAATGGTGGACGGGCGGGGTGGCCCGGCGTTCCGTCACGGGGTGTCCCGGTTGCCTTCTCCACCCCGCGACCCGACGAGCGACGGGCGTTCGGCGGTGGGCTGCTCGCTTCCGCGCCTGACCCAGTGTCGCCGACGAACCGTGACAGACCGCTCCTGCGAGCGGGTGCCACGGACCGCTGTCCCCGGCGGACGAGGTTTCCACGTTGGCTCTCGGGGCCCGTGCCGGTCTGACCGGACGCGCCCGCTGTTCGGTCCCCGCTGAAGACTACCTCACGGGTAACGAGCGGGGCCTAACCGCCCGACCTAGTCCATGCTCGGATACACGACAGCACCTTAAGGGCCTTTCGTTCGCCCGATCCGGGCGGCCACGGACTACGACGACAGGACTTCACGTGCGTGCACCGCGGCGGCGACCGGAACCGGAACCGAGACCGCGACGACGGCGCGCGCGTGCCACACGAGCCAGAGGTTGTCCCGGAACAGCGGACTGGGCTCGATTGCGAGCGCCCAGAGCACCGCGCTCGCGGTCGTCGCGACGCCGAGCATCACCGCGACCCCGGCGAGCGTCCCCGGATCGAGGTTCCCCTGCTCGATCGATCCCGCGACGACCGCGCTCAAAAGCGCGAACAGCACGATTCCGGCACCGCCGACGGTTCCCGACGCGTAGTAGGCGGCGAGCTGGTCGGCAGCGCCCGACCCCGCGAGGATCGCGTACGGGGCACCGAGCACGAGCACGGTCACGACGGCGGCGGCGATCGCCGTCCGGCGGGCGGTTGCTCGAAGGTCCATGCCGAACCGTCCGACCGGCACGGCGGTAAAAGGTCCGGATCGCCCGCGCCGATGTCGACCGCTGTCTCGAACCGCGCGCCTCCCGCGACGCCCTCGCTTCCCTCGATGTCCACCCGAAGTGACGAGCGACGCCTCGAAACCGTCTCCAGTGGGGAAACGGGGCTCGCGTCCACTCGTCACGCGCGGGGGGCAGTCGCGGCCGGAAGTCGAACCGTGATCGTCGTTCCCGATCGCGAGGTGGACACCTCGATCTCGCCGTCGAGAGTCGTGACGATCCAATACGCGAGATACAGGCCGAGGCCCTGGCCGTGAACCAGCGGCTCTTCTTTCCCTTCGGCCAGGACTTGCTGTTCCGCTTCGGGGAGCCCGGGGCCCTCGTCAGCGATCGTGAGACAGAGCCGTTCGTCGGTCCTCGTGACGGTGACGGCGACGGTCGGCCGTGGGCCGGCGTGTTCGGCGGCGTTTTCGAGCAGCTCCCACAGCGCCGTCTTGATCCGCGGCAGCGTCTCGGCGACCGCGGTCTCGGGGATTTCGGCCGTCACCGACGCGTCCGGGTAGCGTTCTTCGAGTTGGGTCAGCGACTCGTCGACGATCGGAACGAGATCGATCGCCTCCAGCTCTGGAGACTGCTCGCGGTTCGCTTCGATGCGACGGGCCGATTCGGTGATGTCTAACAGCCGGTCGGCCGCTCGCACGATCGCATCGGCGTCCGATTTGGCGTCCCCGTCGAGCTCGGCCGATAACATCTCGGCGCGGCCGTTGATCACCGTCAGTTCGTTGCGAACGTTGTGTCGCAACACCCGGTTGATGACGCTGATCAGCCCCTCCCGCTGGCGTCGTTGACTCACGTCCCGCACCATCGCTTGCATCCCGACGATGTCGTCCGGAGTCCGCTCGTCCCGGTCGACGCCCGGTTCGTAGATCGGAACGAGCCGCATGTCGACGTACACGGTGCGGCCGGATCGGGTCGAGACCGGGTGGTCGTGCATCTGGAGCGACTCGCCTCTCGTGACCTCTTCGAGGTACGTCGAACGTCTCTTCGTCCGCGGCGAGCACCGAGATCGGCTCGCCGGTGAGTTCGTCCGGCGTGTATCCCAGAAACGATTCGACCGACGGGGAAACGAAGCTAAACCGGTTCTCGAGGTCGATTCGGAAGATGAACGCGAAGCTCGCCGCCATGATGGCCCGATAGAGCTCGTTTCGCTGATCGAGTTCGCGTTTCCGCCGGGCCAGCTCACGGCGTTGGCGTTCGTGCTCCGTGATGTCGGTGAAAGCGAGGACCGTCACCGTCGAGTCACCGATGGTCATCGATCTGGACGAGACGAAGTAGTACGCCGGCCGGTCGTCACCGTCGCGCTCGACGACCTTCTCGTCGCTCTCTCGCGTGGCCGCCACCGCCGGGAGCACGGTGGCGAGCGGCTTGCCGACTGCACCGTCGAGCTCCGGAAACGCACGCACCGCAGCGGTCGAGAAGTCCTGGATCCGGTCGTCGCTATCGACGATCACGGCCGTGTCTGCGATCTGCGTCGCCGCGCCGACCGACAGAAGCCGGTCGCCGAACAGATACACGGCCCCGATGGCAAAGGCCGCGACGCCGATCGGTGCGTAGATGAAGTTGATCAGCCTCGGCGTCACGATCGCGACGAGATCCAGCGTGACGGGCAGCGCGAGGAGGCCGGTGGAGATCACGAGCGGCCGCGAGTCGTATTCGGACTCCGCGTACAACTCCAGGATCATGAACAGCCCGATGGCCGCAAGCGTGTACGACAGGCCGGTCGAGATCCAGTGCATCACTCCGTGTTCGATCGCCAGGTGGCGAAACGGTCTGGTCGATTCAGTCGTCGTGAAATACAGCCCGTGAATCGGGTTCGTGAGCTTCAGTGTCACCACGGAGAGGAACACGCCGACACTGAGTCGTCGGAGCGTGGAGTTCGTATGTAACCGTCGGCCGGTGTAGGCGGACGCGAAGTACAGCCACGCCCAAACGGTCGCGAAGCCGAATATCAAGCCGGCCGTGTACGTGGCCGCTCGGAACGGACTCGGGACGACGAAGAACGCCGTCTTGAGAACGCCCCAGGTTCCGGTCGTCGCAAGCACCCCGACTAAGCCAGTTCGTAGTTCGGCGCTGTCAAGCGTCCTCGCTCGCGGAATCACCAAGAAACAGGCAACACCACTGAAGAAAAAGAGGGACATATACACGACGCCGGCGGGCGTCGCCCACGGTGCAGTCATTGATTCGTTTATAACAGATGTCCTGAGGCTATAAAGAGTCGGTTCGGGGGTGAACTGCGACAGTGTGGCTTGCGGCCACCCCGACGAGACCCGCGGTCTGCACTGGCGCGACCACGGAGTCCGATCTCCGCACGTTCAGTCGCTCCGGAACGGCGATCCGAGTAGCCATACTCTTGCGTGGGGGCGAGTAAACACGACACTGATGAGCCTCGACGTCGAGACGCCGGCACCGCCAGAACTCCAAGAGACCGATCCGAACGAATACGACGACGCCGAAGTGGTCGGAGACACAGACTACAAGCGCACCGAGTTAGAGGCGTTCTTGAAATCGGGGGCGTGGGAGGACGCGTTCTCCGAGTGGGCCGAAGACACGGATATGGACGAGGAGGCGTTCGGCGTCGTGCTCGATCTCGACATGATACAGCAGTACGACTTTTTCTGGGACTCGTTCGCGGAACGCGTCGGCTACCACGCCCCGGGGATCCCAGAAGATTGGAAGGAGCGAGAGTATCACGCCGGGCTGGAGTCGTGGGGAACGGTCTCCTCGATAAACGCCGGGCTGACCGAGCTGGGACAGATCACCTGTGACGTGTTGAAAAACGAGTACATCGACTGGGAGACGGAGTACGAAGCGCCCGACGACCTCCCCGACTTCGAGGCGTGACCGGCGACGCGCGCCGGCGTCTCACCTTCCTCCGTCCCGATCTCAGTGCCCCCAGAGCGTGCCGTCGGGGTCGTACCGCGCGTCCATGATCCGGTCCCACTGAGCGTCAGAGAGGTCGAGGTCGGTCGCGGCGACGTTCTCCGCGAGCTGGTCGGTCGTGCGCGCGCCGACGATCGGGACGCAGGTGAACTCATCCCACTCGGTGAGCCACGCGAGCGCGACCTGTGCCGGCGTCGCGTCGCACTCGTCAGCGACCTCGCGGACCGCGTCGAGCACCTTCCAGCCGCGCTCGGAGAGGTAGAACCGCTCGAACCGGTCGTCGAGGCTCGCCCGCGACCCGTCGGGTGCGATCACCTTCTCCGGGTCGTCGGGATCGGCCCGCTCGTACTTTCCGGTGAGGAACCCGCCGGCGAGCGGCGAGTACGGGCAGACGGCGATGTCCTGGTCGATACAGACGTCGAGGTACTCGCTGACATCTTCGTAGTAGCCGGCGTGGTGAAGCGGCTGGACCACGTCGAACCCCGCGTAGTCGTTCACGTCGGCGGTCCACAGCGCCTTGGTCAGCTGCCACGCCGCCATCGTCGACGCGCCGAGGTGATGGACCTTCCCCGCCGAGACCAGCTCGTCGAGGGTGCGCATCGTCTCCTCGACGGGCGTCTCCTCGTCGAAGCGGTGGATGTAGTAGATGTCGAGGTAGTCGGTGTCGAGTCGGTCGAGCGTCCCCTCGACTTGTGCCCGGATGTGCTTGCGGCCGAGCCCCGAGTCGTTGGGGCCCGGCTCGCCGCGGCCGTCGAACGGGAAGTACACCTTCGAGGCGATCACGTAGTCCTCGCGGTCGCGCTCCCCGAGCCACTCGCCGATGTACTGTTCACTTTTCCCGTTCGGCGTCCCGTAGACGTTCGCCGTGTCGATGAAGTTGATCCCGTGAGATTCCGCCGCATCGAGGAGTTCGTGGGCCTCCTCGCGGCCAGTCTCCACGACGCCGTTCGTCTCTCGTCCGAACCGCCACGTCCCGAAACAGAGTTCGGAGACGGACAGTCCCGTGTTACCGAGCCGTCGGTAGTCCATACGCACCCCTCACGTCTGCGGTTTATAAAGCGTGGCGGCAGCGGCGGACGCCATGGTTATCATGTGGGACACGGTAGCGTGCGTATGGATTACGATTCCATCTCGACGGTCACGGTCGACTCGTACAGCACGCTCGTTGATATCGGGTCACAGGAGGCGGTGCTCGAAGCGCACGTCGACGGGCTGGACGACGCGGAGTCCGTCTCACAGTTGTGGCGCGCACAGTATCTCCAGTACTCGATGATCGCCAACGACATCGACGCGTACCAACCGTTCTGGGATCTCATCGGTCAGGGCCTCCGCTACGCCCTCGAAGCGAACGGGTACGACGTACCGGAGGCCACCCGAAACGAGATCCGCCGTACCGTGTACGAGGACGAACTGTCCATCTTCGACGACGTCGAGGCGGGGATCGAGCGGATCACCGACGCGGGCTATGAGGTGTACATCATCTCGAACGGCTCTCCCGAGATGTTGGACCACTTGGTCGCGGCCGCCGGCCTCGGCGACATCGTGACGGACGCGATAAGCGCCCACGAGGTCGAGACGTACAAGCCGGACCCGGCGATCTACGAGCACGCCGCCGAGCGAACGGACACGCCGATAGAGGAGATCATACACGCCTCGGGCGGCGGAATGCGCGACGTGTGGGGGGCGAAACACGCCGGGATGTCGACGGCGTGGGTGTCCCGTCCCGGAAAAGAACTCCCGACGGAAGAGCTGGGGCCCGAACCGAACATCGTCATCGAGGACTTCCACGACCTGGCCGACCGACTGGAGTGACCCCACCTCGCCGACCGATTGGAGTGCCGTCCGAACGCGGACGCGGGGCCCGGCGACGGCGCGGCTTTTATGCTCGCGGTGCGTGACCGTTCGGACATGACGACGCTCGATGACGCGGCGGTCCTGGTGACGGGCGCGAGTTCGGGGATCGGCGAGGCGACGGCGCACGCGCTCGCCGAGCGCGGTGCGAACGTCGCCCTCTTGGCCCGTCGCGAGGGGCGGCTCGAATCGATCGCCGAGGAACTCGAAGCGGAATACGACGCG
>Ga0209917_1001024_pt1 | contig 11434 bp, 14 predicted proteins | sample SalPon2_C_H2O_MG_FD_185710 | JGI IMG/M metagenome (GOLD analysis project Ga0209917, IMG submission 185710) | Salt pond water microbial communities from South San Francisco under conditions of wetland restoration - Salt Pond MetaG R2_C_H2O_MG... | ecosystem: Environmental > Aquatic > Non-marine... | reverse complement strand
CATCGACTGGACGGAAGAAGTCGTCACTGACGAGGTCTTCCTCGGTGATGTCGGCGTAGTTCAGATGAGTCAGGAGAATGGAATCCGCGCGAGCGGCGAGGTTGTCCCATTCGCTGACGTGGAATTTCCCCTCGTTGATTCGGGTTTCGAATTTTGGGTGGTATCGATAGTTGTCACGTCCGTATCGACGAGCATTGTCTGCGCGATAGATTTTGAGTTTGTCACTCTTGACCGCGAGTCTCCCCTCCTCGTCACGAGGTCCTTCTCTGAACCCCAGTTCGTCAAGTTCGGTCGTGGAGAACTGGAAAATTTTGAACCGGCCATTTTCGACGATGTCTTCGGCACGCCGGTTTTCGCGTTCGTCTCCGGTGTGGGAGAGTCGTTTCGTGTTGTCGCCTGCGAAGACTCCTCGCTCAATAGCGTCGATGTCGAACCGAACGTGACGTTCGAGGCCGCCGATGTAGAAGGTCTCCCAAATCGGCTTGAAGTGGTCTGCGAGGTTAGTTCCCCACTCCGCATCGAGGTGCTCGAACCACTCACGAACCCACACGAGCAGTTCTTCCCCACTTTGCGCATAGCTGGATTTCACCTTGATGTAGGTTCCCTCGTATCGCTTTCCGTCGACTGCCTTCGGGTATCCGAAGGGTTCTCCTTTCAGATTCACGAGGTCGCTGGTACGTGGTTCGATTGTGAGTGTGCACTTGGCCGGGATGTTGGCATCCTTCGCTTTCCCAGCATCGTCGAAGAGTCGCAGCCAATAGTCATCCAAGACTGCGACTTCACCATCTTCATTCAGATAGCCGAGACCTGTACTTGAACTGTAGAAGCCGGCCTCGTATTCCTCGTCTTCGCAAATCCACGAGGGCGAGAAATCCCCTACGTGGGATGGATGCTCAGCCTCGCCGTACTTGTTGGTCGTTGTCGAAATCTGACGGTGTCGCTCGTTGAGCGTCTCGTAGATGTGGTTCTCGTCGGCGACGAGGAAGCAGCCGTCGACGTTGTGCGTGATTGGAGAGAAGGGAACCGTATCGCAGATGGTGTTCTTCTTTGTTTCTTCGGGCGATTCAGACGTGCTCCCGCTAGATTTATGCGGGTTCGAAATGTCTCTTTCCATGGTTATTCAGACCAACCGGCGGCGACGCCGACTCAGGAAAATCGAGTTGGAGGCTCGATTCTCCTTCCTTACCGACTAAGCGCCGACTGGAAGGTCTAGCTAAGGGAGAGGGTACATCCGACTAAAGCCGTGACGCCAGACCAAATGGTTGACCGAGGATTTCAGTCTTCTTCACCCCACCATCGGTGTCTCCGATTGGCCGTAGAAACCGGTCTACTTCCAAGAGTGTAAGTGTGAACTGCAAGCTCGTCGACCTCCCATGCTCGACGGTATTCGTCTTCTACGGGAAACGGCACTGAGAGTATTGCTTGAACACTCCCTCTCTTCATCGGGTCGTCCGATTTTGGATGCCGTCGTAACACTGAGGACACCTCACTACCACGACTAATCACGTCCAGACCCAGCATCTGGTAGATTCGTGTAATATCCTCAACTTTGCCGACTTCGACATAGTACCCTCTTGGAACACACGCAACATCTGCTATCCGCGCACTCTCGGGGTATTTTTGCTCGTAGGTGACTTCCTCACAGTCTTTTCGTCGTAGAAACCACGTAGCGACTGCCTTCAAATCGGCATGTAGAGGAGTGATGATTGCAGCCTCTGCTACTTTGCGACGGACCTCTGCGAATTCCGTAGTCGATATCTCTTCGAACTCAAAGGTGACTGTTTCGAGCGAGAGATAGTGTTTCGCCACGAGGTACTTCAGCCACTCACTCTCAAACCTTCGGGGAGAAGGAATCGATAGAGCAGCTTCCGGACTTCGCTTCTTCGACTGCATTTCACTCTCTCGCGAGTCTCAGCTTCTCCTCACTGAGATTCATCAACATTTCCGCCTTAGGGCCCGCTCGCCAAATCGAACTCCCTTCAGAGGACCTCTGGAGCCAAGAATACGCCTCGGCCTCTCGACACACTCGGCGAACGGTTGAACGTTCGCTTTCTTTGAATGGTAGGTCGGTGAGCCTGAACCTCCCTGTGCGGACGGTCTGCTCCAATATTGCGTTCCATGCCGCGTCCCTTAGTGTCATCTCATTTTTATTAGGGCGGCTACGTATTTGAATCAGCAACTTTAGGAGGGCATTCCGTCCCTGAATAAAACCATTGCAGTCTGGCAGTGAGCGGACGTGTATGACGGATTACCCTCCAATACTGACTGATGGACACATCCGATACCGTCGCAAAGAAAACGACCACCGCTTCTATACCTGCAAACGGTGTTCTCAGACCGTATCTGCACGAGAAGTCCGGGAGAAGATACACCTACAGCGATGTCAAGGCGAGTGAATACGGGTATGGCATAATTTCCATTCCAAGACAACCGTTCGTAGAGTTGTTGCACCTACACCTGCAACAAGAGTGTAGGGGCTTCTCGCTCATACTCTTCGCAGTCCATTATCAAACGTTTGGGGGCTTGTACGCCGTCATCGGTTATGGCCGTGGGATACCCGGGGGGATACAATCCTCACACCACTGGACCCAACCGTTCCCGGAGCTTTGGTCACTACCGTCGTATCGATGCCAGTGCGATTCAACAACCACGTCGTCTTCGCGGAGCTCTCGTCCACAGTTGTCGCATAGCCCGAGTTCTGGGCTGTCGAGGTCGTTGCGGTTGATGGGGTCGTGGCCAGTCATCGGTATTTGGCGAAGGCAGCTACACGTTCTTTGTCTCGGAGCCATCGCCACTCCTGATGGGCTGCATTGACTACGTCCTGTAGGTCGTCATCGAGGCCTCCGGAGACGAGGACGGTGCATCCATCCTGTTGGAGGAGACATTGCCGCTCCATAGGAACTGAAGAGGTTAGAGCGCAGATAAGAGTGAGTGTTTAGTTCTCTGTGTCTTCGTCTGGATTGTAATCGTCGGGTGCTGGGAGTCCGTCTTTGGTGTTTTCTTCGACGTAGTTCTCGATGGTGAGTTCGACGGAGCTGTGTCCCATGTATCGGCTGACTGGGTAGGAGTCGCAGCCGTCAAGGTCTCGCCCGGGACGGAAGTCGTCTGGACGTGGCCGGAGTACCCGGATGGATTCCCGCCTATCCCGCACAACGTCGTCTCGCTGAAAGAAAACGACAACGGCCCCCTGTTCGCGAACCCCGAAGGCGTCGTCTACCAGCCGGGCCTGACCTACTCGGTCACGTTCGACGAGCCGGGGAACTACCTCTACTACTGCACGCCGCACGGGGCACCGTTCGAGGTCACCGACTTCCGGGGGAACACGGTCTACGACGAGTTCGGGATGCGCGGTGCAGTCATCGTCACGGACGAGTAACCGCTTTATTGAGCGGCACTACCACCCCTCATGTCGTCTACGCTTAGAGGACAAGGCGGACCCCACGTACTGGCCGATTCATACTGCTGCTGTGAGATAGCATGAAGAGATGCTAATGTACGCATCCACGGCGAGTTTACCCTCTGTATTCAGCACGTCGTATCTATCAGGAACGGAGGGTTTCAACGAAGTCGTTTAATATTTTTCTCGAATCTGGCTCCAACAATCAGGGCAGTATCGCCCACTCGGTTCAATTGGCGTTACAATACGAGTCACAGAAACCTCCTTACTGCATTCATCGCATCGGATAGGCTCTGGAGGTTCGTATTTTTCTTGTAACCAACCCGGAAGGTCGGTCCACTCCTCTCTAATGGCCCAATTCGGGATTTCAGACTGGTCTTGTAACAAAGCATCCGCCAGTTCTTCGACGCCTTCTTGTGTCACAGAGAGCCAACCGGCCGCAAATCCCCCATACTCAATCCGGTACACTCCTTCAGACCCGTAATAAATCGAGACTGAATCGACGCCGTCTACTATCATTCTCGGTATCGAATTGATATTCATTATACGGACTATTTTATTGTCCTCTACCCCCATTCGGGGGTCGTCTCCTTGGTCGAGGATATTACACTCGGAGATACCGAACATGAGACAAGTTGGAGGTGTGCGTATTTGAGTATGAGCCAAGGGTGTCTCTAAGACAGACAAGAGGATTGGAAGCCTGCTTGTGGAATGTTATTAGTCTGATTCAGCACGCATACGGGGTTCGATAATACGGTCAAACTAAATACTCACGTTCTCGCAGATTTCATCTCGCCTCAGTCGGAAATACCCTATATATATATATATGTGGCTGTCGTTCGTCTCAAGTCGAAGTTATTGCCCGGACCAATTTCAAAGAAACGTCGGACTCATCGGAACAGACAGTAGTACAAATCGCTACCGGCCGAACTCATTGTGAAAGTAGTCTTGTGTATACTTCGGCTCGCTCCGTTTGGTAGTGTGCTTCCGGATTTCGTCTACATATCGCATCAACTTTATGAAACCCTGTTTATTCGAGTGTTTCCCCAATTCCAGACCGGGAAGCAGGTGTTTTTAGATTGTCTGCGACAGTCCTATTGATTCGGTGGGAGGCGAGAGTCTGAGAGACCCTCATTCGGAACCACCGATAAGGTCAATATTCAATCCCGTCTCTGGTAGGTCGTGCCAACCCTCCGCAACAAAACAACGGACAAGGGAGCAATCATTCGATGGAAGCCCCACCCAAAGCACGCACGTCCGAGTACGTACCAAGTGACTCCACGAGCGATGTCTTTCCTAAGAGAGCTCGGTTACCGTGTGCCCTCGTCGGGTGACGAAGTTACAATACCTCCACAGGTTTGCCGTCCGCTTCGGCTGCTCGGCGACCTCTACTTTGAATCGGAGTCACAAGACGACGTAGAATTAGGAAGCTCTCCGAATAATGGGTATTACCAGTCTTCTGGGCTCTCCGCCGAGCAGTTGGGGAAACTTCGCTCCTATGTGGAATCCCATCCGTCGTATATTGGGGGATTTCGCACAGAACTGGAGAAGGAACTAAGCGAACTCCCCGGGGCGGGTAAGGGAACCCCACGACCGAGTCTTGACCCTGATGCGCGGAACATACGCCGACTTTCCAACGGAAATATTCTACCCCCTGAGCCGTTCTATCTCGGCCAAGTCGATAGAAAGAGCAACAAGGGAAACGCGATGTTATCTACGGCTAGCGAGAAAGGAATCAATTTAGGACGACTACCGCGTTCTGTAGTCGGTGAGTGGACCGTCGGGGTCGGATACCGAGGCCACTGGACGATGTGTCTGGCACCTCACCAGTGGAGTTCTGGCTATCGAAAATCTGTACACGAGTATATTGACCAGCTGGAGGTGCTATCGGGGTTAAAGAATCTCAAGAAGATTTTAAATATAGAACACAGACACCATGGAGGTGATATAGACGGGTCTGAACTGGACGTATGGATATCATACTCGGGCCACGGGTTGGGAGTTGCATATCATGGAGAGTGGACGATACTCGTCGATAGCGAGTTAGCCACTGCTGGACAGCGAATCCACGTGAAAGTCGAAGAGGTCTATGGAACAGTCGGACTCGCAGCACCGCAACGCCCGGAAGGCAAGGGTGCGCTCTCCACGGGTGACCAAGTCAGATTGGATGTCGATAAGCTCGGGAAGAACCTCATCGTCGGCACACACAAAGGACAACTAGTTACAGTTCCCCGAGAAACGAATGTCGTCCCGGAACAACTCTTGGTTGCTATCTCACGAGTCGACGACGGGTACGTGACCGGGAGATTAGATGCGCTGGATGAGAGGGAGCGACCCTCTGTCGGAGATGCGGTGACAATTCGAGAGAGACGAGTTGAAGACTATCCGGATATCCCCGTCGATTTTCCGGAAACGACGCTCCCGGATACAGTGCAAGTTCGTTTACCAGTCAATACGATAAACACAGATTCAATCAGTGTGTCGGCAAAAGTCTACGAGGACAGAGGCCTGTTCAGCGAGAATGAAAGAATCACCAGTTCATCTCAGCAGGTAGGTGAACGAGGTCTCGTCATTATGCTGAATGACTTACCAATTATCGTTAATAGCGGGCGGTACGTCCCGGGAATGGACGTTCAGGTTCGTCCGACCGGGTGTTCGGACGGCTTCGTTGAGGCTGAATTCGAGCGGTTCGTGCTTCCTGTCACCATTCAGAGTCCGGCAGAGGGACTCGAACTAGGAAATAGAAAGCTGAGAGACCGGAAGTTCCAGCAGGCTATTCAGGCTTTCTCGGGAGCGGTGGAGATGACTGGAGAAACAGAGACTCCGGAGCAGTGGCTCATGGCTATTCTGCAAGAAATTCTCGCTGTGGTCGCATATGGGCTGGCTCAAGGAGGCACCCAAGAAGCATTGAGAAACCTCTCGATACGAGAAGAGATGCTCCGTGAGGATAGCGAGATTAAACAATTTCTTACCAATTCGGTCTCGGACGAGCTCTCCGCACTAAGGCGGATTTTGGAGGCGAAGAGTCTTCTTGAGGAGGCGGGGAAAATTGGTGGAGGAACGGATGAAACGGAGGCCAGACGAGATGCAAAGGAGCTATTGAATGACGCAACATCCCAACTGGAAAACCTTCTACCGCTAGCCGGGCATGAAAGGCCACACTGGTTGGTCAACGAGCAACTGAAGCAGACTGCGGATAATCTTCTGATTCTTTCTCCATCAGTAAAGCAGTATTTGACCGACTTAGAGACAAGGGAAGCATGAGCAACTTACCGAGACTCTGGGATACGCGATGTAGTCCGGATTCCGCTACGAGTTTGAAGTCGTCATGAGGGTGGTTCAGTAGAGGAGTTTCTCCACGGGCTTACGATGCGTGCTTGATACCGAGTTTGATGTCGCGAGTGACCTCATCAGTTGCCGTCGAAGTCGAAATGAGCACAACGACCCCTTCGTCCGCCCGGCGGCGGATACCGGCCCCCGGCCGCAACTGAAGTCGCTTTGCCGCGTTCGTCAAGAGAATTCTATGACCAGATTCGCCGAGTGGTGCTAAGGAGGTCACAGTAGACGGGCGACGACCGTCTTCGCCGTCTCCCACATCAAGCAGCCTCACGAGTTCGACTGGCGTCAGTTCGTCCACGGTCTTACCCGCAGTTGCCGCATCGTAGAGCTCAACCCATTGCTCAGTAGGCATACTTTCACGGGTGACGAGGATGAGGTCATGGTCCACTACGGTAATTCTGAGTGAATCTCCATCCTCCCAGCCAGCGAGGTCAATCAGACCTTTGCTCACGTAAACTCCATATGAGGTCTTTGCGTTCCCGCCCACCTCGTGTAGTTGAACCATCTACTCACCCCCAGAACTCTCGTCCGGTGTATGCTCGATGTCGTATCCAAGGGCCATTCTATGGGCATCCCAGAGGGCTTCCATAGGAGCAAAGACTGCGATTCTGATTATATCCGTGTCCCCAACACGAGACGGAAGGACAGCAGAGCCTGCTACGATATCATCTCCGTCATCGTACGTCTCTACTGTTACTTCTATGGCGATTTGCTTTGCTTATCTGATGGCTCAACTCTGGCGGGTACTATACCGTATATTACTTCCAGTCCAATTATTCGAATGATGATATTTTTGAGGTTAATATCGATATCTTCAGATGTGGGGGCACTCTTCTGGGCTACCAATGACGGTGACTGTTTCGCTATCACCATACCGGCGGTATAGATAGCTGAAAGACGGTTTTTGGTTGAGGGCCTATAGCCCGAATGATTCGTTATATCCTGATAGGAGGACCATACTTAATATGATATGTGGCTTCGCGTGGGACACATATGATACAGAGAAGAAAATTTGTCACAGCTTCTGGAGTATTGACTCTAACACTTCTTGCTGGGTGTTCTGGTAGTGATGATGACGACGAACTTGTCGAAGACAACGGCAGCGCTGACGAAACAGCTAATTCACCCAACAAAACCGAGCCAGACAACACTAATTCAGATTCTGCGCAGAGTGACACCGGGGACTCACGCGATAGTGATAACGAAAAAGAAACGCCAGAGTTCGTCGAGAAAGAGTATTTCGTCCGAGAACCCCTCAGTGTCGAAGAATTCGGCTGTGGTCGGATGAACGAGTACGACAGCTGGATTGGTCCGAACAGCGGGCGACTCGGGTTCGTCATCGGGGTCAGGGGAACGCAAGGCTGCGAAGAGTTGACGGTCGTTGATGACGAGTTTGACCCTGACACAGGCGTGATGACCGCAGAGTTAGAGTTCTCTGCCCCTTCAGGCGCATCTGGTTGTGGCTCGGGATGTACGCGGGGGGTTGAGGCCATTCAAGGATACCAGTTCAAGCAGGGGCTGCCTAACACCTTCGAAGTCTACCTGAGCCGGAATGGTGAAGAAGCAGAACTCGTCACCTCGTGGGAACTACAAATTTGAGCATGCTATCCCGAGTATTTTCGTGTCTCCGCTATGGATGCCTATAGCCAATAGTTTGTTCTGAAAATCGGGATTTTTGGAACGCGCTGAGGGAAGGTTAATAGTTGGATTACACGTTGTACAACAAAAGAAATGCCAAAATCGACCGTACAGAAAACGTCCTCGGAGATTACTGACCCAGATGGGTCGACTCGAAACATCACGCAGTATAGCACGTCTGTTCCGAAGCAGCTGGCTGAATTCTTCAGCTTAGACCAAGGCGATAAGCTGGAGTGGTCGGTGGGTAGCTCCCGCAACAAAATCGAATTAACCGTAGTGAGAGGTGAGAATGATGACTAAGATTGCAGTTGGGTACACTCGTCTCTCACAGAAATCGGACGCGAGTATCGACGACCAGAGACAAGAGATACGTGACCTTGCTGACGAACAGGGGTTCCAGCTACACCGTATCTATAATGATGGAGAGCTAGCATCCGGGTTCGATTCTGAGCGCCCGGAGTATCTTCAGATGCAGACCGACCTTGAAGACGGTCTTGCTGACGTACTTATTGTACGTGGCCGAGACCGCTTGTCGCGTGACAAACGAGAACGGTCAATGCTAATGTACGATATCGAAGATTGGGGTATTGAACTTTGGACAACCACCGATAGAGCCCGGATTGAACTCAATTCTGATGAAGCGTGGCTCATCGAAATGATTCAGGCCTACATCGATGATGTCGCTAAGAGGAGAGAGATACAGAGAGCGCGGGCAAAGGTTCAACAGCGAGTTGACGCCGGTTATCATCAGGGAAGACCCAGATACGGAACGGAATTTGATGGTCAAAGACAGCATCTCGTACCCGGTGATGAGTTCAAGGAGGTGATAGCCGCGATAGAATTGAGGGAAGCTGGAGAATCTTTCCGGTCTATTGTGGAGCAGACTACCATTCCGTCTACAAGTACACTTTCCCGAATTCTTGAGCGAAAAGAGTGGTATAGGCGACTTGTAGAAAACGGCTACCACGAAGCGGTTTAGACTAGTGTATCTTCATCGTCGGGCCCTGTTCTTCCTGTATCTTCTTCTATTCCAAACGATTTTGCCCATGCGTTAATGTTTTCACTACAATTGGGGCAGTTTAACATGTTCTCACCGTCTATCTCTTGAGAGTTCTCTATTGCAACTATGAGGCTTTCTTTCACATTTTCTGACAGATATCTCTTATCTAACCATAATAAATCTGCTCTATCAATTACTTCACATCCAACAAAATGGAGCAGTGCGAAGAAGAAATCACGGTCTTCGTCTGACTCGGCGTCCAGTAACTGCCGTCCCAATATTTCTAAATGACTTCCAAGTGACGGTCCTATTCTAAACTTTACTTGATTCCCGCAGTAGAAACAATGACGGTCCACTTCATCCCAGTCGTACGACTCTCCACATTCGGAACAGACGAGGTCTTCCTCCATGTGAGTCTATCTCTGGGATTGGTAATATAATTATCTAGTTGACAAAAAACACGGCACTTGATACTAGCTGGTCTGAAAGGGTAATTTTGAGATTCCCGGTGATAGCGATGACCACTCCAGATGCTCTAATCTCTTCAACTATAGACGGTCATTCAAAAATATCCTCAGCTACTACGCTTAGGTAGTTATTAAGACAGTCTACTGCTCGCGGACCCACTCGTTCAGCTGCTTCTGGTTCGATTACCATCAAAGCAAACGTGTCTGCGAGTAGCTCTTCCTCACTAAGTCGATACGACGAATATTTCCCTTCTCCCTCTGGTATCGACCCCCTCAGTCTTTCAGAGAGACGAATCGCATCTTTTCGGGCACCATCTGTATCAAACACACTCTCCTTGCTCTCGTCATATCCTGCTCTCTCACTTTTTTGCCCGATATCGAAATCGAAGGCGTGTCCGAGTTCGTGTGCTACTGTCGGTCCTTTTCTTGCCCCCAGAAAGTCATCTGGGTCAGTATCCACTACGATACGCTTCGGTACCGGGTCAAAATACCCCAATACCCCATTCTCATCTATGTCGCCATCCAGTTCTGACTGATTCAAGCATCCATATCGTTCTGCGAACTCAAGCACTCGGGTTGCGCGGTCTAACAGCTTAACATGAGGGATGGTGTCGACATAAGGAAAATCCTTCTCCCAGAGATTGTTTTCCCACGTCTCCATTTCAAGAGTAATCGGCTCGTTTGAGTTCTCATCCTCCTGTTGGTCGACATCAGGTCTATTCTTATGGATTGCTTCTGCTTTTTCTCTATTTTCTTCCCCACCTCGTAGCGTGTACGGCGATGGATTATCTCCTAATTGCTCAAAGCCGTGTACTGTATTGAGTGACGAAGGTTTCTTCTGAAAGATATACATTCAGATTAGTGTGTATTCGGGGCTGTCTCGTCTTCTCTCTGAGTGATATCCGTATCTCCCCTCTCCTCAATCTCCTTCACACGTGCGACGAAAGTCTTCGCCGCATCGGCCTTTCCTGTCGCATCGTACCGATGTGAATCAACCGTACTTGGCTCAATATTCAATATCTGGGCGATTTCGCTTCGAGAGAACCCGGCTCTATGTAACGCTAATACGTGGGCCTGTTTCACCCCAATCATGTCGGGTTCATGTAATGACCATGCGTTGTGAAGTGCACGCCCAACCGGAGAGAGTTCTACCTCAGGAGCAGATGTCTTGAATTTGTGGACCTGCTCAGACATTGCTCCACCCTCGGTATCTGGTGAGTACCGTGGACTAAATCGTTCGTCCTTTTCGTTGTACGCTCCCACGAATAACCCACCTCTCCAATGGATGTAGTACGCGGGCATTCCTTCCATTTCGGACTCTTCGTCAGTTACCCACCCTATGAGGACAGCTTGCTGGTCCGGGATGTACCACGGAAAATCAGAGCCTTCGTGTTCGGACATTTAGCTCACCTTGCTAGTAGATAGTAGCAACACTTACTTAAATATTCCTCCGAGATTGTATTTTGGTTCTCCCAATCGTACTACCGTTACCAGTCTTATCGGTGAATTCAGGCCGTTCGCAGGCTAATGAGGGAATTCAAGTCAGTAGCAGAATCTGCTATAGCACGTAGGTTACAAGAAAAACAGATAACA
>Ga0209917_1001023_pt1 | contig 11439 bp, 6 predicted proteins | sample SalPon2_C_H2O_MG_FD_185710 | JGI IMG/M metagenome (GOLD analysis project Ga0209917, IMG submission 185710) | Salt pond water microbial communities from South San Francisco under conditions of wetland restoration - Salt Pond MetaG R2_C_H2O_MG... | ecosystem: Environmental > Aquatic > Non-marine... | reverse complement strand
GGTGTGGTGTCGTGTGGACACATTGGTGGCAGTGTTCTGGTCGAGTGGTAACTGGACGTAGACATTCCGTACTCGTTGTTAATCGGTCATTTCGGTCATGGTGTCTGGTGGTGACCACTGGGTCGTCTGCTCTAACCTCCACAGCAGACGTCCGAGATGAAGCAGCACAAGTGCGAGATCAAACCGTGGGCCGGGCGTGAGCTGCTGACACTCGCTGTCAACACAGACAACGTCCCGTTCGGACAGCGCCGGCACGTGTGTCTGCCGCATCGACACGACGACGTTTTTGTACGTATCCCACGAGACGTCGCTCTCGGAGGTATCGTGGAGCTTGGCGGCGACCTGCTTTGACAACCCGTGGACGTCGTATGGGGGGGTCTCGTGAGCCATGAGCAATAGCAGATAACACCGCCGCGGCTGACGGAGGAGATGATACAGACCACACAGCTCTGATGACACTGGCTGGATGTGGCCGTTCATTGTTCGTCCTCCTCTCGGTGGGTGGTGTTACTGCGCCGAGAGCGGTTGCCGATACTCGGCATGGTATCGACGTGTACGTCGCCATCACGAGCCAACCGCGCTCTCTGAGACGGTTCGACTCGAGTTGCGTCGCGACTAGGCGAGGTTGCGTCGGCCAGTATGTGTGCGTCCGTTGTTTTGGGGCGGCTCTCGGCAACCAACTCTGGAGCCAGCAGCACTCGCCACGACGACTGAGTCGCCACATCAGTACACTGGCCAATGCGACCCGTTACGATGAGTTCGTGAACGCCTCGGATGAACTCGGTCGGGTGTGCGTGGGTATCCGCCCCACACATCACGTACCCTATGTCGAAGACTGGAACGCCGGCCGCTCGAAAGGCATACCCAGTCACAGCATCGCCTTCCCTGAGTTCACGTTTACAAACTTGACAGGCTATATTGTCCCCTCCAAGTGTCTGCTTTTTTACCTGAGCTATCGCTTCGGTAAGCCGCTCACCGACAGCGTCTTTTGATCTCTGATTCAATTTTGTCATGGGTTTTCATATCCGTGGGAAACCCAGCCCGGGTGTCACTACCACCCAGGCATTTGCTACACTACTATACCCCGTTGGGACTGGGTTCCACATCCATTATGAGTACTCATACAGGTAAATGCCTTTCGGACATCTCATAATGGGCTAGTGAGCACCGTTAGGACTAATCAGCACGGTAAAAAACAAGGTAGTAATGCCTGGCCGTGATGAAGAGACGGGTCGTTACACCGGCCAGTATTCTGTTGACGAGTTTCTAACTGCAATTAGCGAGCAGGGTGGAGTAGCCGGTACAGGTGAGATCGCGGATCACGTAGGCTGTGCACATGACACAGCGTACAAGCGGCTTCAAGCGATGGAGAGTGATGGGATACTCTCCTCTCGTAAAGTTGGTAATACGCTGCTATGGGAGAGAACTGACGTAACACAGAATTGAATTTTCCTGAGCTCGTTAATTGAGCAGTGCTCTCAACTGGCTATAATTCAAACCTACAGGGGTTCATCTGAAACGACCACCACGCAATACTGCAAAATCAACATTATTGCTTCAAATCCACAAGGGCCGATATCTCCGGTTATTTGTGGCATCTATTTGAGCAGGTCGATCGTCATGCGGTACGATGTATCGAGTTAAATTCGGAGACAATGGAGGGAAACGAGTGCGTAGCCGGTGAATCCGCCGCCCCGGGTGGTGGCGGCGGATTCGCCTCCATCGCCAGTAACTCTTTGAGCAACCGGGACAACCTCCCCGATGAAGCGGGAGATTTGGGTCATAAACAACTGAAGGCTCCTGCTTCAACTCCTCTGATTTAGCGGCCACCTTCCTGCTGTATGGCGATTCAACACAGCCGTTTGTGCCAACAAAACCAACAACCGCCAATAGCTTTCCATCATCTTCATCTCCAACTCTTAATACGGATGGCCAAACATGAAAGACTATGATCTCAAAAACGAACGTCAAATCAATTTACCCTCAGATTAGAACCCATGTCTGACGATCAACTCGCAGAGATTCGACGTCGACTCGATGAGGAACTCTCTTTAGAGAAATTTGAAGACGATCCTCGACCGACCGAAGAGGCAGCCACTCAGTTCTTCCAAGACCTCTTCGTTCAGATGCTCAACTTCGATATGAGCGTCTCGGCCACAGGGCAGGATACTTGGCATGAGCTCCCAGCACACCGATGGCGGGACAGTGCTCGTGCTGAGGCCGCCCGATTATTCGCTGAAGCCGGCAACTTTCGCGTCATATATATCGAACTCGAAAAGCTGACGCGAACAGCTGAGCGGAACGCAATCCAGAGCCTTACCCGGTCAGACCGAAGAGGCGGCTGGGCTATTGAAGGATCCTTCCTCACGGTATTCCACGCTCCAGAATCGGAAACGTGGCACCTTGTGACACCCTATGAGGAGGATACCGACAACATCACTTCTGGCCGGCCTGTGCTCCGACGCTATACGCTCGGTGAGGGAGAAACACACAGGACGGTCGCTGGTGCTCTCCAAGATATGGATGCGAGCCAAGGACGGCTCGCAGAACGGATCGACGAAGCGTTTAGTGTCAAGCCAGTTACTGAGGACTTCTATGAGAATTATAAGAGCGTTTTCGACACACTAAGTAACGAACTTCGGAGTGAAGGCCTCGGTATCGAGGAAGCAGACCGCTATGCACACGTGACCCTGAACCGCCTGATGTTCTTCTACTATCTACAAAAGAAGGGCTGGATCGGGGACCAGAAAAATTTCGTCTACTGGTTCCACGAACAGTATATAGAGTCTGACGATTCAGAAGAATTCCACGAAAAGTGGCTGTCCGCCCTCTTTTTCGAGGGGATGAACAAACCAGCAGGTGAACCGATAGATACTGATCTCCCGGACCAAGCCGAGAGCGCGGTTTCGGAAATCCCCCATATGAATGGCGGCCTGTTCGAACCCACGGAACTCGACAACAACGACACGTATCTTTCTGATGGGGCTCTGAACACGGTCATCCGAGGATTCCTTGAAGAATACAACTTCACAGTTACTGAAGAGAGTCCGTATGATATTGACGTAGCTGTCGACCCGGCGATGCTCGGCAAGATCTATGAATCTCTGATTGCCGAGCAGGAGCGAGGTGAGGCTGGAATTTTCTACACCCCACGGGTCGAAGTCGATCTAATATGCCGTATGGCACTGTATGAGCAGTTTTGTGACCACGCCAACGGGCTCGATGCCGAAGGTAAGCAAGATATTGTTGAGTTCATATTCAGTGAGCCTCAGGATTGGGACCCAGATGACGCCGGCGAAACCGAGACACTAGAGACGATACTCCACGAACTCAGAATCGTAGACCCAGCCTGTGGTAGTGGGGCATTCCTCGTCGGCATGAAACAAGTTCTAACCGAGCTTTACCGCAAACTCGACACCACTCCAGATTACCATCTCAAGGAGCAGGTCATCAACGAGAACCTCTACGGTGTCGATATCAAAGATTGGGCAGTCCGTGTTGCGGAGTTCCGCCTCTGGCTGTCACTGGTGGAGGGAGAAGAGGAACTCCCGGACCAGCGACCGGTGCTCCCGAATTTCTCGTTCAAACTCAAGGTTGGGGACAGTCTAATACAGAAGCTCGATGGGGAATTCGTGTCTCTGGATACACTCACTCGGACCCTAGACGGGGACACGGGCGACCTCCTTGCGGAACTGAAGGAGCTAAAACGGGAACACTTCGAAGGGGAAGCGGACCGAACAGAAGAGATCGAACAGAAACAGGTAGAGCTGCTCCGGAAGCACATCAGCGGTCTGATCGAGAACCTCTCAACCGATAGCACACAGCAGACGCTCTTCGGAGACGAGACAGAGGAACTTGATGACGGAGCCGAAGAGCGGATAGAAGAACTCGAAGAGATCCGGGACGCCATCGATGACGCCGGCGATACTGGATTCTTCATGTGGGATATCGATTTCTCCGATGTGATGGTCGAAGGTGGATTCGACATCGTCATCGGAAATCCACCGTACGTTCGTCAGGAAGACATCATTGACCAGGGCATCCATCCAGAACGTCTCGAAGAGATGGACGACGATGAGGTCAGCAACCTGAAAACTCAATACAAAAATGATCTAGTGGATTACGTCGAGGAAACCTTCGACATCAAGCCGTACAAACGGAGCGATATCTACGTCTATTTCTACTTCAAAGGGATCGATCTTCTTCGCGAAGACGGGACGCTCTCCTTCATCACATCCAATTCATGGCTGGATATCGGTTACGGGAAGCGCCTCCATGAAGGACTCCTGAAGTTGACTGACCTTTCGTATATAATCGGCAACACCAGTGAGAAATCCTTCGAAGATGCCGACGTGAATACATATATTACAGTAGCGAATCGTAAGCAGGAGGAAGTTCTTGCTGACTACACGCGGTTCGTGAATTTCTCCCGACCCTTCTTCAACTACGACTACGCTGAGGAATTCCCGTCCTTCCTAATTAGTCCCGAATCAGATGCTGAGCAAATCCCGATGGATGACGAAACTGTCCGTGTAGCCACCTCAGATGGTATTCGTTCTGTTTCGCTAGGTCACGATAGTCTTTGGAGACTTGGTGGCGGTTCAACGAAGAAGCTGGACGCAGATGACGAACCCGAACAGGTTTATTCAGAAGAAGTTGGGTTAACTAATAATCAAGCAGCATTAGAATCCTACTCTGGGGAAAATGCCGCTCTCCCTACCGGTTCATATGATTCTGGAACCTGGGGTCGATTTATTGATGCACCAACTCTATATTTCACACTCTGGCGGGAGCATGGAGACAGATTCACACTGTTAGGGAATATGTCCGAACCCGAATACGGCCTAAAAAGTGGTGCGAATAAATTCTTTTTTGTCCCACGACCAGGAACAGAGAATAGCCGTCATACAAGCGATATGGATCCTTCTACTGGCGAACTTCTCCTTCATCACAAGGAAACAGGACGCGATTTCAGAATTGAGCCAGAATTCTGGATGCAGCCGATTAATGAAATACCGGAAAAGTACCACCAACAATATGAATATACATATACCGATCAAAATGGCCGAACTCTCGTCCCGGATCTGATCCTGGTTAAAAACAGAGAGATCAAAACAAGTCCAATAGAACCAGAGCATCTCAATAATATACATATAGACATTGACGCCTCCCGGACTGAATTAAAATCCGACAACGCAAACGCACTCGACTATGTCAAATTTGGGGAGGAACCCCGTTGGGGAAGAGGTGGAGGAAGTAAACTATCTGAGCGTAGTTCACTCAAAAATAGGAGTCCAGAATGGTACTCTCAGCCATCAGTTAGTGATCCATATGTTCTTCTCACAAGAACATTCAATGCTGAATTCCAGTTCCATTATAACCCGTGTGGATTCCAGGTTGCTGATAATTTCTATTATATTTCCACCCTGGGTGACTTCAACCCGGGATACATTGCTGGGTATCTGAATTCGACAGTCGGGTGGTTCTTAGAGGAAATAACAGGTCGATCTTGGACAAACACTCTTCGATTTGACAAGCCAGAGTACCTTATCCTACCAATAATCGAGACTGACGAGGAAATTCAAAGTGAAGTGGAATCTAATCTAGAAGCCCTAATGGAACGGGACATGGGGCACGTGTTCGAAGAGATTGGGGCATATAATCCAGATGATGTCTCTATCGGAGCAGTAAAATCAGACCGATATGCTTTAGATTCGGTGTTCTTCGAAGAATTGGGAATTAGTGAAGAACACAGACTACAAATGTACCAGGAAATGGTCCGTTCGACCCGGGATCGGCTTATGCGACAACCAGAAGAAAACCCCTCACTCTGCGAAACAATAACAGAACACAATCCCCAGTACGATTATTCAAGATAGGTGTTACTATTCTGATAAACCATCGATTGTATCTTCTACTCGCTGAAACGATTCTATCGCAGTTTGCTCATTTGTAGTTCCTACAATCAACACCTTCCCGCTTGCGAATATCAAAAGTGTAGCTCCTAACCGAGGTGGTCGATATACAAGACCAGGGAATTGCTCTGGTTCATACTCCGTATATTCCAATCCGAAAGAGATGGTCAGCGCTTCAAGATCTACTTCTCGATCAAGATCGTCCATATAGACCGCAGTCTGGCTTTCGAACTCAATATCGGATAATTCGACCCCGATAAGAGATAGAATATCGATGAATCGGTCAACCGCCTCTTCTAACTTGCACTGATTTTCCGCCCCCCGTATTTGAAAAGATCCCGTACGGTATATGCTGTATGCAGGACTATCAGGGCCTAATCGAACGGTGACGATACCAGTACTTTGGAAGTCTGACTCGACTTCCCCCCCTAATTCATCTTCTAATGCCTGTACCAGAGCCTCTAAATCAAGTTCCCGTCCCAAAGAACCGCTTCCCATTATGCTAACTATTTCCATAATTAAGGGACTTGCTTAGTTAGTCGTGATTCCACATCCAGAGGGTATCAACCCATCGCAATATATGAGTTAGAGGTGCGACAAGCTACCGGCAAACCCACCAAAATGATGAAGAGGAGTGCCGGCCACTCACGTACATAAACAGGCTCAAGGAATATGAAATGAGCAATAACAACTCTCTCGGGATTATCGATAACCGACGTTATTCACACTTAGACGAAGTTCTGGAGTCTGGTCTGGAAAGTGAGGGAGTCGATCGAGTCCGAATTGCAGTCGGGTATCTCTATATGAGTGGGCTCAAGCGACTTCGTCCAGAGCTGGATGAGTTCCTCGAGAATGGAGGAACGCTTCAAGTGCTGATGGGGAATCCAGATCAGCAAGGTTTGGACGAACTGATCGAAGCACATCAAAATCTCCGTCTAACGAGGACAAAATTCCGTCAGGCAAGTAACGTTCAATGGAGTGAACGCCCAGAAATAAGGACGGATACGGCTGATAACTACGCAAATCAATTGCTCTACGAAGACCCTACAAAAGACAATCAAGCGTTCTTTACAAAACTTGTCGGATGGTTAGAACGAGGACGTATCCAACCCAAGCTCTATCTCCAAGAGAGATTCCACGCAAAGGCCTACCTCTTCGAGAAGGACGAAGGGGACATCTTCCAACCAAAAGACGTTGGTGTCATCGGATCTTCCAATCTTAGCCTCAGCGGGCTCCACAGTAACACCGAACTTAACGCACCAGTCTACAACGAAAAAGTAGAACAGCTAAAAGAGTGGTTTGACGAGCTTTGGGACAATGCGGAGGAATTCGACGCTGAACTCTTAGATGTATTTGAAGACTCGTGGGTGGCGAACAACCCTGGACACGTAACTACAGATGAGGAGTCACCAGCATTACCCGGCGAAGAGCTTCCTGACGAAACCAGAGAAACGCTACGCGAGGTGAGCAGCGGGACCGGGCTACCTGCTCCGTATATCGTCTACACGAAAATTCTCTATGAACTCTATAAGGAGACTCTCGAAACCGCCGAAGACTACCTCCAATCATTCGACGTGTACGAGGATCTCTACGATTTCCAGCAATGGGCCGTGAACCGTGGGATCCGGATCACCAACAAGTACGACGGTGTGCTGGTATCCGATGTCGTCGGGATGGGAAAGACGTTCGTCGGGCTGGGCCTCCTTGAACACTTCCACGCCCGTAACCGACTCCGAGGAGAGAAGGGAAAGATGCTGATCGTCTCTCCGAAGCATCTCCAGCCGATGTGGGAGCGGATGGTCAACAAGCGCTATAATTTCAATGCCGAGGTCATCAGCCTCGGACACGTCTCGAAAGAGGACTATCACGAGGTGCTTCTGGAGGAACACGACGATACAACAGTCTGCCTCATAGACGAAGCACACCACTTCCGCAACGACGACACGAATCGATACGACAACATTCAGTCGTTCCTACCCACGGTCAACCAAACGATTCTGCTCACCGCGACGCCGTACACGAAAAGCGCCTGGGACGTCTACAATCAGATCAAACTCTTCCACATCGAGGACATAACGCCGATTCCGATTACTCCACCGAACCTCTACGAATTTACGAACATGGCTGAAAACGATGAGAAAGATCTCTCGAACCTACTCAGCCATGTGATGGTCCGACGGACCCGGCAAGACATCATCGATCAATATGGGGAAGAGGATGATAACGGTCGAGAGTACCTCCAGATGGGGGGCGAACAGCGCTACCTTCCTGAGCGACATCTTCAAACGGTAGACTACAATCTCCATGATACGTACTCGACAGGAGACGGTGTCAGAGATTCCCTCTATGATGCTATTGTCGAGACTCTCGAGGAACTCACCTTCGCCCGCTACTCACTCGGCCAAGAGGACTACCTGAGGGACGAATTCGCCCATCAGGACCCGTACCAGAACCTCTCATCAATGGGACGTAGCATTCGTGGGCTGATGAAATCCAACCTTCTGAAGAGGCTGGAAAGCAGCGTTCATGCGTTTTATACTTCCCTGAACCGGATGCTCCGGAGCTATGAACTGTTCCGCGATCTTCTTGATGAAGGGACCGTCGCTGTCGGGAGCGACGTTTCAGACCTCATCAATAGTGGCGAGCAAATCGATTACATTCTCGAAGAAATCGATCGGATGGTGGAGGAAGGCGAATATGCGGAGTATGAAACGGAAGCGTTCCACCTCGACGACCTCAAACGGGATCTTGAAGCGGATATTCGACTCCTTTCGGAACTTCAGGCTACTCTCGAACCCTTCCACGAAGAAATCCAGCAAGACTTTGCGATGGACGACAAAACGGAGCAACTTCGCCAGCTGATTACCGAGCTACAGTTCGGCTCGCACGATATCTTGGAACGGGGTGACCAGGCCGAGAAACTAATCGTGTTCACGCAGTTCACCGATACGGTCCAATACTTAGAGGCGGCATTTGAGCAATTTAAGGAAAATAGTCGGCTTCCGGGAGATGTAGAGTTCGCAAGCGCGAGTGGGGACTCGTCGAATGTTGAAGCGACTATCCAACGGTTCGCCCCGGACGCGAACGAAGCTCGCGATCAGGTGGATCCAGAAGATGAAATCGACATTCTGTTCGCGACCGACGTCGCGGGCGAGGGGGTAAACCTCCAAGATGCCAATCTTGTTATCAATTACGACCTACACTGGAACCCGCTACGTCTTATCCAGCGGATCGGTCGGGTGGATCGGCTCGGTAGCGGCCATGATGATATTTACGCACTAAATTTCCTTCCAGAAACTGAACTCGAAGAGGAACTTGGAATCGTCGAACGGGTCGAAGATCGTGTCCAAGAAATCGGTCGTGTTCTGGGGGAGGACGGAGCCATCCTGAGTCCAGAGGACAATATCAATCGGTCGTATATGGACGATATCTACGCCGAAGAAGATATCGAGAAAGTCGAGGAGGACGTCAACGAAATCATCGGGAGTGACGATCTCATCGGCCCCGCAAGTAATCTCCAAGATCTCAAGCAAGAGCATCCAGACCTGTTAGGTTGGCTCGAAGACCGAGATGGTATTCGGAGCGCAATAGAGTGGGACCGGGAATATGATGGTGTTGTTATCGTTTACCGGCAGGGGGAATATACTACGCCCTACCTGGTTACCTTCCCGGCTGGAAGTGGAAAGACACTCCAATCGCAGGAAAAGGATACAGTCGTTGAGACCATCACATGCCCCGTTGACGAACCCGTGGCAAACGTTGATGCTGAACTCTTCGATGAGCGGTATGAAGAAGCTGTCCAAGTCGCTCGTACCGAATTTAACGAAGACATGGGAGAGCGACATCGATTCCAGCGGGAAGCTCAGCAAGGAGCAAGCGTCGATCGAGACTATGTTATCGATGAACTTGGGGAGGTCGCTGATTCCGTTGAGAATCCCGATCAACAGCGAACACTCGCTCGATATCAGGATATTATAGAAACCGTTTCAGCTGATCAAATTCTCGACGAGTTCGGTACTCTGCGTGACGAAGAAGTGACCGGCGACGAACTCGTTGAGGCGGTCGTCGAAATTATGTCACGCTACAACCTCGAAGAACGATACGAGGAGCGTCAGGAGTGGGCTGAGCAGCAAGAAGAACCGCCACACGTCGTGGCAGGTATGTACCTCAAAGGAGATTCTGAATGATCTTGTTCGAGGTATCGACAGAGTCTCGCTGAAGTTCAAATAGCTGTAGGAGCCAACTCTAACCATGACCGAATTAGACCAACTGCCCACCACTGATTCTGGACACGTCGTCAAGCAACAAGCGATGAACCATCAGTTACTAGCCGACGAGGTTTCGTAATGGACATGTTGGTCGACGTTCGACAGTCCGTGTTCGCGGAGCGCGTTCTGCTCGTACTCCGGTGTAGCGTGCCTCTCATACCTATCGTGAGGGTTGTCGGAAGTGTACCTGATCACTCCCACGATGACTAGTACCTCGCGGCCCCCACGAGAGGCTATGGAAACTAGTAGGAAGCACTGAACAGGACTCGATGATTACTAGTCTGAGGTATTAACCAACAGGCTAGGGTTTCTGTACCCGGCTGTTGGTTAATCACCGAGAACATTACCCCACGTACACCCGCATCCTTTTGACTTGCAGTACTGAATCGCCAGTATGTCGTTTCGTGTGACGTGGGACACCCTCCTTGAGAACGTAGAGGCGCGTCCAGCAGACGCCACACTGCTCACCCCCCTCTCGCAGAACCCCTTTCACATCACCGACGTCCAGCAACATCGCATCCTCATTGAGCACCAAGCTGACAGCGACACCATCCCGCTCCAGCGAGAGCAGTTTGAGACGCTATCCCAGCGCGTCAAGGATGCGACTGAAGCGTTCGACCTCGACCGCCTCCCACCGCGGGCGGAACCGTATGCAACCGTGCTGAGCCTGCATCCACGATTCACGCTCGACGATCGTGAGGGCACCCTTGCTGAAAGCGAGACGCCGACTCCGTCCCCCCTCGTTGACGCACACACCGTCGAACAGAATGACACCTCACGCGAAGAGCCCGATATCCCGGTGTACGCCGACGCACTCCTGTTGATCGACGCACTCGAGCAGCACGATGTGACGTCACTCGCTGATCTTGACGTGCCGACGCTCGTGAACCTATACACGCTACTCTCTGACGTCCAGCGGGGTGCAAACGACCTTCGCCAAGACGTTCGTGGCGTCTTACTTGACCGTCTCCATCACGATCAACCGGTGAGCGGGCAGTACGGCTCTGTTCAGCGGGCTGTCCGGCAAAATCGAACCCTCAAAGACGACGCGACAGTTCGTGAGTTGCTGCAAGCAGAAGGGATCAACCCCGACCGTGTGCTGAGCGTCGACACGAGCAAACTTGATGACGCCTTGGAGGTCACCTCACTCTCCGAATCTGATGTGTACGATATTGAAGAGAGCGAGTACGTACGGAAGGCAGACGTCGACGAGGAGATGAAACAAACGCGCCTCCAGGGGCTCAAAGACCAGTTGG
>Ga0209917_1001020_pt1 | contig 11463 bp, 14 predicted proteins | sample SalPon2_C_H2O_MG_FD_185710 | JGI IMG/M metagenome (GOLD analysis project Ga0209917, IMG submission 185710) | Salt pond water microbial communities from South San Francisco under conditions of wetland restoration - Salt Pond MetaG R2_C_H2O_MG... | ecosystem: Environmental > Aquatic > Non-marine... | reverse complement strand
CGAGCCTGGCGGTGAGTTCGCGCTCGGCCCACCGCGAGACGGCGTAGGGGGCCTCGGCGAACGTCTCCTTGTCGGTCCGCCACAGCGCCTCGGGCGTCTCGGTGTTGCCGAGCCAGTAGGCCCGCCCCGGCCGGAACGCGAAGAGGGCGAAATCGCCGTTGGCCATGTCGAGGCGCACGGCGTCGTAGCGGTCGTCGCCGACCGGGAACCACGGCTCCTCGAGGCGCGCACCGAACTGCGAATCCAGGGGGGCGAGAAGCTGTTCGCGGACGCGATCACGCGACCACGTGCCGTTCGATCGGCGGAAGCGAAGGGGGCCTGCCACACCCGAACGTCGGTCCCGAGTCGTTTACTGGTTGCGCTTTCGGGGGCGCACACCCGATACATTCATAGTGAACAACCACCAAGGAATGGCATACCATGTCAATGGGTGCCTACGACGAGGCCGAACACGAGCGTCGGGAGAAGAAAGCCTCGACCGTCGACGCCGACTTCGACGGCGAGCGGACGAGCTACCGGGGGGAGCTGGAGTACGACTCCGGGGACTCGGCGGAAGCGCTCATCGACCAGTTCAAACAGATGCGGGAGTGACTGCGGGAAAGCGGGTTTTTACGTACTCCCGGGCGGCCAGCGACGGCCATTTAGATACCGCCGTCCGGTTCGGCCGTCTCCGGTGATTCCGGGGGCGGGCCGTTCCGTGCCGCGGGTCGGGCTATCGGCCCCGAACCTCGACGATCAGCGCCTCGGGGAGCCATCCGCCGCGGCGGTACGGGTCGACCTCGAAGGCGCCGAGGGTGACGACGACCCGACCCGCTTCCATCGGGCCGCGCAACACGACGCCGCGGCCGGTGACGGCGAGGTAGGGAACGTCCGGGACCGGTCTGGCCGCGAGGTCGCCCCCGGCGGCCGCGACGGCGTCGGCGAGCGCCGAGACGAGAGGTGCTAACAGCCCGGCCCGATCGAGGGTCGCCCGATACGGCGCGACGACCGCGGTCCGGTCGTCCGTCGTCTCGCCGTCCCACCCCGCCGCGACGGCGTCGGCACACGAGAGCGCGTCCTCGAGGGTCCCGCGGTGTCGGTCCAACAGCCGGTTGCGGACGGCCGCGCGCATCAGACGCCCCCCGTGCGGCCGGTGAGCCCCGGGGGCGATCCCCGCGGTGAACGGCGCGGTTCAGGCCGACTCATCGGTCTCCGCCGGATCGACGGCGGCCTCGCCGAACGTCGGCGCCGGCGCCGGCGCCTCGGCGGCGGGGTCCCGCGTCGAGAGGACGAGCGTCGAGAAGTCGGTCTCGGAGATGTCGCCCCGCTCGAGCGCGCGGAACCACCCGGCGTGGACCTCCCACCGGCCGTGGAAGCCGCCCTCGGTGTGGAACGCCCAGAAGGTCAGATCGCGCGGTTCCCAGCCGGCCCCGTGGGCCTCCCGGAGTTCGGAGCAGACGTTGCCGATGTCGCCGGTCGTCAGCCCCGGAGCGGCCGTCTCGTACTCGAGATGCAGCGTGTCGGACTCTCGCGCGTGGCGCTCCACGTAGACGCCGAGGCTCATCAGGTCCCGTTCGAGCCGATCGACGATTCGGGGTGCCGACTCCATACCGAGAAGTGATGACGGCCGGAAAAAAGAACCTGCCGCCGCCCCCGGCGGCGGGCGCGGCCGTTCGTCGGCCGGCGCGGGGCGCGTATCGATCCCCGAAACCGGTCGCACGGTTATGTACCGAGCGCTGGTACACACGGACACGACGGACCGATCCCAATGCCACCGAAAGTACTCGTCGTCGACGACTCCTCGCTGCAGCGGACGATCATCTCCGGCGCGCTCGGCGACCGTTTCGAGGTCGTCGGCGAGGCGGAGAACGGACGGGAGGGGGTCGAACTGTTCGAGACCGAACGGCCCGACCTCGTCACGATGGACATCATGATGCCGGAGATGGACGGCGTCGAGGCCACCGGTCGAATAAAGGAACTGACCGACGAGACGAAGGTGATGATGTGTACCAGCGTCGAGCAGGCCGAGAAGATGAAGGAGGCCGTCCGGGCCGGAGCCGACGAGTACGTGACGAAGCCCTTCGACGAGGCGGAGCTGCTCGACACGGCGACGATGCTGTTGAATTGAGGCGGCCGGCGGCAGGATGGCGGGCGGGAGAGCGGGCGGGCAGGCGGAACGTGGGGCGACGCGACGAACCGGAGTACTAACCCGCTCGCGCCGCGAGTTCGGGATATGCCGACGCGAGACGACGGACTCGACCCCCAGGCCGCCGCGCTGCTCGAGCGACTTGAATCCGGAATCTCGGCCCCCTCGTCGACGCTCTCCGTCGAGAGCGGCCGCCGGATCCTCGAGGAACTGTTCGCCGTCCCGGATCCCGAACCCGTCGGCGAGGTCGTCGACATCGAGATACGGGGGCCGAACGGCCCGATCCCGCTGCGGATCTACGCGCCGGAGGGCGACGGACCGCGCCCCGTCCTCTCGTTTCTCCACGGCGGCGGGTGGGTCCGGGGCTCGCTCGACTCCTACGACGGCCTCTGTCGGCGGCTGACGAACCGCGCCGGGGCGGTCGTCGTCTCGGTCGACTACCGACGCGCGCCCGAACACCCGTTCCCGGCCGGTTTCGAGGACTGCTACGCGGCGACGAAGTGGGCGGCGATCAACGCGGCCGACCTCGGCGGCGATCCCGACCGGGTGGCCGTCGGCGGCGACAGCGCGGGCGGGAACCTCGCCGCGGCCGTCGCGCTGGCGGCCCGGGACCGGGACGGCCCCGACCTCGCCCACCAACTGCTCGTCTACCCGGCGGTCAACCCGCCGTCGGTGCGGTGGTTCGACTCCTACGACGAGAACGGGACCGGCTACTTCCTCGAGATGGACAGCGTCGAGTGGTACATAGAGCAGTACTGCGACCCCGCGGACGCCGGCAACCACTATGCCTTCCCGCTCCGGGCGCGGGACCTCTCGGGACTGCCGCCGGCGACCGTCGTGACGGCGGGCTACGATCCCCTCCGCGACGAGGGGGCGGCGTACGCCGAGCGGCTCTCGGCGGCCGGCGTCGGGACCGAACGGCTCCACTACGACGCCCAGATCCACGCTTTCCTCAGCCTCTATGCGTACGTCGACGAAGGGGCGACGGCGATCGACGAGGTGGGCGGGCGCCTCCGGGACGCCCTCGGTGGAGCGTAGCCGTAGCCGCGTCTCAATCGCCGATACCGACGAGATCGCGCTGTCGCTCGAGGACGGCGCGATCGAGATCGGCCACGAGATCCCGCTCGGCGGTGCCCAGCTCGGCCCGGATGCCGCCGTCGGGGCGGGCGAGAAGCGACCGGCCGGCGTACTCGACGACGGGCGCGTCAGCCACGTCGCGGCGGCCGGTCCGGCCGACCCCGACCGCCCACCGAACGCCGTCTAACGCGCGGGCGCGGACCAACAGCCGCCAGTTGGCCGCGTGGGTCGCGGGCCACGCGCCCGCGATCAGGAGGGCGTCGACTCCGCGGTCGGTCAGCGCGGCGCTGTCCGCGACGAAGTTGAGATCGTAACAGGCCAGCAGGCCGGCCGTCCCGAGCGGCGTCTCGACGGTGACGCGCTCCTCGCCGGCGCGGAGGACGTCCGTCTCGTCGCCCCGGAGGTGTCGTTTGCGGTAGACGGTCGTTCGCCCGTCCGGGGTGACGTAGGCCAACGCGTTGTACGGACGCGAACCGGTCCGTTCGAGGAACCCGACGAGGACGTCACAGCCCGCCTCCGAGGCCGCCGTCCGGACCCGAGCCATCGCGTCGCCGTCCCGGTCGATCGCCGCTTCGCGGACGCGCTCGTCGGGGACAAAACCGGTCAGGGCGTACTCGGGAAAACAGGCGATATCGACCCGGTCCGGGAGCGATTCGAGCCGCGATTCGACGGTTCGACAGTTCGCCGGGGCGTCGAGATCCGCGACAGCCGTCTGACAGGCCGCCACCGTCGCGTTCATACTCGGGGAGACGTCGCCGGTCGGAAAAGCGCGTCGCAGGGTTGGGCAGGGGCGGTCCGAGGTCGGGGCGTCCCGCGCACGGTCGAACGCCGGGATGACGCGCCCTCACTCCCCGAGTGCCTCGGAGAGGCCCCACTCCTCGGCGCGCTCGCGGGCGTTCTCGCGGGCGGCGGCGCGGACGTCCGAGACGGCGGCGTCGTTCTCGAGGAACGCCTCGAGGGCGTCGATCTCCGTCCGGTCGTCGCCGCCGTCGGCCGCGGCCTCGCGGACCCGGGCGGCGAGTTCGGCGTCGCCGGCCAGCCGTTCCGCGGCCGCCCCGGGCGGGATTCGGAGCGTCTCCGTCCGGTGGGGCAACTCGAGGGCGTCGGCCTCGAGAGCGTACAGTTCGAGCCGGTAGGGCGGCGAGCCGATATCGGCGAGCGCGGGCGGACCACCGCGGTCCGTGCCGGTGTGGTAGGCGAGTGTCGCGACGCCCGACTCGAAGGTGACGACGCCCAGGGAGTCGCCGGACTCGAGCAGCGCGGCGCGCGGCGACACCAGCGCGTAGCCGTCGAGTTCCCGGTCGAGGGCGTCCTCGAGCGCCGGCGCCAGCGCCGTGACGACCCGCGACCGGAGCAACTCCCCGTCCGGGATCATGGCGGGTCGGGGATGACGGCGGTTCGGAACCGCTCGGCCACGTCCCCGGAGTCGCCGTCGGTCGGCGAGAGCCGCCCGGCCGCGGTCCGGAACGCCTCGGCGGCCGGGGTCTCGGGGGCGTGCGCGAGCAGCGGCACCCCGGCGGATCGGGCAGCCTGGACCGAGTCGCTCTCGGGCACGGTCGCAAGGGTCGGCCCCTCGAAGTAGCGTTCGGCCTTCGTCCGGACGTCCCCGACGTCGCCGCGGACGCGGTTGAACACCGTCCCGGCGATCCCCGAGCCGTACGAGAGGGCGTACTCTTGGACCTTCAGGCCGTCGGAGACGGCGGGCACCGTCGGGTTGAGCACGACGACGACGCGGTCGGCGAGCACGATCGGCAACACCGCGCTCTTCGAGTTCAGCGTCGCCGGCGAGTCGAGGAGCAACACGTCGGTATCGGCGGCGAGTTCGGCGACGACGTCCCGGAGTCGCTCCGGATCGGCGGCCTCGAAGGCCGCGAGCGAGGTGCCACACGGAACGACCGACATCCCGAAGCGGTCGTACGTCGCGGCGGCGACGGGGGCGCCGCCGTCGACGAGGACGTCGTGCAGCGTCGTGTCGACGTCGGCCAATCCAGCGTGAAACAGCAGGTTCGCCATTCCGGTGTCGGCGTCGACCACCGTCACGTCGTAGCGGTCGGCCAGCGCCATCCCGAGCGCCACCGCACACGTCGTCTTGCCGGTTCCGCCCTTCCCGCTCGCGACGGCGAAGGCCTCGACCATTCGTTGATTTGGTCTGTGCCGATTTCGAATATAAGGGTTCGGGTTACCGGCCGGCAGTATTTGCCGCGAAGTACACTAACGATCATTAACATTTAAGACCATGTACGACAGAGCAGAGAGTAGACGATGCGCGACGAAATCGAACCGATGGTTCCGGTGATGCCGCGAGCGGAAACGACCGACGACATCCGAGCGGACGGCGGCGTCCGCAAGCGCTACGACGCCGAAGAGGTAGCCTCGCCGGTCGTCCCGGACCTTCGGTAGACGAAGCGTTCTTTCTTGATCTATCCTCGACGGTCAGCGCCGGCAGTGCCCCTCAGACGACGTCGCCACGAACCTCGACGCCCTCGGCCTCGTCGCGGTAACGCCGGAGTTCCTCGGCCGCACGCTCGGCTTCCGTCTCCTCGAGCCCGAGCATCTCCAGGCTGTCCGACAGCGTCGGGAAGACGAACTCGCCGGCCTCGAGCTTCCGGAACGCTTCCTCGCTCGTCTCGCCGCCCCCGTCGGTATCGACCCACAGACACGCCGCCCGCGGGTCGAGCAACGTCGTGTAGTCTTCCCTGGCTCGTGCCCCTTGCAACCGCTGGGTGACGTTGTGCTCGAAGCCGGCGTTACAGACCTCGAGGTGGACCGGTTCGTCGTCGAAGAGGTGGGCGGCCAGACACCGCTCGGGCGCGGCGTGTCCGGACGCGTTCGCGCGAACGTGTTCCGGGAACGCCTCCGCCCACGCCGCAGACACCGTCTTGCCGACGCCCGAGACCCCGAGTTCGGCCTCGAACTCGGCCGCCCGGTCCGGGTCGTCGTCGAACAGGAGGTCCTTCGTGACGTACACGCCGAGGTGATCGATCGGATCCATTCCGAGCGCCACGTCGCCGAAGGCCCACACCTCCCGGACCGGAACCGGCATCGGCCCGGTCTCGACGGCCTCGACGACACTCCGGAGTCGGTCGACCGCCTCCGATCGGCTGTAGCTCATCGGGGGAACGAGGGGTCGAGGGGACAAACGGTTGTCGCGTCGCCGACGCCCCGAGTCGAAACCGGTATCCGCCCGAACCGGCAAGGTTGCCTTGATGCAGTGCGACAAGTGCGGTGCCGAGGCGGTGATGCACGCCGCCTACTCGGGACTCCACCTGTGTTCGGAGCACTTCCGTCGGTCGGTCGAATCCCGCGTCCGGCGGCGGATCCGCGACGACGCGCTCCTCTCGGAGGCCGCCACGGCCGACGACCCCGAGACCTGGCTCGTCGGCCTCTCGGGCGGCAAGGACAGCGTCGTACTCACGCAGCTCCTCGAGGAGACGTTCTCGTCGGACCCGCGCGTCGAACTCGTCGCGCTCACGGTCCACGAGGGGATCGACGGGTATCGGGACGCCTCGCTGGAGGCGTGTCTCGAGCTCACGGACGACCTCGACATCGAACACGAGGTTGTGAGCTACGCCGAGGAGTACGGCGTCGAGATGGATGCGGTCGCCGAGGACGACCCCGAGGGGATGGCCCCCTGCGCGTACTGCGGCGTGTTCAGACGCGACGCGCTCTCTCGGTACGCCGACGAGTACGGCGCCGACAAGCTCCTGACGGGCCACAACCTCGACGACGAGGCCCAGACGGCGATGATGAATCTCCTCTCGGGGGACATCGCACAGGTCGCGAAGCACTTCGACGCCTCCCTCGGGAGCTTCGAGGAACGCGAGATCGACGACGCCCCCTTCGTCCCGCGCGCGAAGCCGCTCCGGGACATCCCCGAAAAGGAGGTCGCCCTCTATGCGCACCTCGCGGACCTCCCGGTCCACATGGCGGAGTGCCCCCACGCGAGCGAGGCATACCGCGGCGAGATCCAGGAGCTGCTGTACGACCTCGAGGACGGCCACCCCGGGACGCGGCACTCGATCATGTCCGGATACGAGGAACTCGCGCGGCTCGCGGCCGAAGCCCACCGCGGCGGCGACGGCCCCCGCGGGGAGTGTGACCGCTGCGGCGCGCCGACGAACAACGAGGTCTGCCGGAAGTGCGAACTCGTCGACGCGGTCGGCGGCGAGTTGCCGGGCGATGACTGATCGGCCGGGAGCCGCTAGTGCCGCGTCAGCCGAGCGTCATACACGACGTTTTACACCGCATATATCAAATAAATTAATTCTATAAATAAAGCGAATATCACAATACGACGGCGTCGTCAGAAAAGTATTTTATTTGACTTATCTGACTACGTCTATACCGTTGTTCTGCTCGACCTCCGAGCGGCCGCCGTCGGTCTCGCCGACACCGAAGCCGCTCTGGCTGCTCGCCCCCTCCGACGGCGTCGAGGAGAACTCCTCGTCGTCGACGCCCTCGATCGCCTGCCTGGAGGCGTCGGCCTGTTTTTGCGTCGTCGGGCCGAGGATCTGTGCCGACTGGACGCCGGTCATGATTGCCATGACGCGGACCTTGCCCTTGTACTCGTCTTGGATCCGTGCGCCCCAGATGACGTTCGCGGAGGCCTCCAGACGTTCGGTGATGTTCTGGGCGATCCCTTCGGCCTCCTTCAGCGTGAGGTCGGGACCGCCGGTGATGTGGACCAACCCGCCCGACGCACCGCGATAGTCGACGTCTAGAAGCGGGTGGTTCATCGCGTCGTTGACGACCTCCTTCGTCTTGTTTTTGTCTTGGGTCTCGCCGACCAACATCACGGCGACGCCGCCCTGGTTCATGATCGACGTCATGTCGGCGTAGTCGAGGTTGATCAGCGACGGCTGGGTGATCGTCTCCGAGATCCCCTTGACCGTCTCGGCGATGATCTGATCCATCACCGAGAAGGCCTTGCCGATCGGGAGGTTCGGGACGTAATCGAGCAGGCGGTTGTTGTCGAGGACGATGATCGAGTCGGCCTCGTTGCGGAGCTTTTCGAGCCCCTCCTCGGCCTTGACCGTCCGCGCCCGCTCGACGTTGAACGGCGTCGAGACCATCCCGACGACGATCGCGCCCTGCTCTTTGGCGATCTTCGAGACGACCGGCGCCGCGCCGGTCCCGGTGCCGCCACCCATACCGGCGGTGACGAAGACGAGATCGGCCTCCCCGAGGACCTCCTTGATCGTTCCCTGGGCCATCTCGGTCGCGCGCTCGCCCATCGAGGGATCGCCGCCCGCCCCGAGGCCGTTCGTCAGGGACTTGCCGACGAGGATCTTGGTGTCGGCCTCGATCATTTTCAGGTGCTGTTTGTCGGTGTTGATGGCGATGGTCTCCGCGCCGTCGACGCCGATGTTGTACAGCCGGTTGACAGTGTTGTTGCCCGCGCCGCCCGCGCCGACGATGACGATCCGGGGGTCACCGAACTCCCCGTCGCCGTCCATATCGGCGTCCATGTCGCGTTGTTCGGCCTCGGCGTTCTCCAGCGCGGAGTTGACGATGTCCTGCATCGTCTACACCTTCGCCCAGGGACGGTTTTTCTCGGCCGTCTCCGTCTCCTGTTCGTTTATCATCTCACGCACGGCCGACCGGATCGCCTCGCTCCGGTTCGGGAACTGGCCGGTATCGACCATGCGTTCGACCTCTTCGATCTGCTGCTTCGGGATTCGTAGTGTCACACGCTCCATATTGTTTCCCCTCTGGTTTGTGAGTAAGACGACGTTGCACACGCGACCGAATCACGTTTACACCGGCAGGGCGTTCGAAACCGGCCATATGCCGGTCCCCCGCCGCGTGTAAGACGCGTCGTCTTACGCAGCTATACCCACAAAAGGAATATACTTAAACCTTTTCCACAGTGTAAGACAGCAGGGACGAAACGGCGTTTACGATCTCAAAGGCGCTGTTTTCGGCGTTTACGAGTCCTGGAGAACGTCCGCTGCGGGGGTCCGTCGACCGCAGCTCGGGCAGAATCCCCAGTCGGACCGGAGTTCGTCGCCGCACTCGCAGAACACTCGGTGGCTCGATTTCTCCCCGCAGTTGGAGCAGTAAACGGCAGACTGCGGCAGGGTTTCGCCGCACTGTTTACACGTATGCCCCGGTTCGTCGGACGTGTTTTCGCGTTCGACGGTCGGTGTCTTACGCTCTTCGCTGGACTCGTGTGACACGTCGTCGGAATCGCCATCGAGCGTGATGTTTACGTTCACGTCCTGGGGCTGTTGGGGCGTATACGCGCGCTCGAGTCGGTCCGCAATGAGGGCGTCGACGCGCTCGACGACGAGATCGTCGAGCGATCCCTCGGCGATCGGTCCGCCCGATCCGCCGGTACGACCTTCATCGGGCGCGTTTACGCCGACGCCGGCGGTATCGTCGAGATACTCCCGGAGCGCCTCCCGCATCACCTCGCTCTTGGAGGCGTCGAACTCCTCGAGTTGGCGGATGAGCTCGTCGTCCGCCCGGAAGGTGATCTTGCTCATTCGTTGTCCGACAGTTGTGTGTGACGGTATTTCAATCTTCGCGCGCTGTCCGACAGCCGTCCGTCAGACGGCCCGTCGGCCGGAGGTCAAAACCGTTAAGTCGGGCACCGCACTCCTTTCGGGTACGTCCGCCCTTAGCTCAGACTGGTAGAGCAGTCGACTGTAGATCGACTTGTCCCCCGTTCAAATCGGGGAGGGCGGACTCCTCTGATCCCGACCGGCGAGCGAAGCGAGCAGCGTTGGGATCAGAGGACGTCCAACCGATACGGTTTGAACACGCCAGTCGCAGCGCGCGAACGAAGTGAGCGCGACCGTCTGGCATCTGTTCAAATCGGGGAGGGCGGACTCGGTTTGCAGCCGATTCGAAGTCGACCGTGGGCTGACTTGTCTCCCATCCTCGTGAGCGACGTGAACGGGGGCTCCGAAGGCACAGCGCGGGCGTAGCTCACGACGGCGGCGAGCCCCGGGGACGACGGCTACCGGCGCCTCACTCGCCACGTACGATCGACACGCCGCTCTGAACCGCCTCGCGCTCGCCGACGAGTGTGAGGTGATCGTTTTCTTGGAGGGCGTACGTCGCCTCGGGCACGAACGTCTCGGTCCCGTGCGTGATGAGGACGATGAGACACCGTCCCGGAAGCTCGGAACTCACCTCGTTGAGTTGCCGTCCGACGAACGCCTCGTTCCGTAGGGTCACTTCCTGGACGTCCCCCTCCTGGCCGAGCATATCGGTCCACCGGGCCATGGCCGGACGCTCGATGACGTCGTCGATGGCCTGGGCCGTCGCGTGCGTCGAGGAGATCGTCTCGACGCCGAGATCCTCGAACGCGTCGAGGGTGTCCGGGTCGTTGGCCCGACAGATCACCCGTTCGACGCCGAAGTTCGTGGTCGCCTGCTGACCGACGAACAGGTTTACTTCGTCGTTACCCGTTGCCGCGACGACGATCTTGGCGTTCTCGATGCCGGCCGAACGAAGCGCGTCCACGTCGGTTCCGTCGCCGATGTGAACGGTCAGTCCCTCGCTTCGGGCCCGTTCGATAGCTGTCTCGTCGTTCTCGATCACGACGACGTTCTCTCCTCTCCGTTCGAGTCGGGCGGCGACCTCGCGGCCGATCCGTCCGCTGCCGATGATGAGTACACGCATTGGTATCACGTCGAGGTATTCCGCGATCCGGCGGGCGAACCCGCCCTGCAGTGCGACGGTCGACAGGATGACGAGAAAGACGGTCCCCACCAGAAGCGTCGCGGCCTCGGACTCGCCGCCGGCCTGTAACTCCACCGCGAACAGGGTCGCGACCGAGGCCGGAATGATGCCGCGCGGCCCGACGAAGCTGACGAACAGCCGCTCGGCGGACGTGAAATCGGTGCCCCTGGTCGAGACGAACACGTCCAGGGGCCGGATGACGAGGACGATGGCGACGACGACGATCAGGCCACCGACGCCGAGAGCGAGGAGGTCGCTGAACTCGAGCAACGCCGCGAGCGCGATGAAGACGAACGAGAGCACGATGAGCGTGATGTCGCCTTTGAAGTTGGCGATCTCCTCCTCGTACGGGATATCCGCGTTACCGAGCATGACGCCGGCCGTTGCGACGGCGGCCACTCCGGCCTCGCTGGCGACCGTGTCGGCGGCCGCGAACGCGACGAGTGCGCCGGCGAGAACCACGAGTCGGGCGTTTCGCGGGGCGTCGCCCGGCGAGAGATCGATGTACCGGAGCGTAAACCAGATCACGAGGGCGACGATGACGCCGACCCCGACGCCGGTTCCGATCC
>Ga0209917_1001018_pt1 | contig 11468 bp, 21 predicted proteins | sample SalPon2_C_H2O_MG_FD_185710 | JGI IMG/M metagenome (GOLD analysis project Ga0209917, IMG submission 185710) | Salt pond water microbial communities from South San Francisco under conditions of wetland restoration - Salt Pond MetaG R2_C_H2O_MG... | ecosystem: Environmental > Aquatic > Non-marine... | reverse complement strand
AGCGTCCGTGGGACTGCGCTACTCCGAGCCGAACATCTGGCGCATCATCGGATGCATCTCCATCAACTGCTCTTCCGCGATCTCCTCGTACAGTTTGTACGTGATGGAGACGGTGAGCAGGAGGCCGGTCCCGGAGACCTGCCCGATGGTGCCGAGCATGTTGGCGCCGACGGCGAGCAAGCCGACGAGGGCGCCGCCGATGACGGTCACCTGCGGGATGTAGCGTTCCATGACCTTCTCGATGACCTGCGGGTTCCGCCGGAAGCCGGGAATCTGCATCCCGGAGTTCTGGATCTGCTGGGCGGTCGCCTCCGGGCCCATCCCGGTGGTCTCCACCCAGAAGATGGCGAAGATGGCGCCGCCGACGACCATGATGAAGAGGTCGAGCCCCACCCGGATCACGATCTGCCACGGCTCGGCCGCAGTCCCGGCGAGCCACCACATCCAGTCGGTACGCGTCTGGATCGGCGCCAGGTAGTAGAACAGCCCGGCGGTGGGCTGCCCGTTACTGTACTGTCCGAGCCACGCGGGCATCGCGGTCCACGTGCTGTTGAGGATGCGCCCGGCGAACTGGATGTTCGCCTGCAGGGCGCGCACGAGGATCATGGGCAGGACGCTGGCGTAGATGAGCTTCACCGGGAAGCGACCGCGGGCGCCCTTGACGCGGGCGTGCGAGAGGGGAATCTCGACGCGGACGCTCTCGGCGTAGACGACGATGGCGAAGATGAGCACCGTCGTCACCAGCGCGAGCAACTGCCCCTGGCCGAGCAGGAGCGCCTGGAGCCCCTGTGCGGTGAGGGGCGAGGCGATCTCCTGGGCGCCGGTCAGGATGGCGAACCACGTCGGGAAGAAGCCGGGCGTGCCGCCCAGCCCCTCCCATGCGAACAGTCCGCCGACGAGCTGTTGGCTCACGCCGGCGATGATGAACAGCCCAACGCCGGACCCGACACCCCACTTGCTGACGATTTCGTCCATGAACAGGATGAGGATACCACCGACGGCAATCTGGACGAACAGCAGGGCCTGTACGCCGCCGAGACCGATCCCCAGCGACTGGCCGACGGCCGTGTCAGCCGGCAGGAAGTTGCCAGCAAAGACCATCGGCAGTCCGGTCAGGCAGATCATGACGACCACCAGCAGCTTCTGGAGGCCCTGATAGAGCACCTGATCGCGGGGGTCGTCCGTGTCGAGGCCGAGCAGATCGGCCCCGCCGAGTAGCTGCAGAACGATGCTCGCCGTGACGATCGGCCCGATCCCCAACTGGAGGATCGATCCCTGCGACCCGGCGAGGATCGACCGGAAGCGGCCGAACAGGTCGCTCTGCGTGCCGGCGTCCAGCCCGAACAGCTGGACGTTCGTCAGGAAGAAATACAACACGAGGATGCCTGCGGTCCAGCCGAGCTTCCGCCGGAAGGGGACGTGCCCCTCCGGCCGCGCGACTGACGGCATCCGCGTCAGCACCGGTTCGGCGGTCTCCTTCCATCCCATAGGTTTACTCCTCGTCCGACTCCTCGGAGTCGTCCGCCTTGTCGGCTTCGGCCGCCTCGCCGCGCTCGGAGAGGGCCGCGCTCCCGCCGGCGGATTCGATCTTTTCGACCGCGCTCGCGGTGAACGCGTCGGCGACGACCGACAGTTCGTTGCGGACCTGCCCGTCACCGAGCAGCTTCACCACGTCGGCCTCGTAGCCGTCGTCGACCACGTCGCGGGCGTCGATGTGGTAGCCGTCGTCCGTCTCCTCGGCGACGCCGTCGGCGACGTAGAGGACGGCGTTCTCGTCGAGCTCCTGCACCGTCACCTCGACGACGTCGTCTTTCGCGCTCTCGGGGCGCTTGAAGCCGTGTTTCCCGATCGGTTCGTAGTTGTGAAACTCGTGTTTGGATCGGCCCGCACGGCCGCGGCCGCCGCGGTGACCGGCGCCACGCCGGTTCTTGTGGGTGCCGCCACCGTGCGTCCGGGAGCCGCGCTGGCGCTTTTTCTTGTTCGTCATCGCATGGCCTCCAGCAGTCGGTCGATCTGCTCCGTGGAGTGTTTGCCGAGTTGCCCGCTCTCGATGGTCGGGTGTTTGACGCCCTCGTGACCGCCACGCGGCGGGTGGAGCCGGATCGACGGGGAGAGCCCCTCGTCGCGGAGCGTCGTCTCCTCGTCGACCAGCGCCGCCACCAACTCGTCTACGTCGTCGTAGTCGGTGTTGGCCGCGACCCACTCGTCGTCGACGTCGGCCGACCCCTCGAGGGGTTCGGCGCGACGGCGAATGAGCGTCGCCACCACGTCGGCCGACGGTTCGCCGTGAGCGACGTAGTCGTTCACCTTCGTGATCATGCCGCGATAGGTGTCCGTCTCGGGCACCAGCGTACACTGGTTGACGGCGTGCAGGTTGAGCATCGAGAGCGTATCCTGCACGTCACCGGAGATGTTCACCTCGCCACGGATCTGGACGAGCGCTTCCATCACTCGTTCACCTCCGTCTCGGCCTGCTTGCGTCGCGCCCGCTGGGGCGTCCGCGACTGCGACGCGTTCTGCAACGCGTTGTACGTCGCCTTCGCGAGGTTGACCGTCGTCCGGGTGTTACCGTTGGACTTCGTCCAGGCGTCCTGCACGCCCGCGAGTTCGAGGATGTTCCGCACCGTGGGTGCGGCCGCCAGCCCCAGCCCCTGTGGGGCGGGGATAATCTCGACGGTGACCGAGCCGGCTTTGCCCGTCGCCTTCCGGGTCAGGGAGTTGACACCGCCCGCGCGGTCCTCCCAGGACCCCGAGCCTCGGTCGACCTCGATGATGTTCAGCTTGGCAACGTCGATGGCCTTCTGGATGGCGGAGCCGACCTGATCGTCGCGAGCCTCGGCGTAGCCGAGGTAGCCGTCGCGGTTGCCCACCGCGACGACACACCGGAACTTCACCCGGCGCCCGGAGTCGGTCATGCGCTGGACCATGTTGATGTCGAGCACCTCGTCGTCCAGCCCCGGCAGGAGCTGATCGACGATTTCGGCCTCCTTCAGCGGGAGACCGGACTCCAGCGCCGCTTTCATCGACGAGATATCGCCGTCCTGTACCTTGCGGCCGAGCCGCGTGCGCGGTTCCCAGCCGTCGCCGTAATCGTTACTGCTCATTGTCCTCCATCAGTCGTTCGCGCACTTCGTCGAAGTGCTCGGGGAGCTCCGTCGCGTCGAAGTCGCCGCCGTACAGCGGTTCGTCTAGCTGTTCGGCGTACTCGGCGATATGCTCGCCGCGGTTTCGCGACCAGTCCGCGAGGACGCTCTCACTGTGCGGAATCTCGAGTCCCGCGTCGATTGCGCCTTCCTGTACTGCGAACACCTTGTTGCCCGGCGTCGCCGTGTTGAGACCGATGTCGAGGACGGCCTCCGTGAGGCCGGCATCGAGCGCCCGCATCCCGACGAGGTAGCCCGTCAGGTACGCGCTGGGGAGGTTGCCCGTCGGGGCGTCCCAGCCGTACTCGGCGAGGTCCTCGGAGGAGGCGGCCGCGTGTGTCTCGTCACCGCTCGGACCGGGAGTGATCAGCTGCGCCCTGACGTGCCGGTTGCTCACGCGAGCAACCAGGCGTGGCTTACCGGATTTCAGCAGGCGCAACCTCTGGTGGTAGTCGGTTCGGTCCTCGCGGCGGCGCCGCATCGGGACCTTGTATCGTGGGCCTGTTGCCATCAGTCGTTCACCTCAACGTCGTAGTTGTTCTGGATATACGCTTCGAGTCGCGCCACGCTCTCGAACTCCCCACCGCCAGCCTTGTTGTACAGCTCGCGGTACTGGGTGCGGTCGAGGGGGCCGTCGTCGCGCAACTCGCGCAGACGACGGCGCTGGGCGCGGATGCGACTCGTCCAGTTCTTCTTGCTGTTCTCGCGGGCACCGGCCGTCCCGCGACGGGTGCCGGCGCCGGTCCGGTGACCGTAAGCCTGCTTGTCCGCCCGTTCGCGGGCACGGCCGCGCGAGTTGTTCGACGCGCCTTTCTGCTGAATCGTGCCCTGATCGACTAGGTCACGGATGTCCTCGCGGGTGATCGCGTCCGCGATTTCGCCTTGTGCTTCGGGGTCGAACCAGACGCGGTCCTTGCCCACGTCGAGTACGTCGGCCGCGAGCCGTTTCTGTGCGCTCAGATCCGTCATGCTTCTTCCTCCGTCTCGACTTCGACCTCGACGTACGTCGGGTTGAGAACGCGAATTTCACGGTCCTCACAGACGTCTTCGATGTGTTCACGCTTGCGCCCACCCACGCCGCTCGCGATGCGAACGGCCTCGGTGTCGGGGTCGACCCCCTCCAGGTCGTCCGCGTTGTGGACGCGAACCTCCTCGAAGCCGCTGGGATGCAGGCCACGGGCGGCCGCCGGCGAGCGGTAGCCCGCCTCGACGGTCGCGCCCTTGCCTTTGATCCCGCGGCGCTGTTTCGAGAGGTTCCCGCGCGGCTGTCGCCACGAGGTCGGGGTGCGCTTTTTCTTGTGGTAGTCCTGCCGGTTGAACTGCGGTTTGCCCTGCCGGCGCTTCTGAACGAGCGCCCGGGCGGCCTCGTCGTCGAGGTCCGGTGTCTTGTCGGCGTGGCCGCGGGGACGGAGCTCCGTCTCCACGTCCTCGCTTTCCTCGACTTCCTCCTCGGTCTCCTCTTCGACTTCGGCTTCGGTCTCCTCGCTGACTTCGAGGCCACCCACGTCCGCTTTGATCCGTGCGGCGAGGGCGTTGCCGACGCCGTCGATGTCGGCGAGTTCGGACTGGCTCGCGGCCTTGAGGTCCTCGATGGACTCGTAGCCGGCTTCGCGGAGCGCCTCGGCCTTCGAGGGGCCGACGCCACCGATGTCTTCGATCTCTTGGATGTCGTCTTCTGCGTCGCTCATCTACGCGCCACCTGCCTTCGGTTTCTTCGTGATGTAGACGCCGTCCTGGAAGACGCGGGTGTCCTTGTCGTTGACCCGCGTCAACTGTTCGATATCGGCGGCGGTCTGTCCGACGGCCTCCTTGTCGGGGCCGGAGAGGCTGATCTCCTCGCCGTCGACCTGTACCTCCGTGTCGCCGCGGATCGGAACCGTCCGCGGCGCGCGTTCGCCGAGGAAGTTCTCGATGACGACCTCGTCGCCCTCGACGGTGACCTGCATCGGGAAGTGAGCGTAGAAGATTTCCATCTGGTACTCCCACCCCTCGGTCACGCCGTGGAGCATGTTCTGCACGTGGCTTTCGAAGGTGCCGACCGTCGCGCGCGTGTTGGCGTCGTCGGCCTCGCTCTCGAGTACCACGTGGTCGCCCTCGACGGACACCGACACGTCGGGGTACCAGAGGCGTCGCGTGACGCTCCCGTTCGGCCCCTCGACGGTCAGGTCGAGATGGTCCATCTCGGCGGACACGTCGTCCGGAATTTCGAGTTCTGTTCGGTTCATTGTTAGTAGACGTACGCGATCACCTGGCCACCGATGCCCTGTTCGCGGGCCTCGTAGTGGCTCATGACGCCGTGACTGGTCGTAACGACGAGCGCCCCGTAGTCGCGGGCGGGGAGATACCGTTTCTCCCACTTTTCGTACTCGTCGGCGCCCGCCGAGTAGCGGGGCTTGACGACGCCACACTGGTTGATCGCACCTTTCAGTTCGATCTCGAAGCGACCGGACTTACCGTCGTCGACGAACTCGAAGCCGTCGATGTACCCGCGGTCGTAGAAGACCTCGAGTACCGATCCGATCACGTTCGAGGCGGGCTGTACCGTGTGGGACAGATGTCCCACGCTCTCGGCGTTGTCGAGTCCCGAGAGCGCGTTCGAGAGGGGGTCGTTCCCTGCCATTGTTATCGATACTTCTTGAAGCCCATGTCGCGTGCGACCTCTCGGAAGCACTGCCGACACAGGAAGATGTCATATTTGCCGACGAGCCCCTGCTTGCGCCCGCACCGACGACACTGGTGGCGGTCGTCGGTCCGCGGCGAGGCGTGCTCACCGGTCACGTCACGTTCGTCCTGTGATTCACTCATTGCGTCACCTCGACGTCGAAGTTGGCTTCGAGGAAGGCGACCGCGTCCTCGGCGTCGAGGCGGTGCCCCGACGGGATCGAGCGCGACACCTTGTCGCGCTTTGCGACGCGGTAGCCCGGTCGCACCAGGTTGACCGTCACGTCGAGACCGTAGATTCCGACGTTCGGGTCGTACTCCTGACTCGGGAACTCGGTGTGTTCCTCGATGCCGAAGCTGAAGTTGCCGGTCTCGTCGAACTGCGAGGCCGAGAGATCGACCAGCGCGAGCGCCGTCTCGAGGAACTCCTCGGCGGCCTCGTCGCGCAGCGTTACCTTTGCACCGATAGGGTCGCCCTCGCGGATGTTGAACTCCTGGACGGTCCGCTTGGCGCTCGTCCGCACGCTCTGCTGGCCAGTCACGGCTTCCAGAATGTCCTCGGCGTCCGCGAGTTCGCGACCGCCTTCGCCGACGCCCATGTGGACGACGACCTTCTCGATCCGCGGTTCGCGCATCTCGTGGAACTCGGCGGATTCGGCGTCGCTCATTCGTCAGCCTCCTCCGAGTCGTCCCCGGTGAAGTTCTCGTCGATCACGACGACGTACTCCTCGACCGTCTCGAAGCCCTCGCCGCCGTCCTGGGAGACGGTGACGACGTTGTCGCCGCTGCCAGGCGTGACGGTGATGTCCTCGACGGTACCGATCTCGCCGGCGTGGCTGCCGGCGACGGCGGTCACGAGCGCGCCCTCCTCGTAGACGAAGTGGGCGACGATGTCCTTGGTCTCGTTGTCGACGACGAGCGAGTCGCCGGTGGCGTACTCCGTCCCCGCGTCGACGCGAACGTTCGCGCCGTCGTGGAGCGTCAGCTGGATGTCGCCGCCGGTGACCTGCGTCTTGCGGACGATCTTGCCGAGGCGGCTTCCGGCCGCGTCGGCGTCGATGGGCGTCAGCGCCAGCCGACCACCCTCGTCCGGGAACACTCGGTAGAACTCCTCACGCTCGGGGAACGAGAGGATGTCGAACATCCCGATGGGGCGTTCGACGCTCGACGGCACGTCGCCGTTGACGTGCACGCCGCCCTCGTTGAGCGCGTAGTTGGCTTCCTTCCGCGAGTCGACGTAGCCGAGCACGTCCCGCAGGACGATGAGCAGGGGAACCCCCGCCTCGCCGTGCGGACCGGCGTCGGCCTTGACCGTCCACGTCGCGGTCTTCCGTTCGACCGGCCAGGACTTCGGGACCGAGAGTCGTTTCTGATGTCGCGTCATTCGCTATCCTCCAGTCGCGCCCGTCTGCGGTCGTCCTCCAGATCGAGGTCGGTCACGCGGAGGTTGCTCGCGTCGAGCGGCCGGGGCACTTCTTCGCCGTCGGCCTTCTCGACGGTCACACCCTCGACGTGGACGACGCCGTCTTTGAGATCCACCGCGAGCACGTCGGCTTCCTCGCCGGCGTGGTCGCCGCGGAGCACTTCGACGGTGTCGCCCGCGTTGACGCGAACCGATCGCTGGCCGTACTGCTCGCGGAGGTCGTCCGCGAGCGTGGCCTTGACCTGTTCGTGTCGCTCGTGCAGGGGCGCCGTTCGTGTCTGCGTGCGCTGTTTGCGTGGCTGTCGAGTCATACGATCATCGTTGCCGTGGATGCGATGCTCCCGAAGCGTTCGGCGACTTCCCGCGCGACGGGACCCTTGATCTCGGTCCCGCGAGGCTCCTCCATGTCGTCGATGACGACGGCGGCGTTGTCCTCGAATTTGACGCGCGTGCCGCTTGGGCGGCGGATGGGCTTGCGCTGGCGGACGACGACCGCCTCCAGCACCTGCCGGCGCATTTCCGGTGTGCCCTTGGTGACCGAGACGGTCACCTTATCGCCGATTCCCGCTTTGGGGTGTCGGTTCTTGGTTCCGGAGTAGCCCGCGACGCTGATGACCTTCAGCTGACGTGCGCCAGTGTTGTCGGCGCAGTTGATCAGCGATCCCTTGGCGAGGCCACGGGTGACGTCGGCTTTCAGCGCCTCCATCACTCGTCACCTCCCAGTCGCTCGACGACCACGTGTGATTTGGTCTTCGAGAGGGGTCGGGTCTCCGCGATGCGGACCGTGTCGCCTTCCTCCAAGCCCAGGCACGGGGGTGCGTGGGCCGGAATGCGACTCCGGCGTTTCATGTATCGGTCGTACTTCGGAACGCGAACGTCGTATTCGCGCTCGACGACGACCGTCTTTTCCATTGCTGTGGAGGCGACTGTGCCCTCCAGCGTCTGCCCGCGCACGGACAACGAGCCGTGGAACGGACAGTGCTGGTCGGAGCAGGTCTCCTCCGGTTCGGTTACGTTCAGTCCTATCGCCATGTGGATACACCTGCCTTCTCTGTTCGCAAGGCGGGTCGTGAGAGCAGTCGTGCGCCATCCACCGTAACGTAGGCCACGCCCTCGCAACCCTCAGACTGACCAGTTCGGCTGGCAGTTTCCGACGGAAGTTCGGACGCGGTCCCCGACGCCTTCTCGGCGTCGGCGGCTTCATCTGTGCGCGGTAGGGCAAATTCGAATGTCGTCCCCTGCTTGGGGAGTCGCCACACCCGGTCACCCTCCAACACGAGCGTCCGCATCGTCTCGCTAACGACGCGGCCGCTGATCCCGACGGCGTCGGGATTCGTCGACTCGACGACCCGCGCGTGCAGGCCGACGAGTTCGTGTCGGGTCAGGGTCTCGGGTGTGAGCGCCATCAGATATCGCCCTCTTCGCGCTGGATCGTCTTGATCCGCGCGATGGTCTTTTTCAGTTCGCCGGGTCGAGAGGGGTTGTCGGGCATCCCGCCGGCGGCCTGGACGGCCTTGGCGTTCAGCAGTTCCGTCTCGAGCTCCTCGAGTTCCGCCTCGCGTTCGGCGGGCGTCATGTCGCGGATCTCCTCGACGTGCAGGATCGCCATTATGCGTCCTCCTCCTCGTCGGCGGCTTCCATCTCTTCGACGAGATCGGCCGCCTCGTCCATCGTCTCCTCGTCGACGTCTTCGTCGACGTCCTCGTCGGACGCCTCGGCCTCGTCGGCCTCAGCGTCGTCGGATTCGTCGGCGTCCTCGTCGGGGAGTTCCTCCTCGACGACTTCCTCGACGATCTCCTCGTCGAGGCTCTCCTCGATGTCGTCGGGCGTCTCGGTCGGGACGTCGACCTCCTCGCCCTCGCCGACGTCGGGGATCTCCTCGGGCTCTTCCTCGAGGAGTTCCTCGACGCCGCCGCCGGTTTCGGCCGCCTGCTCGACGGGTTCGACGTCGGCGTCCTCGGCGATTTCGAAGTCGTCCGGGAGTTCGGCGCCCGGCGGAATGATCTTCACCGTCACGCCGATGGTACCGAGTTTCATCACGGCGACGCCCTGCCCCTCGTCCACGATGGACTCGGCGGGTTCGCCGTTGTGCTTGATGTAGCCCCGGTTGAACTTCTCTACGCGCGAGCGCGCCCCGGTGACCTTCCCGGACAGGACGATTTCGGCGCCGAGGGCGCCGGCTTCCATGATCCGGTCGATGGTCGTGTGGCCCGCTTTGCGGAAGTACCAGCCACGCTCGAGGGCGTTGGCCAGTCGGTCCGCGACGATGCGGGCGTTCAGGTCCGGTTCGTCGACTTCCTGTACGTCGATCTGGGGGTCGTCGAGGTCGAACCGCTCCTCGAGTTCCGTGGTCACCTTCCGGATGTTCTTCCCACCCTTGCCGATGACCATCCCGGGCTTCTCGGCCTTGAGGACGATCTGGGTCCCCATCGGGGTCTTGGCGACGTCCATGCCGCCGTAGCCCGCGCGGCCGAGTTCGTCCGCGAAGAACTCGTCGATCTGGGAGCGCTGCAGTCCGTTCTCGATGAACTGGTGTTCGTCTGCCATTATTCGTCGACCTCCTCGATGATCAGTTCCACGTCACAGAGCGTCGTGTTCCACGGGTCCGCACGACCGAACGCGCGGGGTTTCCGGCCCTGTCGTTCGCCGACCTTGTGGGCGGCGACGTGTTTGATCGTCATGGATTCGCCCTCGAAGCCCTGTTCGTCCGCGTTGTTGCGGGCGTTCTCGATGAGCTTCAGGAAGTCCTCGCTGGCCTTCTCGGGGTATCGACCGGCGTCCCAGCCGTCGATGTCGCTCCGGTGACCGACCCCGGAGTTGTGCTGTTTGAACGGGACGGACCGTTCCTCGTCGATGACTGCCTGGAGATACTCCTCGGCGTCGGCGACGGTCTTCCCCCTGATCGCGCGGGCGACGGCCTTGCTGTGCTTGAGGCTGATGGGCCGCTCTCGGAGCATCGCCTTGGCGGTCGTCTCCGGGTCGGCCTCGACGCTGTAGTTGATTCCCATGTGTTACTTGAGTGGCACGAACTTCGAGGACCGGGTCGCGCCGATGCCGGCCTGGCCGTGCTCGACCGAGGTTCGGGTGAGCTGGAACTCGCCGAGGTAGTGGCCGATCATCTCGGGCTCTACCTGGACGCGCTGGAACTCCTGGCCGTTGTAGACCGAGAAGGTCAGCCCCACGAACTCGGGCACGATGGGCATGTCACGGAGGTGGGTGCGGATCGGATCGTTCGCCGTCTCCTCCTCGCCCGCGTCCCGTGCCTTGTCGAGCAGCTTCTCGTGTTCGACCGAGAGCCCTCGGGTGATGGTTCGCCGCATTCGAGCGGGGAGCAGTTCCACAACCTCGTCGAGCGACATCGACTGCAGCTCGTCGAGCGTGTGACCGCGGTAGGTGAACTCACCTTCGCGGCCGGTTCGGTATTCCGAGCTCATTATTTGTTCCCTCCGCGTCCGGTTCGCTTCGAGGCGATGTCACCCACCTTCCGTCCCGGCGGGGCGTTCCGCGAGACGGACTTGGGCTTCCCGGGGTGTTGCCGGCCGCCGCCACCGAACGGGTGGTCGACGGCGTTCATGGCGACCCCGCGGACCCGCGGCCACTTCGTACCGCGCGATTTCATCTTGTGGTGCTTGTTGCCGGCCTTGACGAACGGCTTCTCCGTCCGACCGCCACCCGCGACCACGCCGATGGTGGCGCGACACTGCGGGTTGAGGCGCTTGACCTGACCGCTCGGCAGCTTCACGACCGCCACGCGCTTGTCGTGGGTCATGAGCTGTGCGCTCGTCCCCGACGCGCGGGCGAACTTGCCGCCGTCGCCGGGGCTGCTCTCGACGTTACAGACCGGGACCCCTTCCGGAATCTCGGCCAGCGGGAGCGTGTTCCCCGGCTTGATCTCCGCGGAGACGCCGACTTGGATCGTCTCGCCGACCGTCACGCCCTCGGGGGCGAGCACCAGCCGCTGGTCCCCGTCCTCGAACTCCACCGCGGCGATGGGCGCCGAGCGGGCCGGATCGTGTTCGATGTCGACGATTTCGCCGCTGATCGTGTCTCGCTCTTCGTCCTTCTTGTGTTCGAGTTCGGCCTTGTAGCGGTGGCTGGGGGCACGGAACGTCGGCCCACCACGACCACGCCGCTGGCCCTGAATGCGTCGTCCCATCTTAGAACACCCCGATTCGCGAGGCGATTTCCTGTGCGTCGTCGTCCTCGGAGAGGGCGACGACCGCCTTCTTCTCGCCACGAGC
>Ga0209917_1001017_pt1 | contig 11468 bp, 7 predicted proteins | sample SalPon2_C_H2O_MG_FD_185710 | JGI IMG/M metagenome (GOLD analysis project Ga0209917, IMG submission 185710) | Salt pond water microbial communities from South San Francisco under conditions of wetland restoration - Salt Pond MetaG R2_C_H2O_MG... | ecosystem: Environmental > Aquatic > Non-marine... | reverse complement strand
CAAGGCCCTTGAATAAGCCAGTCCGAGTTGAGGTCACTTGCCTCTATCCTGCTACCTGTTCCTCACTAAGGGTAATACGAAGGCCTTTATATACCCCCTCCTCCTCTCCCATCTCAACCTGTGATCTGGCCCGTTCAAGTTCGAGATCGGTGCCGACCATCTCTGCCATGGTGCTGGCGTCCTCTTTTTCATCTTCATCATGGTTCAATAATTTGCGCTCGTCAACGCCAAATCGATCGAACTCCTCAGCAGACTCGTTAGGGCCAACTCGGCCTTGAGGCAATTCATAGACCCAATCGCCGAACTGATTCTGGACCTTGCCATACTGCTTCTCGAAGTCTTTAAGCGAGAATCGGCCGGCCTCGACAAAGTACGATAACAATTCGGTAAAGAGCGGATCGGTGGACTCGGTAGGCGTCTGTGGGTGACACTTGCGGTCGTAATGATCGTACCTCTTTGAGTCCGAGTGAACCGCGTAGGCACACAGAGCAAAGCCAACAAGCTCCATGGAGACACCTTGCTTGCTAAGATCGAGATAGAGATACTGGCTCCGGACCCGCGATCGCTGTTCGGGGTTCAATTCCAACTTCGCTGATAGCATGTTGATTAAATCCCGTTTTTGACGGAATGTCTCGAATGAATCATTTCGGGTCATCAACGTCCACAGACCAGAATTGTAGAGGTCAAGGTCTTTGTAGAACTTCTGGCTTGAGGTCCGAAGAGACCCTTCAAGCCGTTCCTGTTCGGCTGGTATTTCCCACCATGAAATGTACGTCGCGGCGTTCGTGTCGGGAGTTCTCGGGTTGTTCCCAAATTGTGCGAGAATCTCGTCGTTACTGAGGTTGTGGTCGATACCAGAGTGATTTTGCCAGTCGGTGAACGTATTGACTAGTCTATCGGTAGTTGTCGGCATAGTAGAATGGACACGAAAGGTCTGTGTCCACAGACTGAGAGAGATCCGCCGAGTATAGGCCATCTCCACGTACTAAACAACAATCGCGCGTGTATAGATATTGTATACTACGTGATGATTCTAACCAATATCCGACGAAGAAGCCTCCTCAATATACAGATGACCGCTGAGTTGATATAGATATCGTGACACAAGCTATCAAAGGGATAGGTGTCGGCAGGCTGTTGAGCGGGCGGTTCTGTCGAAGTGATCGCCCACAACAAGGCCCTAACCCGGAAGCATTCACCGGTCCCATGCCTCGCCTTGGCTACGCTCTGGAATCGCTTAACACAGAGAATCTATATAAAGTGTCAAAATAAAACTAACATAAAGTGAATCTGATAGAATCTATTGGTGTTCTTCTCACCGGGATTGGTGTTATTGGCGGCTCAGTAGCAACAACTCAGTCGTTTTCCGATGCGGTCCTTCCTTTTGTTTTCATAATCGCCATCGGAATTGCTGTGACCCTTATCGGAAGATACAGGTGAAGTATTCGCAAGCCCGTTCTTACAGCTGATTCAGTTGTAAGTTTGTGAAACAAACATCGTGACAAGGGTTCTATGATACCCTCACGAGTCGTGTATAGTCACAGAGGGAGGGCAATCAGACTACCGTAACATGTTGCGGTCATGTTACACCAATGTTACACCCCTAAAACCGCAAGACGTAACGGGTTTGTTTACACATACAACACCTTTCTAGGGGTGGGTGTCGATCCGATGAGTTGCTGAATATCATTGTTTCCTCAAAGTGTATGCCCCCTCACCTCCAGAGAGGTGTTGCATGTGTAAACAAAGTATTGCTGTATGGCGATTTTTGGGGTGTAACATTGTTGTAGTATAACCGAAAAGGGGTGTAATTCTATGTAGGATCGATTCATTTTCTCTTATGACAAAGGATTTATCTACGCTAATGCTGGGTAAAATAAAAGGAAATAAAACAGACAGTGACGTACTCAGTTCCTTGCGAACGCCTTGTGGTCAAAGCCATCAATGTCTGCGTCGGCTTGTTCCATGTCAATGGCGACGCATCGATTTAGATCTCGATTCACTTTGCTTGTGTCAAGTACGTAGCTGTCTTTATCATCTTCAGCTTCGTTGAGGCGGTCTCTGTAGTCTGTTGGAGCGTCGAATACGTCTGCGCTTAGATCATATTCTTTAAGATATTTTCGCACAGTCGCGTGCGCCTGAGAGAGTTTCACCAGTAGTTGTTCATTGCTCTTCCCTGAATTGATCACTGTGTAGTCAGTCAGATTTTTGGCATCCCTCTTCAGCGACGCATCACTGAGTACTCGAAGGAATTCATCGAGGTGTGTCTCTCGATTCTGGAGACCAGATCCGCTTGCGACGTAGTTCATTGCAGTATCGACATCACCCTCTGTGATGTCTGGTGATCCGCCAACAGTGTCTGCGAAATGCCTGTACATAGACAGTCCAAACTGTATCATCGTCAGCTGAACGATTTCCAGATCTTCAACATCGTCACTAGATTGTGCCGCAATTTCGTACGCGTGTTGTTTTGCTGTTTGCCAGTGTTCGTAGAATTCGTCTTTGTCTGCATCGATTAGGTATTGCCAGATTGCCTGTGCATGGTCTTCTGTACTATACCCTTCGTGATGGATTATGTCTCCGTCGTCGGTCTGTATTGTTCCACCCGTGAGTTCCGTCCAGTGCGTGTCTTCTTTCACACTCTCTTTAAGCAGCTGAACTTGGATCATGCGTCGATGCTCTGCACTTCCTTTAATGGATTGCTCGCCCGACACTACAACTGGTCCACCAAATTGCCATGATTCAATACCTGTGTGTTCACGACTACCGGCGGTTTCAATAGCACCTCTCGTCGCTTTGCGGATGTAGTCGTGTAGGTTGTTTACTTGCCAGTCCTGGAGTTCTGACGGCTTATATTCATCAACCCAAACAGGGATGTTTGTTGCCGCTGCAAAGTGATTCTTCAGAGCGTATTGTGTACTTTTCACTGAGAGTGGGTCGTCATCAAGACCGATGAGTTGACAGAGCAACTCAAACAGTGTGGATTTGCCAGCACCGGTTTCCGCAAAGACGCCCAAAAACGGCACTTCTCCCTCCCATTCCCGAATATATGGAGTAATCAGCGACGAATACCAGAATCCAAGGATAGGTAATAACCGTTCTTTATTTCGGGTTTCTGGGAGCAATTCGAGAATCTTTGCGACTTCGTCGTCGTCGTAATCACCGATTCCAGTAAGTTTGAACTTGGTTTCGAACTTGGTTTGTTGTTCGACGTATCGGTGTGTTGGATTGTCTGTTCCGAGTACTCCGTCAACTGTGACAATTTCGTTGTCGTGTAGTCCGAGTTTCTTCGTCTTTGAGAGCTTAGGAGCATCCTGATGAGAGACGATTTTGCGCAGGTCGTTGATGTGGTTAGCTTGTCCCTCAAAGGTTGTTGTACGGCCTGTAACGACTTTATTTTTGAACTTTCGAGTCTCGTTGAAGCACGTCCACGGAACGACGACATCATATGAAGTCTCAGCGTCGCTCGACGGGATTACACGGAGGTCAACGTACTCTCTTCCGTGTTCATCCACTACATAGGCTTGAGATTCGAGAACGAAGTTGGTCACCTGCGAATACTCGATGTCGCCGCTGTCGGTCTTGTGAGGCTGGAAGTACGATCCGTTCTGTGAGACGAGTGTTGTATTGGCTGTGTCTGGAATCGTTTCTATGGTCGATTCTGAGGTGTTGTCGTCGTTACCTACAGACGGGTCGTATACTTCCGAACAATTTCGAATTGCCTTCTGAATCGAGCGTTCTCGGTAGTCTTGGCGATTGGTCCATTTCTCCCGAGTGAGCCCACTCTTTCCAAACAGGCGTTCCATCTGTTGCCGGTCGCAGCCGGTCCAGAATGCGAGATGCTGAAGAAGACCCATATCAGCCCGACTGTGGTCGTCATCGTAGCCGCTGATGTCTCCATTCCATAGAGATTCGAAATCACGCCCGTTATGCGCCTTTTTTGCCTTCTCGATCAGCTCTTGGTCATCTAGGTTTAACTCGGTTGTAGTTGCTTCTGTAGTGGTGTTATCGTCGTCTGTGTCGTCATCTTCTGCGACGTACTCAGAGTGTACGGATGTGAGTTCGTCATGTCTTTGAACAAGTTCTGTTGGAGTGGACTCGATGTGGTCGAAACTCATGGTGAAGTATCTTCCACGATCGTACATCTCGATCTCGGACTCTTCGAATGCGTCGAGTGTAGATTCTTGATGTGCTCGTGTACGTGCGTCTGAATCCATGATACCGTAGACGAGAATGTGAACCCCAGTTCCAGACGGAGACACTTCTGTGTAGCTGTCGAGTTGGTCTATAACCTCTTGTGCCCATGGTTCTATGTCGCCGGTATCAGGGTCTCTAACGTTGTCTAGGTCGACTCCTGCGATGATGTCTTCCTCGGAGAATACAAATCCAAGACCATCCACTGTGGTTTTTGTGTGGTATTCTTGTGCGGTCTCGTAATCGGACCACGTATCTGGATCGCTACTGCTTGCGTTTTGTCCTGTGTGTGGGTTTACTGGAATCTTTGTTTGTTTGCCGTCTCGCTCTTCAAGTTTCCAACAGACCCATTGTTCTTCATTTTTGAGATTTTCGAGTAGGTCCTTTTTTGTTTCTCCCGTTACATTTAATTCACCTCGGTTCTTGGAATCGTTGTGTGCTTCTTGTTTTGTTGACATTGTGATATTGTATTAGTCTTCGTCATTGCTCACCTCCGTATCTTCCGTGATCGGATGAAGTGTGAGTATTGGTGTATCACCGTCATTAGCCTCTGTCTCCTCAATTAAATACGCTTCAACATTCTCTGTGAAGTCCGCAGGGATGCTTAGTTGCCGCTTGGTACTCAGTTTGCGCCGAATCCGTTGTGTATGTTTAGTTGACATAGCATATTATTCAAATAGGTTAATGATTATAAGTCTTACTTCGGTATGAAACTAAGTACGTGGTAAAATATAAATAGTCTTACCTATTTAGTTAAATCGTTATGTATAGATCAGAAACAAACGTTGATGCGAATGAGGACATCGAAAAAGTCTGGTGTGATGATTTCGGTATTTGGAAGATCATGAGCGATATGACTTTGCGGCATCAGACAGACCGACTGCAGCATAATCTACAGATTTCTGAGTGGGAGATTATCGGGCTTAACGGCTCTGAAATCGAAGATTATGATGTTGAGGAGGCGTATGTTGAGTGGGTGGAGGAACAGCTCCATCCTGATGGGTCGTCTGATCATCTTGGTGGCGAGTTTGATACGGATGGTTCCATGCTACACATTGATGATGCTGCGGGAGATCAACTCAACATTCAGATACGTTTCGAGTAGATATACACAAATTAATTGCTTATTGATTTCTAATGTATTTTAATATACTTTACACGCACCTGTTAGGAACACTATGGTGAGTTTGTGACTCAGCTGTTTGAAGGAGAGATTGACCCGCCTGGAATTTTCACCCACGACATGGATGTAAAACCACCTACCTACGGACAGGAACTGTGTAGTCGCTGATTATGTGCTTGGTTTTATGATCGCTATCAGAATATATGATGTACACTTCTGGATCTTCGAGAATTTGATGATTATACGGGGCTATTTGCTTGTTCTGAGCCGCTTCATGGCGCTTATCATTTAATTCCCAATGGTCTCTATCTGATTCACTCATACATTTTCATATACGGGAGTATGTGTCATAAATGTGAGCACTTTCTGCATTTCTTCAACATTCAACGAATCAACATTTACCAATTCAGTCATAAAAGCGGTGAGGAAAAATTCGAGGGCAAACGGATGATAGAAGATATGTTCGACAGCTATACTGTCTTATTGCCCAGCTCGATCAAAAGCTCAGACAGCCTTGATCTGGATAGTGGGTCGATAGCAACTTCTTCACCTGACTGTGTGTAGAATATCTTCGGCTGAACTGGTCGTTCGGGGTAGATCTCAGCGACAACGCGGTAGTAAACGCTCAGTTGCTTTCGATACTCTGGTTCGGCATGGCGACTTCTATCCGTCTTGTAGTCAATGATGTCAACAGTGTCTGGAGTGACGTGGAGTAAGTCAATAACTCCTGAAAGAGTCACTCTACCCTGTTCGGTATCGAGCGGAAGGTACACATTTTCTTCTGGATAGAGTTTACCAGAAAGAGAATCGATGAGAGACTGAACCCGTCGCTCATCGTTGTTCCGAGGGCTGACATCCTCTCCGAGACAGTACTGTTCGGCAAAGTCGTGTACTTGCGTGCCGAATTCCATCCCCTCTCCACTCTCGACCTCTTCATAGACGCTCTCATCCATGAGTGAGTGTGGAGAGTATCTTTTAGGTCCGACAGGGTCTGGAAGAGAAACATTTAATTCCTGTTTTGTATCTTGACTAATCTCAAAGTCAGGCACATCCGGGTCGCCGGGTCCAATCTCTACTGGGAGTTCTTCGAGGAATGTGTTGGGCTCTTCACCCGCAGTAAACAGAACGTGACTTTCAGCCCGCGTGATCGCCACGTAGAGTAGCCGCCGCTCTTCATCATAATCCCGTACTAGAGACTTCTGAAGAATATCTACCTTCCAATTATCATAAACGTATGGCTGTCCGCGAGTCTCATCGTATATCATTCGCTGCCGAAGACCAATTGCATCGTCGTATGAAATTGTCCGGCTACCACGGCTTGATGGCGGGAAGCGACCACTGTTCATATTGGCAAGGATAACAATGGGGTGCTCAAGCCCTTTGGTAGCATGTATTGTCTGAACCGTGACGGAGTTCTCGCCTGCGCTCGTATTTACCTCATGCGTGGTCCCGTGCTCAATGCCCTGAGAGATGAATTTGATTAGATCACCATGTGTGAGCGTTGTGGTATCTCGAATGGACTCAACTGTGTGAAGCAATACGTCGGCCCGAGGACCGTCGAAACCATACCGCTCAAACACTCGCCGAATAACTCCACCGAGGGAATCTATCGCTCCGAGATTCTCACGGAATGCCACCATCTCTTGAGGGTAGGATTCTGTCTCTAGAATGTATTTGACTTCGTCAAGTGTGTACCCAGCCTGCTCGAGAATGGGGGCCCACCCCCTACCTCCATTATATTCGAGAATACGAAGCCATGCGAGGAGGAGTTTCGCTTGATCTGTTCGGAAGAGTTCAATGCCACCTTCGTATGCCATTGGAAGGCCGTGGTCGTCTGCCACATCCTGAAGTTCTCGTCCAAAGTCTCGGGTCCGAGTAAGAACGGTGATGTCCTGATACTCAGGAGCCCGTCGACTGCCGTCCTCACCCTCGACAAGATATTTGGAGTTTCCAACGACCTCATCAATCGTTGTGAGTAGCGCTTCGTATTCTTCCTCGTGCTGTACGCCTCGAATAATAGAATCGTTGTAGTCCGTGTTCGAATTGAGCTGAACAACACGATTAGCCACGGAATCGACGTCGACAGAGTCGTACTTAGCTGCCGGAGTAACCAAACTCTTCTCAGAGAAATCCAGTATCGTCTGTGTAGAGCGGTAGTTCTCTTTGAGTTTGATGTCTTGTACGGTAGAGGTATCGTACGTGATTCGCTTGTGGTCGCTGTTCAGCTCAGACGCAAACTTTGAGAGCCGACTACGAAACTCGAGTATGTTCTCGACGGCAGCATACTGGAACGAATAGATACTTTGTTTCCAGTCTCCGACGACACAGATGTTGTTTGTATTAGATAGAAGCAAGGCGAGTTTGAATTGGATTTCGCTGGAGTCTTGAAACTCATCGACCATCACGTACTCAAAGTTCAGTTCGCTTCGGAGTTCGTGATCCTCACATAGCAAAACAAACGCGAACAGTTGAAGGAAACTAAAATTCAGGTAGTTACGTGAGAGCGCGAATCTAAGATAATCGAAGTAAATGTCATGTACAAACTCCTTGAGTCCCTCACGATCTTCCTCGAACGCTCGCCTAGCGACTTCGTCCGGAACTTGCTTCCCGCTGCCTCTGATGTCTAACTTTGTAGGAGCGTCCGGGAGGTAACATTTGTTTTTCCCGTATCGGTACAGTTTTGAGCGCAATCGTGACTGCTTGCTCCCACCGTTTCGCGGAGCGTTCATCTCGTCGAACTGCCGCTTGAATGCCGCGTAATCACCGTCTAGATGGGATTCGCTGTCACGATACCAGCCGTCGACAGTTGGAAATACCCCCTTCGCAGCAAGCTGATTGATTACATCAAGCAACTCATTTGGATTAGATATTGTTCGTAGGAAGTGGGTGTACTCTGGGTGGTCATCAGTAAATTGCTCGAAGAATTCCTGAAAGAGAGCCTCCTCCACAACGTCGTCTTCGACAATCCGCGTTGAACTCGGAATACGGTCCTCAATACCAAGAAGCGTCGGGGCGGCGAACCCATAGTCCTGAAGAATGTCGTGACAGAGACTGTGGAAGGTCTGAATTGGGGCATCAGAGAGTTCTGCCGTACTATAATCACAATGCCCGACGATGCGATCTTTCATCTCGTTCGCCGCATTCCGAGTGAAGGTGATGAGCAGGATATCGTCCGGTGAGGCATCCGTCGATTCAAGAATCTGAGCGTAGCGACGGGTAACAGCGAATGTCTTTCCTGTTCCGGCACCTGCATCTACGAGATACGTCCCGTCGATATTGTTAATCAGTTTCTGCTGTTTTAAATTCGGGCTTGGGGCTGACTCAGTCTCACGCTGTGCGTCTGTCATCGCTCGCCCTCCAACAAAAGGTCTCGATGATTGAGTCGCCGGTAGTTTGGCTCGTCAGTTAAATCCGCGATGGGGAATCGCTGCTCTCCCGCACGACGGGTATTCAGTTCCGTGAGCCGTTCGGAGACAAACTCCTCAAACGCATCAAGATCATCCTCGAAGTAATTTCGATTCCGAATCCGCATGAAATCACGCATCGCTTGTCTACACCCCTTCTTGACGTACTTGTAGTTTCCAACGACATTCTTCATCGCGCTGGTAAACGCCACCCCAAACGGCGACTCAATAAGTTCGTCACTGTCACGAGTGTCAGGAAAGTCAGCCGCTTCGAACACTGCCGCGTATTCTTCATACGAAGCCTTCGAGAGTGTCTTCTGGCAGTCATTCGACCCGCTATCAACGAGTTGCAGGTACACCTCTTTGCTACTGATATAATCAAGATAGGGTTCGGGATGGTACTCAACCTCAGTAATTGTGTCATCTATGCCTGCGTCTCCGCGGACGATATCGTCGACATTCTCTAGGAAGTGCACAAAGACGAATTTGAGTTGCTCGTTTGGTTGTCGTGACCGCTGATGAGTTAAATAGAGCTTCGCCTGGAAATCGGGGGTATTAGAGATGTCGTCGATAGATGAATTCTTCACGATGTCTGTTGCGGATTTCTTTGAACCACTCTTGTAATCAATGAGGCGCGTAGATGACCCGACAAGATCGATCTTACCCTTCACACCGAGGTCTTCATTCTCGAACCATCGTTCTGTAATATCGCTTCCAACGGGCTTTCCAAGGTGCTCGGCAAACGTATTCTCTCCATGCCCTCCATTCTCAATAGTCAGGCTGCCAGTCTTGGGGGCGTTCTCGTCAAGAAATTCAATAATGTTCTGAACGCCAGCCTGATATTTTGTTCTGTGGACGTCCCTGTCTATCCCACGAATGAACGGCTCCATCTCCTCAATCATTAGGTCGACAATCTCGTCGATCCCGGTAGTCAACACTGTCTCGGAATGGTAGACATAGAACTCAGCGAAATCATGGAACAAGTTTCCCTTGCGGAAGTAGTCTCTGTCAGGGGAATCCACGATTCGGTCAAAAAAGTAGTCTCGCGGTGAATTGACGTAAGTGCTGAGACTGGACTGACTGAGAGTATCAAGCTCAACCGCCGATACCGGCACTGGCTCAACGCTAAACGGCTGTTCTGATGCCGAATTCGAGGTCGTATACCTCTCTGTGGAGAGGTCGCTGAATTGAGAAAACGATTCGTCTAGAAGTTCCTCGAAATAGAGACACGGAGTGACAGGCCGTCCACCAACACTGTCTTGGACGAGATAATACTGTGTCGCGCCGTTCTGTAGCAGTAGCTGAAATTGTGCTAGATGACGCTCGAATTCAGTCTCACGATTTACCCATGGTCTGCGTAGCGGAGCCCTCGTCCAATCATCGTCAAGCCCGAGATAGAACACAAGCGGTCTGTCTACGTGAGTCGCAGACTTCGCATCGGCGAGAAGCACCCCTTCGTTCTCGCGGTCGACCGGAACCTCGTACGACTGTAAATAGAACTCAAGACTGTCAACCCGAGACTCTGTAATCGTCTGTGAAGCAAGACCAAGCGTATCCAGTTCTTCGTGGAAAGTCTCGAGTCCCTCGCTTCCGAGCATAGATTCATACTCAGAGAGCGCAGTTCCAAACGACCGCTCACCAGCTCCCACCGTATCACACCACTCGATTAGCCAGTCCATTTCTGGGACGTCAGTTCTGTGAAGATGCTTCTGCTCGTGGTCGACATTTACGTGCCGCCCGATATGTTGGAGGACTGGCTGTACGTCCGACACCTGTACGTCGCTTCCCCGGAACGCAGCACGGAGAAGTTGTAAAAACGCTCGATGATTAGTATTGTCGAGGAACCCTGGTCCACCGTAAAACGGGATATTAGAAGAATCAAGAGCCGACTCAACGAGAGTCGAAAACTCGCTTCCCGCATCAAGTACAATAGCGACCTGATCAGCAGCCTGTTCTGAGATCGTTGCGACAAGGCCGTTGATGATATCCGCTGAAGTATCGAAGACACGGAATGGCGGATGGTCAAATGCCTGGTCTGTGAACCGGTCAACAGTGTCATAGTTTGATGGGAGAATCGATCGTTCGAGAGCTGTAAATTGGGGATAGCCGACTACAGCAAGATCAGTCGACTCCTCAATACTGTAATCAGTGAGATACCGAGAAGTGGTGTCAAGACGACGCACCTGCTGGACAGCCTGATTGACAGCAGGCGTATTAAACTGCTCATATTCAAGAATGTGGTCAGGACGGGCGGAATATTCCCAACAATGAATAATCTCTTCTCCGAGATATGCCGCCTGCTTCCACGAAAGATCGGTCTCGTGGAGGAGCTCTAAAAAAACGGTTCTCTCCTCCACCTGCTCTCGTCGTCCAGCAGCCAATCTTCGTGGAGTCGTCGCAAAGTTCCCTATGTGTGGCCGATCTAGATGCCGATTCAAAGCACTGGCAAGAGGAGCATCCGGAACAAGAACAAGGTCGTATTCTCTAATATCGTCATAGAGATTAGAGAGGGGCTTTGCCTGTTTGATTGGCATGATATGATCCAGTTACGTGTGTCACATAAACGTACGCCCCAGTGAAAGTCTCGTGTTCAGATAAGCTGATTCCATACGAAGCTGAACGATCTGAGCCAGTCGTCGGCGGTTTCTGCTTCGGCGTTACTGAAACAGTTTGAGAAGCTGGTAGTTCTGCGTTTTATCTCACGAAAGACACGTTCGACGCTGTTCCGATTTCAATGTCGTTCGTAT
>Ga0209917_1001016_pt1 | contig 11468 bp, 3 predicted proteins | sample SalPon2_C_H2O_MG_FD_185710 | JGI IMG/M metagenome (GOLD analysis project Ga0209917, IMG submission 185710) | Salt pond water microbial communities from South San Francisco under conditions of wetland restoration - Salt Pond MetaG R2_C_H2O_MG... | ecosystem: Environmental > Aquatic > Non-marine... | reverse complement strand
GACACCGATCTTCGAGAGAGCATCGGCGTAATCCCGGGCGAGGCCGTCGGAAGCCGTCGAAAACGACATGGCCTCGCTTTCGACGCCACCATCGCCCGCGAACGCCCCGACGAGGAACCGCCGGATCGCCTCCTCGGACGCTCCGAGCACCCGGTCCGGGATGCGTTTGCTCCGGGGCGTGTGCATGAATTCGGGGAAGTTCCGACCGAACCAGCGGTACAGTTTCGTCGACACCCACCGTTTCGTTACCGTCCCGGCTTCGTTCGTCGTATCGGTGCTTTCTATTCCGAACACCGACGCCATGAGTCGGTCCATCCGCTCCAGCAACCGTTCGTCCTGGTTGGAGAATCCGATCTCGTGAGCGGAACCGGCGTAGGAGTGACCCTCGGCGATTAAAAACCCGAGCACCTCCGCGAGATCATCGGACAGTTCCTCCGGCAGCGTCACGTCCTTTTCTTTGCCGCGCTGGGGTTCCCCATCGAGTTCGACTGCGGCGCCCGAATTGGGCAACTTTCGCGGCGCGGGGACGAACGCTCCCTCCTCGATAGCGCTGGCCTCGACAGTACCGATCTCGCCACCGTCATCGACGAAGATCGGATGCTCGGGCGTGACTGTCACCTCCCGACCGTTAGAAAATGTCACCCGAACAAACTCTTCGGGTGCCTCGTGTCTGCTCACGCGATCGACAGGGAGTTTCGTTGTCTCGTTCGTCTCGAAATCAGTCGAGTGGATCCGAGCGTCATCGATCGGAAGGATTTCACAATCGATGCCCTCGGTTACCTGCTCCGGATGTTCATGCATACGGGTGTCGACGAACTCGCCGATGTCGACGCGACGACCGTCAGCCAGCAGGATCTCGGTATCGGGGTGATAGGACTGCTGTTCGAGCGCTTCGTGCATCGCCGAGCGGTCCTCGGAGTTGTGGACGACCATTCCGTTGGCGACGAAGTTGTGCGTGCCCTCGACGGTGAGGTCGTACACTTTTTTATTACGGCGGGATTCTATCTCATCGAGAATCCCCCGGAGTTGAGTTCGTCTACCTGTGCACTGCTCCTTCGCAACAGCCCGGACGGAATCGAACTGGTCCGTATCGACAACACCGTTGAACCATCTCGAGACGGTCGAACCAGCGACTCCGAGTTCACCAGCAAGTGTCTGTAGGGAGATATTGTGTCGTTCGAGTTCTTCGCGGACCTCTCTCCACGAACCCATTTTCCGCTCGCCTCTAAACAATTCCCGTGCGTTTTTTTCCGCTGCCGATACGGAACAACCGAGTATGTCCGCGAGCTTCTGTTGAAGAATCAGGATCCGATCATCCGAATGTTCGGGAGTAACGGTCTCTACGGAACTGATTTGTCTCCATTTGATATCTCCGTGGACGAGTTCCGACAGACGCGATACATCCGTTGCAACGACGTTATTCAGTATCCGCTCGATTTCGGATCGGATAGCCGTCCGGAGCTCGGGATCGTTCCCCCATTTGGTGGATATTTGTTGCTGGCTGAATGATATCTGGTTCGCTAGTTCGGCTTGTGATATATGATACCGTTCCGTGACCGTCTTGAGATCCTTCCAGCCGTAATCTTGTATCTGTGCTTTGTCTTCTTCCGCTCGTTCGATCCGTGTTTCAAACGTTTCGAGTACGGTCTGGGCCCGATGGAGAGAACAGTTCGCTTCACCGGTCTCGAAGTTACAGTACGTAGCATCGTTGAGATCGCATTCGGACTGATAGAGCCGCAACGCCTCTCGGAGTTCCCTGAGCAGTTCACCACAGCCCGGAAGTACGTCCAAGATTGTGCGGTCACCATCGACTGACTCACAGACCTGTTCGAGAGCTTCTTGTTTCCGTGTAAGCGTGAACCCGATATGTCGGTTGTATTTCCGCAGTGACCCTGCCGCCGTAATCGAAAGGACGTGCAGGTTCCGCTTCTCGTTCCGTTCCCGTGTCTGGATCTGTGAATCGATCCCGAAATGAAGTAGTATGTTCTTGATCCCGGCCAGAAGTTCTTCGCTCGCGGAGCTGATTCGGAGGTTGTCCGACATCGTGTCGACATTTCCTTCGCTATCTGCCATAGCCCGAACGAACGCTGTTTTCGTCCGCTCATCCCCGTCAGTGACGTGAGCCGGGAACGATTTTCGGTCGTACGTCTCCAAGTTCATCCCTGCATCAAGCACTTTGTCGGCGTATTCGCGACCGTGCAGTCGGACAGTTCCGACACCGTCCGCCCGCTGCTCGCTCGGATAGCGTACAGGGTCCGCATCAAATGCATCCTGACAGGCTCGTTCGAAGTCTTCCAGTAACTCCTCTTCTTTATTAGTAAACCGGATCCCATAGCTTCCCTCTTCTCTATTATAATAGACGTTACCATCGCCGGACAAATATCCCAAGACCGCACCGAGTGACGAATCCGCAGAACGAGGCGGCTCTGTTGGCGCCTCGTTCACTGACACTGTACCGCCGTCAGTCGACGGTTCTGGAAGCGTCTCCGGAACGTACGTCCAGTCTCCCGGTTCGAGATCCGATGCGGGCCGTTTCGAACGTTTTCCATCTTCGAAAACGAAACACGGATGATCGTGCGTCGCAGTTAGCGACTCACCGGACTGAAGCGTTATTTTCGTGAGTTCGTCCGGAGCGTCATACTCGTGGATGGCTGTTACGGGGCGCTTGACAAGGCGTCCATCGTTTGCCATCGTCCACGTAGCTATATCGGTATCGCGAATCGTGCAGCCGTTGGGTAGTTCTTCGGTGCTGCCGTTTCGTTTCGATTCCCGAGCCAATTCTCCAATCCGCTCGATTCGCCCATCCGCCAACTGTACGAGGGTATCGCCAGTGACACAACGCATCTTATCCAACTCGTCGACGGCCGCGATCCCCTGATCGGCGAGCACGAGCGCGCCGGCCTCCAGTGTCCACTGTTGGCCGTCGCCGAAGTCGTCTCTGACAGCGGCGGCGGTGAGCCCAGCGCTGGACGATCCTTTACCGGATGTATAAACCGACCTTGGGGCAAGGTTCCGGATATACTGCAGCAGTTGTGAGTTGTGCGAGACGACGTTGTTCGCGATGTAGGTGTGGGTGCCCTCGACTTCGAGGTCGTAGACCCACTCGTAGTCCGGGTCGACGGCCTCGATGGACTCGATCCGATCCCACCCGATGTCGCTGTCGGCGAGCGCTCCGAGCCGATCGATGTCCTCCCCGACCGAGAGCGCCGAATCGAGTCGCTGCAAGATGACCCCTTGGGCGTCCATCACCCGGCCGCCGTCGGGGACGGTTTCGTTCCGCTCGTAGTAACTGATCGCGGTCTGGGAGACGTCCATACCGTCGGCCAGCGCGGCCTGCGAGATGCCGAGTTCGTCGCGGGCCTCGACGATCGCGTCCCACTCGCCGTCGGCGACCCGTTCGCGGAGTGTTGACAGTTGTTCGACGCGTCGCTCGAACGCGTCGAGGACGGTCCGCAGGCTCGACCGGCCCGGATTCCGGTCCCCGCGCTCGTAGTGTTGATACGTCGTCCGGGGGAGGCCGCAGTCGAACTGCGTGAGCGCGAGTGTCTCCCGGATATCCCGGAGCATTTCCCCCACGTTCGGAACAACGTCCGTGTTCGTGTTCGCCTCGACGGCGTCGAACTCGGCGGCGGAGAGGGCCTTCCGGTCGGTGACGAACCCGATCCGGTCGACGTAGCGCTCGAAGTCGGTCCCGCTGATTCGGAGCCGATAGCTGTCGTTGTTTCGGGGATGGAGTTGACTTTCGATACCGAACGAGAGGAGCAGACTCCGCACGTTTTCGAGCAGTTCCTCGCTCATCGACGCGACGGTGATCTCCCGCTGTGTCGCCGAGACGGAGCACTCGCCGTCGACGTAGGCCCGCAGGAATTCGGCTTTCCGCCGTGGCGCCGCCCGAAACACTACATTCGGCACGCGCTGGTGGGCCGAGCGTTCGAGCAGGTTTGGCTCCAGCGACTCGAGGAACCGGGCGAGTTCCACTGACGAGCATTTGACCGTCGAAACGTTCGACTTAGTGTGGTGTGGTTGTGTCCGACAACGCAGTCCCAGGCCCTCGAGAATGGTACTGACGTCGTCGAGAATCTCCTCGTCCGCGTTTGTGACCGTGACCTGCTGGCTGAATTCCCCACCGCAGATATGTCCTTCGCCGACGACGTAGCCGATGAGTCTTGCGACCTCGTCGGTGAGCGTTTCGGGAGTACGTAACTCGTTAGCGTTCGGTGACTCGGACGGAGCATACTGGACGTCGATCGACTCGTCCGGTTCGTTCGGGAGTTCCGTCGGTGTCGCGATAAAATCGCCCACCCCCAACTCCGAAGCGGTAGTCGGATCCAGATTACCCCCGGTCTGTGTGAACAGCGGATGTGTGGGAGTCACTTCGAGGGTTTTCCCACTTTCAGTCCGGATCTCATACATGCGATCCGGCGTCTGTCGCTTCCAAACTCTGGTCGCCGTACCGGGAACAATCCGTTGACCGTCGGTCGTCAGTACCGGTATGGAACAATCCTGATAAACTCCGTCGTCGATCGGAACCGGGTCGTAGAGGTTTTCTTCGACTATTTCTCCGATCTCTTTTTCTGTTCCGTTCGGTGTAGGGACTTTTGTATCAGATTTCAAACACTTTCCTGTACCCGGATCCCCGATTAGAAGCATGTGCAGATCCCCACGCGTCCGGGAGCCGTCGGGCAAATGCTTCGTCACCCCCGAGAACAACTGCATGATGATGGCGAGTTTCTCCTGGTCGTAGCCGTAGATGGAGGGCGCCATCGAGGCGATCATCTTCTCGTAGATGTCGGACTCGTTGGAGAGTTCGATGATGCGTTTTTTGTCCTCGTCGGTGATGTCCATGTCCTCGAACTGCTCGTCCTCGATCTCGACGGCCATCCCGTCCATGTAGACGTCGAACACCGGCGATTTCTCCTGGTTCGAGCCCTGCTGTTCGAGGTGCAACACGCCCGTCACGCGGACGTGGTCGCCGGCGGTGACCCGCCCCGTGATGTCGTCGTCGATGTGGACGTCGATGCTTTGGGGCGTCTCGCCGCCGCGGAGGCCCTCCGGGGACTCCTGGATCCGGAGTTTCTGGGCGTCGACGAACTCCGATTGATCGAAGTTGATGTCGAATGGACCCTGTCGCTCACAGCCCTGGCACTCGTGGGGTTCGTAAAACTCCCCGGAGGTCTGTGGGATCCGCGTCAGCGTGCCGCAGCGCTGGCACTCGAAGGCGGCCTCGATCACTTTCGGGCGGACGTCGGTCGCCTTCCGGACGATTCCCGTCACCTCGACGAGTTGGCCGCGGTGACGCGCGCGGATGTCGCGGATGCCGGTCGTCCGCTGGAGGTTCTGCACCCGGACGTGGGCCTGCCCCAACTTCACGTCCACCGGCAGATCGTAGAGTCTGAGCGCCTCCTCGGCGTACTCGCGCATCTGGTCGGGCTGGGCGACGAAGTCGTCCGCGAGGTCCGGGTCGAACCGGTAGAGGTCGCTCCAATCGACGTACAGCGATCGCTTCTCGTTGGGGTACTTCTGTGCGAGCTGCCCGATTTCGTTCCGGTAGTAGTCCCGATAGAACGCCTCGAACTTGTCGATGACCTCCGTGTCCTCCGCGCGAGCCATTTGAGTATCGTCCCTTGGTGCGGCACCGAATAAGAACCTTGGTTCCGGGCGGCGGCAGTAGACGCGTTAACAGCGAGTGGCCTTTCGGATCCGCTCGGCGAGCACCTCGTATTGCCCGCGCCCGACGTCCTTTTCGACGTAGTCGGTGACGTTGTCGAGAATCGCTTGCTTTGCGACGGTCTCGCTCCCCTGGCCAGTGTAGAGAATGAACGGCAGTTCCGGATACCGCCCGCGGACCTCGTTGAGGAACTCGATGCCGTCCATCCCGGGCATTTGGTAGTCGCTGACGATGCAGTTTATGTTGTCGCCGCCCGTGGTGCCTTCGAGAACGTCGAGTGCGTCTGCGGCACTCGTGGCCGTGGCCATAGATAGCTCATCGAGTTGCTGTCGCAAAAACACGCCCGCCATCTCGATGTCGTGTGGGTCGTCGTCGACGAACAGGAGGTTGATCGTATCGTCGTTCCTGGACGCGGTCCCGATCGCGTCCGTGGACAGCAGGTCTGCCCGCAGATACCGCCCGAACAGATTGAGGAGCCGAAACGACGGCAGGCCAGCGGTCGTCTTGACGACCCGATCGCCGGTGTCGGCGTACACAACCACCGCCGGCCGTTGGTCGTCCCCGCCGGACACGCCGGACGGCGTCTTGAACTTGATTATCTCCTCTCTGGCGATACTGATCGGCTCGCCCGCCCCGTCGGGGCGGAGCTGGATCTGCGACGGACTGACGACTAGCGTCCCTTCGCGTGGCCCGTTACCGGCGGTGCCAGCACGGTCCCGACAGTTGAACACGACGTCCGCTCCGCTCAGGAGCTGCCTGTAGAGGACCTGCTGGAACGTGACTAACTGTTCTACGGTGGCGGTGACCGAGATGGCCGTTCGATGGCCGTCGGTTCGGGACGCGAGCGTGACGGTTCCGGTCGCTTCGGCCTCTCGGCCCCGCGAGACCTCCTGTACAATGTCGAAGATACTCGATAGCTCGAACACTCGCTTTTCGCCACCGAGCTCGAGCCCTAGCTTCGATTCGTTCAGAACGACCCGCGTCCGGTCTGCGGTCTCCTCGGATCGACCGTCTACGTCCACGTGGGCTCGAAAGTCCGCGACGATAGATCCCGGCAACGTATCGGTGCTGTGAGCGCACGGGATATGACTGTTTCCACGGTTTTATCTGTCGATTCCCTCGGGCGTCGCCAGGAGCTACGGCCACATGGAAGAGCGTTCGGCGTGGACCCGAGACGGTCCAGTGCCGACCCGAAACGTATTGACAGCGAGTTCCCATACCTACCGTGATGGGGTCGATACGTCGCGTGCTGCTCGTTGGGATTGATTCGGAAGACAACGCTGAGATAACATCGCACCTTTCAGGGCTCGAGACGGCTGTCGATGTACTTTCTGAGCCCGACGCGGAGTCCGCGCTTGCGTCGCTTCGGGCGCTCGCGGAACCGGTCGACTGCATCGTCAGCGCCGCTTCCCTCCCCGGGATGGACGGCATCGAGCTTTCCCGGGAGCGAATACGCCGTCTCGTGTCGCCGACCGCTCCGTTCGTGTTGTTCGTCACCGACGGGTCCGAAGAACTCGCGGCCGCTGCACTCGAGGCCGGCGTTTCCGGATACGTCCGTCGGGGGGCGTCCGATGCGATCGATCGACTGGTCGAACGGGTCCAGCGGACGTTCGAATCGGGCCGTCAGCCCGGGGACACGACTGCCGGAGATGGGGACATCCATCGATGGGAAGCCAGGCGGGAACGGGAACGGCTCGAGGACGTCAGACACGCCCTCTCGCACGATCTGCGGAGTCCGTTGAACGTCGCAACCGGGTACCTCCAGTATCTCGCCGACGGGGGCGACACGGCCAGCGAGGACGACAAAACCGAAGCGGTTCAAAACGGGCTGGACGCCCTCGATCGCATCGACTCGTTTCTCGGCGACGTGAACGCGTTGGTCCGGCGGGGCCGTCGGGTTACCTCGGCCGACGCCGTCGATCTGGCGTCGACAGCCCGATCCGCCTGGGCGGATCTCGACACCGGCGACGCCGACCTCCGGGGCCTCGACGGGAGCACCCCGGAGCTCGGGACGGTCGTCGCCGACCGCGAGCGGCTTCGGGGAGTGCTCGGAGAACTGTATCGAAACGCCATCGAACACTCGGAGCCGGGAGTGACCGTCGAAGTCGGCGCCCTCCCCGATGGGTTCTACGTCGCCGACGACGGCCCGGGGATCCCCGAGAACAAACGAAACGACGCGTTCCGCATCGGAATGTCCGACGCCCGGGGTCACGCCGGATTCGGGCTGGCCGGCGTTCGGCACGTCGCCTCGGCCCACCGCTGGGACGTCGCGATCTCCGAGGCCTCCCTCGGGGGGACGCGCGTCGAGACGACGGGCCTCGAGCGAGTGGAGTGAACGCACTGTACGCCCGAGCCCCGATCCCGAGCGGCTCAACTGGGCGGACGAGTGTCCCCGGGCACGAGCCGTCGTGACCGCTCGGGTCGGCGGTCGAACGCCGCCAGTGCCGCCCCGGCGTCCGGAAGGTGCGGCAGGACGTGTTCGTCGTCTTCGAGTTCGATCGTGACGGTCTCGGTGTCGAGCAGCGCGTCGACGGGCGTCCGCTCGACGCGGAGCGTGCGCTCGTCCCACGCCTCGACGCGCCACAGCGCCGTCCCGAACAGCCGGTCGTACGCGACGAGAGCGCCGCGGTCGGGAGCGATCCGATACTCAACTGCCCCGTACCGAAGCAGGTGATCCAGGCTCACCAGCGCTACCGGACCCGCGATACTCGCGGCGGCGATCAACGCGACGGTGCGCCAGATCTGGCCGATAGCGAACAGCGCCGCAACGGCCAGCCCCATCGCGCCGAGGTACAGCGCGCCGGGGTGTTGCGGGAGCCGGAGCGGGCCGCCGAGCACCCGGCCCCAGCGGGTCGGTCGGACCCGCCGGGGCGCGTCCGGGAGCGATCGCTCGATGTCCGTGGGCTCGGAGGGCGGCTCCGCCCACCCGTACGTGCGGTCGAACGATCCGAAGTAGACGGCCAGCCGGTCGCCGTACGCGCCGAGGAGATCGGAGCCGAACTTGAGGCCGACGATCACGAGCAGCATCGGCAGTCCGACCGCGGCGGGATCGAGCGATCCGAGCTCCGCGTCGGGCGACTCCGCGCTCGCCGCCGCGATCACCGCTATCGCGAACATCACCGTGAGAAACGCCGTTGCGATCCTGAAGAACACGCCCGTGATTGCCGTCTGGGAGCTGTGACTCCGGTATCCACCCCGATAGAAGTACCCCCAAAGCGTCGTCGCTCCGGTCGCACAGAATATCCCGGCCGTCGCGAGCAGTACGCTCGCGAGCACGTCCTCGGGCGGCGTGCCGAGCGGGCCGACGGCGACGGCCGCGCCGAGCAACAGCGTCATAAACAGGATCGCGGCGACGACGGGGAGGGTCATCAATGTCGTGAGATAAATTCTGAGGCCGGTCCACGGGATCGAGAGCGCGGGCTGTCGAGCCGCCAGCGGGCCGAGGAGCAGCCCGCCCGTATCGAGCTCCGGCGGTCGCCCGGCGAACAGCGCCCGAACGAGCGCCCACAGGGAGTCGACCCCGAGTTCGAGCCAGTATAGAAGCACCAACGCGGCGGCGTTCCACCCGAGCGCGACGACGCCGACGACCGGGATCGAGTTCACGACGGTGATACCGAGTAGCTCCGCCCGCCGACTGTTCGGTAGCGGCAGGGGCCGTCCGGTGGAGGGCATCGGTTCACGATAGCGACGAACAGCAGATGAATGGACCGCTCCCGAACCCTAAGACGAGGAGGGCATTCGGCGACGATGCCACCCCCAACAGCTGTTTCACCGTTCGAGCGAATCGACGCCGGTGATCTCGAATCGCGCGCCGCCGTTGGATCCCTCCACGACGTTGATCGCCCAGCCGTGAGCCTCGACGACTTGCTCTACGATGCGCAGTCCGAAGCCAGTCCCGTCCTCGGTCGTCGAATACCCTGCCTCGAATATCTCATCGGACGCCCCAGGAGCAACACCGGGGCCGTCGTCCTCGATGTAGAACCCGCCGTCTATTCGTCCGACGGTGACCGTCACTGCTTCGCCGCCGTGTTCGACCGCGTTCCTGAACAGGTTCTCGAGCAGTTGGCGGAGTCGGTCTTCGTCCGCCCGTATCGTCGCGTCCGGGAGGCAGTCGTCCGCATAGCGTAGCGTCGCTCGATCGGCGGTATCTGTCGTTAGTCCCCACGACGCTTCGATGACCTCGCCTATCGGGACTGGATTCACCGACCCGATCTCCCGATCGTTGCGCGCCAACCACAGCACGTCCTCGATGATCCGGTTCATCCGACCGAGGGCGACCTGCGCCGTATCGATATGCTCGCTGTTGCACTCCTCTTTGGCGAGTTCCAGCCGTCCCTCGGCGACCTGTAGGGGGCTCCGAAGGTCGTGGCTGACGATGCTGCTGAACTCGTCCAGCCGATCCTGTTCCCGAACAGGCTGTTCACTCCCGTCGAGATTGATATACAGCCCGAGCGTGCTGTCCGCGTCTCCGTCCTCTTGTCGGGGGACCGCCCGCAGGACCGTCTCGATCGCTTCCCCGTCGGCGGTCAACAACTCCCGAGGTTCGCGCGTGAACTCGCCGTCCAACGCCCGTTCGTACCCGCCGTGATCCAACAGCCGTCGGCGCGACTCGGGCGTGTAAAACGATCCGAGAGGCTCGCCGACGATCTCCGTCTTCTCGTATCCCAACGTCTCGGCGAACAGCTGGTTGCAGTCCTCGACGACCGGGGTGTCCCCTTCGATCTCCGTTACAACCGCCATGACCGGCGCTTCCTCGAAGAGCTGTCGGTACTGGGCTTCGAGGCGGTCTGTCAACGCCTCGAGTTCCTCGGTTCGGCGGTCGAGTTCTTCCTGTCGCTCCTTTCGGTCTGTGATGTCGCGGAGAGTCCCGACCGAGCCGTCGAACTCGCTTCCCTCGTAGGGGAGCACACCCATGTGGTCCTCGCAGACCACCGGATCGCCGTTCCGCGGCTGTAGCGTCACTTCGAACGAAACCGTCTCCGGGCCGTCGCTCGACAGGAGTCGCCCCAGTTGTCGTTCGGCCCGCTCGACCGCATCGCTGTCTTTGAACAGCGACGGCGTGTTTCCGATGATCGTTTCGCGCTCGTATCCCACCAACTCGACGAGTTCCTCGTTCACGTGTGTGAACCGCCCGTCCTCGTCGATCATGTACGCCGCGTCGGGCAGCGCACTGACGATCGTCTCGTACTCCGCCAGCTCCCGCTTGCGGCGCTCGCGCTCCGTGATGTCCCGAAACTGCGAGAAAACGGCACTGACGTCCCCGTTCTCGTCCGTGACGACCCGATTGTACCACTCACAGATCCGGACGTCGCCGTCCTTTCGAACGTTTTTGTTGACGACGTTCGTCCCCCCGTCGGCGTCGAGGAGGTCCGAAACGACGTCGGCGACGCGTCCGTGATCGTCGTCGGCGACGATCGCCTCCCACGACTCGCCACGCAGTTCGGCTTCCTCGTAGCCGAGAATCTCCTCAGCCCGTTCGTTCACGCGCCTGAACCGGAACGTATCGTCCCACTGGACGGCCCCGATCGACGATTCCTGGAAGAACAATCGAAGCTGCTCCTCCTGTTCCTCGGCGGCTTTCTCGGCCCGATACCTGCTGACCGCGTTTTCGATCCGGGCCGCGAGAAGCAGGTAGCGCTCGCTCCCGCCCTTCTTTTGAATGTAGTCGGTGACACCCGCCGAGATAGCCTCTGCAGCGATTTCCTCGCTCCCTTTGCCGGTGTGTAGAATGAACGGCAACTCCGGATACCGCTCGCGGACCTCGTGTAAGAACTCGATGCCGTCCGTGCCGGGCATGTCG
>Ga0209917_1001013_pt1 | contig 11503 bp, 11 predicted proteins | sample SalPon2_C_H2O_MG_FD_185710 | JGI IMG/M metagenome (GOLD analysis project Ga0209917, IMG submission 185710) | Salt pond water microbial communities from South San Francisco under conditions of wetland restoration - Salt Pond MetaG R2_C_H2O_MG... | ecosystem: Environmental > Aquatic > Non-marine... | reverse complement strand
GCGATGACCGACGGGATCGACGCCGAGTTGGCGTGGGTGACCGCCGACGGCGAGCAGACCGCCGACAGCGATGTGATCTTCGCGGAGCTGTTCGAGTACGCCCGTCATGGCCTAGAGATCAGCGGGCTATCCAGCGAGGCCATTGACGACTACCTTGCGCCGATCGAAGCGCGGGTGGATGCTGGGATGACGCCGAGTGCGTGGAAAAAACAGCAGGTTCGAGAGCGACTGGCCAACGGCGAGACGTTTGCGGCTGCAATCGACGGCATGCAACAGGAGTACATCCGGCGAAGCCGCGAGAGCGACTCGTTTGCGGACTGGCTGTAAATCGTCCAGAGGAATCAAGTCTACAACTCAGCGTCCTGTGGTGGCTCGACATCGCCCTCGCGATCAAGCGTGAGCAGCGTCAGAAAGCCGACGAGCAGCCCGGGCCAGTAGGTCGTCAGCCGGAACAACACCGCCGCCGTCAACGCCGTCGCCAGATCAACCGAGTAAAACAGCGTCATGAGCCACGAGAAGGCGGCCTCGTAGGTGCCGCTCCCGCCGGGGGTCGGCGACAGCGTGGCGATCGTCGAGAGGTTGACGATGAAATACAGCGGGACGAACGTTGGCTCAAGATCCATCGCGAGAAAGACGACATACAGCGAGACGATCTGGGCGACGATCGCAAGATGCGAGCCGAGGATAGTCGTCAGCAGAAACGAGGAATCCCGGCCAGCCCGTTCGAAGAGGGCCTCCGTTCGTCGCACTCGATCTTGCAGCGACTGCAGGACACCCTCACCCCAACTTACCCGGCGTTCGATCGCCGAAAGGAGACCTAACGCTGCCCGACCGAGTGTCCCATCGGGCGACCACAGGAGGTAGGCGACGCCACCGCCGACCAGCAGAATCAGGAGAGCGATCCAGCCAACATCGAACAGAAAGCCATGCAGGGAGCCAAACAGATAGAGGTAGGCGACCCCGCCGATCGTGAAGGTGAAAAACGGCACCGCGTTGACCATATCCGAGGAGACGACCGCCGCCAGCGCGCCCTCATACTCCGTGTCGGTCGTATCCGCGATGATGTAGGCCATCACCGGCTCGCCGCCGAACTGCCCAAGCGGCGTAATCGAGTTGAGAAAGTGGCCACTGAAAAACAGCCGAACCGTCTTCGAGGCGGTAGCGGTGATCCCCAGTTGGCCGAAAAATCGGTGCCAGACCCATGCCCAGACGAACAGCGACGAGAGGCCAACCGCGACGGCGACCCCAAAGATCGAGCGGTCGACACGGCCGAGCGCGCGCAGGAACTCGCGGGTGTCAGCAAAATACAATAACCCGGCAAACAACAACACGGTGACGGCATACCAGCCGAGTTCCTGCCATGTCCAGTCGTGATTGCCGGGAAGCGACATCGATCAGGCGACCTCCCCAGAGGGGGTTGGTGTGGCGACCAGGATGTGGAGGGCGGTGGCAAGCATTCGGTGGCTGGGCAAACACAGGGAAGCCACTTAGATTAGACGGACATCACCGATAGCCCAAGGCTTCGAGTCGCTGTTGGATCTCCTCGTCGGCCTCGGAGGCTGCCGCGTCAGGTGGGGCCCCCTCGGTTGTGCTGTCGGCGCCGGTTTCGGCTCCGGCGTCGATCTCGTCGATGGCTGCCCGCAGCCCATCGGGGATCGCCACGGCCGCACCCGTCTCGCGGTCGAGTGCCTGATAGCGCGCGTCGCCGTGCTCGCTGACCGATTTGCGGACGGTAATGCCATCGCGGATGAGATACCGGTGTTTTCGATAGTATTCGTCCCACGCCTCGCTCGGAATGAAGCCCGTGAAGTTCTCCGGGAACTGACAGCCGCCGCGAACCGTCTCGGCAAATAGCTCGTCGGGTTCCGATCCAAGGCCGGCGTAGTACGGCACAAGGTCGTTGAGCCGCCGGAGTTCAAACAGCTGGTCGTGACGGGTGCCCGCGAGGTCGGGATGGTCGACGAAGAGCACCGTCTCGATAACGGGATCGATCGTCGTGAACTGGTGGCCGAACAAGCCGTCGTCCTCGCCGAGGGCTTGGCCATGATCAGAGAGCACGACAACGACGGTGTCGTCGGCAACCCCGTTGGCGGCGAGGCTGTCAGTGATCCGGCCAACGAGGTCGTCGGTGTAGTCAACAGAGGCGTCGTAGATCCGCTGGAGCGCCTCAAAGTCGGGATCGTCCATGGTGAACAGATCCTTCTGTCGCTGAGGGATGGCAGCCGTGTCTGTCACCCCGTGTTTGTCGAGATACTCGGCCGGCGGGTGGTACGGTTCGTGGGGCTCCATCAGATTGACGTAACAGAAAAACGGCTCATCGGCGGGTTGGGCGTCGAGATAGGATTCGACCGCGGCGACCGTCTCCTCGGACTTACAGGAGTCGTCGACGCCGAACAGCCGGAAGGCCCGATCAAGTTGCCGGCCGATCACACGTTTGGGGAGCGTCCCAAGCGAGTCGTACAGTTTTGTCGAGAGTTTTGAAACCCGCTGGCTGATGGTGTTGTCTGCGGTACCAAGGAAGTTTTCGACGAAATCGAAGTCGTCGGTCATCCCCTTATGTGGGGTAATCCAGATGTTCGAGGTGATCGCAGCGGTGTCGTAGCCGGCGTCGGCAAATTCAGAGATAAACGTCTCGTGACTTCCGTCGAAGTAGCTCCGGGCGTGGGTTGTGCCGTGTTCCCACGGATACAGCCCGGTAAACATCGAGGCGTGGGAGGGCAGCGTCCACGGGGCCTGGGTGACGGCGTCATCGAAGACGACGGCGTCATCAGCGAGGGCTTGGAGGTTGTCGGTGAACGCGATGTCGTTGTTGTAGACGGAGAGCCGATCCTTTCGCAGGGAATCCAACACGAGGAACACGACGTTGTTCGGCCCCGTGATCTCGGTCATACGCCCGGCTATGGCCAGCGGGTAATTAGTAACTCGGATTGCTGTTTCGGCAGCACCAGGGTCGACCGTCGACAACGCGTGGCGATCGCTCTCACGGGCGGCTTATATAGGCGGAGCGGATTGACACAGCCAGCGAATGATCGAGAAGGTCGCAATCGTCTACTGGTGTGACGGCGCAGGCCATGCGGCCCGGGCCATTCCGGTCGCCAAGGAGTTCCGATCGCGAGGCATCGAGGTGGCGATCGGCGGCGGCGGCCCCGGCGAGCGGTTCGTCGATCTCAACGGCTTCGAACAGCCGGAATTCACAAGCGTCACCGTCGAAGGGAACAGCCCGCGGGCGTTTCTGGAACACACGCTGTTCGATCTCGCCCCGTCCTCGGTGCGTCGCCTCCGGGAGGTCACCGGGTGGCTTCGCGAGGAAGATCCCGACATATTGATCACCGACGACATCTTTGCCGGGCTGGCGGCAGCCCATCTCGATCTCGACTTCTATCGGATCGACCATCTGACGACCGATCTCTTTGGGCCGGTGTGGGGCACCCCGCTGGCGGTGTACAATCAGGTCTCCCTGCAGTTCGCCGAGGGGATCATCGTCACCTCGCTGTGGCCGGATGATCCCGCTCCCGACGGGACGACTCGCGTTGGCCCACTGGCTCAGGAGGGCGACCCCGAGGAAGCCGTCGAGCCATACGACGTGTTGCTGAACCCCGGCAGCCACGGCGAGAACTTTGCGACGATCCGCGACCGACTGGAAGCAGACGGCTACGACGTGCGCACCGTCGGCGACGACAACTGGGAGACCAAACCGACGATGACGCCGTACACCGCTGCCGCCGATGTTGTCGTCTGCACCGGCTTTTCGTCGATCGCCGACACCGTCGTCGCTGGCACGCCGTGTGTGATCTATCCCTTCCTGCCGTTCCAGCAGGCCCTGGCGGAACGCGCCGAGGCCAAACACCTCCCCGGGATCTCGATGGCAACAACGGTCGACCGCGTGATCAACCGCGTTGAGAGCTACGTCGGCAGCGATGTCGCACCCGACTACGAGAACGGCGCGCCCGCGTTTGTTGACACGGTGTTGGCCGGCCTCGACGACCCGGTGTGAGCCGGAGTTTCGGCGACAGCGGCGGCAGATATACCATACATCATCGATCTTAGCGACCTGGATCGCCGTCTATCACGGATTATCAGCGGGGATACCGCCGGATGCCGGCAGATTGAAACCGGATGCCAGCAAAAAGTCGATAACGCGTTATGCATATCGGCTTTTTTACGGACAGCTATTTTCCGGGGATCGATGGCGTCACCTACACCATCAAGACCTGGCGCGAGCGGCTGGAGGCCCGCGGCCACGAGGTCTCGATCATCTACCCCGACAGCAGCCACGAACCGGGGCCACACGAGTACCCGGTGCCGTCGCTGCCGAACCCGTTTTACGCGCCGTATCGGCTTCCCCTCTACCGGCGGCTCTCAACACTGCCGGATCTTGATGTCGTCCACTGTCACGGGCCAGCAACAACGGGATTGTTGGGCCGACGATATGCAGCAAAACACGATCTTCGCTCGGTGTACACCCACCATACCCCGATCGAGGACTACCTGATTCGTGCGCTCAAATTCGACGGGCTCGCACAGGTGGTCGGACAGGGCTACGTCGCCTACGAAACCCAGTTTCTCCGGTCGTTCGACTGTGTCACCGCCTCAACCTCGAAGATCAGACGCGATGTCGACCACGAGAAGCTCCCGGTCGGCATCGAGTTGGAAACGTTTACCCCCCAATCAAAGTCGCTGTTCACTGATTCCCGACCCATCATCGGCTACAGCGGCCGGATGACACAAAAGAAAAACATCGACGAGATCCTCCGGGCCGCCGCCGAAACGCCCGACTATCGCTATGTGTTGGTCGGCGAGGGGCCGGCACGACCGCAGCTCGAACAGCAGGCTCCAAACAACGTCGAGTTCCGTGATTTCCTTCCACGGGAGCAACTCCCGACCTTCTACAGTTCGCTGGATGTCTTCGTGACCGCCTCGACCTGCGACACGCTGGGGCTGTCGACGCTTGAGGCCAATGCCTGCAGAACACCCGTTGCCGCCGCCAACGTGCAGCCGTTCCGGGAGACAATCGGCCCCGACAACGGCGCGCGCTTCGAGTACGGTGATCTCGAGGAGATGCAGGCAGCGATCGAGGACTGTCTCACCACCGACCGCCGGACGCGGGCCGCCGTCGAGCGGTTCGCGGTCGATCGGACGATCGATGATCTGGAAGCGATCTATCGCGGCGAGCCTGTCGCCGTCGACGATCGGCAGCGCGTGTCGCCGTCGACCTGACCGCGCGACGCGGCGGGACAGTGAAAAACACTTAATTCACTTGCTGAGGCGACATAGGATATGCGCATGGTCACCCGCGCTGTGATGCTCGCCGACACCGAGCCAACCCGACCGACTCGCCGATTGGTGATCGAGGGATGATCTTCGGCGCGCTCGTGACTGTCAGCCTCCGGGCGGTCGCCACGGCGGTCGCCTCAGCCCGCAATATCGTGGTGACAACGACCGCCCTCGACACCGTCGACCCCGAGGAACCGGTGACGATTCTCGCGCCGGTCGTTGCCGTGGTCGGCGCGATCGGAGCCGTCTTCAAGCCCGGTAAGACCCTCGCCGACAGCCACCTGTTTCGGTGGATTCGAAGCCTGCTACCGTATGCTGAGGGGGTCGCAAACGATCGGGGGTTCTACACCACCTACACGATCCGCCCAGAAGCGGAGGCCGTCGGTACCTGGCAGGGCTCGCTGGACGAACTTGAGTCAACCCTCCGGGAGAAGGGCTATCATTTCGGTCTCCTGGCGTCGCACAAGCAACTCCCCGATGGGCGGCGAGAGATCAGCAGCTGGGTCGATGTCGGCGGGCCGGTCTGTTCGGGGCTGCTCGGCGTGCTCGAACTCCAGGTGCGAACATGGCAGACTCACATTACGGTCTTCGAATGTGCTGACGACGACGGCTATCTCGTGACAGCCCACCACGAACGCGCGGCGTACTCAGCGCTGACCGCCTACTGGCATCTCCGCGGGCGGGATCTCCACGTCGAAAAGGGTCGCCGGATCGTCGCCGAACAGTTGGCCGACGAGCCCCGCTTCGAGCCGGTCGACTGATGACACTACGCGTCGGCGGAACCACGGTAATATCGGAGATACCACGCTGACGCCGCGAGGCCGGCAGCAACGACGACCGGCCACCGATCCGTCGAGAGAAACAGCCCATCGAAAACAGGTCGATAGGTCGTCAGCGGCCACAGCACGAACTTCATGCGGCCGGCTGGAAACGCCAGCAGCGAATCAAGGACGAGGTGCGAGGCCGCACCCATCGCCAACAGCCCAAAGACACGCCGACGATCGATCTGTCCGACAACAGCGACACCGATCAGCACCGACACCAGCGTGCCACCGACCGTGTGGAGCGCGCCCCAATCGAAAGGCAGCCCCAGCCAGGTCTCCAGCTGCCACGACGGAACAAGGAGTCGGATCTTGGTGAGATCCGGAATGAACGCCCCCATCATCGCGACGGTCACATACGGCGGCGTCAACCAGCGATACCGGACAGACAACCCCACCGCAAGCGTGTAGGCGACGAAGGCGTGGGTCAACAGATCCGGCATTGGACGATAGTTTTCATCAGCGTGTTTTGTCGTTGTGGTTTTCGGTGCCACGGGCGGTTACAGCTGTTGTCGGTGCCGACGATGCCCACACCGGTGTGGCTCGGTAGATACAAATGGACAGCCCACAACACCAGAGACGTGTCGAACCCGCCACGCGATCCTGATCGGCCCGAGACCACCGTCGACGAGGCCGCCGATTCCGTCGACAATACGCCGACGGTCACGTGTAGTCAGTGCGATCGCACGTGGGCCCTCGAATACGAGCTTGACGCGCTGTATGCCGGCAACCAAGCCTTCGAGCAGTTCGCCCTCGATCACAAGCGCCACACAGGCCATTTCCCCGACGACGTAACCCCCTGGATCGCCAACTGCGATCGATGTCCCGCGGCCGAACAGTATCTCGACGAGAAGCCGGCCCGGCGGTGGGCCGAAACGCATGCCCGCCACACCACCCATCCGGTATCGCTGACGCACAAACCAAGCGATGTGGCCGTAACCGTTGGCGGAGACGAAACACAGGATGCGGTACCGACAGCCGACCACGAATCAGAGTAGGTCGGCGTCGACATCGCTGGCCACGTCGGTGTCGACGATGCTCAGCCAGCTAATCGCTGGTCGCGGCCTCAGCTGCTTCCTCGGCCAGCCAGTCGTCGGCCCACGCCTCGATCTCGTCGAAGACGGGGCACAACGACTGGCCTTTCGCTGTCAGGCTGTAGTAGGTCGCCACCGGGGCGTCCTCCTCCAGCCGACGGTCGACAAACCCGGTCTCCTGGAGGTCATCAAGCACCCGCGAGAGCGTTCGGGAGTTGGCGTCTGTCGAGCGTTTGAGCTCGTTGAATCGTTTTTCACCTTCTTGGAGATCATGGAGGATCACGAGCCGCCATGGCGAGCCGATCTGCTCGATCGATTCGACGACGGGACAGGGGTCGGTCGCCTCGACTGTCGAGTGCGTTGCCATTAGGTGTGTGCTGGCACCGGATCAGCAAAACCGTTCCGCCGGAGACACCCTATGTCTGCGTCGAGACGGCCAAGCATGTGTCGGTATCACAGTCGTTACCCGGTTGCGGTTGTGTCCGGGAATCGATATATAGGTTGCAGCCGTACGACTGGTTGCAAAATGTTAGTAACTGAAGCTATGGAACTGTCGATCGGACTCACACCACTGCAACTCGGCGGCGATGGGCCGCTAACCGGCGAACTGTTTCTGCTTGGGCGACTCCTGTTCGGCGGCGTGTTTGCGTACAATGGGCTGAATCACTTCCTCAATGCGGAATCAATGGTCGGCTATGCTGGTGCCAAAGGTGTCCCCGCACCAGGAGTTATGATTCCAATCAGCGGCGGCGTGCTCCTGTTTGGTGGCCTTGGGATCGCCGCAGGCGTCCTCCCGACACTAGCGGCCGGCGCGCTCATCGGCTTCCTTCTCGTCACGACCCCCGTGATGCACGATTTCTGGGCGGTACCCGAGGAACAGAAGCAAAACGAGATGATCAACTTCCTGAAAAACGTCGCCATGACCGGCGCAGCCCTCGCGCTGCTGGCGATCAGCACGACCGCCTGGCCGTACGCCCTCGCCTAACGATCACGACGAATCGGCGTTCGGATTGAGCACTTCGATCAGCGTGCCATCAGGGTCGCGCAGGAAGCAGATTTTCGTCCCCGTCGCGGTCGTCTGCGGCGGGCTCAGCGTCTCGACTGACGACGGTAGCGACTCATAAAACTCGTCAACATCGTCGACCTCGACACCGAGATGTGTCGCGCCCGCGTCGTTGAGGGCAGCCGGGGAGCGGTCGTCACCGGCCGGGTCGTAGGCGACGAGTTCGAGCCGAACCGAGCCAAGGTCGAGGTGGACAAACTCCGCGCTCGCGTTTTCGATGTCGACACCGGTGGCGAAGGCGTCGCCGTCGACGCTGAACTCGGCGATGATCTCACAGTCGAAGACGGACTGGTAAAATTCGGTTGTGGCATCGAGATCGCTGACGGTGATACCGACGTGGTGAGCGGTCAGAGCAGCCATGTCACCCCTGAACCGTCGTCACATCAAAACGCTTCGAAGTATGGTCGGCGAGAGGATAGCAGCCAACGTCGGGCAAATCGAGCGGTTCCGCGTCGAGTTAGGCGAGGAAGACGTGTCGCGGACGGTCGGCCAGCACGTCACGGCCCCACTCAACGGTATCCTGGAAGTCATCAGACCGGAAGAAGCCCATCGCATCCTCTTGGGACTCCCACTGGCTGGCGATGAACATGTCATTTTCGTCCTCCTCGTTGACCATCAGATCCGTCTCAAGGTGGCCATCCATATCGCCGAGAACGCCGCCGACGGTCTCGAATTTGTCGACAAAGTCCTCCCGGGAGTCGGGTTTGACCGTGTAGAACATCCCCATCGTCCCGAAGCCGGACTCCTCGCCGGCGCGTTCGACGATCCCTGGCAGCTCCGAGAGGAAGCCGGCGGCAGTGTCGGCCGCGCTGGCGGTGTCCCAGATCGAGACAACGGCCGACCGATCGCGGTCGGCGGCCTCGTAGACCGCGGTTTTCACGTGGGTGCCGTAGTGCTCGAAGTTGCCGCGGAGCCCCTCGACCTCCTCGAAGAGCTCGTCGGTGTCGGCCTCCGAGTACAGGACGGTCGCATACACGTCCTCGCCATGGGGTTGGCCGGCGTAGATATCCATATCCGCGAGTTGGCCGCGGATCTCCTCGTCGTCAGCGTCTCCGTCGTCGCTATCGTGGTGGTCGCTATCACCGCCGTGGTGGCCGCCGTCGCCGCCGTGATGACTGCTATCGCTGTCACCGTGGTGGTGATCGTGGCTCTCGCCGTCGCCGTGATGATGGCCACCGTGGTCGTCGTGCTCGGCGGTCGGCACCGCCTCGCCGTTGAGATACGCCAACAGATCTTCGGGCGGGAACCGCCGGCCGATGTAGAAGCCGGGGAACTCGCCGTACTTCGAGGTCGCCTCGTCAAATCGCATCTCGTAGACGATATCCTTGATCTTGACGGGATCCTCGGCGAACAGGGTCACCCCCCACTCGTGGTCGTCGAACCCGATCGAGGAGGCGATGATCTGGTCGATGTCGCCGGCGTACTGCTTGCCGGTCGCGCCGTGGCCGCTCATCATCTCGGCGCGCTCCTCGAAGGAAAGGGTGTACCAGTTGTGCTCCTCGCCGCGACGCTTGCTCATCGGGTAGAAACAGGCGTACTCGTCGTCGGGGATCTCGGGCTTGAGTTTGCCCTCGATATACTGCCGGAGGCCCTCGTTGATCTCGTCGCCCTCAAAGTAATCGTCGGAGACATAGCCCGAGACCTCAGTGACCGAGACATAGGAGGTCGGCTGTGAGGTGAACTCGGCGAGTGCGGTTTGTTCGAACTGGCGTTCGGCCTGCGAAAGCAGATCCAGCGTCGGGCGAAGATGGACGATCATGAGGTCGGCCTTGTGGCCGAGAATCGAGAAGACCGCCGAGGTGCCTTCGCCGTCAGGGCTGTCGGCGGCCGACTCGTGGCTCGCCAGATACTCACGCCCGGCGCGGGCCGCCCGCTCGCGTTTCCGCTCGGGCGCGTTTCGCCAGGCGTCCCAATCGATCTGCCGGAAGTCATGCAGCATATACCAGCCTTCGTCGGTTTGCGGGACTTCGACCATGCCTGCGGTTCGCGCTACGCGGGTATGGAAGTTACGTGTCTTTTCATCGCGTGGGCAGTCGCCGGCAGACAGCGGTTAGTCGACAACGGTCGCTTCGCTGTCCGACGCGGCGAGTTCCTGGAGGTGCGAACCGAGGTGTTGGGCCAACAGCGGCGGGACAGCGTTGCCGATCTGGGTGGCGATATCGTCAAATGAGCCCTGAAACGCGAAGCTATCGGGGAAACTCTGGATACGAGCCCCTTCACGGAGCGACAGCCCGCGGTTTTCAGTCGGGTGGAGCTTATCACGCGGCACAAAGTCGGTCGTCAGAATCGTATTCGACTGACCTGTTGGATCGAGCCGCATGTATCGCGGTCGAATCCCGGATTTTGTGTTGAGGTCGTAGCCGAGGGTGTCGCCGTCCTCGTCGGTGCGGAGCCAGCCGTCGTCGTGGAGCCGCGTCAGGGCCGACTCTACCGCCGCGTCGTCGGCGTCGAGATGGTCAGCGATGAGCTCACCGGGAACCGGCCCCACGGATTTGCCGCTCATGCGGAAATCTTTGCGTGAGCGATGGCGGGCAATAAATTCAAGAGCCGCTTGCTCGGTGTCGCTGAACCGATGGGCGAGCAAATCCCAAACCTGCCGGTATCGGTCACCAAACCGGCTTGAGCGATACATCTCACCGGGGTTTAGCTCAGCAACAATGTGTTGGGTGTCCTCGTCGCTGGCGGGCTCCTTGGCGACGTGATTCCACGTCTCCTCGGCCCCATCGCGGATCAGGCGAAGATACGCGTTGTCGGGAAACTTGGACAGCGGCGGCAGGTCAACCTCGCCTGACGCTGTTGGCTCCGGCAAGTCAGCCAGCGCGTCGGCAACGGTCGTCCAACTTTGAACCGGTTCGCCGGTTAGTGTCTGTTGGCCGTCGCTGTGTTCGGTGTATGGCCCCTCTGGCAGGGAGGGCTCGACTGGGTGGTCGGTTCGGATGCCACAGTAGATCACCCGCTCGCGCGTCTGTGGCACCCCGAAATCGGCGGCGTTCAGCGTCTCCCAGGCGACCGTGTAGCCGGCAGCGTCGTATTCGGATTTGATCGCGTCGAGAAAGGCGTCGCTGATCGTCGTCATCCCGGCGACGTTCTCCATCAGCACATACCGCGGCTGGAGCTGTTCGACCGCCTGAATAAACGAAAACACGAGTTGGTTTCGCTCGTCGTCGAGACTGCGCTCGCCGCGGGCGTCACTGAATCCCTTGCAGGGTGGACTCCCGAAGACAATGTCGACATTCTCGTCGTGGAGTTCGGCGGGCAACCCGTCGCTGAGGTCGTGGGCGATCGCGGTCGCCGCGTGATTAGCCTCGAAG
>Ga0209917_1001009_pt1 | contig 11527 bp, 12 predicted proteins | sample SalPon2_C_H2O_MG_FD_185710 | JGI IMG/M metagenome (GOLD analysis project Ga0209917, IMG submission 185710) | Salt pond water microbial communities from South San Francisco under conditions of wetland restoration - Salt Pond MetaG R2_C_H2O_MG... | ecosystem: Environmental > Aquatic > Non-marine... | reverse complement strand
ACGAACGGCTGCGCGTTTTCGATGTCGCCGAGTCGCGAGTCGGAAAGGAGGACCGCCTCCGTCTCTTCGACTGGAACCGAGAGCCCCATCTCCTTGGTTCGGCCGTAGCGACCCTTCGAGACGACGACGGCGTTGACGATGCCGAGCATGTCGAGTTCGCTGATGAGGTCGGTGACGCGGCGTTGGGTGAGAACGTCGGCGTCTATCTCCTCGCACAGCCGCTTGTAGATGTTGAACACCTCACCGGTGTTGATGTTGTGGACGCCGTTCTTTTCCAGGAGGATAACCGCAAACAAGACGATCTTGCTCTGTGTGGGGAGCGTCCGAACGACTTCGACGACGCGATCGAGTTCGATCTTGTCCTGTGCCTGCCGCACGTGGGTTTCGGCGACGACTTCAGCCTGTGAACGTTCGGCGAGTTCGCCGGCGGTGCGGAGAAGGTCGAGCGCGCGTCGGGCGTCACCGTGTTCCTGAGCGGCGAAGGCCGCACACAGCGGGATCACGTCGTCGGTGAGCGCGTCCTGTTTGAACGAGATGTCGGCGCGGTGCTGGAGGATGTCTCTAAGCTGGTTCGCGTCGTACGGCGGGAAGACGATTTCTTCCTCACCGAGACTCGATTTGACCCGTGGATCGAGGAAGTCGGTGAACTTCAGGTCGTTAGAGATACCCATGATGGAGATGCGCGAGCGGTCGAGTTCGGAGTTCATCCGAGAGAGATTATACAGGGTGTCGTCACCGCTCTTTTCGACGAGCTTGTCGATCTCATCGAGCATGATCACGACCACGCGCTCGTGGTAGTCGACGGCCTCGAAGAAGGTGGAGTAGACGCGGTCCGTCGGCCAGCCAGTCATGGGGACTTCCTCCATCTCGTCGGCGTCGGCCTCGAGCTCCGCGATGCGAGCGTCGAGATCGTCGACAGTGGAAAACTCTGTCCCGGTGAGGGTGTGAGGATCGTCGTCGACCGCAGTACGGAGATCTCGAAGCCGGTCCAGTCGATCGGAGATGACCTGCTGGTTCTTTTCGATGAAGGTGTTCGCAAGCTGGGCCAGCACGCGGTACTGGGTATCGGTCACCTCGCAGTTGATATACTCGACTTCACACGGGACATCGTACTTCTGTGATGTCGACTCGAGTTCCTGTGAGACGAACTTCGCAGACGCCGTCTTTCCGGTGCCCGTCTTGCCGTAGATGAGGATGTTAGACGGGGTCTCACCGCGGAGAGCGGAGACGAGTATCGTCGCCATCCGGTTGATCTGATCGTTCCGGTGAGGAAGTTCGTGCGGGGTGTACGAAGGGCGAAGTACCTCCTTGTTCTCGAAGATGGGCTCACCCGAGAGGAGGTCGTCGAACAGCCCTTGATTGTCCGCTTCGTCGTCGAGGACGACACCGTCGAAGTCGACATCTGGCGACGATCTGTCTCTGCCGCCGCTGCCGACATCGATGTCGCCGCCCGCGGTACTCGTGGTGCCGGAAGAGACACCGTCTGGAACGTTCGAGGAAGGGGTGGTCGAGGCGGATTCGTTCGGAGCGGAGTCAGCAGGCGCGTCGAGATCGGGATCTGGCGCGGGATCAGTCGATGACGCCGATGTCTCGTCTGTGGACGGTGAATGTGCCGGCGACGACGGAGACGACGATTCGTCAGAACCGGCGTTGGGCTCTTCTTCCGTCTCGGACGATCCCTCGCTGGACTGGTCGTCCTCTCCCGGTGCGCTCGCCTGCGGTGTGTGTTCGTTTTCGTCCATGTAACCCCCCTGTTTCAGGTGGAAGATCCGCATGCGCGGATGAAGTGTGCCGTGTACTGCGTTGAAACCTCGACATTCAACGGTTACGTTCGTTCACTATGTCCAGTTGATGCAGTCGAACCAGACGAATAGGTGGCACAAAAGTGTTGCTCTCCAGACCCGATACGATGGAATCTAGCAGACGAATTTTATCGGATGCAAAGCTGAATTCCGAACCGAATTCGGAGCTGAACCCGAAGCTAAGCTCGGAAGTGAACCCCCACGGGTAGGTCACTACCACAGAGCGACACCGGCGTTTCGGACGGGTATGTCGATAGGTTAGAATCGGATAGCTTGGTTGGTGTTAAATAACACGGTGTGGTGGCAACTGAAAGTCTTCGACCAGCAGCGACACGTCACAAGAGCGATCTCACGGAGCTACTGGTTTGAGGTGGTTCCACATACCATCAATAGTCGTCGGTAGTCTGCACCCCCACACCCCTTTGTTTCGGGTGGAACTCGAATACGGAGGGGGTGGGGGTAGACCTGAATTTTATATCGAGTGGTTTTATATATGATGCTGTGTAACAGTACCCTCGGCGCACTAAAGTGATATATTGCAGAAACCGCGTTTTATTATTTAATTGTTTGAGAGAAGATAGAAAGCAACCAGCCTGCGATGATACCCACCTCGACGCGTTTCCAGTCGAAACGAAGGGGTGGGGGGCGATACAGTCGGAACGGACATCACTCGTGGTACGTCCTACCACAACTCATGTACGCCGACCGAGATTCTCGTATGGTGATTCCCGTATGACTACGGTGACGACGCCAGCGGCAGGTCGCTTACCGACCTACATCGGCGTGTCTGACGCAGTTGTTAAGTGAGAGGGGCGTGGATTTTACGACAATTCCCCGAACTGCCGGCAGGTACGTAGTACCGAGCGATACCACGCGGCACGAAGCGTTTGGGAGAGAACACAGAATCTGGAGGTCAGGATGGGACTGCTAACGAATCTCAAAGACAGCATATCGCGGGTCACGGACGGGTTGTTCGCGGCCGAAGAACCCAAACGAATCGGGATCTACGGACCGCCGAACGCCGGGAAAACGACCCTCGCAAACCGGATCGCACGTGATTGGACTGGAGACGCCGTCGGTCCAGAGAGTCACATTCCACACGAAACCCGACGCGCCCGCCGCAAGGAGAACGTCGAAATCGAACGGAACGGTCGGAAGGTCACGATTGACATCGTCGACACCCCGGGCGTGACGACGAAAGTGGATTACAAGGAGTTTCTCGACCACGACATGGACAAAGACGACGCAGTCCGCCGCTCTCGCGAGGCCACGGAGGGTGTCGCCGAGGCGATGCACTGGCTGCGTGAGGACGTAGACGGTGTCATCTACGTCCTTGATTCCACGACCGATCCGTTCACGCAGGTAAACACGATGCTCATTGGGATCATCGAGTCACAGGACCTGCCCGCGCTGATCCTCGCCAACAAGACGGATCTTCCCGACTCAGACGTCAAACAGATCGCGAACGCCTTCCCGCAACACGAGACGATCCCGCTATCGGCGCTCGAAGGCGAAAACATGGACGAAGTGTACACGAAGATCGCGGAGTACTTCGGCTGATGCCCGGACCTACCCCCAACGTCGACGGTGGTGACGCTCCTTCCGACGATCCCGTGTCCGACGGGGAGTCGTCGGACAGCGGCGTCCGTATCGACATGATAAGCGGGGCTCGAATGCAGGGGCTCACCAGCATGGAGAAGATCCGACTCATCCTCGACGGCGTTCGCGACGGCAACATCGTCATCTTGGAGGAAGGCCTCTCTCCGGACGAGGAATCGAAACTGATCGAAGTGACGATGACCGAGATCAGCCCCGACGACTTCACCGGAATCGAAATCGAAACCTACCCGAAAGCCGAGGCGAGCGACCAGAGCTTCCTCGACAAGCTGATGGGCCGTGAATCAGCACAGAAGCTCACTGTCATCGGCCCGGCCAACCGCATCGAGACGCTACACAAAGATGAGAACCTTATCAGCACGTTGGTCTCCCGGAAGTGATAGCATACTCCCACGAAGTGAGGTACCAACGCCACCCGGACAATCAACACCCCACATCATCTGAGCAACAACCACTCATCGAAGCAATAACCACTCATCGAAGCAATAACCACTCATCCAGGCAATAACCACTCATCGAAGCAATAACCACTCATCCAGGCAATAACCACTCATCCAAGCAATAACCACCCCACCTCATCCGGACAAGCAAACCCCACGCGATCGAAATCAACTCAGCCGACATCCACCAACATAAATGCCACACCAATGTACCACCTGCGGCCGGACGTTTCCCGACGGATCCAAAGAGATGCTCTCCGGCTGCCCGGACTGCGGTGGCAACAAATTCCAGTTCAAACCCGAGAGCGCCCCGTCCCCCGACAGTTCTACACCTGATCAAGAACAACCGACGGGATCAGACAGGACAACCGGATCGAGCGGGCCGACCAGACCGAGTGAACCAATCAGATCGGACGAGGCGACAGATGCCAGTCAACCGACGACGGATGCCAGTCAGCCGACCTCTGAGACATCTCGGCCACACGCTTCGGACCCCTCGCCCGCTTCTGGTCCCTCGTCGTCGCAGTCTGGGACCGATTCCGAGCAGGTTCGCGGACACAGCGAAGAGGACACCGCTCAGGCGAGTGCTCGCTCCGACGTCGTCTCGCCTGATGAACTGGACCGAGCAAGCCGCGACGTCGCCGACTCTTCGGGATCCGACGAGTCGTCGCCGACCGAGTACGATTCCGAGGTTCCCGCGGAGTCCCGCCCGGATCTCGATAACCTTCGCGAGGAACTCAACGAACAGTTCGAAAGCATTCGGATCGTGAGTCCGGGGCAGTACGAGCTCAATTTAATGGAGCTGTACGACCGTCAAGAATACATCATCTCCCTCCAAGAAGACGGTCGATACGTCATCGAAATGCCCGACGCGTGGGGAATCGACGACGAGTAATCCGTCTTTTTATTTTACTAGTTTTGCCGCCAGAACTCCAGACATCACCTGATCATATTCGGAATATTGTTCATGTGTATTTTTATCCCCCACTATAGGAGATTTGGCTACCCACATTTGTCATTTTCTCGTCCAATGTAGAAGAAGACACAGTTATGCGGCTTCCCCTGATAGGGGCGCGCATGTTTACCGATCACGTTCCGGACAGCGGTTTTCGCCCGCGTTCACTATTGGTACGGCGACGGCTTGACGGCCGAGCGTCTTCCGTGAATTCTGGCCTCCCTCACGATCACGTCTCTCGTAACTGCCAGAAGGTGATGGTATGCGCGTAGTCGCCAAGTTCGGTGGAACCAGCCTCGGAAGCGGCGATCGGATCGAACGCGCGGCGGACTCGGTCGCAAACGCGGTCGAGACCGGCCACGAGATCGCTGTCGTCGCGAGCGCGATGGGGTCAACGACTGACGACCTCCTCGACGACATCACCTTCGAGACAGACGACGCCGACCGCGCCGAGATCGTCTCGATGGGCGAGCGGACGAGCGTCCGGATGCTGAAAGCCGCGCTCTCGGTCCGCGGGATCGACGCGGTGTTCTTGGAGCCCGGTCATCCGGACTGGCCCGTCATCACGAACGAGGTAGGCGAAGTGGACATCGAGGAGACGAAAAGGCGTGCAAAAGAGATCGCCTCCCGGATGGACGGCGTCGTCCCGATAATTACCGGTTTTCTCGCCGAGGATCACGACGGCAACGTCACCACGCTCGGACGCGGTGGGTCCGACACCACCGCCGTCATGCTCGGCAACTACATGGACGCGGACGAAGTCGTGATCGTCACTGACGTCGAGGGTGTGATGACCGGCGATCCCCGCGTCGTAGAGGGAGCTCGAAACGTCGGACAGATCACTGTCGACGAACTCCGGAACCTCTCGTTCCGCGGCGCGGAGGTCGTCGCCCCGTCGGCGCTCTCGTACAAGGACGAGGGCCTCGACGTTCGCGTCGTCCACTACCAGCACGGTGACCTGTTGCGTGGCGGCACGCGCATCGAGGGCCAGTTCGAGAGTCTCATCGACATGCGCGAGGAGCCCCTCGCGTGTCTCACTATCGCCGGCCGAGCGATCCGAAATCGATCCGGAATCCTCTCACAGCTCGCGAGCGCGCTCCGCGAAGAGGAGATAAACATCGACGCGGTCGCCTCCGGCATGGACTCGGTCACGTTCTACGTCGACGTCGACATGGCCGAGACGGCCGAGGCGCTGCTTCACGAGGCTGTCGTCACCGACGAGGCGCTCTCGTCTGTAACCGTCGCCGATCCGATCGCGGTCATCCGCGTGACCGGCGGCGAACTCCCGAATCGTCCCGGCGTCATTCAGGACATCATCGCACCGATCGCGGAGGCCAACATCAACATCATCGACCTCATCACGAGCGCCACGTCCGTCGCGGTGTTCGTCGACTGGGACGACCGAGAAGACGCACTCGAGATAGTCCAGCAGCGGTTCGACTGACCGGATCCCCATCGGGACGTTCCGGTCGTCGCGTTCCGGCTGCCGCATCCCGACGCACCGCCGCGCCGTGTCGCCTCTACTTTGTGCCGTCGTCGAGGTCGTCGGCTTCGATCCGGTATCGAGTCGTCTCTCGCCCGCGGAACCGTGGTCCGGATCCGACGGCCTCGAACCCCATCTCCGATACCGCCTGTCGGTCGTCGTCGGTCGGTACGACGACCTCGAGAGCCATCTTCTCCCGGGCCGCGAACCGGAGGGGCGCATCGAGCAACCGACGAACGGCTTCGTCGTCCCCGTCGAAGTCGCTCACGTGAACCGTGTCCCCGCGCGCGTCGAACGCGACGAACCCGATCACGTGATCCTCGCTCCCTCCGTTCTCGACCTGCTCCGGGCCGTCGTGTTGTCCCCGTCGGTCGCCGTCCGATTCCGACCATTCATCGTCCGGCTCCGCGACTGCGACCCGAACCGAGCGGTCGTGGATCGTGTCGATCACGACGCTCCGCGGTCGACCAGTTGCCGCGGCTATGGCTCCGCTATCGGCCTCTACTGCGTCGCGAATCCGCATATCGCAAATTCTCCGAGCGTTCGTATAAAACCCGGCCTGCGGCTGACCGACCAACCAACTGCGTGGCGACACGCTGTCCGTGGAAACCGACGGCAGGGCGACACGACGCAGTCGGCACGAACCGAGTGAGATGGATTTAAGCGATGGGATGCCCGACGGGAATTATGAACAAACCAACTCAGATCGTGTTCGGTACGATCAGCGTTTCGGCCGTCGTGTCCGTCCTCATCGTCCTCTCGTACGTCTTCGGTTGATGTTCTCGTCCCGTCCGCTCGATGACGATCTCGACGCGGTCCGGGATCAGTACGCTCCCGACTCGCCGGTCCTCGACGTCGATGCCGACTTCGAGACGCTCCCGCCCGCCGCGGCGGAAGATCTCGGACTGTTCGTCGACGGACTCGACCCGGCGTCGTTCCCGTCGGAGTGGCTTCCGTCCGAGATCCCAGAGCTACTTCGAACGTACGCGGGCTCAACCTTCACCGTCGGGCTCCCCGGCAGCGGAACTGTGGTCCGAACCACTCAGACTGAGCCACAGGCGGTGCTCGTCAAGGCCCGCGCGGAGGGGACTCCAGACGACTTCCTCGCGTTCCTGATCGCCGATCGGCTGGTCCAGATCGGGATCGATCCCGCGCCGGGGGCGCTCCCGGACGCGACACCGTCCACGCACCTCCCGGAGAGTTTCCTCCCGTTCTTCGGCGATCGCTACCGCGACCTCGACGCCGCGATACGCCGCCCGGACCCGGAGACTGGAGCGTCGACGACCGGACAGACTCCAACCGACGTCTTCCAGATAGCGACTGCGCTGTTCGACGCGTGGATCGGACTGCACACCCGAGACGTCTTCGCCTCGTGGAACGATCTTCCGGACGCCGAGCCGGCCGCCTCTCATCTCCAAGGCCCCGCTGCCTCTCGACTGTTCGAGGCGTGGGTAGACGCCGGCGACCGCCTTGACGAGCGTCTCGGAGATCTTCCCGCGGAAGTCGCCCGCGGTGACACCGATTTCGCGAGCGCGACCGAGTACGCGTGCTCGGCGGTCCGGCACGGACTGGATCTCCCCGCACCGTTTGCCGCGCTCGACACCTCGGCGTACCGCGACCGCGGCGCGTCGTACGCGGTCAAGTGGGCAGAGAAGACGTTCGATTCGATGATAGACGGGGTCTCCGGCTGATCGGAAAGGCTACCCTGACCGGTGAGGTCATCGCCTCCGGACACTCAGAAGGTCATCGCCTCCGGACACTCAGATATCGACTGCGACGTCTCCGTCCTCGTCCAGTTCGATGACACCTTCGAACAACTCACGGAACCGATCGAGCGTCGCGACCTCGTGAACCTCCTCGGAGAGGTGGAATATCCCCACTGCGTCGTGCTCGTCGAGGAGATCGAGGATGTCGGCTGCGGCCTCGTAGACCGCCTCGTCGTCGGCGTAGTACGCCATCTCCGTGAGCGAGTCTACGGAGACGCGCCGTTTCCCCTCGTTTTCGCTCAGGAACCGCTCGACGCGGTCGACGACCCCGTCGAGGTCGTCGGGTGCGGAGACGTAGTACACGTTCTCTGCCGACCGACGAGAGTATCCCCGTTCGACAGAGAGCGTGTCGAGGATGGTCGCCTTCGTTTCGTCGACGTCGTAGTACTCCAGTTTCTGTTCGACCTCGCGGGCGGTCGTTCGCGTGGAGACGACGAGGAACGCGTCCGTGTCCGTCTTCAGAAAGTCCGTGTCGATCCGGTCCGTCTCGCCGATGCTCGGGTGGATGAGCAAGAGCCCCGTCCCACCGGGAATCGTTTCCGGCCCGTTCTCGATGGCGAGCGAGTAGTCCATACGAACGGAAGTCGGCGGACCGACTTAATCGTGCGGGACGCGACGGGAACCCATCCGTGACTACACCGACCCGGCGACGGCTCCGTCCGGTCACGTCGTCGATCCGTCGGATGCAGGTGTAGCCGATCCGGGAGATACACCTCGCGTCGAACTGCGGGTTCACAGCGATAAGAGGCGGAAGCCGACGACTGACGTCGTGGGGTCACTGACCCGGTCGGTTTTTTCATTGTCCCCTACGAGAGTCAATCCGATGCCCGGCCACGCGACCGCTCGCGACGTCTACCGACAGGCGCTCCCCGTGATACTCGTCAGCCTCGTCGCGGGGCTGTTCGCGGGGACGATCCTCGGAACCGAGACGATGCGATCGTTTATAGCCGACGTTCCGGGGCTCCTCCTGTTGTTACCCGCGTTCCTCGCGACCCGCGGCGGCGTGTACGGTTCTCTCGGCGCGCGCCTCTCGACCGGGCTCCACCAGGGCCTCATCGAGCCGCAGTTCCAGTTGGACAGGCGACTCACGAACGCCATTGTCGCCTCGTTCATCAACGGGATGAGCGTCTCCGTCTTCATCGCGGTCGTCACGTACCTCTGGCTCGATCTCCTCGGTTCCGATGGGAGCCTCCTCGAACTCGTCGGGATCATGGTCGTCGCCGGATTCCTCTCGGCGGTGCTCATGATATCCGTCCTCATCACGGTCATCTTCGTCGGCTACCGCCGGGGGCTGGACCCCGACAACGTGATCGGTCCCGTCGTGACGACCCTCGGCGACGTCTTCGGCGTTTTCTTCCTTCTCGTCGGCGTCGTCGTCGTGGGGGGCGTGATATGAGTGCTCCCAGAGACGCCTCCCAAACCGCCGATCGTCCGCTGCCCGACGAGTGGTCGATCCCTCGGATCGTCCGCACGATGGTCCCGCTCCTCGCCGTTCTCTCCGTGCTACAACTCGTCTCCGGGACCGTCCTCCAGACGTACGAGGCTACGCTGGTCCAATACCCGGCTCTGTTGGTGTTGGTTCCGGTCCAGATCGGCACGGCGGGGAATCTCGCGTCGATCACCTGTTCGCGACTCACCACACAACTGCACCTCGGGACCTACGAGTTGAGTCTCGCCAACCCCGAACTCCGCGCGAACGCCGGCGCTGTCTTCGCGCTCGCGGGAACCGTCTTTGGGATCGTCGGCGTCGCCGCGTGGGCCATCGGTCTCGCGCTGGGCGGCGCGCTCGGCCTCGAACGGGTGCTTCTCGTCTCGCTGTCGTCGGGGATGCTTCTCGCGGGACTCGTCGTGGTTACCAGCGTCGCCGCGGTGGAGGCGTCCTATCGAGTGGGCCTCAATCCCGACGACACGACTATCCCCGTCGTCACCAACGTCTGTGACATCGCCGGCGTGTTGATCCTCTTCGCCGTCGTCACGCTCGTGGTGTGACACGCCGACGCCATCACGAGCCGTCCGATCTCAGAACACGCTGTCGGCGGTCGCCGCGCCGACGACGCTGAAGACGGCCCCGACAGAGACGGCCTTGAACGTCGTCGCCCACAACTCGACGCCGGTGACTCCCGCTTCGACGAGGAAGGTGTCGGGCGCGTCGAAAAGCACCGCGAGCACCAGAACCGACCCGAACGCGACGATCATGAGCGAGACGAACCGCATCGGTATCCCGACGATGTCCCGCTCGTCTTCCGGATCGCGATCCGTGTCGGCCCGATAGAGGGCTGCGTAGCCGATGAGCGCGGCGATTGCGGCGGTCAACACTCCCTGAGCCCAGTTCATTCCCGCAGCGAGCACCCACACCTCCTCGGTGACCACGAACGGGCCTGCAAGGAGGAACCCACCGACCGCCTGCTGTGCGGAGTCGGCGACGCGAAATTTCGGTCGGCGGAGCGTCTTCGGCCGCTTCATGCGCTCTGAACCGAGGCGAACCGATAAAACACCGGCGCTCTGCCGACGATGCTGTTTTCGGCCTTTCCCGGTCGGCTCTCTCCGGTTTCCGTGTTCACTTCGGATCCGCGCCTTGCCCTCCCTCCGAACGCGCTCGCATCTCGGCCTCTCCGAACGCGTTTTCACGTGCCCGCGCGTGCGAGAACGTATGAGTGTCCGAGCGGAGTTCGACGACTGGGCGGCCTCGGGTCGTGACCGCGGCATGGAAGACAGACACTGGCACACTGCGAAACACGTCCTCGCGCGGATGCCAGTCGAATCGGGGGACGCCGTGTTAGACCTCGGTACCGGGTCCGGCTACGCCCTCCGCGCCCTGCGTGAACGCGGGATCGGTCGCGGGTACGGGCTCGACGGCGCACCCGAAATGGTCCGGAACGCACGCGGGTATACAGATGACGACGCCATCGAGTTCCTCGTCGGCGACTTCGACGCCCTCCCGTTCGCCGACGATTCCCTCGACCACGCCTTTTCTATGGAGGCGTTTTACTACGCGAGCGACCCCGTTCACACGCTCGAAGAAGTTCTGCGCGTGCTGAAACCCGGGGGTACGTTTTACTGCGCGGTGAACTTCTTCGAGGAGAGCGAGACGACGCACGCGTGGCAAGAGAAGATATCCATCGAGATGACGCTCTGGTCGCGTGCGGCGTACCGCGAGGCGTTCAGGGAGGCCGGTCTGTACGTCGCCGAACAGGACGCCGTCCCGGATCGCGAGATCGACATCCCGCCCGAGTCGGCGTTCCCGACCGACGACTGGGACTCCCGCGAGGAGATGGTGGACCGCTATCGAACGTGGGGGACGCTCTTGACCGTCGGCGTCGCCCCCTGAACCGGTCGACTATCCACACGCGCGGGAACGTAAGACGAACGGCCGCACTCGCCAGTTAAAACGACTAACGACGAGGCCGCGGGGGAGCACCCGGAACGGCGTCGGATTGGCCGCGGTCGGGCGGCCCTCTACACAA
>Ga0209917_1001008_pt1 | contig 11530 bp, 13 predicted proteins | sample SalPon2_C_H2O_MG_FD_185710 | JGI IMG/M metagenome (GOLD analysis project Ga0209917, IMG submission 185710) | Salt pond water microbial communities from South San Francisco under conditions of wetland restoration - Salt Pond MetaG R2_C_H2O_MG... | ecosystem: Environmental > Aquatic > Non-marine... | reverse complement strand
CGCGCCGGCCCCCATCCCCTTTCGGCGGGCCAGCGAGAACACAGCGGCGGCCTCCATCTCGATTGCCAACAGATTCGCTGCCTCCCAGTCGTCAACGTAGGCCTCGCCTTCGGCGTAGAAGGCGTCGTCGGAGACGATCGGTCCGACGTGGACGCGGCTCGCGGCGTCGCCGCTCGCCCCTGTTGCGGCCTGTTCGGCCGCGCGCTCCTCGTTTGCCTCGGCGGCGTCAACAAGCGCGCTGAGAACCTCGTAGTCCGGCGCGGCCGGGTAGACAGCCGACTCATAGCGTTTCGTTGTGCCTTCCTCCTTGGCGGCCGCGGTGGCGACGATCATATCGCCGATCTCGATACCGGACTGGAGTGCGCCGGTCGTCCCACAGCGGATGACGGTCTCGACGCCAACGGCGTTGAGTTCCTCGATGGCGATGGCGGCGGAGGGACAGCCGATCCCCGTCGAGCAGATCGTCAGCGGTGTGCCCGCATACTTGGCGTTGACAAGCTTGTACTCGCGGTTTTCGGCGACGTGCTCGATGTTTGTACACTGCTCGGCGATGCGATCGACGCGGCTCGGATCGCCGGGGATGAGCGCGATGTCGTGGCAGTCGCCCGGTTCGACCAGGAGATGCGGCTGGGTCGCCATACCGGCGGTTGCCCACCAGGGGGCAAAGCTTTGTTGTGTAGCCCCCAACTGGCGGGTATGTACAGTGCGCGCGAACAGGTCGAAAATCAGCCCTGGCTCGACCGCATCGAGTCGGCGGCCGACGAGCTCGATATCGGTCAGGCAGGTCGTACCACCGCGGGCGACCTCTTTTTATCGCACGTCCCTGAGGATGACCGCTCGAAGCCGGCGGTCGCCGCCGCCAGCCTGTACGCAGGCGCGCTCATCGCCGGGGAGGAACGCTCTCAGCAGGCTGTTGCCGACGCGATGGATGTCTCTCGGCTCAGCGTCCACTCGCGGTGGAAATCGCTGCTGGAGTCCGCTGGGTTTCAGCCGCCGACGTGGTAGCGAGGGTGTTACTCTGATCGTCGCCCGCTCGCTGTCGGCGTCAGATTGCCGTGGCGGTCGATCTCGCCGTTTAAGATCCGTGTTGAGGAGATCCGGTCGCCATCTTCGGCCATCACGTGGTCGACAACCTCAATCTGAAGCGGGTCGAGCCCGTCGTCGACGCGCAACTCGTTGATGCGCTCGGCGCCGTCGACGGTTTCCGGTGAGACAACGAGGGCATCGAACCCTGATTCGGTGGCGATCCCGGTCGGCTCATGGAGGGTGCGTATCTCGAACTCGCGGTCGTGGGCGGCCGCCAGCGGTTCGAGTTCCGCGGCGAGTGCGGCCTGTCGCGTTTCGTAGTCGCGGATGGGCCGATCGACGGCTCTGGTCTTCGGCGCAAGCGAATCCGCGGTCAGCCCGACGGTCACATCGCCCAGCGAGAACGCCCGCTCGAACAGCGCGTGATGGCCGTCGTGGACGGGATCGAACGTCCCGCCCAATGCCACGTTCATACCACCGCCTGCAGGCGTATAGACTTAAACGTCCTCTCTCTCGGTGTCCCCGTCATGGTCGCTACCATCGGTGTCAGCATTGCCGGCGTCATCGTCGTCGGTAGCGGCATCGCTTTCAGCGTCGTCTGGGCTGTCGATCGTGATCGTCACCGGGCCATCGTCGGTCGTGGTGTCCGTGTCCCCGGATTCTAGCGTAAAGACCGTGTTGAGCTCTTCTTGTACCTCGCCGACGACGCCGCGAACGAGGCTGCTTGGGGCGATCGCCTCGTACTCGTAGGGGTTGTTGCCCGCGCCATCGCTGTCGCGTTTTCGGCGGTTGAGGGCGTCCTCGTCGTGAAGATCGGCCAATGCTTCCCGGACGGTACTCGGATACAGGCCTGTCCCCTCGGCGATCTCGTCGCTCGTGCTGTGGGGATGTTGGCGGAGATAGACATAGATCCGCGCGCGGGTCTCGGTGTCTAACAACCACGCCAACAGATCAACGATCCCCTCGTCGAACTCCGAGACCGCCCGGTCGGCCTCAGCTTCGAGCCGCTCTTTGGTCTTTCGGAGTTCGGCTCGTGGCCCCTCGTCGCCGGCTGCTGGCTCCGCGATGTCATCGCCGACGCTTTCGCTTTCTGTGTCGTCGTTGGTGTCGTCGCCGATATCAGTCTCGTCGCTCATAGCCACTATTGTGTTGGGCCTGAGCCAACAAAAGGATTCGTGTCGTCGACAAACCGACGAAATATCACAGCCGGAGGTCGGCACACAGCGCGTCCATTCCGTTTTCCTCCATCAGTTGTCGCTGTCGCTGGCTGCCGCTTTCGCGCTCGAAGACGGCTCGAAGCCCATCGACGCCGAGGCGATCACACTCCCGTTCGACGAATTCGGCGAGCGCGATGGTGTCCGCACCGTCGCGGGTGATGAAACTCGCCTCGTGGCCGTGCCGGATCGCCCGCCATTTGTTTTCATCGAGGAGTTCTCGGCGCAACGTCGGGGTGGTCTCGTTGTCCTCGTAGCGTGCTGTGAGATCCTCGACGAGCGCGTGGATGTATTCGACGAACGCGAGGACGACATCCGGATCTGCCTGGGCGTCGGGAGCCCGAATCTCAACGGTACCGTGGCCGGTGTGGGGGCGGACATCAAACCAGAGTTCCCCGCGGTCGTTGATCGATCCCTGCTCGACCATCCGTCGCTCGTATTGGTCGTAGGCTTCGAAATCCTCGAACCGCCCTGGGATTCCGGTGTTTGGGAGATTCTCGAAGATCTTCGCCCGTGCTGACGCCAGCCCGGTGTCAAACCCGTTCCAGTACGGCGAGTTCGCCGACAGCGCAAGCAGCGGCGGGAGATACCAGCGGAGCTCGTTTGCGATCCAGACGGCCCTATCGGCGTCGTCAACCCCGATATGAATGTGCAGTCCGGATGTCGTATTGCGGTGTTGCGGGTACTGAATCCGCTCCAGTTGGGCCTGGTATCTGGGTTTGGTCGCGTGTTCCTGTTCGCGCCAGTTTGCGGCCGGATGCAACCCGGCGGCGGCGATCCGAAAGCCGTGGGTCTCGGCGTGGTCAGTCAGTGCCTCACGGATCGTCGTCAACGCCGATTCCGCCGCACTCGGTGACTCGATGATCGGCGTTTGGGTCTCGATCGTGAACTGAAACAGCTCGTGGTCGAGTCGGCCCTCAAGCGCTGCTGGCGGCTCGGAATCGTAGATCAACTCCTGGATACCTGACACCGGGCGACCGGCTTCGTTGACAATGAAAAACTCCTCCTCAATCCCGATCGTCCCCGACTGGCTGAATACATCCGCCGAGCCTGTCTCCATCAGCCTGCCGTATGCAACCGACTCCTAAATACCTCCTGAAGCCGGCGACCGGCTGCCGATTGTCGGTCTCCTTATTTGTCGGGCCGCCGCTGTGAGCCGAGTTGCCCGCGCAGCCGATTGGCCGTGGTTTCGACACCCACGATCAACACGAGGATGGCGACGATGACGGCCATCACGCGGGTGTAGTTGCGCACCCGAAACGCTCTGATAAGCGGGAAGCCCAGTCCGCCCGCGCCGACAATCCCGAGCACCGAACTCTTGCGGGCGTTAATTTCCAGATAGAAGAGCGTCCATGCGATGTAGGCGGTCGTCACCTGCGGTAGTCGAGCAGCGGCCGTCGTCGCTAGCGCGCCCGCGCCGGTCGACTGAACGGCTTCGACGGGCCGCTCGTCGATCTCCTCCATCTCGTCGGCGAACAGCCGCCCCAGATCGCCGATGGTTCCGACGGCAATCGCCAACGCGCCGGCCACAGGGCCGAGCCCGGCGAGAATGACAAACAGCAGCGCATAGACCATACTCGGGACGGCCCGAATCCCCCCGAGTAGGAGTCGAATCGGCGTGTGAATTCGCCGCGGCGTGACGGTGTTGGCCGCAAGCGTCCCAAAGACAAGCGCGACCGGGAGGCCGAGTGCGGTGCCGACGGCGGCGATTGCGAGCGTTTCGGCGGCCGCCGGCACCAACATGCCCGCATCGCCCTGTAGCTGCGCCCACAACGCCCGCGGTGCGAGCATCTCCTCGATCAGCACCGACCACAGATTCTCGCGGTGGGCGTAGAGATAGCCGAGATCGAAGCCCAGCCACCACGCGGCGACGGCGACGCTCACCACGAAGCCGACAGCGATAGCGACCCGGCCGCCGAACCGGCGTCGCCACCGTTGTTGGTGCTGCTGAAACTCGGCATCGACACTCAGTGAGTCGTCGCTGGCTGCTGTGTGTCCGCCCCCCTCGTCGCTGTCGGCTCGGTCACTCATCGGCGTACACCTCCTCGATGTCGTCGCTGTCGACTCGGGAAGCTGGTCGATCAAGCACCAACCGCCCGTTTGACATCCCGAGATAGTGATCGGCGACGGCACTCGCTAATCCCGGCTGGTGGAGGCTCACCAGGCCGAACAGGTCGTGTTCGCTGACAGCACGAGCCAACACCGCCAGCACCGACCGCCCGGTTTCGGGATCGAGCGACGCAACGGGCTCATCTGCTAACAGCACGTCCGGCTGCTGTTGGAGTGCGCGAGCGATGCCGACCCGTTGCTGTTGGCCGCCAGAAAGCGCTTCGACCGGTCTGTCGGCGTAGCCTGCCAGCCCAACGTCGTGGAGGCGTTCGATGGCGACGCGCTTCTCACTCGGCGAGTGCCAGCCGATCAGCTCGCGCCACGCGGGTTCGCGGCCGAGCGCGCCGTCGAGAACGTTTTCGACCGCGGATTTCCCGTCGACGAGCGCGCCCGCCTGAAAGACGAGGGCAGCGTCGGTTGCCGCAAGCGGTGCGTCGTCAACGCTGATCGTCCCAGCGTCCGGCTGTTCCAACCCGTCGAGACAGCGCAACAACGTCGTCTTGCCCGCCCCGGAGCGGCCGATCAGGACGGTTAGCTCACCCCGGGACAGCCGCGTCGAAAGCCTGTCGACTGCGGTTTCACTCCCGTAGCGTCGGGTGAGGCCCTCGATGTCGAGCATTGTGTGGTGGTTGATTGCCGATCCCGTAGAGCGCGGTTATGTGTCGCTCTCGTTGGTTGCGGTTGATTCGTTGGTGCTGGTCGACGTGTTCGTGGTCGACTCGTTGGTCTCGCTGGTGCTGTTCGTTGTGCTGTCGTCTTCGGACTCACTCTCAGGGTCGAGCGTCTCGATATCGACACCCATCTCCTCGGCGACGCCGCGAACAGGGTCGTAGGTACCCTCCTCGATCTCGCCGAAGCGGTCGATCCGGTGATCTTCGAGGGCCGATTCGGGTGTCTCCAGGAGCCGTTCGATCAGTGCCTGCTGGATCGCATCCGGGGTGTCGGGTTTGGAGACGAGCGGATCGAACGGGATCGGGTCGCTTTCGGCGATTTTGACGATGCTGTCGTCGTCTGTGGGGTGTTGGAAATCGCCGTAGGCTGCCGCATCGACGTGGCCGTTCTGGAGTGCTGCCAGCGAGGCGTCGTGGCCGCCGGCCCACTGGATGTCGAAATCTTCCGGTGGGGAGTTCACGGTGCCAGCATCGAGACCGGCTTGTGCGAGCGTATAGCGAGGGAAGAGCCCGCCGCTGCTCGATAGCGGATCGACCATCGCGATCGTCGAGCCCGCGATGTCTTCGAGGGTCTCGATGCCAGTATCCGCGCGGGTGGCGATGTAGGAGAAGTAGTGCTCCGCACCATGCGACCAGTTGATCACAAGCGGGTTGACGCCGTCCTCGGCGGCCAACACCGAGATAATCGGTGAGAGATTTGCCATCTCGGTGTGGCCGTTGACAACGCTTTCGACGGTCGCGCTGTAGCTCGTCGTCTGGACGCCCTCAACGGTATCGACGCCATCGAAGCCGTCGGCGAGCCACTCGAAGACGGGCGCGTACTGTTCGTTGAGCTGTTCGGCGTCTTGGAATGGTGGCAGGCCGAACTCGATGGTACCATCGCTGGCCCATTCGCCGACCGTCTCGGGGGTGTCGCTGTCGCTCTCGCCGGTACAGCCGGCGACGGCCACCGCGCTTGTGCTCCCAACCGCCTGCAGGAACCTCCGTCTGTCCATATCCGGCGTACTGATTACTCAGGGATAACACTCTCGAATCAGTGCATGGTCGCCGTTTGAGCAACGCCTATCGCTTGCGGGCGACGACCCCAAGATGATCGTCGTGAGATGGGTCGAGCCGCTGGCGATCGGTGATCTCGTAGGTATCGGTTAACTCCTCGCAAACCTCGTCGAAAACGGTCTCGGGATCGGCGGTCACATCCTCGCTGCGGGCCTTGATCGCCAACAGGAGCTGGCCATCGTCGGCGAGAAATCGGGCGTTGTCGACGGCGACGCTCGCCTGTCCACGGGTGGCAACATCCTGAACAAGCAGATCGAGATCGCTTTCGACGACGTGGCTGTAGGTGTCGGGTTTGCGGGCATCTTTGAGCAGCGGAAAGAGATTCTTGCGGGCTTCGGCCACCTCAAGCAGCTCCCCCATCGGACGCGGCGCGAACTCGACTGCGTATGTCGGCCCTGCGAAGTCGGCAACGTGGCTGACGGTCGTCCCGCTGGCCGCGCCGAGATAGAGCACACCCTCACCGCCCGAGAGATCGATCGCCATCCCGTTTTCGAGCATCGCACCGAGTTTCGAGCGGCCGGCGTCCCAACACCGCCACTCGCCGTCAGTCGGCTCGCCGTAGACCGGTTGGCCGCGGGTCGCCAACCGCTGGCGGCCGTCGAACTCGCGTTGTTGGATGCCGTCGGGAAGATCAGTCATCGCTTCCCTCCGTGTCGTTGCCATCATCATCGTCCGCTCGCGCGCGGATCGTCGCCATCCGATCGGCGAGTTCGTCGTGGATTTCGGGGCGGAAGTCGCCGCTGTAGTGGTCGATTCGGGCGGCGATGGTGAGTTTGCCGGCGAGCGCGCGGGCTGCCGAGCCGCGATCCGCCGGGCGAGTGCCGTTGACGTAGGGGTGGGTATAGATGATCCCGTGTTTCGGCGAGGGGCCGCGGCCGGCGAGATGGGCGAACAGCGCGTCTTCCGCACCGAGCACCTGAACCGTGCCGCTGGGTTTCTTCGCCAGCGAGTCGAGCCCGCCGGCCAGCGAGATGAGCCGCGCCGCCAATACGGGGCCGGCCATCTCCGCGAGGTTCGGGGCGACTTCCGGGGCGAGTCGCTTGATGAACTCGCGGAGTTCGTCGGCCTCGGTTGCGAGGCCGTCAATTCGCTCGGCAAGCGAAACGATCCGCTCCTCGACTGGATCGGTTGGTTCGTGGGTGGCGACATCCCGGGCTCCGTCGATGCCGCTGTCGACATCGGCGAACTGCGTGGCTGCCCATTCGTGGCACCGCTCAGCGAGTTCGTTGGCCGTCCGGGTTGCGTCGTCCATCGCGCGGACAGCGTGGAGGAGTTGCTGATCGTCGGCACCCTCGCGCTCGGCGACGGCCTCGCGGGCTGCCTCGATGGTGGCCTCTCGCAGTGTTGCGTAGTAGTCGTCAGTGTCGGCGGCGAAACCGGCGTCGACGGCCGCGGTCGGCCAGTCGGTGGGCGCGTCGGCCGCGCCGGTTCTGATCGCCGCCCGGAGGTCGGCGGCGACGAGATCACCGCTGTCGACTGATTCAAACCACCCTGAATCAGCGGCGTTGGAAGTCATATCTCATACGAACGCAGGGATTCGTATATTTACCCCGGTATTACGGTGTGATAGGCACCCAACGCAGATCGCTGAGCGGAGTTACTTTCGTTCACAGTGGCAGTCGTGACCAGCCTGCGCGAAGTGCTGGACGTACTCGTGGAGTTCGGCTGCCAGTTCAAACAGGGCTGTCGCCTGCTGTGCAGCCGCGACTGTCGTGCGATAATACGCAGCCGCCCGATTGTTGCGATAGAGTTGTTTCAGCCGGCGTGCCGTCGAATCGGTGATTACGTTGAGATCAACAGCCCGATCATACGCACGGGTATGGCCCTCACGAAAGTCATCAATCGTGTCGTTTGACGCTGTCAATGCGTAGAACTCTAGGGTTCGCTCGATAGCTGCAAACGACATCTCGATGACGCTCGTGTGGTAGCCATTGTGCGAACGAAGGAGGCGACAGGCGTCAAGCAGCCGGCACGCCTTCCGGAGTTGGAGTACGGCAGGACTGTGACGATCCGGGTCGAGTCCGGCTTCGTAGTCGGGGCGGCCGAGTTGGCCGTTGAATGCGTCTTCGGTACGTGCGAGGGCGTCCGTGAGCTGCGTCGGTTCATCAGGCACTGTTCAACACCTCCTGTTTCAGCGTCGAGAGTTCCTCACTCTCAACGAGCGTGATGGCGTCAGTGAATATCTCTCTGAGACGGTCAGCGTGCTGTCGGGCTGAGTCAGGTGTCTCAACGAGAATCTGGAATTCGTATCGCTCGCCATCAAACCGTTCGTTGCCGAGTTCTTTCGCAATCTCGTTTGCGGTGTGTTGGACGCCTCGCTCCGTCGCAAGCAGCCACAGGTCGATGTCGCTTTGTCGGTCGGCGTCACCGCGAGCGACGCTGCCGAACAGAAGCACACCGGCGACCGATTCGAGTTCGGCTTGCAGGTACTCGATTGCCGTCCGGACGGGCTGCTGGAACTCAGGTTGTGGAATCCGGAGGATCGGATCAGCAGGAATCGAGACCCGGGTGCGGTTGATACTGATAAGCCGACGATTTCCCTCGGGCGTCGCTACAATGAGCCCATTCGGTTCTAAGACATCAACAGCCCGCTTGACTGACTGTGCCGGGGTGTCGGTGAGTCGGCCGAGTTCACGAACCGTGAACTGCTCGTATGGGTTATCGACGAGCACCCTGAGCACGTCTGTCGTGGCACTATGTCGGAAGAGATCCGAATCCGGTGGTGGAATCGGTAAGCCAACCGTCGCCTGATCGGAGTGGCCAGCTGTATGTCTCGTCATATATTACGTGTAACGTTTGACGAGACAATAATTGTTTGGGAGCAACTGATTACGATTCCGTGTTGCTCGAACAGCGCGCTTCCTCGCGGCGGATGAGAGCCCTTTTTCGGGCTGCTCTCGAAGGGCGAGTATGCCGCGAGTCCCGTTTCACTATATTGATCTCCGCACCTTCTGTTATGCGACCGAGGACGAAAAGCGGGTCGAGGAGGCCCTCCGACAGTTCCTCCCCGAGGAGTTCGAAATCGATCGCGTCGAGAACACGGGCCACCACGGCGACCGGATCGTCATCCTCTCGGCACGGGTTGAAACCGCCGACAGGATGCGGGTCGTCCTCGATCAGTTGGCCGCCCTCGATTCTATCGACCGCGTCCTCGACGAACTCGACGAGCGCGTCGACGACAACTGCTCATTTTTTCTTCGGCTCGACAAACAGGCCGCGTTCAACGGTCTCGTTCGATTGGGTGAGGGAATCACCTTCCGTGCGAAAGTCGAAGCCTATCCGGCCAAACACGAGAAAGCGGTGGCTAACGCCCGCGAAGCGATTCAGCTGGCCGGCGCAGATGACGCTGAATAGCCGACCGATTCCCTACTCCTCGCGCCACTTGATCGAACAGCCGCGAGAGGGTCGATCCGGGTGCTCGATGTCCTCGCCGGCGAGGATCGATTCGATGGCTTCCTCGACGTAGAACTCCGTCGGCTCCGAGTCGGGATCGAGCGCGTCGTCAAGCCGGCCGTGATAGACGAGTTGCCAGTCGTCGCCATCGCGGCGGAAAAGGAACGGATCGGGCGTACAGACCGCGCCGTACTCGCGGGCGACGTTCTGGGTTTCGTCGTACAGATAGGCATCGTAGTCGATGGTGCTGTCGGCGACGAGTTCGACCATGTTCTCGTAGGAGTCGTCGGGGTACTCCGCGTTCGCGTTGGGGTTGATCCCGACGATTGCGGCGTCACCGAAGGTATCGCTGAGTTCGTTGAGGTGGTCGAATTTGGCTTGGGCGTACGGACAGTGATTACAGGTGAAGACGATCAGGAGGGCGTCGTTGTCGACGAACTCGTCGGGGCTATACTGTTCGCCATCCGTGCCACGAAGCTCGAACTCGGGGGCGGTATCGCCGCGAGCAAGCTCCGAATCGGACTCTTTGAGTACCATATCGATACTTACAGAGCGACGAGCAAATCCATTACGGCTGTGTACTTTCTTACATATATGTCTCTTGGTTATATTTAAAGTAGAAAGTATTATTATAGAGAATCCGCTATCGACAACTACGATGAGTGCTACTGTCGCTGCGAGCACGCAGGAATCGTCTGATCGCTGGGAGCCCGTCCGCGAGTTGCCGCCGAGCGCAAAGCTCGTCGCCAAGGAATTGGATCGCCACGAGCAACTCACCCAAACCCAACTCGCTGACGCAACGCTGTTGTCGACTCGGACGGTGCGACAGGCCGTCAGCCGGCTTGAGGAGGTTGGGGCCGTCGAATCCCGTGTCTCCTTCCGCGATGCCAGAAAACAGCTCTACACGCTGACGCTGTAATCGCCGCGTTAGTCGTGTGCGTAGTAGACGACTGATTCGCTGTCGGCGTGTTCGTCGACACGGACGAAGCCGATCCGCTCGAATTGGATCAGCTCGTCGACGGCGGTGTCGGCAAAGGCTGGTTCAGCCTGTCCAGTTACGTCGCCATCGGGCGTTCGCATCGTGATCGAGACGGTGTGATCGGCGGGTACCCAATGGATCACATCGACGCCCTCCTCACGCACTGCGTCGATATCGTCGCCGGTCACAACGAACTCGCCGTCGTCGTATCGGACGCAGCCGTAGCCCTTCAGCCAAATCCGCTCACCGTCGCTCGGGAGGTCGTCTGGTTCAACAAGCACCGCGTCGTCGACGGGGATCTCCCGGCGGCCGCGATCCTCGTGGTTGGGGTGCAGCGGCGGGCTGCCGGCGGCGGGTTTCTCGTCGCCGCCGACGGGCACCGCCGTGCCGTCGCGGACGAGGAAGTAGCGATTCGCCTCGTCGTCGACGAGATCGCGGTTGTTGGCGTAGATCGACGACATAGCGAGATCGACATCCGAGGTCGACATCCCGAGGCCGATCATCGATTCGACGACCGCCTCGCCGCGAATTCCACGGCGGCGGATGGATTGGAGGGTGGGCGCGCGTGGATCATCCCAGCCGTCGAGGTCGCTGTCGTCGATGCGTTGCTTGATCGTCGAAGTCGAGATGTCGATATCGTAGGCATCGATCTGGACGTGCCCCCAGTGAAGGACTTCTGGGTACTCCCAGCCGAAGTAGTCGTAGAGGAATTGCTGGCGTTTCGCGGAATCCTGCAGGTCGATCCCGCGAATGATGTGGGTGATACCGGTCAGGTGATCGTCGATGCCGGACTGGAAATCGAGCATCGGCCAGCAGCGGTAGTCGGCGGCCTCCTCGCGGGGGTGTGGTGTGTCGATCATGCGGAAGGCGACCCAGTCGCGCAGCGCGGGGTTTTTGTGCTCGATGTCGGTTTTGACGCGCAACACCATCTCGCCGGAGCTGTACTCGCCGTCGACCATCGCCTCGAACTCGTCGAGAACGGTTTCGGGATCTTTGTCGCGGTTCGGCGACGGTTCGCCCTCGCGTTTGAGCGCGGAGAACTCCTCGGCCGGCAGATCGCAGGTGTAGGCTTCGCCCATCTT
>Ga0209917_1001005_pt1 | contig 11532 bp, 8 predicted proteins | sample SalPon2_C_H2O_MG_FD_185710 | JGI IMG/M metagenome (GOLD analysis project Ga0209917, IMG submission 185710) | Salt pond water microbial communities from South San Francisco under conditions of wetland restoration - Salt Pond MetaG R2_C_H2O_MG... | ecosystem: Environmental > Aquatic > Non-marine... | reverse complement strand
ATGGAGGTGGGCGTCGAGGCGGACGCCGACCCCGCCGAGACCGGCGGCTCCGGCGAGTACACCGTCCACGAGGTGAACCACACCGTCGAGTTCAAGGCGCTCGACGCGGCCACCGACGTCGACGTCCCGGCGCGGGTCGTCGACTGGTTAGAGGCGAAGGCGGCCGATCTGGCCGACGGAGCCGTCGCAGAGGTGGACGCGTGACCGCGAACGCCGAGGCCGACGGGGGGACCGCGGACGTCCACACCGCCGGCGTCGTCGGCGGCACCGGGTTCACCGGCGGCGAGCTGCTGCGGCTCCTCGCCGGCCACCCGAACTTCGAGGTCGTCCAGGCGACCTCGCGGTCGGCCGACAACATGACCGTCGGGCGCTCGCACCCGAACCTGCGCGGGCTCGACCTGCGCTTCTCGGACCCCGAGGACCTCGAGTCGGTCGACGTGCTGTTCGCGGCGACGCCGCACGGCGTCTCGATGGGGCGCATCGACGAGTTCTTCGACGCGGCAGACACCGTCGTCGACCTCTCGGCGGACTTCCGCCTCCCCGAGGCCGCGGCGTACGACGAGTGGTACGACGGCCACGAGTCGCCGGAGTACTTGGAGCGCGCGGAGTACGCGCTCCCGGAGCTCAACCGCGAGAACCTCGCCGGGGCCGACCTGATCGCGGGCGGCGGCTGTAACGCGACCGCGACGATCCTCGGGCTGAAACCCCTCGTCGACGCCGGCGCGCTCGGTCCCGAGACCGGCGAGGTCGTCGTCGACGTGAAGGTCGGCTCCTCGGAGGGCGGCGCGGGCGGCGGCGCGGCCTCGTCGCATCCGGAGCGCTCGGGCGTCGTGCGCCCGTACGCGCCCACCGGGCACCGCCACGAGGCGGAGATCGAGGCGTACCTCGGCCTCGACGTCTCCTTCACCGTCCACGCGGTCGACATGGTCCGCGGCGCGAGCGCGACCTGCCACGTATTTCCCGACGAGCCGGTCTCGAAGGGGGACCTGTGGGGCGCGTACCGCGACGCCTACGCCGACGAGCCGTTCATGCGGATCGTCTCCGGCGGGGGCGGCGTCTACCGCTACCCCGAGCCGAAGTCGGTCGCCGGGACGAACCACGGCGAGGTCGGCTTCGAGCTCGACCCCGGGAACCGGCGCGTCGTCGTCTTCTCGGCGATCGACAACATGACCAAGGGCTCGGCGGGGCAGGCCGTCCACGCGGCGAACGTCGCCCTCGGACTGCCCGAGACGGCGGGCCTCGAGTTCGACGGGCTCCACCCGGTGGGTACGCCATGAGCGGAGCGGAATCCGAGTCCGCGGGCGAGCCCACGGTCGTCGTCAAGGTCGGCGGGGCGAAGGCGGTCGACCCGGCCGGCGCGGTCGGCGACGTCGCGCACCTCGCGGCCAACGGGCGCTCCGTCGTCGTCGTCCACGGCGGCTCGACGGTCGTCGACGAGACGCTCGAGCGGCTCGGCATCGAGCCCGAGTACGTCGAGTCCGCCTCGGGCGTCACCGGGCGGTTCACCGACGCGGAGACGATGGAGGCGTTCGCGATGGCGATGGCCGGCAAGCTCAACACCGAGCTGACGGCGGAGTTCCGCTCGGCCGGGGTCGACGCGGTCGGCCTCTCCGGGGTCGACGGCGGGCTCCTCTCGGGCCCGCGCAAGTCGGCGGTCCGCGTCGTCGAGGACGGGAAGCGGAAGATCCGGCGCGGCGACCACTCCGGGAAGATCGAGTCGGTGAACGCCGACCTGCTCGCCGGCCTCCTCGACGACGGTTACACCCCGGTCGTCTCGCCGCCGATGGCGGGCGACGAGGGCGACGGCGAGGTGACGCCGGTCAACGCGGACGCCGACCGCGCGGCCGCGGCGGTCGCGGGCGCGCTCGGCGCCGATCTCGTCCTGCTGACCGACGTCTCCGGCGTGTACGCCGACCCGGACGACCCCGAGACGCGCATCGACGCGGCCGCGACGCCCGCCGAGCTGGCGACCGTCGAGGACGCCGCAGAGGGGTTCATGGGCAAGAAGGTGATGGCCGCGAGAGAGGCGCTCGAAGGCGGTTCGGGCCGCGTCGTGATCGCGGACGCCAACGTCCGCGATCCGGTCGTCGCCGCGCTCGGCGGCGAGGGCACGACGGTCGAGCGGTCGGCGCTCGACGAGGTCGCGAACGGCGACGCCGCTGAGACCGAAGGGGGTGAGACCGCGTGAGCGGCTTCGTCTTCTCCGAGAAGCCGATCGAGATCGCCTCGGGCGACGGGGTGTACGTCACCGATACGGACGGCACGGAGTACCTCGACTTCGGCGCGAGCTACGCCTGTACGCCGGTCGGCCACTGCCACCCGGAGGTCGTCGACGCCGCGACGAGCCAGCTGGAGGAGCTCATGTACGTCCAGGCGTCGTACCCGCACGCGGCGCGGACGGCGCTGTACGAGCGGCTCGCCGACGTCGCGCCGGTTGACGTCGACAACGTCTGGCTCTGTAACTCCGGGACCGAGGCGAACGAGGCCGCGCTGAAGTTCGCCCGGCACGCGACGGGCCGCGAGAAGATAATCGCGACCACGCAGGGGTTCCACGGCCGGACGATGGGGACGCTCGCGACGACGTGGAAGGACAAGTACAAGGACGGGTTCGGCCCGCTCGCGGGCGGCGTCGAGTTCGTCGAGTACGGCGACGCCGAGGCGATGCGCGAGGCGGTCGACGAGGACACCGCCGCGGTCATCTTGGAGCCGCTCCAGGGCGAGGGCGGGATCAACCCCGTCCCGACCGAGTACCTCCAGGCGGTCCGCGTCGCGACCGCCACCTCCGGCGCGGCGATGATCCTCGACGAGATCCAGACCGGGCTCGGCCGCACCGGAGACATGTGGGCCGCCGACCGGCACCACGTGGTTCCCGACATCCTCACGACCGCGAAGGGGCTCGGCAGCGGGCTCCCGATCGGCGCGACGCTGTGTCGCGACTGGATCGCCGAGGACGGCGGCGACCACGGCTCGACGTTCTCCGGCGGGCCCGTGGTGTCGGCGGCGGCGGGCGCCACGCTCGACGTGATCGAGCGCGAGGACCTCCCGGCCCACGCCGAGGCGGTCGGGAACTACCTCCGCGGCGAGCTCCGCGACCGCCTCGGCGACGACGTGCGCGACGTGCGCGGCGACGGGCTGATGGTCGGGATCGAGGTGCGCCGCGGGTCGAACCGGCTGCTGCGCGACCTCGCCATCGACCACCAGATCCTCGCGCTGCCGGCGGGGCGGACCGTGCTGCGCCTGCTGCCGCCGCTGACGATCGAGCGCGAGCACGCCGACGCCGTCGTCGACGCGATAGCCGAGGTGGTCGGCTGATGGCGGCCGGCAAGGAGCGGGATCCGGAGGAGAGCGAGGCTGGAGCCGAGTCCGCGCCCGGCGGCACCGACGTCGTCGCCGGCGGCGGCTACCCCGCGGCGTGCGACACGCCCGCCCGGAAGCTGCTGTACGACATGGTCTCGATCCCGTCGCCGTCGCGCGACGAGGAGCGGGCGGCCGAGCGCCTCGTCGACTTCTTCGAGGCGAACGGCCGGGAGGCGTGGATCGACGAGGTCGGCAACGTCCGCGCGCCGGCGAACGACGCCGTGCTCCTCACCTCGCACGTCGACACGGTCCCCGGCGACATCCCGGTCGAGGTGCGGCCCGCGCCGCCCGAGGGCGAGCTCCCGGAGCCCTCGGACGTCCGCGTCGGCGAGCCCGGCGACCCCGTGCTGTGGGGCCGCGGGGCGGTCGACGCGACCGGGCCGCTCGTCTCGATGGCGGTCGCGGCGGTGAAGACCGGCGTCTCCTTCGCGGGCGTCGTCCGCGAGGAGGTCGACTCCGGCGGCGCGCGCGCTCTCATCGATGACCGCGACGCGCCCGACGCGGTGATCAACGGCGAGCCGTCGGGCTGGCAGGGGATCACCCTCGGTTACCGCGGCCTGCTGGAGGGGACGTACGTGAACACCAGCGAGTCGGGCCACTCCTCGCGGCCGGAGCCGAACGCGATCCAGCACGCGATCGACTGGTGGCACGGCGTCGAGGCGGCGTTCACGCCGGACGACGCGGAGACCGCCGTGTTCGATCAGGTGACGACCAAGCCCATCTCGGTCGACGGCGGCCTGAGCGACGACGGCCTCGCCGTGGAGACGACGATGGACGTCCAGCTCCGGATCCCGCCGTCGCGGCCGGTCGACGAGATCCACGAGCTCGCGGAGGCGGAGCTGTCGACCGGCACCGTCCACTGGGGCGAGCCGATGCCGCCCGTGATGGAGAGCCCCCGGACCGACCTCGCGCGGGCGTTCCGGGTCGCGATTCGGTCCGCGGACGGCGACGTGCGCCTGCTCCGGAAGACCGGGACGAGCGACATGAACCTCTTCGCGGCCGCGTGGGACTGCCCGATGGTCACATACGGGCCCGGGAACTCCGACCTCGACCACGCCCCCGACGAGCGGCTCCCGCTCCCGGACCTCGACCGCGCCGTGCGCGTCCTGACCGACGTCTGCCGCGAGCGACTGTAACCGCCCGCGACCCCGACGCGACCCGTTCTCGAACGACACCACACCACTCCAACGATGCCACTCGCCACCGACGACTTCCTCGACATCGACGACGTGACGCCCGCCGAACTGGACGCCCTGCTCGACCGCGCCGCCGCGATGAAGGCGGGCGAGACCGACCCCCGACTCGGGGACGCGACGCTGGGGATGATCTTCGAGAAGCCCTCGACGCGCACCCGGGTCTCGTTCGAGACGGGCATGACGCGGCTGGGCGGCCACGCGATGTTCCTCGGTCCCGACGACATCCAGTTGGGCCACGGCGAGCCCCTGAAGGACACCGCGCGCGTCCTCGGCCGGTACGTCGACGGCGTGATGGCGCGCCTGTTCGACCACGCGGACGTCGAGGTGCTCGCCGAGTACGCCGACTGCCCCGTGATCAACGGGCTCACCGACGAGGCGCACCCGTGCCAGACGCTCGCCGACCTCCTCACCATCCGCGAGACGGTCGGCGAGGACGCCGCGGTCGCGTGGGTCGGCGACGGCAACAACGTCGGGCAGTCGTTCGTCGTCGGCGCGGCGATGGCCGGCGTCGACGTGGAGGTGGCCACGCCCGCCGGCTACGGGATGGACCCCGACGTGTTCGAGCGCGCCGCCGAGTTCGGCGCGGACGTGGCGCCGACGACGGACCCGGCGACCGCTATCGAGGGCGCCGACGTCGTCTACACCGACGTGTGGATCTCGATGGGGCAGGAGGACGAGCGCGACGAGAAGCTCGCCGCCTTCGACGGGTTCCAGGTGAACGCCGACCTGCTCGCGGACACCGGCGCGAAGGTGATGCACTGCCTGCCCGCGCACCGCGGCGAGGAGATCACGGACGACGTGCTCGAATCCGACCGGGCCCTCGTCTGGGACCAGGCGGAGAACCGGATGCACGCGCAGAACGCGCTGCTGGTCGAACTGCTCGGCGGGGAGTGAGACGAAAACGGCGGTCGGCTGGGCCCCGATCGCGACCGAGAGATCGGTCGCGGCGCGATCGCGGACGCCCGAAACTCGGCACGGACGCTCACCCGGAGAGCGTGACGAGCGACGCACCCACGACCACGACGAACGCGGCGGCAACCAGCGGCCAGGTGACTCGCTCGAGGTGGTTAGGTAGGAATAGGGCCGACAGGGCGATAACGATCAGCGGTGCGGTGTGCGTGATCGGGACCACGATCACCACCGGGGCGGACGCGAGGGCGCCGAAGTACGCGAGCAGTCCGACCGTGCTCGCTACCCCCGCACCGACGTACCACCGCGCGTGCGGGTTCCTGACGAGCGTGGGAAAAGGGATTCTGCGAAGCCGACGGTATCCCGTGTAACCGGCGAACGCCGTGGTCATCATCACCGCGAGGCCGGCGAGGATCGGCGTTCCGGCGTCGAGCCCGATCCGGACGAGGATCGGTTCGATACCGGTGAACGCCGCGGCGGCGATCGGGAACAGCAGCGACACGCCGACGCTCCGCGGCGAGGCGGTCGACCGGGAGTCGGCAGCGGTCACCCACGAGATAACGGCGATCCCCGCGACGATGAGCGCGATCCCGACGACGTGAGGCGGCGTGAGCGATTCGCTGAACAGCAGCACGGCCAAGACCGCGGCGACCAGCGTCGAGGCCGAGAGTATCGGCGTCGTTCGGCTCGCGCCGATCGTCTCGATCCCGGCGAACAGGCAGAGGCGCCCGAGGACGAGGCCGGTGATCCCCGCCGCGGCGAACGCTCCAACGGCGACCGGCGACAGGCCGTACGCCGGATGGTGGCGGACGACGGCCACCGGAACGACGAGCAGGAGGTTGACACCCATCATGACGACGACGGCGTCACCGACATCACCGCCGTCGGTGGCCACCCGAATCAGGAGGTTTTGGACGGCCAAGAGGACGGCGGCGAGTACCGCGAGGCTCAGTCCCACCAGCGAAACGAGCTCGAATATCACGTCCGGAATGCGTTCTCGCCGTGACTGCGTATTTTCTCGCGTGAAGGTCCAAATTCCCAATCAAACGGACACAATTTTGCTCTCCTTCTGATCGCCATACTTTGGGTGAGCGTTCGCAAGAATATAAAATATTGACGACATGTGACGCCACACAACATGGAACATGGCAATCGACGGAACGTTCGATCGCGGAGGAGAGCCTAGTTTCCGGTCCAGCGCAGTATCGCCAGCGTCCCCTCGAAGAGGGCGATCATGGTGAGCGTCACGATGATCGGCGCCATCCCGGTCGGGTCGGGGCTGAACAGGAAGGCGATCCCGAGGAACGACCCCCAGAAGATCAGCCGCTTCGCCTCCAGCCACTGCCGCGTGACGAGGTTCATCATGATCGCGAGCATGATGAAAAGCGGGATCTGGAAGACGATCGCCATGAACGCCAGCATGATGACGATCAGGTTGAACGTCTCCGCGAGCCCGAAGGCGATCGTCGCGGCGTCGGAGGTGTAGGTGGTGAAATACGAGAAGATCGCGGGCAGCACGAGGAAGTGCGCGAACGCGATGCCGATCCCGCCGAGGATCAGGCTGGTCGGGACCGCCGCGAGGTAGTAGCGCCGCTCGGTCTGGTAGAGCCCCGGGCGCATGAACCGGTACGTCTCGTAGACGAACGCCGGGAGCCCGACCACGACGCCCGCGAGCCCGGCCACCTTCAGCTGGGTGAGCGGGAGTTCGAGGGGGCCGTACAGCCGCGGTCGGTTCTCCAGCGGCGCGGGGATGTGGTAGCTCCAGAAGTAGTTGATCAGCTCCGTCGACTCGGTGACGACGACGAGGGTAGCGAGCCCGCCGATGAGGAAGACGACCGCGAGCCGGCGCATCATCTCCTCGATGTGCGCGGCCAGCGGCATTTCCTCGTCCGTCTCCGGCCCCTCGACGCCCTCGAAGGGCTCGTCGTCGACCGCCGTCGCGGCGTCCGCGGGCGGCGTCTCCGCGGCCGTCGCCGGCGTGCCGCCGTCGCCGGCGGTCTCGGTGTCGTATCTCAGCGACGCGGCCGTGGCGTCGTCTGCGCCGGCGGCGGCCGCGTCGTCGTCCGCATCCTCACCGTCCGCGTCGTCGCCGACCGCCTCGGCGCGCGCGGCGTCCTCGGCGGCCACGACCTCGTCCGGTTCGAGCCCCTCGTCGGGGTCCGGATCCGGGTCCGCAGCCGCGTCCGGCTCGTCGGCGTCCGAGTCCGTATCGGCCGGCTCGGGGGCTCCGTCGGCGGACGCGTCGGTCTCGGACCCGCCTTCGACGGCGCCGTCGCTCTCGGGTTCGCCCTCGTCGGTCGACCCGTCAGCGGCGGCGGAGTCGTCGTCGCGCGACCGGTCCGAGTCGTCCATTCAGTTTCCCTTCGCGACCGGGCGGTTATCAACCTTTTCGGATAGCGCCGCCGCGCGGCTCCGTTCGACCCCGCTCGCCGAATCGGCCGGCGGGCGGGGCGCGCGTGAGCGCCCGCGGTCGAAAAGGTTGATAACGGCGACGGCCCTCGCCCTCCGTATGGCGAGCGCCCTCGACGAAGACACTCAGCAGTCGATCGCGGAGGGCCGCGAGACGGCGAAGGCGTTCCTTCGGTCGGTCCAGAAGGACCTCCAGAAGGTGTTCGTCGTCTTCCTCATCGGCTTCCTCGCGACGTTCTGGGCGCTCCGGACGTACATCTGGGACCGGCTCCGGGAGGTGACCGAGTCCAACATGAGCGCGGCGGTCGCGGAGGAGGCGGACATCATCGCGACGACGCCGTTCGAGGTGATCCTCCTCCAGGCGAAGATCGGGCTGATCGTGGGCGCGATCACCGCGATCCCGCCGCTGATCTACGTCACCCGCGACGAGCTGCGGCGGCGGGGGATGTGGCCGCAGTCGCCGATCGCGCGCTGGAAGATCGCGCTCCTCGGGCTGCTCTCGGCCGGCCTCTTCACGGCGGGCGTCTCCTACGGCGTGTTCGCCTTCTTCCCGCTGATGTTCGGCTTCCTCGCCGAGTTCGGCCTCGAGGCCGACATCCAGCCGACGTACGGGATCGTGATGTGGACGGAGTTCATCGTCTTCCTCTCGCTGTCGTTCGGCCTCGCCGGACAGATGCCGATGATCATCACCGGGCTCTCGTACGCCGAGATCGTCCCGTACGAGACGTTCCGCGACAAGTGGCGCTACGCGGTCGTCGCCATCTTCGTCTTCGGGGCCGTCTTCTCGCCGCCGGACCCGTTCACCCAGTTGCTGTGGGCGTTCCCGCTGGTGGCGCTGTACGGCTTCAGCCTCTACCTCGCGAAGCTCGTCGTCACGGCCAAGCGGAGCTCCGACCGGATCGACGTATTCGGCGCGGTCCGCGACCACTGGAACGTCGTCGGGGGCGCGGTCGTCCTCGGCGGCGGGCTCGTGTACGCCTTCTACGAGTACGGCGGCCGGACCGCGGTCAACGACCTCCTGCGGCTCGCAGGCAGCACCCGACGCTTCCTCGAACCCGGTGCCGGGCTCGGCGTCGACCCGACGACCGCGCTCGGCGTCTACGCCGTCCTGTGGGCGCTCGCGTTCGCCGCCGTCGCGACGCTGTGGGCGGTGTACACCGACCTCGACACCACGAGCGCGGGCTACCAGTACGGCGACCCGACCGCGATCGACGTGGGCGAGCTCGACGCCGCGGGTGTCCGGGCGGCCCCCGCGGACGCGTTCGCCGAGATGGAGGAGGACGAGTCGCTCGCGCTGGCACAGGCCGCGATGGACGACGACGACCCGGAGAAGGCGCAGGCGATCCTCGACCGCTTCGACGAGGCGACGGCGGAGAACGACGGTGACGGAGGCGGTGACGGCGACGCCGACGGTTCGGACGACGGCGACGCCGGCGACGGCGGGCTCGTCGAAAACGTCCAGAACCGGGGCTCGCGGGCGAGCTCGACGTTCCTGGCCGAGCTCACCGACGGCAACGAGGAGGAGGCCGAAGACGACATCGGCGGCTACTACAAGGACCTCAAGTTCATCTTCGACTCGCTGCGCTCGCGGTCGTTCCGGATCGTCGCCGTCTTCGGGGCCGTGATGGCGGCCGCGTTCACGTGGCTGTACCTCGGCGGCCTCGGCACCGTCCGCGGCGACCTCGAGCGGCGCGTGCCCGCGGAGATCGAGGGCGGGATCAACATCATCACCCTCCACCCGGTCGAGGCGCTGATCTTCATGGTGAAGTTCTCGGTGATGCTCGGGATCTTCGCCGCGTTCCCCGTCGCCCTCTACTACGCGTGGCCCGCGCTCCGCGAGCGCGGCTTCGTCGCCGGCCGGATCTACCAGGTGTACCTGTGGGCGGGCGCGCTCGGCGCCGGCATGATCGGCGGCTTCGCGCTCGGCTACGCGTACATCGCGCCCGGCCTCATCGGGTGGCTCGTCACCGACGCGCGCCTCGCCGACATGATCATCACCTACCAGGTGAGCGACTTCCTCTGGCTCGTCATCTACACGACGATCGGGATCGGGTTCCTCGCGGACATCCCCATCGCCATGGTCCTGTTGAACAACGCCGGCGTCCCGTACCACGTGTTCCGGGCCCGCTGGCGGGAGGTGACGATCGGGATCATGCTCGTCGCGGCCGTGTTCACCCCCGCGGACGTGATCACGATGTTCCTCGCGACGGTGCCGCTGATGTTAGCGTACGGCGTGGGGGTCGGCGTCCTCTTCCTCGTCACCTTCGGGGGTCGGCGGGACCTCTCGCCGCCCGCAGAGTTCGTCGGGCGCTGATGAGGCTCGGTCCGCGTTTCCACGTCCGCCACTGCCAGCCCCGAGCAAAATGGATATGATTAACTTAGCGTACGGAGACAGTTCAGCGTGGTTGGATGCGTCAAACCAGCATTGTTAGTATAAGACCACGGGGTGAACACCCGTGAGTCCCGCTGTTCCGGCAATCGCGTACCTCAGTGCGGTCCTTACCGGGTGCCTGTTCCTGCTGGGCGTCGCACTCATCAGAGAGTATTGCCGCGTGGATTACCGCCCGCTACACGCACTCATTGGGTTAATCCTCGGTGTCTCGTTCTGGTGGTCACTGATGGCAAGCATGAAGTTTGCAACGCCATCGCTCTCGCTGAAAGTGTTCTTCTACCGGCTGGAGATGGTTGCGTGGGTGGGAGTTCCGATTTTGACGACGGCGTTCGCACTCATCAGTATCCACTATTCCGATGCTACGAGCAGACGGTTGATTCGGGCACTCTTCGGGTTCATCGCCGTGTGTTACCTCGTTAGTATCCTCGTTCCGCAGTCGGTGTTGTTTTCGACGCCTCGGCTCGTTATCGCGGGAACATCCGTGAGTCTCGAACACGACGTGAGCGTCGCCTTGAGCATCAGTACCGGCGTCGCGTGGACCATTGCGCTGGCGGGAATCGGCACGGTTTTATACCGGATACTCCGCGGCTGGCCCGTGTCACCGGTCGTTGTGGCGGTCGTCGCAATCCCACTGTTCCCCGGCGTTGTTGCGACGCTCAAACTGTTCTCGATATATCCGGTCGGTGGAGACGGGTTTAATATCGCGCCAGTAATGAACAGTCTCGCCGTCACGATGTTTGCTGTCATCGCGTATCAGAGCGGGGTTCAGACCGTCATTCCGGACTCGAGGCACGCGGCCATAGAAACCGTTGACGAGGGATACCTCCTCGCTAACGCGACTGGGAGGGTCTTGGACGCGAACGATGCGGCGAGGCGGTTAACTGACGTATCCGTAGGCGAACAGGTGCCGACGTGGCTGGGTGCGTTGTCAGGTGACCGCACCGGCGAACAGAGCGCTCGCACGCCGACTGGGCGGGAGGTGAACGTACAGCGAAACGCGGTCGGCGGCTTCGAGACGGGGCCCGAAGTGTTCCTCATCCGCGATCGCACGGAACACCTCCAGCGGATGCGTACACTCGAATCACGCGACTTTCTGATTGCCGGGCTTCCAGTCGGCGTGTTTCGGGTCAACGACGGAGCGTCACCTCGCGTCGTCTATGCGAATCAGCGGCTCGCCGATATGTTCGGCTTTTCAGACGCGGATGCCGTCAGCGGCCGTCGCGTCTCACAGGTGTTCGGGTCACGCCACGTGATCGATGACGAATCGAT
>Ga0209917_1001004_pt1 | contig 11532 bp, 11 predicted proteins | sample SalPon2_C_H2O_MG_FD_185710 | JGI IMG/M metagenome (GOLD analysis project Ga0209917, IMG submission 185710) | Salt pond water microbial communities from South San Francisco under conditions of wetland restoration - Salt Pond MetaG R2_C_H2O_MG... | ecosystem: Environmental > Aquatic > Non-marine... | reverse complement strand
TGGCGCTTCTGTGGTTCGCGGTCAGTGGCGTGACTATCGGCGTGGTTGGTGTTGGCGAGCCCGAACAGCCGGAGTGGCTCCTCGGATTGGCCACCCTCACGATTGTCGTCGCCGAGGCGGGTCGGACCGGGTTCGAGTACTTTTATCAACGGTCGTACCGCGAGCACAACGCCCAGACCGCACTTCAGGGCGTCCTGTTCCGGGGGAGTGCACTGTTCTTTATTGGGATCTGTGTAGTCGTCGTCGCTGCCCCCGCCGACGCAAGTGCTTCGAATGCGATCCGCAATCCCGGCACGGTTGGGGTTCCGCTGCTCCTCGGGATCGTCGGACTGAAGACCGCGCTCGATCTCGTAGATCAGTACGCCGACCGGCTCGAAGCGTACGACGAGGCGACCGACATCTCGCTCGGCGTCGCGTACGACCCACCGATCGATCGAGCGGTGGACGACGATATCTCGGAGGACGCAGCACGCGTCCGTCCGACGTTGCTCGGGCGGCTGTTCGGCGGGATTCCGACCCTCGTCCGGCACCCGAATGCGGCGGTCGTGGGCATATTCATCGGGTTGATCGCACTGCTGTTTGCCACCGGTCGGGTGTGGTCCGTCGCCGGCCCGCTCGCCGCCGCTGCCGTGGTGGTTCCCTTCGGGTTGAGTTCCGCCGACCACTGGCTCCGGTACGCTGGTGTCGAGTACCGCGTCGACGGCGACGCGGTCGTCGCCCACGACCGCCTGTTCCGACAACCGCTCTGGCGCGTCGAGCCCTGGGACGAACGGAGCCTGCGCGTCGAGCGCGACTGGATTGACAGCCGACTCGGGACCGAAACCGTCGTCGTGGAGTTGCACGACGATACGCTCCGACTTCCGTATCTAAACGATCCCGAGACCGTGCTTGCGACGTTCGACCGTCGGCCCGACCGACCAGCGGGGTGAACGCTTGGCACCGTCGTCAACGCTCGGACGGGTAGCGGGCGGTCGCATCCTCACCCAGTCCGGAAGCTGGAACGCGTCTATCGACGGCACCCTGTTATGATGAGTATCCACCCGGTGTCGGGTAGGTCAGGCTACGCCGCGCGTTTCAGTATCTGCGGGAGCACAACGACTTCGATGCCGGCGAGTGCGAGTGCGAACAGGCGCGCTACGCCACTGAATACTGTAAACCCGATCACTGCGACGATCACAGCGTTGATGAACGGGATTCCGTAGTGAAACACTGGTTGTTCGAGTATGGAGGGCATCTTTTGCGACTACGACTCGCCGGACATAAGGATTTATATCGTTTCTAATGTGACCTCCGGTTCCGGAGCTGGTGCCCAGGACCCCATAGCAGCGGATCGAACGGTCCCCATCGCTTGGCCTCCTCACCCCTCTGCAGACGCGGGGCTCCCGGGTGTTCGGACACTCCGCTTCGGGTTACTCGATTACGGCCCGGATCTCACGGACGATGGACAGCATCGACCGCCACTGTGTCGCCGATCCCCTCGTCGTCACGTGCGGTGCGGTTCGTGATCGCCGTCTGTACGGCTTCGGGATCGTCGATCCGCCGAAACTGCAGGTCGTCGCCGCCCGCGACCTCAACGGTGACGGTCCCGTAGCTGAAAGCTGACCCCGTGACAGACCGACTGTACCCGGTGTTTTGGACCTTCTTCAGTCCGACGCGACGGACGCTGCGACCGGCGACGCCGCGTTTCAGCCAGAGTGCACGCGTCGTGAGCAGATACTTCGTCCGTCGCGCTCGGAGGAGCGCCCACGCCATCACACCGACGCCGGGGGCGACACCGACGGCCGCTCGGGAATCTACAAGCACCGCCGCTACGGCCGCGAGGGTACACACCGCGACTCCAACACCGACGCCGGGGACCGCCGCCGAGAGCTGCGGCTGTCCCTCCCAGACGATCCGCTCGTCGCCGTGCCGGAACCACCAGTCGTTGCTCATCGCTCGTCGGTGGCGATTCCGTCACCGGAGAGCTGTGTTCCGTCGACCGGGTCGTCCCCGTCACTGTCAGCCAGTTCCCGACGGATCGCCCGGAGTTCGTGGAGGATCTCGTCCAGCACGTCGTCGGCGTCAGCTCCCGCCTCCCCGTCGCCCTGCTCCCGGTCGTCGACCTCCCGTGCGATCAGTTCCTGTACTGCGGCTGGCTCCGGAATGCTCCGGAACTTGAGCTCAACACCCGATCCACCGGCCGTGCTGATTTCCACGGAGCCGTACCCGAATGAGGATCCGAGGGCCGACTGCGAGTAGGAGCTGTTCTGTACCTTGTCGAATCCAACCTGCTGGACGTCCCGTGAGAGGATCCCTCGCTTGCTGTAGAGACCGCGATTCGTGACGACGCAGTTCGTGTTCGTGTACTGGAGGTACAATCCAACGAGGATCGGGATCCCGATGAGAACCAGCGACAGAGGAATCCCGATAATAAACGCGGGGACGATGCTGTATTTGTGCGGCGTACTCGCCCACTGAATCGATTCGCCGTCTTCTAAACTCAACCACTCGAGATCGATTTCGGCCGTATCAGCCGAACTTTGTCTCGGTGCCTCCTAAATGGCCGCATCGGACACATAATTTATATTCTGCAGTGATCACAAAACCGTACCGATGGGTAACAAACGGATCGTACCGTCTAGACGGGTACTGAAGATCAGCGCCCGTTTTACTTCTGAGTGGCTCTGTTGAAATCCTCAGAGAGTTACACATTCAGCCTGTAATTCTATGGGATGAAGGGCTTACCGAAGTCGCAGATTCTCCGGTTTACTGAAAAAGCGATTCATCTGGCCCGCCGAGCGGTTTCTCGGTACTCCTCAAAGTTCTCCAAACACCACTATACACTTCCCCAGCACGTTGTTCTGTTGTGTCTCAAAGTACGGAAGAACATGACCTATCGTGGCTTGCTTGACGAACTGATCGAGATGCCACGCATTCGTCGAGTTCTTGGATTAGCTGAACTACCTACGCCATCAACGCTCTGTAAGGCGTTCAACCGGCTTGATATGGCTGTGTGGCGTGTTATATTGACTCTCTCAGCGACGCTACTACCGACGAGTGGAATCGTTGGCGTTGATGCGTCAGGGTTTGACCGCAGTCACGCCTCGAAGCATTATACGAAACGAGCTGAACTCACGATTCAGCAACTCAAAGTGACGCTATTGGTCGATGTGAAGGTGAACGCAATCCTTGATCTACACGTGACGACAACACGAAAACACGACAGCCACATCGCCCCATATTTGATCAAGCGCAATCCTGAAAACATCGATATTCTGCTCGGTGACAAAGGGTACGACGATCAGAAAATTAGACGACTTGCCCGTCAACACGAGGTTCGTCCACTGATCAAGCATCGTGAGTTCACATCGCTTCACAAAGCGTGGAACGCTCGCTTAGACGCTGATATCTACAGCCATCGGAGTCAATCTGAGACAGTCAATTCTACGCTCAAGCGAAAGTACGGCGCATTTGTCCGCTCACAACGCTGGTGGAAACAGTTTCGTGAGCTCACCATCGCCTGTCTTATTCATAATGTCGATCGATCACTCTGAGCGGTCAATACAGGGATACGATTGAGGAGATATCGAAGGCTCTCCCCTTTCAGTATTCTACGTATCGGAGGTGTAGGTGAATACCTGATACGCATCATTCACCTGTTCGAGAAAGTTGGCCATTTCAGCAAATCGGCCTGACTCGTCGGGCAGTGACTCATCAATATCAACCTCTTTCATTAGTTCTATTATATTCTTGTTTACCGATTCGATCACTTCGATGGTATGCTCGTGGTTTTTCTGCCACTGATCAAACTGGTCGTTATCGAACTGATCAAGCAACGAGATCACGTTCCCGTCCCCTATGTTCTCCCAGGCTTGTTGTAGCTCAGACTCAATACTATCATATCTATTGACTATTTCAGCGAACTCGTCCGTAACATCTGATTTATTCCCGTTCACTGTCACGCCGTCTCTCTCAAGCAATCTCTCGAACTCGGTAATCACTTCTTGAGGGTTTATCTCGAAGTCCTTGGTGCTGTCCTCAGTGCTGACCGTTTCGCGGATCCAATCAAACATACATACTACGTACTCAGAGATCATAAAGAAACTTATGTTGAAATCGGTAGTCGATATGAACACAGTGTCATCGACTGGCTGTTTCAGGCAAGAATCTGTCTGAAGAATAGGATTTCAACAGAGCCACAAATATGTAAATCTCTGAGGATTTCAACAAAGCCACTCAGCAACAATCTCCGGCGCAAGAACGTTTCAAATCATAAAATTCTATTAGCCTTCACTTGATTACGTAGCGTAATGGCGAGCCTGTCTAGCCTGTTTTTATTCGGGCTCCCGGCAATCTTATCAGCAAGTGTCGCACTGTTTGCGTGGCAATATCGCTCGAATCCCGGAGGCACACCGCTCGTTATCCACGCGCTTGGGTCAACCGTGTGGATCTTCAGCTACGGAGTCGGCACCAGGCTCAACAGCCAACTGATTGCTCCCAGCCTGCTTGGTCTTTCGTGGCTTGCCGCGGTTGTCGTGGCCTTCTCCGGTATGTACGTCGCTGTTGAGTACACCGAACGCATATGGTTCAAACAGCCAATGGTGCTAGGTAGTATTGGTGGCTACCTCTGTTTGGAGGCACTACTGATCTGGCTTAACCCTAGGGGTCTGTTCTATACTCGTGTGCCGACAATCGTTCAAACTGGGACGCCAGTGTATGAGTTCGGCGTCTGGTGGACGGTTCATCTCGCGGTGGCGTTCACTGCAGCTACTGCTATGCTGGGAATGTTTTTCCAAGCTTATCTGAGTGAGAGTGGCGTGTATCGCCAACAGACCCGCGCAATACTCGGTGGTGTCGCAGTTATCTATATTACGGCGATTGTCGAGGTTGCCGGACTTGAGCCGTATCCCGACCTGTTGTATAATGCAACGATGGCAGGGAGTACAGTCCTGTCCGTGACGTTCCTTTGGGCCCTATTCTACGCCGACTTTCTGGAGTTGACTCCTGTTGCACGCAAAACATTATTAGACGATATCGAGGATGCGACGGTTGTTCTTGATCATCGGGACCGTCTCGTTTATGCTAACCGGGCTGCCAAAGACGTGTTTGATACCGGTCCGGAGTATACGGGTATGTCTGCAGACGACCTTTTTGATTCGATCATCGGTGGACGTCCCGATCGGATCATCGATATGTACGACAGCGAGATCGAGGTCACAACCGCACCTGACGGTGAAAGGCGATGCTTTTCGGTGTCAGCGTCAACAGTCGGTGACGACGACCGAGGCCGTGCGTTCGTCTTCCACGAAATCACGGCGCAAAAACAGTATGAACGACAGATTGAACAGCAACGAGATAATCTTGAGACTCTCAATCAGGTTCTGAGACACGACATGCGTAACGATCTCCAACTGATCACAGGGTACGGTGACATACTTGATGACGAGTGTGAACCAGCAGAGAAACAACAGTATATAAACACGATCAACAAAAGCGCCAACCACGCTATTGAACTCACGCAGACGGCGCGGGAGTTATCTGAAGTTATGCTCTCTGACAGCGTTGAGGAACAGCGAGTTACTCTCCAAACGATACTGACAGACGAAGTTACCGAAGTACAAGCCTCATACCCCAGCGCTACTATTGAATTCGGGACAGAGATACCGTCAGCCACCCTTGCAGCAAACGATATGATTTCGTCTGTGTTTCGGAACCTGTTGAAGAACGCCGTTCAGCACAATGATAAGAAGGTGGCTAAGGTGATTGTCTCAGCCACCGACTATGAGGATACAGTAACAGTCACAATTGCTGATAATGGTCCTGGAGTCCCTGATAATCAAAAAGAAACGATCTTTGGGAAAGGAGAGCGGGGCCTGGACAGTTCTGGCACCGGGATAGGACTACACCTTGTTAACACGCTTGTGGACATACATAATGGCGACGTGTGGGTTGAAGATAACGAACCTGAGGGAGCCATATTTAGCGTTAAACTACCCACAGTCTAGTCCATGGGTTGAACACTCGAAAGAGTGGAGGGTTGGTGGTTACTAAATAGCTTGAGTCTGTCGTAGAATCCATCTCATCGCTATTCTTCGAACTCAACTAGCTGAACGCTCTCTCACGGTACCTATGACAACCGTTCTATGACACCCTCGGCTATAGATGGGAATATAAACGAGTCAATTGTCTATGTAATATGGACTCGGGTGATGTGTCGATCGCTATCCTTGGGAGCTCTGATACGGTTCGGTGGAGGCTTATTCTTCTGTTCGTGAGGCTGTGTTGAATCGCCATACAGCGTAGGTTTTCACCGTTTCACGAAGCGTTTGATGTTGTAAACGACACACATCAAAGCGATTTCTCGGAACTCACGGAACCAGGAACGCGCCCGCACGGCGAAACCGAGCGAGCGCTTGACAGCCGAGTTTCAGTACCTCACAAAACATCCTCGGCTAGCTGTTTCTGAAGCCTGAGTTCTGTGTCGAAGCGGTTGTACTGACGGTCTCAACGAGAGAATTACAAACAGATCGATGAAGAGCTGTCGCTTTCGGCGGCGGTCAGCCGCCGACGCGACAGCGTCGCCACTCTCGCTGTAGGCTTGCTCGGTCGGTGGTTAGCGGTGGAATCGGTCCTCGTGGGTTGGTTCGCGGGGACGGCCCTCGCGGTGCGTCGGGCCGTCCACGCAGCACGTCGAACCATATTGATGAACTCCTTGTACGGCCACCACCAGAGGCGACGCCCGCCTCGGCGGGGCGTCGCCAGTTGGAGTGCACATCCTCAGCAAGCAGACGTTCTAACTAACCGGCTTTGTGAAGTACTGAGTATCCCTCGGACGATCGCTATACCCGCCTCAACCCAGTAGACAACGAGCAACGCGCTGGCCGACCACACAAATAGAACGACCCCGAGCAGAACAACGACAGCTGATGCTACCGTATACGTGTCTCGGGCAATCATATCCGTCCAAGCCACATATGTCGTGCGGCAAGGCCAAATAAACGGATTTCGGCACCGCCACCGGGGTCGGATGAACTGACACACCCCGGTGGCTTCAGTCAATACAGATAGGAGACAGTATCAACCACATTTTACTCATCAGTACGAATTATATGGTGGAACTTTTATTGAGACATATGGGTGTGTTTCGTCAAGTGATGCTTCGGGAGCCTGACGGACGCAGGAAAGGACTCATCTTCGCGTCTTTGTCGCTCGTTTGCCTCCTTCTGTGGGTGTACATCGGTGTGCTGCTCGATGGGTCGCACTTCCTTCTATTCACAGGAGTCGCGTTCGGATGCTCCGGGTGCGCCGAATCGTTGCCTCCGAACCGACGGCGTCCGGCAGGCGTCCTTCGGGTAGCAGCTGTCGGCATCCTCGTCAGCTTCCTCGCCACCCTCGCCTCGGCTCCAGAACTGGTATTTGAATAGGCAGGAATGCTCGGTTCAGAATAGCTTCTAGTCTCAATCTGCTCATAATTGAATGCGGTGACTCCGGCTGTTTGTATACAAATTTTAGTGGCCAGCTGTTAGAGTACGGTTCCGTGTGCTCTGCCCTCCAAGAGTGCTGCCAGTCACTCCACCGATATGCCGCACAGCCTCTGGATTCACCCCATTGGTCCTGTCGCGCTCGGTCAAGCCTCAGACCCGGTCTGCAATTGCGGATGATTTTCAAATGTGTCTGGCCGTCAGAAGCCGAGCGATTAGCAGGAGGCCGATAGTATGGCCGACGATTCCGGCTCCAGTATCAATGGCCCTGATAGCCTGGCAGGGGCGCTCTTGTACGTCGCTATCGGCCTTGCGATCGCCAGTTACGGCGGCTACGATTACGTGCAGCAGACCGAGGCGGTTCGGGATTCGGTACAAGTCAACGCGACGATCACACAACTCAGCATTGAGACGGGTAGCGGAACATCCTCCAATCCGGGAACAGAGTACGAACCAATCGTCGAGTTCGCGTATACTTATAATGGGACACAATATACCGGCACAAAACTCTATCCAGCAACCATCGAGCAAGACTACGAAACACGATCAGGAGCCGAGTCAGCGATTGAGGGGTACGAACAAGGCGGACAGACGACCGCGTATGTTGAGCCGAACGAGCCAAGTGATGCATTTCTGAAGAACAAGACATCGAATGCACCGCTGATAGCCATTGGTATCGGTGGTATATTCACCCTCGCTTCGGCGGCCTCCGCTGTGAGGAAACTCTGATCGCGTTTTTTATGATCGCCCGGCTCTGTCGAAATCCTATTGGTCCGATACTTCTGTCGCTGAAACAGCCGTTAGGTAGCTCGTGCGTATTGATCGTCGAGATCTCTATTAGCCCAGAGAGATGTTCTGATAGCCGTGCAAGATACAGGGCGCGTATCTTGCACTCATCGCGCTCTTATTACAGTGAATCAAGTCGATCAGTACAGAAGTGCTACTTTCTTGCTTTCTCGGGCTCTAACCCGTATTCCTCTGGGTTGTACCCACCGAGAACGAGCACAGACAGTATCAACGTTCCAGACACAGCCAGAGAAACCCAGAACATATCTAAACTGAGTGGGCCAACAGTGCTCAGAGTACTGCCTGGGCTAGAAAACACGATCGTCAGTGTTGCCCCGCACACTCCGAGAATTGGGAGTCGGTAATGGTGAATTTTCGTTAATATTCGAAGCACACTTCAACGATTTCTGCAATTCCTGGTGCTAATATTGCTTTCGAATGATCGATCCGCACCCTGTATAGCACGGTGATTCAGTGAAATGCACATATCACGCAGATGGATTCGTTCAGACTTGCTGCCATCGGCTTGGTCAGTAACAGACGTTCTCTTTAGGAGACTACACGCAAAATTAACCTCGCAGAAATGTCAGCTAAGCCCTCTAGCGTCGAAATCGCAGATACGGTCTCGGAGTTGATGTACGGACTTGCCGGATGGCTCCTGATTGGACTCGGAGGCTTGGCTTTTATCGGCGGCGCCGGAGGCCTCATCCAAACTGTGGGCACGGCCGAAATGATCGTTCCACTCCTCTTGCTCGGGTTTGCCTCCGTATTCGTCAGCCTCGGTGTCTTCGTTAACCCACGTTTTCGCCGCCGGCTCAACCGCCGTTGCGGGATTTCCCGGTTCGGTCGAAACAAGACTGTCGACAGCCGAGTCCTTTCAGCAGCCGAACATCGGCGTGAATCCTGCGTCAGTTGCGGTTCCGGTCTCACCGAAGGGCTCGTCCGACAATACCGTGATGAGTTCGTCCTTGCAGGCGTCCCCGTGTGGACAGTGTCGGAAACCCGGCTCTGTTGAAATCCTATTGGTTCGACACCTTTCCTGTTGAAACAGCTGTTAGGTAGGTGTGCGAACATACCATCACAACAGATATTCACCTTCTGAACTAGCAATGACACTATGGGTACTCAACGTCTGGAGGCCGTTTTACTCGGTATCGGGAGTACTCTCGCCATCGTTGGTTATCTCTTGTTGGAATCGCTGATTCCCACAGCCGCGTGGGTCGGTTTCGCTGGAAGCTATTTCCTCGCCGGTCTCCTACACGGCGTCTTCCAGTCCGTAAAGGGCTCGGACGCCACCTCATTCAGGTATGGACTCGTTGTAGCGCTCATTTCCGTGTTTCTCCCGGCCAGTATTTACTTATCCCACATCTTGGCCACTAATCCAGAGCTTCGTCTTGCAGATGCTCTGTTCGACCTGTTGCAAGCGCCGGTTCTTGCTCCACTCACCGTCGCATTCATAACTCCGTTCGGTATCGCGAAGGACAGACGGGAGACGTCCATTACGGCGTTGATCCTCATCCTACCGTATCTAGTTGCGATCTTCCATTTCCTATCGATGCCCGGTTTCTTTGACGCGCCCTTTATCATCGCCTACCACGCTGTATTGCTATTGGCGGGCGCTATCGCAGGCCTACCGCTGTATCTGTATGGAAGAGGTCTGGAATGATGGTCTCTTCCTCTGTATCTACCGATTAGAGTGACCGGTCGAGATTGTGAGCAAAGCAGGCGATAGTGAGTTCTCGAAACTGTTTCCACCAGTACCGTGACCGGACGAACGCACCGTACTTGCGTTTGAGTCGGGAGTTCACCGTCTCGTTCTGACTACGCTGCCCATAGAGATCAGCATCGAGTCGAGCATTCCACGCCTTGTGGAGTGACGAAAACTCGCGGTGCTTGATGAGCGGTCGAACACCGGTCTCACGGGCTAATGCGCGAACCTTCTCGTCGTCGTATCCTTTGTCGCCAAGGAGAACCGCTACTTCCCCGGTATTCCGCTTGATGAGCGACGGCGCGATCTTTGAGTCGTGCTTTCGTGTCGTCGTTACGTGTAGGTCGATAATTGAGTTCGACCTCGTGTCCACCAGAAGTGTCATCTTCAACTGCTGAATCGTTAGCTTCGTTCGCTTCGTGTAGTGTTTCGAGGCGTGACTCCGGTCAAACCCTGAAGCGTCGATCCCAACGATACCGTTAGTCGGGAGAAGCGTAACCGAGAGATTAAGCAGAACACGCCAGACAGCCATATCGAGTCGGTTGAACGCTTTGCACAATGTTGAGGGTGACGGGAGTTCGTCCAAGTTGATGGCGCTCCGAATGCGGGGCATCTCGATGAGTTCGTCGAAAAGCGTCCGATACGTCGTGTTCTTCCGAACTTTGAGACAGAGTAGAACGATGTGCTGGTGGAGTGTGTAGCGTCGTTTTGAGAACTTCAAGGAGTAGCGGGCGACAGCTTGTTCAGCCAAGTGGAATACCTGCTCGACACACCGGAGTAACCGCGACTTCGGGAGGGCCTGCATCTGGTCACACTATCGGGCGGACGTGTAACCCTTTGAGGATTTCAACAGAGCCGATCGCCCATTCTGGTGATACGTAGCGTCCAGTGTATCGACCTTTCGTTTCATATTCGGTCTGAAAATCAAGACCGCGGAGTCTCCGTATGGCGCAACAATATCGCACATCTCCCCTGCGAGGGCCGAAATCGACAGATTCTTCCTACGATGTCTTCAGATAGAGCCTGTGATCTCAGCCCTCCAACAAGCAGTTACACGGCCAGCCTCGTTCTTCGAAACGGAAGCACGCGATCCGAGCTTGGTCCGGCCCGCTGTTGTGGTCGGACTCGTCGCAGTCGCGGGGCTCCTCAGCTCGATTCCGACGGTGCTCGCAGTCGCCGATGCACTCCCTCCGGAGGCGGGATTCATCGCTGCGTTCGGCTTCGCAATCGGCAGTATCACTACTGTTATCGGTCCGTTCATTTCGTGGGTGATCGTCGTCACAGTCCTCTTCGTCGGCTCAGTCCTTGCGGACGGCGACGGGTCCTTCCAGGACGTGTTTGCCCTCGTCGGATGGGGATTTGCCCCACGCGTCATCGTTCCGATCGTCGGTGGGATCGTGTCGTTCTTCTTTCTCTCCAGCGTGGATTTCTCCGACCCACAACAAGCCCGTCAGCTCAGCCAGATGGCGACGACGGGGACGATCGGTGTTGTGACGCAAGGGGTGAACGCACTGATGTTTGTGTGGGCCGGGTGGTTGTGGACCCACGCACTCGCCAACGCGCGGGGGATCGCAACCA
>Ga0209917_1001002_pt1 | contig 11542 bp, 10 predicted proteins | sample SalPon2_C_H2O_MG_FD_185710 | JGI IMG/M metagenome (GOLD analysis project Ga0209917, IMG submission 185710) | Salt pond water microbial communities from South San Francisco under conditions of wetland restoration - Salt Pond MetaG R2_C_H2O_MG... | ecosystem: Environmental > Aquatic > Non-marine... | reverse complement strand
TCGGTGTAGGTCATACGATGACGTGACGCTACATAAATATCCGTATTAGCAGCAGAACGTGGCTGTAGGGGATTGTCGGATTCACTCCCGCCGTAAACGGCGGGATTCTCTCCTCGAAGAAAGATAGCGCGCGGGACACGGCTGATGGCGCGTGGGGTCCAGACGATATCCGCACGCTCGTTCGCGCGACCGACGAGGACCTGCCGGTCGTCGGCCTCGGGACCCTCGCCGATGGCTTTGGCGACGCGGTCGGTGCGGAGACGGCCGGTGAGGCAATCCCCCGACGTATCACCGACGTCGTGTACACCGGACGCGACACCGACCTCGAAGACGACGCGACCCGGCTCACACGACGGATCGCGGCCGTGGTGGCGTCACGTCGAGCGGTTCGCGAAGCAGAGCGCCGCGAAGAACGGCTCGAGCACTTCGTCGAGGTCGTCTCACACGACCTCCGGAATCCACTCAACGTGGCACAGGGGCGCGTCGACCTCGCGAGAGAGTCTTGTGCGAGTGCGGACCTCGAGACGGCCGCGGACGCGATCGACCGGAGTCTCGACCTGATCACGGACCTGCTGACGCTCGCCCGCGAGGGTGAGACCGTCTCGACGACGGAGCCGATCGACCTCGAGACGCTCGCACAGACGTGTTGGTCGTCCGTGCAGACGCCGACGGCGACGCTTCGTCTCGACGTCGACCAGTCGATCGTCGGGACGCCCGGCCGGGTGAAACAGCTGCTCGAGAACCTCTTTAGTAACGCCATCCGACACGGCGGCGAGGGCGTCGTCGTCACCGTCGGTACGATGGAGCCGCTTTACACCACGACGCGGGGCGACGCCGGAGCGGGTGTCGGATTTTACGTGGCTGACGACGGCACGGGCATTCCGCCCGACGTTCGCGACCGCGTGTTCGACACCGGGTACACGACCGCGAGCGACGGCACCGGCTTCGGGCTCAACATCGCCGCGGAGATCGCCACGGCACACGGGTGGGAGATCGACGTGACGGCGAGTCGGACGGGGGGTGCCCGCTTCGAGATCACCGGCGTCGAGACGGTCGAGTGACTCACCTGCTCGCTGTCGCCTTGGTCTCCGCGAAGTAGTCGGCGAGCCGCTCTGCGGCCTCGAGCGAGCGCGGCGTGACGAGCGCGAACCGGATCCAGTCGTCGCGGGCGGTCCCGAACGTCTCGCCGGGCATCCCGGCGACGCCCGCCTCGTCTATCAGCCGTTTGACGTTCTCCATGGTACCAGGAAAGCCATCGAAGCGCGCGAGGACGTAGAAGCCGCCGTCTGGGCGGGAGTACTCCGCCCCCGCCGCGTCGAGCGCGCCGGTAAACGCGTCGATGCGCTCCGCGAGCTGGTCACGCGCCGTCCGGTAGTAGCCGGCGTCCGTCGACTGAAGCGCCTCGGCGACGGCGTGTTGTGCTGGGCGTGAGCCGGCGACGTTCACCAGCATGTGACGGGTCTTTGCGGCGCGGACGTGGGGCTCCGGAAGGACGGCGTAGCCGACCCGAAACCCGGTTATCGCCATCGACTTCGAGAACCCGCTGGTGACGACGACGCGGTCGGAGTCGATCGCGAGCGCCGACTCGAACGTCCCTGAAAAGTCGAAGTGGTCGTACACCTCGTCGACGAGCACGAGCGCGTCGACCGACGCGGCGATCTCGACGACCGCCCGTATCGCCTCGAGGTCGTAGACGGCCCCCGTCGGATTGTTCGGGGTGTTCAATACGATCAGCGCGGTCTCTGTGCTCGCGGCCTCTCTGATCGCCGCCACGTCGAGGTCGCCGTCGCGTTCGGTCGGGACGAGCGTCGGCGTCCCGCCGAGGAGTGCGGTCTTCCCGAGGTAGTACGGATACACGGGGTCCATCAACAACACCTCGTCGCCGGCGTCGCGGTCGAGGGCTCTGGCCATCCCGAGGTAGTTCGCCTCGCCGGTCCCGTTCGTGACGACGACCCGGTCGTCGTCCACGCTCCGACGAGCCGCGATCGCCTCCCGTAACGCCGGGATCCCTTCGCTCGGCGGGTACTGGAACTCGGCGGTCGGGAACTCGGCGTACGCCGCGAGCGCCTCTCGTAGCGCGCCCGGTGGCTCCCAGTCTGGGTTCCCACTCACCATGTCGATGACGTCGCGGTCGGCGGCGGCCCCGTACTGCATCACGTGGAAAAACTTGGGCTCTTCGTACTCCATGTGATACCCTGTGGTGGCGGTCACCTGGCTTTTTCGGCGCGGATCGCGCGTCTCGTCGTACGGGAGTGCGTTGTTGGACGCGAGCGACTCGCCAGACGCGAGCGTCTCTTCGTGTCCCGGTTGCGATCCGAGTCCTTTGAGTCGCGGGCTGGCGAGTCGGCAGTATGAACAAACGCGGCCACGTGTTGAACGCGGTGTTGCTCGCGCTCGGGTTGGGCGTCGTCTTGGAGCCGAGTCTCGACGTCGACACGGTCCGAAAGATCGCGCAGATCGCCGTTCCGATCGTGTTGGGTGCGTTGTTTCCGGACGTCGACACCGCCTTCGGTCGGCATCGAAAGACGCTCCACAGCCTCCCCGTGTTGGGGGTGTTTCTCGCGTACCCGATCGTCTTCGACAACCTCCAGTTCGTCTGGGTCGGCGTGATGACTCACTACGTGCTCGACCTCGTCGGGAGCCGCCGTGGCATCGCGTTGTTTCACCCGCTCTCGGACACGGAGTACTCGCTGCCGTTCGGCGTTCCGGTGAGCAGCGACCGGGCAGACCTCGTGACGATCGTCGTCACCGCCCTCGAGATCGCGGCGTTCTGGGCGTTCACCACGTACGTCGTCTCACTCGACGTCGACCTGGCGGCCGCCCGCGCCGGGCTCGGACTGTAACAGTGCGACTCGGAATACCGTATCGCGTGTGCCTCGTCAGAGCTCCTGTGGCGCGCGCCTCGCGGGCCGCCGGAGGCGGCTCGCGAGCGCGTGCGAGGGATGAGCGAGTCGCCCGTGGGCGACGAAGCGAATCGGTTGGGGAGGGCGTGGCTGAAAGACGTGTCCGGCGGTCGTGCGGTCATGTTCGTCACAACTCTCACACCAGGACATGCGAGCGAATCGGCTGTGGGTGTCGCTAATCGGCGTCCGGGTGTCAAAGCGTCCTCGTGAGCACACTCTCTCTAGCCGATTTCGTACGTATTCGGGAGTGGGTGTCTGACCGAGACGACCTCGCGACTGCCGGGCAGTATTTAGCCACACCCTCCCGGGCCGATTCGCTCGGTGGCTTCGCCACCTCGCTCATCCCTCGCACGCGCTCGCGAGCCGCCTCCGGCGATCTCGCGAGGCGCGCGCCACTGCAGTGTGAGTGCGAGACGCGCCACGATGTACCAACGGTTCGGCGTGGGGAGGACGGCTGAGCGTGCATCGAAGAACGAAGCGCTTATGATCGAACCCGCACCAGTACGAGTAACTCGCTGGTGTGGACCGCCAGTGGGCACTCGCCGCCGGACGGGCGCGACACGCTCGCTCGGGACGAGACGACATGTGGCCGGGGACCGGCCGAATCGCAAGCGTCCGCAGGCAACCATGGCACGAAGCTTCTACTCACACATCAAGCAGGCGTGGCAGTCCCCGAAGGAGGGGAAACTCGCAGAGCTCCAGTGGCAGCGCAAACAGGAGTGGCGCACCGAGGGCGCCATCGAGCGCATCGACCGCCCGACCCGCCTCGACAAGGCCCGCGAGCTGGGCTACAAGGCGAAACAGGGCGTGGTCGTCGCCCGCGTGAGCGTCCGCAAGGGCGGCTCGCGCAAACAGCGCCACAAGGCCGGCCGCCGCTCGAAGCGCCAGGGTGTCAACCGCCTCTCGCGGCGGAAGTCCATCCAGCGCATCGCCGAAGAGCGCGCCTCCAGAAAGTACCGCAACCTCCGCGTGCTCAACTCCTACTGGGTCGGTGAAGACGGCTCCCAGAAGTGGCACGAAGTGATCCTCGTCGACCCCGCCCACCCCGCGATCGAAGCCGACGACGACCTCGCATGGATCTGTGACGACGACCACAAGGGCCGGGCCTTCCGCGGGCTCACCTCCGCCGGCACCAAGGGCCGCGGCCAGCGGACCCGTGGCAAAGGCACCGAAAAGACGCGACCATCCGTCGGCAGCAGCGATCGGCAAGGCAAGTAACGTCGACTCGCGGTTTTTTTTCACTCGTCCGTCAACGCCGAGCCGACTCGACAGCCCGTTCTCACAGCAGCCATCCACCCCCCGAGCCGATTCTGTACAGACGTAGCGGCGAGTGTGTGAACAAGACGACCACACGACAGCCGGACACTCGTTTCAGCCACACCCTCCCCAACCGATTCGCGAGTCGCCCACGGACGACTCGCTCATCCCTCGCACGCGCTCGCGAGCCGCCTCCGGCGGCCCGCGAGGCGCGCGCCACCGCAGTTGAGTGGGTGCGCGGTGACTCGGCGGGGAAGTCGTTATACCGGTCGCGGGCGGACGCGAACGTATGTCGCTCTCGCTCGACTCGACGCAGCTCGACCGCTACTCCAGACACATCATCATGGAGGAGGTCGGCCCGGAGGGGCAGGCGCGTCTCCTCGAGAGCCGGGCGCTCGTCGTCGGCGCGGGCGGTCTCGGCGCCCCCGTCATTCAGTACCTCGCGGCCGCCGGCGTCGGCGAGCTCACGGTCGTCGACGACGACGTCGTCGAACGCTCGAACCTCCAGCGACAGGTGATCCACGCCGACGCAGACGTCGGCGAGCCCAAAGTCGAGTCGGCGAGACGCTTCGTCGAGCGGCTCAACCCCGACGTGACCGTCGACGCCCACGAGACGCGTCTCGACGTCGACGACGCCCCCGAGCTGATCGACGGCCACGACGTCGTCGTCGACTGTACCGACACCTTCCGAACCCGCTACGTCATCAACGACGCCGCCCGGATCGCGGGCGTGCCGGTCGTCCACGGCGCGATCTACAAGTTCGAAGGGCAAGCGACCACGCTGGTGCCCGACGGGCCCTGTTACCGGTGTCTCTTTCCGGAGGCGCCAGAGCCCGGGACGGTCCCCGACTGTGCAACGACCGGCGTCCTCGGCGTGCTCCCCGGCACCCTCGGCTGTCTCCAGGCGACCGAAGCGGTCAAACTCCTGCTCGAGACCGGCGAGCCGCTCGTCGGCCGACTCCTCTTTTATGACGCGATGGACACGACCGTCGAGACGGTGCCGTATCAGAAGAATCCGGAGTGCCCGGTGTGTGGCGACGACCCGATAGAGACGATCCGCGACGTCGACTACACCGACGGCTGTCGGATCGACGCGGAGTGAGTCAGAGCGACGACGCGCGACTCAGTACGAGGCGGCGCGCTTGTCGAGCCCGGCCGCGGCGATGTCGTCGCCGTCGACGGAGGTACGGAGCACGTCCATCCCGTCGTCGCGGTCGATCCCGAAGTTGTCGGCGTACAGCGCCTCGAGCCGGTCGTACTCGGCCTCGGAGAGCGCCGGAACGTCGCTTGCGGCACTCCAGGCGGCGATGTCGTCGCCGTCGCGGAACGTCGGCGTCACAGAGGCCACCTCGTCGTGAGCGAGCAGCCACCGGATCGCCGCCTGCGCCATCGTTCGCGACTCTTCGGCGTGGTCGGGCGACTCGAGGAACCGAATCGCCTCGACCTTCTCCCAGCCGGTCTCGTACCATTCTTTCGGCCGGTGGGCGCGGTGATCGCCGTCTTCGAGGACCGTTTCGGCCGTCACCTGCTCGTTCAACAGCCCCGAAGAGTGGGGGACCCGCGCGATGACGGCGGTGTCAGAGCCGGTCTCGCGGATCGTATCGATAAAGTGACGACCCGGCTCCTGTTCGAAGAGGTTGAACACGGTTTGGACCGCGTCGAACTCGTCGTACTCGACGGCCGCGTCGCCCTCCGCGAGCCACCCGATCGAAGGTCCGAGTGCCCACCCAAGCGCCCGAACGCGCCCCTCGGCTTTCCACGCTTGGAGGAGGTCGCGCACCTCGGCGTCGACTTCGGCGACGTTCGCGTTGTGGAGCTGGAGCACGTCGACGTAGTCGGTACCGAGCCGGTCGAGCGAGGCCTCGAGGGCCTCACGAAGGTACGACTCGGTGAGTTCTTTTGGCAGTTCGCCGTGGCCCGCCTGCGGGTTGTCGTAGAAGTCGTAGCCGATCTTCGTCGAGAGCGTGACCTCCTCGCGGCGGCCGTCTATCGCCTCGCCGATGACCCGCTCGCTGTCGCCGTGGCCGTACACGTCACCGGTGTCGATGTAGGTGACCCCCGCGTCGAGTGCGTCTTCGACCATCCCGACGGCCTGCGCCGTCGTGCGGTCGCCCCACCAGTCGGTGCCGACGACCCACGCGCCGAAGCCGATTTCAGACACCTCAACCCCCGAGGACCCGAGTTCCCGGTACTGCATATCCATCGTTGGGCGTCCGCGCACTTATCGGGTCCGGTCGGTCCCAATCGGCGGGGACTCATCAGCCGCCCACTCGGCCCGCCCTCGGGCACCGACTGTGCACAACCGAACCCATTTCACCCTGCCAGTCGAACGGCGGTCAATGACAAAGCGACACGTGTCCCTCCCCGAGGGGGCGGACGCGGCGGTACAGGGGTTCATCGACGAGGTTGACGCGCGACTTGCGTCGGACGAGGACACCTGTGCCGTCGTTCGGGACACGCTGATCGACCTCCACGGCGACCGCGACCGCTACGAGGCCTGGCAAAACGGCGAGTCGGTATCGAAAGCCGAGCGGGTCCGACTCCAGGGATACGACCCGTGTAACGCCACCGTCGAGTCGGAGTACTACGCAGAAAAAGACGAAGACCGCTTCCAGCGCTCGAAACACCTCCAGTGGCTCTGGCGGCAGTTCGACGCCACGCCGATGGCCGACAACGTCGAGTTCGCGCTGCGCTTTCGCCAGATGCTCGCAGAACACCTCTTTGCGTCCTGTGGCGACGACTGTCGCTTTTTCAAAGGCATCTCGGTCACCTACGGCCACAACATCGAGGTCGGCGACAACGTCGTGATCCACGACGACGTCCACCTCGACGACCGCGGCACGCTCACCATCGGCGACCGCGTCTCCCTCTCGGACGGGGTCCACGTCTACAGCCACGACCACGACCTCGTCGACCAGACCGCGGTGCGGACCTTCCGCACCGTCATCGAAGACGACGCCCGCGTCACCTACGACGCGATGGTGCGGGCCGGCTGTCGGATCGGCGAGAACAGCGTCGTCGGTGCGCGCTCTGTCGTCCAGGGAGACGTCCCCGCACACCACGTCGTCGTCGGCACCCCCGCACGGAGCGTGCGCGTCAAACCCGGCTGGGAGTCGGTTGCGGACGAGTTAGAGGACGGCCGCCTCCCCGACCGCGACGCCGACCGCGAGATCGCCTACGACCTCCCCGACGACCTCGAGCCGTTCGACGAGTTCGGCCGCGACCGAACCCCGCCGGCCGCGACGGAGCCGGAGTCGACACCGGACCAGCCGTCCGAGTCGACACCGGACCAGCCGTCCGAGTCGACCCAGGACCAGCCGCCCGAGCCGGCGCCCGACCAGTAGCCCCACCGTCGTGGTCCGCGCCGTCGCCGTCAACGTCGCCGCCAACACGAACGAGCCGGGCTTCCGCGGCCCGGTGTACCCGGACGGCACCTTCGCGTACGTGCCGATCCCCGAGTCCACGGCGACCCTCTCGCGCGACCGGTTCCCAACCGATGAGCCACTCCCGACGTACGACGACCTGTCACTCTCGTTTGACGTACCGGACAGCCTTCGGTCGACACCCGTCCACGCGGACCCCGAGTTTCCCGGCGTTCACGGCCGCGAGAACGCGACCTACGGCGACCCCTACGCGGTGAAAGCCGGCCGGATCGCGACGCTCGCACCCGGCGACTGGCTGCTCTTTTATGCCACCCTCACGCTCCGACCACACGACTGGTGCGGACCGGGCTCGACGCGCGTCGGCGACGCCGACGCCGACGACCGTGGCGGCGAGTGGCTGTCCGAGCACGGGGTCGCCGTCGACGACGACCTCGCACCCACGTGGGGCGCGTACCTCGTCGCCGGCCTCCGCGTCGAGCAGGTGCTCGAGACCCCGACGCGCGAGGCCGCCGCCGACCGCGTCCCGACCAACGCCCACCTCAAGCGCGACCCCTTCGACGCCCGCGTCGTCGTCGCTGGCGACCCGACCGCGTCGGGCTGTTTCGACCGGGTCGTACCGCTGAGTGACCCAAGCGCCGGTACGACGGCGAACCGCCTGGTGACCGGGCTGTCGAGCGACTCCGGGAAGGGTCCGTGGTGGCGACGCCCGCTGGCGTTCGACGACGACGCGACCCGCACGCTGTGTGCCCGTTTCGACGTCGTCTGAGGCGACGTCGCCGCTACGCCACCGCGGTGTCGACAATTCTTGCGGCTAGCTCCGTCGACGACGAGTCTGGCCGACCGCAGTTGGCCGCAGAACGAAGCGGCGTTGCCGTCGGCTCGACGCCGCTACGATTCCGGGCCAAGTGTCGGGCGTGTTCGGTAGCCGCAACGCTTGCCCGAAGGTGGTTGCACCGCTCATAGTTGTCGGTTTCGGGGGGTATAGGCTTCGAGACGGCCAACGAACGTTCGATGTCAGATCTGAACGTCTCTCACGAGTACTTCACGTGGAAGCTGGTACAAGACGTCGCAGAAGAGAACGGCTACTTCGCGGAGGAGGGCGTCGAGGCGGACCTCTCGTACTTCGCTCCGGGGACACAGGACTTCGAGGGCGAGAACGCACACGACGCCGATTGGTGGGACGACCTCGACGACGAGGGCAGCACCCACGGGGTCTGCGAGTGGAACGCGGTCCAGGAGGCGTCCGAGACCGACCGCGACATCGTCGGCTCCTACAGCGAGTGGGACCGCGTCGTCTTCGTCCGGGCTACAGACGAGGCCGAGACCGTCGACGATCTCAAGGGTCGACCGATGGGGATCAACAAGTACGCCACGTCGTTTTACTCGATGCGGGAGATGCTGGAGACGGCCGGGTTCGAAGACGACGACATCGTCCTCGAGCACGTCGGCGAGGCCGAAGAACGCTTCGACGCGGTAAAAGACGGGGAGGTCGACTCGATCGCGGTGTTAGAGCCGTTCGTCACGCTCGGCCGATACGACGAGGAGCTGAAAGAAGTGTTCGAGGGGCCGTGCCGCGCCGCCATCACGACGCGCGAACAGCCCGAACCGGAGAAGCTGGAGGGGTTCCTCGCAGCGCTGAATCGTGCGGTCGCCGACATCAACGACGACCTCGAAGGATACACCGACCGCTACGTCGAGCTGCTCGAAGCGGAGGCCGCCGACAAGCCCGCCTTCGACGACGTGAACTTCGAACGACTCCGTGCGGAGTTCGAACTCCGCGAGTTCCTTCCCGTGCGCGCCCCCGACGAAGAACGGATCGACGCGACCACGAGCTGGATGCGCGAGAAGGGGTTCGTCCCGGACGACGCCGACGTCGGGACCGCAGAGGGACTCGAAGACGAGGGTGTGATTCCAGACGACGAGTCCGACTCCGAGACGGACGAGCCCGAGGCGACGGCCGACTGACCGATGTCGCTCGAGTCCCGTTCGGCGACCGACGACGATAGCGCCGAGCCCGAGCCCCGGTCCGACGCCGAACCCGTGGTCGGCGACGACGCGGACTACCGCGCCGCCGACGCGGCGTCGATCGTCGCTGCCGGCCTCACGAAACGGTACGACGAGACGCTCGTCTTCGACGGGCTCGACCTCTCGGTCGACCCTGGCGAGGTTTGTTGTCTCCTCGGGCCGTCCGGCTGCGGAAAGACGACGCTGTTACACCTGCTCGCGGGACTCGAAGTTCCGACCGACGGCCGCGTCGAGATCGACGGCGAGACCGTGACGAGTCCCGACTACCGGTGGGGCGTCGTCTTTCAGGACCCGCTCCTTTACCCGTGGCTCTCGGTGCGTGAGAACGTCGCGATCGGTCCGCGGCTCCGCGGCGAGGAGCCAGAGGCGGACCACGTCGACGACCTGCTCGAGCTTGTCGGACTCGACGGTTTCGAGGACGCAGCCCCCGCGGACCTCTCCGGCGGGATGGCACAGCGCGCGTCGCTCGCGCGGACGCTCGCGAACGAGCCGGAGGTGCTGCTCCTCGACGAGCCGTTCTCGGCGCTCGACCAGCTGACGAAGATGGAGCTACAGGACGAGCTGTTGCGGATCGTCGACGAACTCGGCGTCACCGCCGTGTTCGTGACACACGACATCGACGAGGCGGTGTACCTCGGCGACCGCGTCGCGATCATGGGGCCGGTCCCCGCGGGTATCGAACACGTCGAGCGGATCGACAGCGACACGCGGTCGCGAGACGACGAGGCGTTCCTCGCGGAGCGGGCGGCGACCTTCGAGCGCCTGGAGGCAGTTGGATTCGAATGACACACGACCATCACACAGATCACGGCGATATCGACCCCGACGTCGCTGCGAGCGCGAGAACGCTCGTCGGCGGCTCGGGCTGGCGTAATCCATCGAAGCGCGCCCGCACGAGCGGGCTCTCGCGACGCGCATTCATGAAGGAGTCCGGGCTCGCGTCGCTCGCGGCGGCCGGCGTCGGCGCTACTGCGGGGTGTCTCGGCGACGACGACGGCCCGCCGACCGCGGAGATCGGCTATCTGCCGATTACGGACGCAGCACCCTTGCTGACGGGGTACGCCAACGACCACTTCACGGACCACGGCGTCGACGTCGCGGAGCCGACCTTGTTTCGCGGCTGGTCGGACCTCGCGGAGGCGTTCCTCGCCGGCGAGGTCAACGTCGCACACTTTCTCATGCCGATGACCGTGTGGATGCGCTACGGCGACGAGCTGGACGCCAACGTCCAGGTCGTCGCGTGGGACCACACGGACGGCTCCGCGCTGACGGTCCAGCAGGACATCGACGAGTGGTCGGACCTCGGCGGCGGCACCGTCGCCGTCCCGTTCTGGTACTCGATCCACAACGTCATCCTCCAGCTCGGACTCCGCGAGGCGGGGCTCACGCCCCGGACGGACTCGTCGGCCGACGCGGTCGCCAACGATGAGGTCAACCTCGTCGTGACGCCCCCGCCGGACATGCCCGCGGCCCTGGAGAACGGCTCCATCGAGGGGTACATCGTCGCCGAGCCGTTCAACGCGATCGGCGAGCTGGAGACCGGCGGGAAGGTCCTCCGGTTCACCGGCGACATCTGGCGCGAGCACGCCTGCTGCGTCGTCGTGATGCGCGAGGAGCTGGTGGAGGCCCGGCCCGAGTGGACGACGGACGTGATGAGCGGCATCGTCGACGCCCAGCAGTACCTCCGCGGGAACCGCTCCGAGGCGGCGCGGCTGCTCTCCTCGGAGGGGAGCGGCCTGCTCCCGCAGGGCCCGGAGCCGATCGACCGCGCGCTCACCCACTACGACGAGCACGAACCGTACCTCGAGTCGGGCGCGATCCGGAACGAGGAGTGGGACATCGACCGGATCGGGTTCTACCCGTACCCGTACCCGTCGTACACGGAGGAGTTGGTACGGCGGATGCGCGAAACGCGCGTGGAGGGCGAAGACGCCTTCCTCGACGAGTTGGACCCGAGCGAGGTCGCCGACGATC
>Ga0209917_1001001_pt1 | contig 11546 bp, 10 predicted proteins | sample SalPon2_C_H2O_MG_FD_185710 | JGI IMG/M metagenome (GOLD analysis project Ga0209917, IMG submission 185710) | Salt pond water microbial communities from South San Francisco under conditions of wetland restoration - Salt Pond MetaG R2_C_H2O_MG... | ecosystem: Environmental > Aquatic > Non-marine... | reverse complement strand
GACCGCGACGCGCTCGACGACCTCTCGGAGACCGTCACGACCCTCGCCGAGGCCGAGGGGTTAGAGGCCCACGCCGAGAGCGTCAGGCGGCGGTTCGAGTAGCGCGCAGGCGACGCGCCCGGCGAGCGCCCGCCGCGCGCCGCCAGAAACGGTTATCTCCCGCCGTGGCGTCGGTACTGGAATGATACCGTCGCTTTCCGCGTTGTTCGAGGGGTTCTCGGCGGTCGAGGCGACGGTCGCGGTCCTCGCCATCTCCGTCGTCGCCGCGCTGGGGATGGAGTTCGTCGTCCTGCGGGTCGCCCGCCGCTACGTCTCGACCACCGAGTCGAAGTACGACGACATCATCATCGCGTCGCTTCGCGCCCCGCTGGTCGTCACCGCCGCGCTCGCCGGGGTGTACGTCCTCACACAGGTGCCGACGGTCCGGGCCTCCGTCCTCGTCGACCCGCAGCTGCTCGACGACATCTTCGGTCGCCCCTCGCTTTCCGTGATCATCCTCGTGTGGGCACACGCCGCCAACGCCGTCGTGAACCGGCTCGTCGCCGCGGTAAACGAGGAGGGGAACCGCTTCGACTTCGCGCCCGTCTTCTCGAACGTCTGGACGCTCGCGGTCCTCGTGGGGAGCGCGGGGACCCTGCTGTGGCTGTGGGGCATCGAGATCACCCCGCTGCTCGGCGCGGCCGGCGTCGCCGGCATCGCGGTCGGCTTCGCCGCGAAAGACACCGTCGCGAACTTCTTCGGGGGGATCGCGCTGTACTTCGACGACACCTACAAGATCGGCGATTACATCGTCTTAGACGACGGCACCGCCGGCACCGTCATCAAGGTCGGCGTGCGCTCGACGACGCTTCTCACCCGCGACGAGGTGTTGGTGACCGTGCCGAACGCCGCGCTCAACGCCGCGAAGGTGACGAACGAGTCCGCGCCACAGCGCCGACGGCGCGTCCGGGTCCCGATCGGCGTCGCCTACGGGACGGACATCGACGAGTTCGAGGCGCTCGCGATCGAGGTGGTCCAGGCGGAGTCGCTCGTCCTCGACTCCCCGAAGCCGCGGGCCCGGCTCCGGTCGTTCGGTGACTCGGCGCTCCAGTACGAGATCCTCTGTTGGGTGAACGGGCCGACGCGTCGCCGCCGCGCGCAGCACGAACTCAACCGCGCGTTATATAACGCGCTGAACGACGCCGACATCGAGATCCCGTACCCGAAACGCGACGTGACGGTCACGGCCGGCCCGGACCCGAGCGTCGGGGTCCCGGACGAGCGAGGAGCCGGGCAGGCGGCCGTCGACGGCGGGAGCGCGGCCGGGCGCAACGGCGAGAGTGCGGCCGAGCGCGACGGGGACTGAGACCACCGAGTTCGGCGGGGGCGTCGTCAGCGATCCTCCAGTAGGGTTACTCCGCGACGCGGTACACCCGCGCCTCCCAGGGCCTGAGCCGAAGCTCGCCCGCAGCGAACTCCCGGAGCGCGTCGTCGGTCCCCCGGTCGCGGTAGTTCCCGATCAGCAGGGCGCCCTCGTCGCTCGCGACGCTCGGCGGGAGGCGCACGTCGCGGTCGCCCCCGGTGACGTTCAGCGCGACGAGGAGCCGCACCCCCGTGTCGTCGGCGCCGTCGCCCGCCCCGTCGTCGCCGAGGCCGAGGCTCCTCGTGTAGACCCACACCTCGTCGTCGTCCGGGAACAGCGGGTCGTAGTCGCCGTACACGAGCGCGTCGTGTCCCTCGCGGAGGGCGATGAGGTCCTGGTAGTAGCGCCAGACCGAGTCGTCGTCCGCGCGCTCCCGTTCGGCGTTGACCTCGTCGTAGTCGGGGTTGACGCCGATCCACGGCTCTCCGTCGGTGAAGTCGGCGTGCTCGGCCGCCGACCACTGCATCGGCGTGCGAGCGTTGTCGCGAGAGTTCGCCCGAACCCCGTCTCGGACCGCGTCGAACGACGCCACCTCGCCGCCCTCGATGGCCTGCCGAAGCGGGTTGAGGGTGTCGACGTCGCGGAGTTCGTCCATCGAGTCGAACGGGTAGTTCGTCATGCCCAGCTCCTCGCCCTGGTAGACGTACGGGGTGCCGCGGAGCGTGTGGAGCAGCGTCGCGAGCAGGGTCGCGCTCTCGCGGCGGTACTCGCCGTCGTCGCCGAACCGCGACACCATCCGGGGCTGGTCGTGGTTGTTGAGGTACAGCGCGTTCCACCCCGTCTCGCTCAGCCCCTCGTCCCATCGGTTGAACACCGACTTGAGCTCCGAGAGGGTCCACTCGTCGCGCTCCCAGACCCTCTCGCCGCGGTCGAGCAACATGTGCTCGAAGTGGAACAGCATCGAGAGGCCGCCCTCGTCGGGGTCGAGGTACCGCCGCGCGTGCTCCATCGGCAGCGGCGACCCGACCATCTCGCCGACGGTGAGCAGGTCGCGGTCGAGCACCCGCTCGTTCATCTCCGCGAGGTACTCGTGGACGCGCGGCCCGTTCGCCGCGCCGGTCATCGCCCCGTTAAAGGGGCCGTCGAAGTCGTTCGGGAGCCCGTCGGGCTTCGAGATGAGGTTGATCACGTCCATCCGGAACCCGTCGATGCCCCGGTCGAGCCACCAGTCCATGAGGTCGAACACCGCCTCGCGGACGCGGGGGTTCCGCCAGTTCAGGTCCGGCTGTTTCCGGTCGAACAGGTGGAGGTACCACTCCTCGCGGCGGTCGTCGTAGGACCACGCCGGACCGCCGAAGAAGGACTGCCAGGCGTTCGGCGGGGCCTCCCCGTCCGGTCCCCGGTCCGACCCCCAGTCGACCGCGGCCGCGTCACGCCCCTCGCGCCACCAGTAGTAGTCCTCGTACGCGCCCTCTCGGCGGCGGGAGCGCCGGAACCACTCGTGCTCGTCGGAGGTGTGGTTGACCACCAGGTCCATGATGAGCCGGATGCCCCGCTCGTGGAGCGCGTCGCGCAGGTCCGCCCAGTCGGCCAGCGTCCCGAACTCGTCCATCACGGAGCGGTAGTCCCGGATGTCGTAGCCGTTGTCCGCGTTCGGCGAGTCGTACACCGGGCACAGCCACACCACGTCGACCCCCAACTCGTCCAAGTAGTCGACCTTCTCCGTGATTCCGGGGATGTCACCGACCCCGTCGCCGTCGGTGTCGTTGAAGCTCCGCGGATATATCTGATACACCACCGCCTCCTTCCACCACCGCCGCTCCGGCACCCCGTCGGACTCCATAAGCGCCGTCCGCTCACGAACGTGAAAAAACCACGCGGGACCGCCACGCCTGCGGGAACGATGGGACCGGGCGCGACGGCGACGCCGACTGATAAATAGACGGTCAGTCGCGGCGGGGGGCGCCCTCCCCGGAGTCGGTCTCGTCCGCGGGCTCGCGGAGGCAGTTCCGACAGCGCGACGCGCCGGCGACGAGGCGAGTCCCGCAGGCCGGACAGCGCCGTCGGTCGAGGGCGGCCGTCGCCGACGCGAGGACGTCGGCCGGCGCCGGACGGGGCGCCTCGACCGCGCCGCGGGTCGCCAGCCGGTCGATCAGCGCGTCGTCGCGGAGCCACGAGAGGAACCGCCACAGCCCGAGGTAGAGCAGGGTCGGACCGACGATAGCGACCGCGGCGACCGCGAGCCGGAAGCCGAGTTCGGCCGTGCTACCGACACCCATACGATCCGCTAGGACCGGACCGGATTGTAGCTGTCGGCGGCGCCCGTCGACGGGGAAACGCGCGAGGACGGAGTACAAACGAGGAGAGGCGGCGCGTCGGGTTCGAATCGCTACTCGGCGAAGACGACCGCGTTGCACTCGGCACACGCCCTGACGGGGCGTTCGGGGTCGCCGCTGACGCCGCCGGGACCGCCACAGCAGTTCCGGAGGGTCGTGTCGGTGACGCGGCCGGCACAGACCGGACAGGTGCGGGCGAAGGTGCGCAGCGGCTCGGCCGCCTGTACCCGCAGCTCGTGCGAGATCCCCCGGTCGGCCAGCGCTTCGACGGCCGCCGTCTCGGCGATCGCGATCGCCGGACTCAGCCACGCGTCTCGGTCGCCGGCCAACAGCACCCGCTCGCCGTGGAACTCGCCCTCGACCGAACTGTGCGAGGCGGCGGCCGTGCGGGCGGCGAGTTCCTCGCCCGAGCGGTCGCGGAGGTCGGCCATCCGGTCTTCCCACGCGGTCCGGAAGTCGTCGTCGAGGTAGAGCTGGTCGCCGTCCGGCACGATGACGCCGGCCTCGACGAGCGCCTCCATCATGGCCTCGGGGTCGCCGTCGTCCGCGAGCGAGCCCGACTCGACGCCCGCGGGCGACTCGTGACCGAACGCGACGGGGAGGGGGTCGGCGAGCGCGGGCGCGAACCGCGGCGTCCCCGGCACGACGTACCCGCGCAGCGAGACGAGTGCGAGACCGACCGCGAGCGCGAGCACCCCGAGCGGGCGGCTCCGACGGGAGAGCGCGATCGCGGCGACGCCGACGATAGCGGTGTTGAGGACGGTACACGGGAGACAGCGGTTTTCACCGGTGTGCTCCGGACGACGGAGGCGCTCGGCGGTTCGGCGAAGCGACTCGAATCCAGTCATCGATATAAGTGGGAGGCCGCGGCGCAATAAATCACCGGCACGGGCGGGCGGTCAGGCGCGGAGCGCGCTGTCGCCGAGCGGCTCCCCGTAGACGAGGTTGTACGCGGTGGGGAACGCGGCGAGCCCCGCGACCTGCACCGCGGCGCCGAGCAGCGTGAGCCACCAGTTGCCGGAGGCGATCACGACGGCGGCGACGCCCATCGACGAGACGAGGAACAGGAGGCTGAAGTAGCCGACGCGAAGCGGGATCGAGGTCAACTCGCTCCGGCGCGGCCACGCGCCGACGTCGACGGTCCGGTTGCGGAACTCCGCGAGTGCGAGGCTCCCGAAGCCGATAGCGAGCAGTCCGGCGATCGGCACCGCGTCGGGATACACGTCCTGGAAGACCACCACGAGCGCGAACCCCGGCGACGAGAGGAAGGAGAGCTCCATCCCGCCGAAGAAGATCCCCTCCAACCAGTCGAAGAACCGCGTGTGCCATGCACTCATCGTTAGTCCGCGTCGGTTTCAACCGGAGAGATATAAGTCGTTCGACGGCGTCGACACCACAACCCGCACAGAGCGCCTATAAGAGCCCGTGTGTCGCCGATAAATGCGGTTTTTACCGGTGTGGGCCGTCGAGTAGAAATTTACAACAGTCCGAGTGGTCCCCATTAATTATATTAATCATGAGAATTAACCACACCTGTAATGGTTCGTCCAGACCAAGAGGCAGGTGAGAGCGGTGTATCGAGACGGAAGTTCCTCGGCGCAGCGGGCACGGGGGCCGCGATGGGCGTCGCCGGCTGTATGGGCGGCGGCGACGGAGGCAGCCAGGCCATCCAGATGTCGATGGACGGCGAGTGGGCCGACGCGCAGGAGCCGGTCGTCCAGGCGCTGTACGACGCCGGACTCAGCGAGGACATCGACGTGGAGTTCCTTCCGGGCGACTTCGAGACGGGCGCGCGGCAGACGGACTTCACGTCGGCGCTGGACGCCGGGCGGTCGAGCCCCGACATCTTCATGATGGACTCCGGGTGGACGATTCCGTTCATCGTCCGCGAACAGCTGGTGAACCTCAGCGAGGAGCTGTCCTCCGACACGTTGGACTACGTCCAGAGCGACTACCTCTCCGCGGCGGTCAGCACCGCGAGCCACCCCGAGTCGGGCGACCTGTACGGCCTCCCGGTGTTCCCCGACTACCCGGTGATGCACTACCGAAAGGACCTCGTCGAGGACGCCGGCTACGACACCTCCAACTGGAGCACGGAGCCGATGACCTGGACCGAGTTCGCCGAGGTGGCCGCCGACGTCGTCGAACAGAGCGACGTGGACTACGGGTTCACCACGCAGGGCGCCGACTACGAGGGCACCTCCTGTTGTACGTTCAACGAGATGATGACCTCGATGGGCGGCGCGTACTTCGGCGACCACGAGAACCTGTTCGGGCCGGTCGGCGACCGGCCGATCACGGTCGACGAGGAGCCCCTCTACGAGACCATCCGGATGATGCGCTCGTTCATGTACGGGCCGGACGCCGAGAACGCCAACCCGGACATCCCGCAGATCAGCAACAGCGACCTCGTGGAGTTCACCGAAGAGCCCTCGCGGGAGCCGTTCACGAGCGGCAACGCGGCGTTCATGCGCAACTGGCCGTACGCCATCAACATCAACCTCGACGAGGGGTTCACGGCCGGCGAGGACTACGACGTGATGCCGATGCCGTACGGCGTCGAGAGCGGCGAAGGAAACTACGAGGGGACCGGCGGAACGAGCCACGCGCTCGGCGGGTGGCACCTCACGGTCAACCCGAACAGCCAGCGCCTCGACGACGCCATCGCGGTGCTGGAGGCGTTCGCCAACGAGTCCGTGATGCTGACCGTGTTCGAGGAGCTCGGGAACCTCCCGCCGGTCGCCTCGGTCACGCAGTCGGCCACGGAGGACCAGGTGGGCGACCTGGCGAACTTCCTCGACACGTTCGCCGTCGCCGCCGACAACACGGTCCCGCGGCCGGTGACGACCGCGTGGCCCGACGAGTCGCCGCTCATCTCGGGCCAGATCAGCGACGCCTACCGCGGTGAGAAGTCGCCCGAGGACGCCATGGCGGACCTCGAATCGGAGCTCGCCGACATCGAGAACGAAGGTCAATAACGCCCGGTAGCCAACCGTGACATCGAAACAAGACACCGACACGCGGCTGCTCATGCGACCGCTGAACTGGCTCGAAACCCAGAGCGAGGCGACGTTCGCCTACGTCCTGTTGGCGCCGGCGTTCCTGCTCTTGGCCGTCATCGCCTTTTACCCGCTGTTGCGGACGTTCTCGTTCTCGCTGCTGGCCGACCAGACGGCCGCGCCGACGCCGTTCGGCGAGTTCATCGGGTTCGACAACTACGCCGCGCTGCTGACGGGCGAGGCGCTGTTGCCACAGCAGTTCTTCGACCCGTCGTTCGCGACGCCGATACTGCAGCAGGCGCTCTTCGTGACGCTCGCGTTCGCGATCCTCAGCGTGCTGTTCGAGACGCTGATCGGCTTCGGACAGGCGATCGTTCTCGATCAGGACTTCTACGGTCGACGCTGGGTTCGCGTCGCGATCATCATCCCGTACGCCATCCCCATCGTCATCCAGGCGATGATCTTCTACCTCATGTTCAACCCGACCGTCGGTTTCGCGGCGGAGTTCATGCAGGGGATCGGCGTCTTCGGGAACAACCCCCTGACGAACGCCACCGACTCGTTTATTATCGTGTTGGTGGCCGACATCTGGAAGACGTCGGCGTTCATGGCGCTGCTCATCCTCGCCGGGCTTCAGAGCATCGACCGCGGGCTCTACGACGTCGCCCGCGTCTCCGGCGCCTCGCCGTGGCAGCAGTTCAAGTACATCACGCTCCCGCTCATCGCGCCGGCGCTGCTCGTGGCGATGCTGTTCCGGACGATGGACGCGATGCGAATCTACGGGCTCATCGACGCGACGGCGGGCTGTCAGACGGTGCCGTCGATGAGCTGTCTGGTCATCACCGCGTTACAGAACACGCGACGCTGGGCGACCGCGTCGGCGGTCGCGTTCCTGACGGCCGTCGTCATCGGCGTCTTGGTTCTGTTGTACCTGGTTAGCCTGCGCGACACGGAGGCTGGTGTCACATGAGCGAGCAAGACCGAACCGACTTGGCGGCGATGGAAAAGACCGAAGAGCCCGACCTCGACCGCGGCGTGATCGAGGCGTGGGCCGCGAAGATGATCTCGAACCCCGAGCGCGCCTACCGGGCGACGTTTTACGTGGCGACGATATTCTTCCTCGTCACCACGCTGTTCCCGTTCTACTGGCTGCTGATGGTGGCGCTGACGCCGCGGAGCGACCTCAGCAGCGTCGGCGTCCTCACGCCCGGCGGGTTCAATCCGGGCGCGTTCGTCGAGATATTCACCCGGTTGCCGTTCCACCGGTACATCTTCAACAGCTTCCTGATCGCGGTCGTCGCGACCGTCATCGTGCTGTTCGTCGCGAGCCTCGCCGGGTACGTCTTCGGGCGGCTCCGGTTCCGCGCGAAGAACGTGCTGTTGCTCAGCGTGCTCGTCACCTCGTTTTTCCCGCCCGCGGCCTTCTTCGTGCCGCTGAACCGACTGTTCAATCAGAACATCGACATCCTACGGCCGCTGATGCAGGACGGATCGCTGTACAACACGCCGTACGCGATCTTCATTCCGCTTTCGGCGCTGTACCTGCCGCTGTCGATCTTCATCCTGATGACGTTCTACTCGCAGATCCCGGACGGGCTCGAAGACGCCGCTCGGGTCGAGGGGACGACGCGTCTCGGCGCGCTGTTCCGGATCATCGTGCCGCTGTCGGCGCCGGGCGTGGCGACCGCCGGCGTGTTGACGTTCATCACCGTCTACAACGAGTACTTCTTCTCCTCGTTGATGACTGACGGGCGGCCGGGGAGCTGGGCCCCGATGTTGGAGGGGATCTTACGCTTCCAAGGCGAGTTCGAGGTGCTGTTCAACCTCATGGCGGCGGCCAGTATCGTCGCGGTGCTGCCGGTCGCGATACTCGTCATCGTCGCACAGGAGAAGATCGTCAGCGGACTGACCGCGGGGGCGGTCAAAGAGTAAACCATGGCATCCGTAACACTGCAAGATATCACGAAACAGTACGAGGACGTAACAGCCGTCAACGACATGAACCTCGAGATCCGCGACGGTGAGTTCATCACCTTCGTCGGACCGTCGGGGTGCGGGAAGTCGACGACGATGGAGACCATCGCCGGCCTCACGCTGCCGACCGAGGGAGCGATCAACATCGGCGACCGGGACGTCACCGACTTGCCGCCGAAAGACCGGGGCATCTCGATGGTGTTCCAGAACATCGCGCTGTTCCCCCACATGGACGTGTACGAGAACATCTCCTTCGGGCTCCGGCTCCGGAAGTACGACCAGGAGGAGATCGACCGGCGCGTCGAGGAGGCGGCCGACGTCGTGCAGTTGGAGGGGATGATGGACCGGATGCCGAAGGAGATGTCCGGCGGGCAGCGACAGCGCGTCGCCATCGCCCGCGCCATCGTCCGGGAGCCGGACGTGTTCCTGATGGACGAGCCGCTGGCGAACCTCGACGCGGAGCTGCGGGTCCACATGCGCACCCAGCTCCAGCGGCTCCACCGCGAACTCGACACGACGATCATCTACGTCACGCACGACCAGGCGCAGGCGATGACGATGTCCGACCGCATCGCCGTGATCAACGGCGGCGTCCTCCAGCAGGTGGCGCCCCCGCTTGAGTGCTACAACGAGCCGGCGAACCTGTTCGTCGCCGGCTTCATCGGGTCGCCCGCGATGAACTTCATCGAGGGCGAGGTCATCGACGGCGGCTTCGACTCGCAGTACGCACAGGTCGACTTCGACCCGGCGACCCACGGGGTCTCGCCGGGACAAGACATCACGGTCGGCATCCGGCCCGAAGACGTGTTCTTGGAGGAGGACGCCCGGAAGGCGGCCTCCCCGACGAAGGCGTTCGACGCCGTGGTTGACGTCATCGAGCCGATGGGGAAGGAGGTCAACGCCTACCTCCTGTTCGACCGCGACGTCGAGGCGAGCGCCGAGGGGCGCGGCGAGGGCCAGCTGCTCATCAACCTCGCGCCCGACACCGACATCGCGGAGGGTGACGACATCCGGATCGTGATGGACCGCGAGAACGTCCATCTCTTCGACCGGGCGAGCGGCGACGCGGTCACCCACTCGCTGGAGTAGCCGACGCGGTCACGCGCTCGCGAGAGCGGGCGACACGGATCCCTTCTTCGGCCGGCGGATTGCGACGAGCGACGGCGAGCAGCGCGGCGCGGCGCGACGCGACATACGCGTCAACCGGCGGGTGCTCGCCTCAGTCGACCGCTTCGACCGTTATCTGGTGGGCCTCGACCGCCTCGACCATCGCCCCCCAGCCCCCGACCTCGACGGTGCCGTCGGCGGTCTCGACGATGAGCCCGACCTGCCCGCCGTAACTGGCGATGGTCTCCGCGTCGACTGCGCCGTCGCCGGTGACGATGACCTCGGAGAGGAGCCCCTCGACGACGCGGTCCGCCCCGCTCTCGGTGTCGGTGCCCTCGATCCGGAGTTTGACGCTCGCCCCGTCCCGGAGGAGCGGCGCGACGTCCCGGACGCAGTACCGAATGTCGATGTAGTCGATCGGCGGGTCGTCGCTGCGGGAGGTGTATATCGACTCCCACGTGTCCCACTGCGTCGTCAGGAAGTACCAGTGGAACACGTACGAGTGGGTGCGGTCGTCGACGAGCACGCCGTACTCGTTGGTCGATCCCGCGTGCGGCGCGAAGCAGGTCTTCGTCCGGTCGACGATAACGACGAACGGCGAGGGGAGTCGGCGGTGGCGCGCCTCGGAGCAGACCTCGGCGAGGGCGTCGGGACCGGGGAGGTCGGCGGGGTCGCCGTCGGGCGTGTGAAGCGAGAGGTTGACGCGGACGCCGCGCTCGGTGGCGGCCTTGAGCGCGCCGCGTAGCCGGTCGAAGTGCTCGATGCCGAGCGAGACGTTCACCTGCGTCTCGGCGTCGCCGATGAACTCGGCGGCGTTTTTGATCACCGTCTCGAACCGCGTCACGATGCTGACGGTCGACTGCTCGACGGACGGCTCGTTCCAGCGTCGCTCTATCTCCTCGGTCGCGGCGGTGAACCGGCTCGCGCGCGTCCGGAGGTCGCCGGTGATCTCGTCGAGGTCGTTCGCGCGGGCGTACAGCGACTCCTGTTTGTACGTCTCGATGTAGCCGGCGCTCTCTAAGTCGCGTAACACGTCGTAGATCCGCGGGTCGGGGACGCCGCTGGCGTCGGCGACGCGCGTCACCGGCGCCGCGCCGAGTTCGAGCACGGTGACGTAGGCGTCGGCCTGATACGGCGAGAGGCCGGCGTCCTCCAGCGTGTCGGTGAGTTCGGCCCGGTCCATGTTCACCTCTCCCCGGCGGCGCGGCGACGCGCGATCGACACACCGTCGCGACTGTCCGGGGTGCGGAGCGACGCGGAGCGCTGGGAGAGCCCACCGCTCGCTCCGGCTCGACCGACAGATCGATTAATCATGATGTACTTTACCACGGCCATGGTAAAATGTTTTATTTCCGCGACGGGCCCGCGGCGAACCGCGCGCGGCGGCCACCGAGGCGCCGACTGAAAAGGCTTTATTCGTTTCGTCGTGGAGAGAGCGTATGCACGAGACGTCCGGCGGCGACGGCCCCCATCGGTCGCGATGGACCAGGGGCGAAGCCGCGTCCATCGAGCGTCGCCACGGGAACGTCGCGCCGCCGGCGGGACCGCCGACGGTCGACCCGTTCCCGGATTTACACGTCTGGGACACGTGGCTCCTGCGCGACCGGCACGGCGAGATCGCCGACGTGGACGGGTACCGGCTGGCCTTCTCGCTCACCGCGCCCGCGGACCTGCTTCCGGGGACGCGCCACGACGTGGCCGAGATCCGGTGTTTCTACTCGGCCGACGGCGAGACCTGGCGCGACGCCGGGGCGGTCTTCGACGGCGGCGCGCTCGGTCAGCGGCAGT
>Ga0209917_1000999_pt1 | contig 11556 bp, 8 predicted proteins | sample SalPon2_C_H2O_MG_FD_185710 | JGI IMG/M metagenome (GOLD analysis project Ga0209917, IMG submission 185710) | Salt pond water microbial communities from South San Francisco under conditions of wetland restoration - Salt Pond MetaG R2_C_H2O_MG... | ecosystem: Environmental > Aquatic > Non-marine... | reverse complement strand
GTCGTCGCTGTCCGCAAACGTAGGCTCGTCGTCGAGCCCCCCAAGACTGACCCGCTCGGACTGGCTGAAATGAACGAGCGATGAGATCAGATACGCCGCTAACAACACCGCGGCAACAACCCCCATCGAAACACCCTCGGGCAGCCAACCAAGATAGCTGAAGCCGAGGACGATACCGCCGAGAATACTCAATCCGAGATAGTACACCGACCACGGCACCGTCTCCTCGGGGACAACTTCGAGATAGACATCGAGATTCCGGGCTTTCGCTGTTGCGGCCAGCCGGTCGCCGTCGACAGTGATTAGCCCGGCATCCTCAAGCTTTGAGAGGTGGTGCTGTTGGATCGAGGTGTAGACGCGCTTTCGCTCGGTTGAGGTGATCTCGTTGATCGGCTTGTCGTACTCCCAGGCGGCGACCTGTTCGGCGACATCCGACAGCGTCGTTTCGCCGTCGGCTTCATTGCAGGCATACAGCACGTACCGACGGCGGTGGCTACTCAACACGCTAAAGAGGGTATTTTTGCTTTCGCGGGCCTCAGGGGAAATGATCGAACTCATCGGGAGAGAGCCGACACGTCGGCTCTATGCGGGAGCGACAAACTGGAGCTACTTAAGAATACTATATGGATGCGACGGTGGGAACCCCCGTGTTACTCCCCGACATCGTGGCCAGCCGATCGCAGCAATTCACTACATCGCTTTCGGGAGTATGCAACATCGTATGTGTCAGCCAGATACGTCTGTAGCGTCGCTGCCGTCCACGTCTCGGCGTCGACATTGACGGCTGACGGGGCATCGTTGAGTGCGGTGATTACCATCATGTACTGTTCGTCGGTGAGACCGTCGCCGCCACCCAGTGACATGAAATCGTCGTGGGCGGTGAGGTCATCGTCACTCTCGCCCCAATCGTCGCTGTTGTCATCCCAGTCGTCGGCATCGGTTGGGCTACCTCTGTCGGTGGGATCGCTATCGTTGGCGATAGCATCATCGGCGTCGCCGGTGTCGGGGTCACGCAACGGCTTCGTTTCGAAGGCGGATTCGAACGCCGACTGCAGATTTGGGTCGACGACGGGCTCATCGGCGTCAACCGCACCAGCGGCCCCGCCGGTGGTGGAACCACCATCGTCACCGGCTTGTGGTTCCTCACGTTGCGCATCTTCCGACAGCTGACCGGCCCGTCGCAGCAGTCGCTTACAGTCCTCACGCGGATAGTCGACCCCGTATTCCTCAAAGAGGTGCCGCTGCAACAACGGTAGCGACCACGACTCGGCGTCAAGCCCAGCCTCCTCTGGAGATACATCAAGGGTGTTGTTGACCGCGACCAGTTCCGAATCAGTAAGCGTCGACCGCGGGCCATCGGCAGCCGACGACGATGTGGCTGCCTCGGTCGCTGGCTCGGCTGTCGATTGGGTCGGCTCGGGTGGCTGCGGCGTTGGCCCGCCGGTGGCCGCATCGGAGCGCAACCAGTTTTTGCCGCGCTTTGCGGCGTTCTCTGAGGTGCCAGGCGGGCTTGGCGGCCCCGAGCCAACATGCCGCAACAGGAACGAGGGCATGATCCGCCGCAGTTCCTCGCCGAGTTCGAGCTCGCGCTTTCGCGAGCGCAGCCGGAGCCGATCGGTGCCGACCGTGGCCACAAACACCCCAACGACGATACTACCGACAAAGAGGTTGATCCCCGCGATGGCGACGACCGGATGGATCGCATGCAGGCTGGCGATCAGCGACGGCGGCAACACGACCAGATACCGGTACTCCCGGACAAACCGCAGATAGCTTCCCGTCTGCTCGGGGGCTTGCATCGTGATAGATGTCTCTACCGTACTGCGTCTCGGGACGTAAATCTGGGATTCACTGACCGCAACACCATCGCTTGCGGCCTCTAAGAAGACCATTACCGGGAGGTGGCCGCTGTTCTGCATCGCGTAGGTCACCTCGCTTTCGCCACCGACAGGAATGATCTGTGGGTTGTCGGTCGGGGCCTCCGAGCTTAGGATCTCATACTGGTAGACACCGGAGGGCAACAGCATGGAGATATTGAGTGGGATGATAACGACCAACGTGAGCACCGCGATCACGATAATGGCGTTTTCGAAGATACCACCCCGCGTCCGGCTTCGCTGTCGTTTGTCGGTCGCGCCGGTGACCGTCCCGTAGACGAACAACACGAGCCCGGCGACCATCGCCACCGTCGACAGCGTTGTAACCTCGATATCGAGGCCCAGCGGAACGAGCACGACGTTCTGGATCGTGGTGCCGACCGATCGCACCGCGGTGACCGAGGCACCAAGCCCCGGGATTACGACGATCCCGTCGCCGACGGTCAGCGCGACGGCTTTGATCTGGCCCTCCGAGACAGGGGGTTCATCCCCATCCTGATCGGTAAACGGGTTGGCATCCCCCTGGGTGATATACCCCTCGTCGGTGATCTCGGCGACGCGGTGGGTCGTCAGCTCACCCCCGCCGAGATTCTGCGACTCGAAGAGAATGACATCGCCGACCTCGGGATCATCCGCGATGACCGCCGGCACCGCGAGATAGCCGTCGTTTGGGTTCAGTGTGGGGGCCATACTCCCGGTTTCGACGAAGACAATCGCCGGCTGGCCAAGGAGTTGACTCACCAACAACAGGAGGATGAGCCCGATCAACAGCCCGCCGGCGACGTACTGCAGGAACTCTGAGGGTTTCATCGATCGACACCCACCGGATCAGAACTCATACTCATCGAACTCGTCGATGGTCGTATCCGCGTAGCTCACCAGCCAGTCGCGGGCCGGCGAATCCGGCTGGATGTAGATGTAGATGTACGTGTCATCCAACACGGTGCTGACACCCAACTGCTCGTCTTCGATGACGCGTTTGTTGGTGTCGATCGCCACGTCGACCAACCCCTCTAAGGTGTCGACGAGGACGGTCTGTTCGTACTCCCGCTCGGAGGGGAACTCGCCGGTGGTGATCCACTCGGAGAACCGCTCGCGGGCCTGCTCGATCGCGATAAGCTCCTCTTCTTCGTCGGTTAGTTCGGTGTATCCGGTGTACCGGAGTCCCGCGATGACAGCCAACAGCATGACGACGAGCCCGAAGGCGATAATCGAGCCGTAGGCCTGGAGCGGCGAGGGCTCGGCTAAGACCTCAACGGTCTCGAAGGACTCGTGTGTCTCATCGATGGTCTCCGCCTCAGCAACCCGGAACGTCGACGGCGAGACAACGATCGGGAGTTCGCTCCGGTAGGTCGTCTCGATGCTGTCGCTTTCGACGTTGCCGGACAGATCAGAGACCGACACTACCCGCACGTCGACGATGCCCTCAGTCGCATCAAGCTGCTGCTCGACGGTGCCGATCGTTCGCAACACCTCGATGATGTTGACGGTGAAGTCGACGCGGTGGGTTTCCTCGGGAGAAACCGTCTCACTGTCAGCAGCCAATGGCTCGGTGAGTTCCCAGTAGGTTTCGGTCATATTGCCGTTTTCCATCCGGCCCCCGCGGATCAGTAGATAGGTGTCGGTGCTAATGGCAACGCTGCCGCTGTCGGCGGTGTACTCGTAGGTATATGTGCCCTCCAACTCTTTTGAAAGCTGGGTGTAGTAGAGTGGCCGGTTGCTCGCTCGCTCGCCGGCGGCAAACGGGAGGCTGTCGTTGGTGATCGGCGCGCTGTGGCTGTAGTCGGTTGACTCCGACCACTGTTCGGTCAGCCGCTGTTCGGTCTCGACGCTGGGTTCGAGATTGATCTGATAGGCCCACCAGCCGACGCCAGCGGCGGCGAGTATCAGAATGATGATGAGGACGGTCGCCCACTCGTTGAGAAACGAGCGGATGCGAAGTGAGCGATCGATCTCTACCATCTATCGACCCCATCGTCCGGGCGCGCTCATTCGACAGCGATCGGGCACCCGTCGCTCCGAGCGGCGGGGGCGAATCGATCGCTGGCATCGCTGCATATCGCCATGAAGCACGCCGGCTGGTATAAGTGCAGTGCCTACACCACCCTTACAGCCTGTCGTCGTCGATGCGCTCGCTCACAAGCATGTACCCCCGGCCTGTGAGCATGCTGCCGATCCCCCCGCCGCTGATCAGGCCGACCTCGCGAAGCGGCCCAAAGAGCTCGGTGATGTCGGCGGTCGATTTCCGAAGGATGGATTCGATATCGATGTCGCCGACAGCCGAATACAGGGTGACAAGCAGTTCGAGCTGTGCCGCAGAGAGGTCGACAGCCGCGATTTTGCGTCGCTGCTTGCGGTAGTATCGCCGGAGGAACTGCGTGAAGAGAGTGTGTTCTCTGTCGTCCCAGACGCTAAACTCGGTCGTGTACACGGTTGCTGGTGGATCGAGGTGCCGAACCCCGACCGTCTCGACGCGGGTGCCGTTGATCGTTCGGTGACTCCGACCGACACCGATGATATCGGTAAATCTGATCCGGAGGGTGCCGACCATGCGGGCCAGCTTTTCGACGCGAATGGTTCGGCGGCTGATGGTGAGCCGACCGGCCGCCGGTGGCGTATCAAGCACCCGCCCGCCACGTTTGGCCGGATGGATAACCCCAACCGGGGTGTCGGTCAGCGGGTCGGCGTCGGGGTCGCTGACGATCCACGGCGACTGCTCGACCAGCCGTGTCTGATCGCCGCGGGGCTCCGGGGGTCGACGCATAATCGATGCTCAACACCGACCGCTCAAAATAGCACGGGACGCTCTCGACTGATGGGGGTCGCGTGGTGAGCTGTCGCTGTTCGGGGGTGGCTTTTTACTCACCGGCGTGAAAGGTTCTGGTGCAATGGTACACAAAAAGGTCACACTCATCGGCACCAGCACGGATAGCTTCGATGCAGCCGTCGACGACGCCATCGCTCGCGCCCGCGACACCCTTGAGAACCTCCATTGGGTCGAAGTCGAGGAGTTGGGCGTCGAACTCGCCACCGCCGACGACAAGGAGTATCAGGCGGAAGTCGAGGTCGCCTTCGAACTCGAATAATCGCCACTGAACAGCGGCGCACGGCTTCACAGACAATCACCCACCCCAAAGTGATTTTACACCCCCTGTTCGTGATACACCTATGAGCGACAGCGGGCCACTCGGCGACGGCGGTGCGTCCACAGCCTTCCGTGAGGCCGCAGCCCTGCTTGCTGAGCCGTGGCCACCGGTTGTCCTCCGAACGCTGGCCGACAGCGACGGGATGACATTTGAGGAACTCACCGCAGCACTCCCCGAGATAACCGAGGAACTACTCGGTGAGACGCTGTCAACCCTTGAGGCAACCGACAGTCTCGAACAGGTCGAGATCGGCCAGCACCCACCGGAGTTTGCCTACGTGCTGACCGATCGGGGCGCGGAGTTAGAGGCGATCTGCCGGCAGCTCGCCGACTGGGTCGATACCGCCCCCGACGAAGAGCGGATCATCGTCGTCGCCGACGACGACCGACGGGTCGCAACGATGCACACCGCGTGGCTCTCGGGAGAGTATGCGGTACGCACCGCCCACGATGGCGACGAGACGATCGAAGAACTCGGCCCCGAGGTCGACGTGCTCGTCCTTGATCGCCGGATGCCAGGGCGTTCCGGCGACGAGGTGTTGGCGTGGCTCCGCGAACAGGAGTATGACATCCGCGTTGTGATGATCACCGCCGAGGAACCCGGCGAGGATCTCTTCGATCTCGATTTCGATGAGTATCTGACCAAGCCGGTGTCGGAAGCTGAATTCAAAAGCGTCGTCGCCGACCTGATCGAACGGGGCGAGTACGATAGTCAACTGCAGGCGTATCTCGCCCGACAGTCGACGGTCAGAGCCCTCCAGGCGGCTGACGACGAGGACGCCGAAAACGTGACCGAGCGCGGTAACGACATGGATACGGACGGCGGCACACCAGCCGCAACCGACGAGGCCCGCCAGTCGGCGGACGCGGATACCGATGGCTTCGAGTGGTCGGAGTCCAACGAGAGATCATAGCGCGATGCCCACCGACGATACCTTCGTGGTTGGCGATGACGGGTCGGTCGATGCGGTGCTCGATCGCATCGACGACGCCGTCTACGCCCTCGACACAGACTGGCGGTTCACCTTCTGCAACGAACACGCCGCCAACCTGCTTGATGCCGAGCCAGAGACACTGCTCGGCCAGACGTTGTGGGAGGCGTTTCCGGACGCCGCTAAGGGGCTCGTCGGCGAGGAGTTTCGTACCGCGATGGAGACCGGTGAGCCGACCCGGTTTGATGTCTACTATGAGCCGCTTTCGCGGTGGTTCTCCGTGCGGGCCCATCCCAGCGACACCGGGCTGACCGTTGTCTTCCGTGATCTTGCCGATCAGGCGGGCCACGACCTCGATCTGCAGCGGAAACAGCGGCTCTTCGAGGCGGTGTTTGAGCAGACCGCAGACGCCCTGATCGTCGCCGACGGCGACCGTCAGATCACGGATCTCAACCCGACCGCGGAATCGCTGTTCGGCTATACGACCGACGAGGTGGTCGGCCAGCCGGTGTCGACGCTGTACGGTGAGCCTATCGGTGCGGTCGACGGCACCGCCCCAGCCGACGACCAGTCATACGTCCTCACCTACGAGCGGGCCGATGGCACGACCTTCGAGGGCGAGACGCTCAGTACGACGCTGACCGGCCCCAACGGGGCGGCGTTGGCAACGCTGGCGTCGATCCGTGACGTAAGCAGCCGGATGGCCTACGAGCGACAGATCGAGGCCCGAAACGACGCGCTGCGGCGGTTCCATGCGATCACAACCGACGAGGAACGCTCCTTTGAGGCAACCATCGAGTCAATGTTAGCACTCGGTGTCGACTATCTCGATGTCGATATCGGCATCTTCGCCAGCGTCGAGGCTGACAACTACGCGGTGGAGGCCGCGGTGCCGGACAGCGCGCCGATAACCGCCGGCGACAGCTTCGATCTTGACGAAACATACTGCAAACAGGTTGTCGCCGCCGGCGAGCCGGTCGCATTCACCGGTGCTCCGGACGACGAGATCATCAACAGCCCGGCGTACGGAACCGACGGCTTCCAGACCTATCTCGGCGTGCCGGTCGTCGTCGACGAGACGACCTACGGCACACTCTGTTTTGCTGCCTATGACGATCGGGATGACGCCTTTACCGACGGCGACACCGCCTTCGCTCAGATCGCCGCCCAGTGGCTCGGCTCCGAGCTTTCGAGCAACGCCTTTGAGGCCAAACTCACCGCACTCAACGAAACCGCCAGACAGCTCATGGCGGCAGCAACCCGCGATGAGATCGCCGAGGTCACAACCGAGCGGGCAGCGGCGGTACTTGACCTCCCATTGACCGGGATCTGGTGGTACGACGAGGAGGCCGACGCCCTCGTCCCGGCGACACAGACAGCCGAAGTGACCGAGCTGATCGGCGAGCAGCCAACGTTTCGGCCAGGGGATGCAGTCGCGTGGGAGGTCTACACAGACCGTGAGCCGCGGGTGTATGACAATATCGACACTGCTGACCAACTCCACAACGAGGAGACGGTCTTTGGGTCGGAGGTGTTGGTGCCGCTCGGCGACCACGGGGTGTTCGTGACCGGCTCGACCGAGCCACACGCCTTCTCAGAGACTGATCGAACGCTGATCGATGTGTTGGCGGCGACAGTCACCGCCGCCCTCGATCAGGCCGAACGCGAGGCGGTACTACGGGAGACACAGGCCGAACTCGAAGCCGCAAACGAGGAACTCGCGTTGCTAAATCAGGTTGTTCGCCACGATATCAAAAACGATGTCGCGGTGATATTGGGCCACGGCAAGAGTCTCGCCGACCAACTTGATGACTCGGCGGCCGACTCCCTCCAGCCCGTGTTGCGGGCTGCGACACATATCACCGATATCACCGAGACCGTCGGTGAATTTCTTGATGTCCTCGGTGGCGACGCCGAACCCGCACTGGAGCCGATCGACCTCACCGCAGTGTTGACCGACGAATGCCGGAAAGCACGCGACACCTACGAGAACGCAGACATCCGGATCGACGATGGGTTTCCGACCGGGGTTGCGGTTGCGGCGACGGAGCTGCTCTCCTCGGTGTTCCGAAATCTGCTCACCAACGCGATCACCCACAACGACAAATCGACACCGAAGGTGACGATCAGTGGCGAGGAGCGCGGTGACAGCGTCGTGGTTCACGTCGCCGACAACGGCCCGGGTATCCCCGAAGATCGCCGCAAGGAAATCTTCGGCCGCGGGGAACAAGGCCTAGAGAGCCCTGGTTCGGGGATCGGGCTGTATCTTGTCGATACCCTCATTGACATTTACGACGGCGACATCGAGATCAGCGACAATGATCCTGAGGGAAGCGTGTTTACACTCACGCTCCAGAAAGCTGAGTCGGCGTCGTAGTCGTCCCCATTGTATCGGCTGACACTGACTCCGACCAGTCGCATCTGTTTGGGTCGGCGCGGCTACACGGCTAAGTGTGCGGGCCTGCTACCGGGTGTATGCAACAGCCGATCGTCGGCGAGCCACCAGACTACTCGCTTCGCGATACCGACGTGCCGTGGGTGCTTGGGACACAGTTGACCACCCGATCTGGGCCGATTGCGCGGGCCCCAGAGGGCTCGCCGGTGCTCATGATCGAGGCCCATGACTTTGCGGCGCGGAAACCGTATCATCACCACAAGCTGACGCTCGTCTTCGCCGCGATGCGACACTTTCGTGATCGACTTCGGGACGCCGGCTACGAGGTTATCTACATCACAGCCGATAGCTTCGCCGACGGGTTGGCGGCGTTTTTCGACGACCATCCCGACGCACGGCTGGTGGCGATGCGGTCGCCCAGCTATGGCTCCGAACGCCGGTTTCGGGAGCTAGTGGAAGCTGCCGACGGCACCGTCCGATTCGTTGACAACGAGTTGTTCGTGAGTACCCGGCAGGCGTTTGATGAGTGGGCCAATGCCGATCCTGACGACGAGACACCGACGTTCAAACATGAGTCGATGTATCGGTGGCTGCGCCGCGAGACCGGTGTGTTGATCGACGACGACCAGCCGGTCGGCGGCGAGTGGAACTATGATGATGAGAATCGGGAGTTTCCTGACAAGACGTGGACAGCCCCGCCAACGCCGTCGGCTGCGCCCAACGAGCTAACGGCTGACACAGCCGCTTGGGTCGAGGACACCTTCGAGACATGGGGCGATACCGCGATCGACGAATTCCCGTGGCCCGTGACCCGCAAGCAAGCGTGTGAGGCACTCGATCAGTTTATTACCGAGCGACTCGGCGAGTTCGGTCAGTACCAGGATGCGATGCGGGCCGACGACTGGGCGATGGCCCACTCGCTGCTCGGGTCGTCGATCAATCTTGGGTTGTTGCATCCGGTGGAGGTTATCGAGGCTATTACCGACGCCTACGACTCTCGGGAGCTTCCACTCAATGCGGTCGAGGGATGTATTCGACAGATACTCGGCTGGCGGGAGTTCATGCGGCACGTCTACCGACACGCGATGCCAGCCCTCGCCGAGGCAAACCAACTCGATGCGACCGAGTCGCTGCCAGAGTTCTACTGGGATGGCGACACCGAGATGGAGTGTCTCTCACAGACGGTCGGCGATGTCCACGACCGTGGCTACTCCCATCACATCCAGCGGCTGATGGTGTTGGCTAACTTCGCGACGCTGTGGGGTGTCGAACCAAGTGAACTCAACGACTGGTTTCATGCCACCTACGTTGACGCCTACCACTGGGTGACAACCCCGAACGTCATCGAGATGGGCCAGTACGGCCACGGCGTCTTCGCGACAAAGCCCTACGTGTCGTCGGCGAACTATATCGACAAGATGTCGGATTACTGTGGCGACTGCCAGTACTACAAAACGAAGACAACCGGCGAGAACGCCTGTCCGTTCAACGCGCTCTACTGGGACTTTCTCGACAGAAACGAGGCGCAGCTTCGGAGCAACCATCGGATGGGGCTCATGTACAGCCATGTTGACACCAAACAGGAAAGCGATGAGATGACATCGATTCGCGAGCGCGTTGCCGAACTTCGAGCGAAGGCTACTGAGGGAACCCTTTAGCCGCCTCGAACATACCAGCCGAAGTATACATTATACCCAACATATCGGATGCACGTTTATTTGAACGGATTACGAGTTTGAAATGGATGTATATAAGATTATAAATGCCCTTTTCTCAGTTTCAGCAGAAATTAACATACAAATATAAACATGATATATCCTAAATGATCATGTTTATACGGGTGGTTTCTGTACGGTCAGTATGGCTCGGGCACAACTGGTGACTCCCCGTTTCGACGCTGGGTGGCTTCACGGTCGCCATGTTGCCCGCCATACTACCAGGTGAGATCTATGACAGACACATACGTTGGGTCAATTGACCAAGGGACGACCGGTACCCGCTTCATGGTCTTCGACCATGACGGGAATGTTGTATCGCAAGCCTACGAAAAACACGAGCAGATCTATCCGGAGCCCGGCTGGGTCGAACACGACCCGATGGAGATCTGGGAGAACACGAAGCTCGTCATCAACGAGGCCCTCGACAAGGAAGGCCTCGATGCCGAGCAGCTCGAATCGATCGGGATTACCAATCAGCGCGAGACCACAATTATCTGGGATGCCGAAACCGGCAAACCAGTACACAACGCACTCGTCTGGCAGGATCGTCGGACGACAGATCGCGTCGAAGAGATCCAAGAAGCCGGCAAGGTCGAGGAGATCCGTTCGAAAACGGGTCTCGAATGTGATGCCTACTTCTCGGCAACTAAGGCCGAATGGATCCTCGACAACGCCGATCCGATCAAGCTCCAGCGATCGCGGCCCGAAGACGTCCGCGACCGCGCCGAAGACGGCGAGCTCATGATGGGCACTCCGGACACGTGGGTCATCTACAACCTCACTGGCAACCACATCACCGACGTGTCCAACGCATCCCGCACGATGCTCTACGACATCAACGAGCTCGAATGGGACGACGAACTCCTCGATGAGTTCAACGTGCCCCGAGAGATCCTCCCCGAAGTGCGGCCGTCCTCGGACGACGAGACCTACGGCTCCACGGACGCCGACGGCTTCCTCGGTGCTGAAGTGCCTGTTGCAGGTGCTCTCGGCGACCAGCAGGCCGCGCTGTTCGGCCAGACCTGCTTCGACGCAGGTGACGCCAAGAACACGTACGGTACCGGTTCGTTCATGCTCATGAACACCGGCAACGAGGCCGTTTCGTCCGACCACGGTCTGTTGACCACGATCGGCTTCCAGAAATCCGGTGGCGATGTCCAGTACGCCCTCGAAGGTTCGATTTTCATCACGGGCGCGGCCATCGAGTGGCTCGAAGACATGACGCTCATCGAGGATGCTGCCGAGTCCGAAGAACTCGCACGCAGCATCGACTCGACTGATGGCGTCTACGTCGTGCCTGCGTTCACTGGCCTCGGTGCCCCGCACTGGGATCAGCGCGCACGCGGGACGATCGTCGGCATGACCCGTGGCACCCGACGCGAACACATCGTTCGCGCCACGCTCGAATCCATCGCCTACCAGACCAAAGACGTCGCCGAGGCCATGGTCTCGGACGCCGACATCGATCTGTCGAGTCTGCGTGTCGACG